>Ga0207972_100007_pt1 | contig 302000 bp, 276 predicted proteins | sample LakWasMe75_LOW10_2_FD_183903 | JGI IMG/M metagenome (GOLD analysis project Ga0207972, IMG submission 183903) | Freshwater sediment methanotrophic microbial communities from Lake Washington under simulated oxygen tension - Sediment Metagenome... | ecosystem: Environmental > Aquatic > Freshwater...
TGTTGAAGTTCCTCAAGACCTTGTGATTACGTGAAGTTCAAAGACGCGACCGCAGCCCTCTTGCGAGGGCGGCGACGCCGCGCTGCCGGACCAACTGTGCATAACTGCGTGCTGTGCATAACGCTGCTTATGGAGAGCTCTCCATAAGCAGCGGTTGCCGTCGCTCGTCCTGCCGCTATGGAAGTCCGCTGACGATCTCTCATCGGTCGTTCGGAGTAGTGGGCCATATTTTTGGATGGAGATAGAGAACACCAATCTATTAGCTCCTCACATGGCTTGCGCTTTCAAGCCAGCTTAAGCAGGTCCGCGAGGTCCATAGGCGGCTCGATAAAACGTTAAGAGCCTCTTAGCATGCAACTCGCCAAGCATGATCGCATCGGCATAGCCTTACATGCCTTGGCGACTGCCGCTCTCGATCTTGACGCCCGGTTGATTTTTGCGAATGGGCTTGACCTTCTCGTCGTGACAAGGTTCATAGTCAAAACATGAATCAACTGAAGGAGGCTCACATGGTCCGTTTCAATGTTCCTGACATGACGTGCGGTGGTTGCGCCCAGCGCATTCGTCGAGCAATAGCTCAGGCCCCAATGCCGGCGGGTGTCGAAGTAGAAATCGATGTGGCCGCGCGGCAGGTCCGCGTTCCTGGGCAAGCCGAAGACGACACTGTGGAGCTTGTTCGCTCCGCAATTGAGCGTGCCGGATACAAAGCAGACGCCGTGGTGGGGACTTCATCGGGCCGAACAACCGGTGGCTGCTGCTGTGCGTCTCGGTCCACAACCTCTGTTGATGTGAATCAAGGCGCTGCGAACCGTACGTCGTCATGCTGCAATTGAACCTACAAGGAGACCATCATGCGTCTGAATATCGTCGCTGGGCTGTTGACAACCCTTTTCGTGGCGGGATGTGCCATCGCGCAATCTCCAAAACCTACGGACGAACACGCAGGCCACCACCCCGGTGATGCGCAGAGCGGTGGCGTAGCCACCCAGTCTGCCCCGACAGCTACTACCCCGCCAGCACCGGACGCCTTTGATCGTCAGATGAAGGCGATGCAGGAAATGCACAAAAAAATGCAGGCGGCCAAGACTCCCGCCGAACGTTCTGCTCTGATGGACGAGCACATGAAGCTCATGCAGTCCGGCATGGCCATGATGGGTGCTGGTAATTCTGGTGGCATGGGTATGGGGATGATGCAGCAAGGGGCGCAGGCCAAACCTGCCGCACCTGCAGCCTCTGGAAACTCGGGCATGGGAGGCGGCATGATGGGCATGCACGCTCAAATGGAGCGCCGCATGGCCATGATGGAACAGATGATGCAAATGATGGTGGACCGCCAAGCGGTCATGCCATCCAAGTGAGAACCGCACGAACAAGTGGCACGTCAATGAAATAGAAGGTACGCCGACGGCTTCCTCCGTCACCAGGCCCGCGTTTCGTATTGGTACTGCGCCGGCGTCAGAGACCGGCTTTTGTTCGGCAGATGCGGCCAGCGCGACTTTCATCAGAACCAACGCGGCTGAGAAAACCAACCCATGCGAAGTCGCGCCTGTGTGTTTCCCCGGCAGTTACGGGGTATCTGCGGATCCGGCTACAACGCGCCCGCTCTATTTCCCCACTTGCAACCCTTTCAAGGGGGAGGGACCAGACGCTCGCATCGGCTCGCCCGAGTGCGAACTGTGGCCGCTGAAAAATAGCATTCGCCATATAATCTAATAATCGTTGGATTAAAAGATCATGAATGCTCGAACGTTGAAAGACCTGCTATACGAGCAGGTTGCCCGCATCGGAAAGTCCCTCTCAAGCCCAAAACGGCTAGAGCTGTTGGAGCTGCTTGCCCAAAGCGAGAAATCGGTCGAGACCTTGGCCTTGCAGGCTGGTATCGACTTGCGCCTGGCCAGCGCGCATCTCAAAGCACTGCGGGAAGCCCGTCTGGTGGCAACCCGGCGCGATGGTCGGCACATCTACTACCGCCTCAGTGGTCAAGACGTGTCTCAACTGTGGGTCGCCCTGCGGGAGACCGCTGAGGAGCACTTGGTCGAGCTGCGGGTTGCTCTGGGGCAGATGACGTCTCAACCGGATACCTTGGTATCGGAGGGACGGGAGAGCCTGCTGGAAAAAGCACGGCACGGAGAGATCGTCGTGATCGACGTACGCCCTTCCAGCGAATTCAACGCGGGGCATTTGCCTTTTGCGCGCTCTATGCCGCTGGATGAGCTGGAAAAGCGTCTGGCTGATCTGCCTGCGGATCGCACCATCGTCGCTTACTGCCGGGGGCCTTTCTGCCTCATGTCTGACGAGGCAGTGCAACTGCTGCGCGCCCGTGGCTTCGTAGCCAGAAAGATCAGTGACGGTGTCAGCGAGTGGGCTGCCAGCGGCCTGCCCATCGAAACCTCCGCGCAGTGAGGCCATTGAGTCGGCCCTCAAAGCGAACTGATCGCCTGGACAGCAAAGGCCGACAAGTTCTCGTTTTTTAGGGAGGCACCTATGTTCTTCAAGCAACTGGCGACCAAGGAGTCCTCCTTGTCGTACTTTTTCGGCTGCGCTGGACAGGCCAAGGCCATCGCGGTCGACGTAGTGGCTGGCGACGAGGATTGGTTCATGCAGGCGGCCCGTGAAGCCAATGTCGAAATCACCCACGTCATCGACACCCATGTCCACGCCGATCATTACTCGGGTGGTCGTTCGTTGGCCCAGAAGGTTCATGCCCCCTATTGCCTGCACGAATCCAATCACGGTCAGGTGCAGTACGACTTTCTGCCATTGCAGGACGGACAGCTGCTCGATGTCGGCAATGTCAAAGTCAAGGTTCTGCACACGCCAGGGCATACGCCGGACAGCCTGTGTCTGCTGGTCACCGACAAGCGGCGCGGTGAGGCTCCCTGGTTCGTCGTGACCGGTGACACCCTATTTGTTGGCGCCATTGGTCGGCCTGACTTGGCTGGACAGGAGCAGCAGATGGCGGGTGTTCTCTATGACACCTTGCACACCAAGCTTCTGTCGCTCCCTGACGAAATCGAAATCTATCCGGGGCACCAGGCTGGCAGCGCCTGTGGTGCGGGCTTGTCTGGCAAGCCCTCTTCAACGCTGGGATTCGAGAAACGCTGGAATCCGGCATTGACCATGGAGCGCGGCGCCTTCATCAGCTTCCTGACGCAAGAGATTCCCCCGCGACCGGCCGCCATGGATGCGATGGTGCGTTTCAACCTCGGTATGGAGGGCTGAACGATGCACACGGCCACCGTCCGCCTGGGGTTGCGTGAAAACCTGGGCCAGTTCTCTTTGCTGGTCCTGGTCAATGCCTTCGTCGGCGCGATGGTGGGCCTGGAGCGCAGCATTCTTCCGGCCATCGCCGAGCAAGAGTTCCACATTGCGGCGCGGGCGGCGATTCTGTCGTTCATCGTCGTCTTCGGCATCACCAAGGCGCTGACCAACTACTTTGCGGGACGACTTTCCGACCGCTATGGCCGCAAACATGTCCTGGTGGCTGGATGGCTTGTTGCAGCCCCTGTGCCCTTTATGCTGATGTGGGCGCCCGATTGGAACTGGATCGTCGCGGCCAATGTGCTGCTGGGGGTGAGCCAGGGCCTCACTTGGTCTACCACCGTCATCATGAAGATTGATCTTGTGGGGCCCAAGCAGCGTGGCCTTGCGATGGGTCTCAATGAGTTTTCTGGGTACTTCGCAGTGGCGGGCAGTGCGCTCGCCACCGGCTGGCTAGCCTCCCACTACGGGCTGCGCCCGCAACCTTTCTACCTTGGTGTGGCCTATGTCCTGTTTGGCCTGGCGCTCTCGGTGCTGGCGGTCCGCGAGACCCGGCACTATGTGGCCCAAGAAGTGCGCACGCACCATGCCGGCCACGATGTGGCACTGCCCAGCCAGGGGGACATCTTCCGCCGCGCCTCTCTGACCGACAAAAACCTCTCCAGCATCAGCCAGGCAGGCCTCGTCAACAACCTCAACGATGGCATGGCCTGGGGCCTGTTTCCCCTGGTTTTTGCCGCTGCTGGCATGAGCTTGGCGCAGATTGGCACGCTCGCCGCAATCTACCCGGCTGTCTGGGGAATGGCGCAGATTTTCACGGGAGCGCTGTCTGATCGCATCGGACGCAAACAACTGATCGTTTGGGGAATGTGGGTGCAGGCGGTGGGTGTTGCCGTCACCGCGCTGAGTGCAGGCTTTCTGGGATTCGGCTTTGGCGCAGTCCTTCTCGGGCTCGGCACTGCAATGGTCTATCCCACCTTGCTGGCGGCCATCGGAGATGTAGCCCATCCTGCCTGGCGCGCGTCTGCGGTGGGTGTGTACCGGCTCTGGCGCGATCTGGGCTACGCGGTCGGCGCGCTCCTGGCGGGTATCACGGCGGACCTTTTTGGGTTGGCCGCCGCAGTGTGGTTGGTCGCGGCCATCACCTTGCTGTCAGGTGTGATCGCTGCTGTGCGGATGAACGAAACACTCGCTGCTGAAAAAGCATGAGTGAGCACAAGCCGAAGATGCTGGGCTTCAGCTGCCCTCGCTATGATGCGGCCCACAAACAGTCAGGCAGGGTGACCGGCATCAATTGGCGCTGATCTCCATACCAACGCTTGTCACCCCACTGTCTGACCATGCGACGGGCTTGCCCTGGTGCATGCGGGCAATTGCACCAACGATGGCCAGGCCGAGCCCATGGTTGCTTTGCCCATGGCTGCGGGCTGGATCGGCGCGGAAGAATCGATCAAAAAAATGCGGAAGTATCTCGGGGTCAATCATGTCGCCGCAGTTGGTGACGGTGATGAGCACACGGTCCTCTTCCATCGCCTTGAAACCCACTTGAACAATCGAACCCGGCCTTGCGTACCGCGTGGCATTTCCCAGCAGGTTGGACAACGCCCGACGCAGCAGAGGAGCGTCGAAGGCGCCTTGCACGTCTCCTACCACCTTGGCCGTGAGTCCCGCCTCAGCCAGCGACGCCTCGTGGTAGTCCAGAACGTCCGCAGCCAACGACGCAAGGCTTGACACTGGTGCACGGCGCGCACCCACACCGCGATCCGCCTGGGATAGAAACAGCATGTCGTTGACAATGCCCGTCAGGCGATGCAGCTCCTCCAGATTGGATGCGATGACCTCCTGCATGTCCGCTTGGTCGGGGTGCCGGAGTGCCAATTCATTGTTGGCAATCAGCGTGGCCAGCGGTGTGCACAACTCGTGCGCCACATCCGCATTGAAGCCCTCCATCTGTGAATAGGCCTTCTCGATGCGTGCCAACAGTGCATTGAACTGGTCAATTAGTGGCACGAGTTCAAGGGGTTGCTCTCCGCCGTCGAGCCGCTGATGCAGGCTATCCGCAGACAGTGCACGTGTTTGACTGGCAAGCCTTCGCACTGGCGCCAGCCCGAGGTTGACCAGGGAAAATCCTCCCAGCGACACCACGATCGCGCCCCCAATTGCAGCCACGAGCAAAGTGACTGCGAGCCGATGCAGCAACTGGTTGTCGGTTTGTATGTCCAGCGACAGCTGCACGCGCAATACCCTTGACGCCAAGCCATCGACTTGTGCCACTTCGAATTGCCGTTGGCGCAGCACTGTATGCGAGTTCTGGTTCCGAGTGTGCGTGTAGAGCACAACTGCGTCGGACTGCAGAACTTCGAGAGAAAGATCCCCGTGCCCCACCAGAAAGTCATCGAGCTTGTGAGTCAGGTCCTCCGAATCCCGGTGCTCCTTGCCATCCGCCAGAAGGTTCCGGATAACGTTCTCCTTTTGCGCCAGCGTTTCCTCCTGGCGGTCACGAAAATTGAACTCCGTCACCAAGTAGACGGCCAGACAGACCAACCCGAGTCCGGCAAAACTCTGCAGCGCCAGCCACCACGACAGCCGCTGGCGCAACGACCGATGGCGGTCCAGTACCTTCATGCGTTGCGCTCTTCCATGACGTAGCCCATGCCCCTGATGGTGTGAAGCAGTGGTCTCTCAAAAGGAACGTCCAACTTGCTGCGCAGGCGACGTATCGCGACCTCCACAACGTTCGTGTCACTGTCGAAGTTCATGTCCCACACCTGTTCGGCAATCTCGGTGCGAGACAGCACCTCACCGTTGCGCCGTAGGAACAGCGTCAAAAGCAGGAACTCCTTGGATGTCAGATCCAGCCGTTGGCCACTCCTGGAGGCTTTGCGCCGTACCAAGTCCACTTCGAGGTCAGCCAGGCGCAGCTGCGCGGGTTCGGATGTGTCCCTCGCGCCCTGGGTACGCCTGAGCAGGACCTGGATGCGGGCATTCAGTTCGGAAAACGCAAAGGGCTTGACCAGGTAATCGTCTGCGCCGGTTTGCAGTCCCAGTACCCGGTCCTCCACGCTGACCCGGGCCGTCAGCATCAGTACCGGTGTCTGCCTGGATTTACGAAAAGCGGTCAGCAAGCTGAAGCCGTCGATGCCCGGCAGCATGGCGTCGAGCACAAGCAGGTCATGTCCGCCTTCCAGCGCCATGTGCAAACCGTCTACCCCGTTGTGCGCAACATCCACCACGTAACCGACTTCCCCAAGACCCTTTCGCAGGTATTCGGCCAGCTTCACTTCGTCTTCGATGAGAAGAATTTTCATACGCCGATTCTCGAAGAATGTGGGGCGTCCGTAGATTACGAATTTGTCATCTGGCTGTTGGCGCAGTGTCGTGGGCCGCTTTCTAAAGTGCACTCCATGTCGAAAGGCATAGCCGAGGCAAGTCGCCAAAGGCTCACTTGAACCAAGAGACGCACCCATGACTACTCGTAAATCCCTAGATTTTTCACTGGCCGCCCTGATGATCGTCGCCCCTGGCCTGGCCTCTGCCTCGTCGCTGTATCACCCCACGGGTGGTGAAGTCGGCTACACCACACACCCTGATCATGTTCAAAGCACCAAATCCCGTGGTGAAGTGATGCAGTCCGTGGAAGCCGCACGCAAGGATGGAACACTGGCGGTCCTGTCGCGTGGGGGGGCGCTGCCCATCAAGGCAACCGGCCCAGCCAAAACTCGTGACCAAGTGCAGCAAGAGTACCTGGGCATGTCCGCTGCCGAAAAGCAGCGCCTGCAGGAAATGTACGGCGCAGGCGGCTGAGCATTGGCATGCAGTGATCACCGACAGGTACACTCGCCCCGATGCGCCGCGCCTTCCTCATCTGCCTGATGGTGCTGCTGCCCTTCCAGTTTTCCTGGAGCGCGGCGGCAGCAACCTGCATCCATGAGCAATTAGAAGGCACGTCGCACTGGGGCCACCATGAAGCGGAGCACGTGGAAGATGCGTCCGCCGAACCGGGAAGCGATCATGTCTCCCTCGATGGGGAGTCCCTTGGTGGTTCAGTGAATGCGGACCACCATCATCTGCCGGGTGCCTACCCATTCCCCTCACTCTTCGTGCAGCCATTCCTCGTGGGGACTGTCTCCGTATCCCCGCCTGAGCTGAGCGTGGATTTCTCCACAGCAACGACATCAGGACTCGAACGCCCTCCCAAGGCCCTCGCTGAAACTCTTCGGCGGGAAGGGCCTGGGCATGTTTGAACGCTTCTTGACCTAGCAAGGGGGCGAGCGTCGCCCCCCATCTCGCCGAATTCCTCCTGTTTCAGTGATCAGCGGAGAATTCGATGCGATACCCTTTGTTGCCGTTCTTGGGAGCGGCTTTTCTTGTGCCCGTGGCATTTGCCCAGGGCACTCCCCCAATATCTGCACCTGCAGTAGTTCAAATACCTGAGCGGCCAAGCTTGGGCATGGGGCAACTCTCCCTTCGGCAGGCTGTAGAGCAGGCGCTGGCGCACCATCCCGAACTGGCCGTTGCCGATGCTGAAGTGCAAGCGCTGGGCGGCGCGAGCCTTCAGGCCCGCGCACGCCCCAATCCCGAGTTGTCCTTCACACAAGAAGGCACCAAAAGCCCATCGCGCACGACCACAGTGCAGATCAATCAGCCCATAGAGCTGGGTGGCAAGCGGCAGGCCCGTATGACGGCGGCTGAGAGGGCCGCCGAGCTAGCCCGGGCAGACCTGTCTGCGCGCCGCCATGCCATTGCCGCAGCGGTAGTGACGGCATTCTTTGACGTGCTCACCATCCAGGAGCGTCTGCGTCTCGCCGAGGCGGCGCTGGAGTTGTCCCAGAGGTCAAGCCTGGCGACATCGCAGCGCGTGAAAGCTGGCAAATTGTCTCCTGTCGAAGAAACCAAGGCCAAGGTTGCCGAGGCCAATGTGCGCATTGAACTGGCGCAAGCCCGTTCGGAATCCAGTGCCGCCCGTGCGCGCCTTGCAAGCGCAATGGGCAGTCCCCTGGGGCCCCTTGTACTGGAAGGTCGGCTCGACGATTTGCCTCCGATCCAGAACTATGAGGGGTTTCAGGCACAGCTGGATCAATCGCCCGCGTTGCAGCGCGCAGAGATGGAAGTTCGACGCCGGCAAGCCCTTACCGCCGTGGAGAACGCACGGCGCATCTCGGACATCACGGTCAGCCTGGGCGCCAAACGCGATCAGGAGCAAGGCCGTACCCAGGCGGTGATCGGACTATCGATCCCGCTTCCCTTGTTTGACCGCAACGAAGGCAACATCCTGGAAGCCCTCAAGCGCGAAGACAAGGCGCGCTTGGAACTGGCATCCACGCGCATGCAGCTGGAAAGTGAGGCGCTCCAGGCGCGTGAACGCCTGTCCAGTGCCCGCGCGGAAGCACAGTCGCTTGCTGCGGATGTCGTTCCCGGAGCCCAGTCGGCCTATGACGCCGCCACCAAAGGGTTCGAGCTGGGAAAGTTCAGTTTCTTGGAGGCATTGGACGCCCAGCGCACGCTTCTCCAGGCGCGCAGCCAGTACCTCAAAGCCCTTGCAGAAGCCCATCGCGCAAGCGCCGAACTCCATCGAATTTTGGGCACTGACGCGCTGACCAGTGCACGTTGAACTCCGGAGCACATTCATGACTACCAAACCCAAGAAGCAATGGCTGGCCATCGCGGCCGTCCTCATCGTTACCCTCGTTCTCGGGGCCTTCATCGTCAGTGGGAAGAAGAGTTCCAGCGGTGGTGACGAGCACGGCCACCAGGAAGCAGAAGCTGGCGAGGCACACAAGGATGACGACAAACATGCTGAAGCCGAAAAGCCCGCCAAGGGCCCCCACGGCGGCAAGCTCCTGAAATCCGGTGATTACGCCGTGGAAGTCACCATCTTCGAGACCGGAGTGGAGCCTCAGTTTCGGCTTTACACCTATCTGGGCGGCAAGCCCATCGACCCCGCCCAGAGCCAGATCCAGCTGAGCTTGCTGCGGCTGGGGCAGCCGCCGCAGGCCTTCACGTTCCGCAAGGAGAAGGACTACTTGCTCGGAGACGCGGTGGTGGAGGAACCCCATTCATTCGAAGTCAAGGTTGCCGCCACCTACGCGGGAAAAACCCACGAGCTGGGGTACGAGCAGGTGGAGGCGCGGATCGCGATGTCTGACGATCAGCTCAAATCAGCCGGTGTTGAATTGGGAGTAGCAGGCCCGGCCAAGATTGGTACCACCCTGCGCCTCTTGGGCGAGGTCAAGTACAACAGCGACCGGACCGTGCAGATGGTTCCGCGCCTGGCAGGACTCGTTGAGCAGGTGCTGGTCAGCGCGGGAGATACGGTCCGCAAAGGCCAGGTGATGGCCATTCTCAGCAGCCAGGTACTTGCAGACCAGCGCGCCGAGCTGCTGGCCGCACAGCAGCGCCTGTCCCTCGCGCGCACAACGTACGAACGCGAAAAAAAGCTCTGGGAAGAAAAAATCACCGCTGAGCAGGACATGCTCAGCGCGCGGTCCGCCATGCAAGAAGCGGCGATTGCCGCGCAAAGTGCCCAGAGCAAGTCAGCGTCCCTGGGCGGCGATGCGGCAAGCGGTGGTCTCACCCGATACGAGTTGCGCTCGCCCATTGACGGCGTCGTAACAGAGAAGCGCATCTCGCTGGGCGAAGCCGTCAAAGAGGACAGTGCTGTCTTCACAGTCTCGGATTTGTCTTCTGTCTGGGTGGAGGCTCCGGTATCGAGCCAGGACCTTGGCGGTTTGGCTGTGGGCCAGCCGACCCAGGTGCGGGCCAATGCGTTTGAGGCCACCGCGACGAGCAAGGTGACCTACATCAGCGCGCTCGTCGGCGAACAAACACGCAGCGCAATGGTTCGCACCACGCTGCCCAACCCCAAGGGACTGTGGAGGCCCGGTCTGCCCGTCACGGTGGAAGTGCTGCTGGAAGAGAAGGAAGTGCCGGTTGCAGTCTCCGCTCAGGCGGTGCAGGACCTGCGGGACTGGAAAGTGGTGTTCGGCCGCTATGGCGAGAGCCTGGAGGCGCGGCCCCTGGAGCTGGGACGCAGCGACGGTCGCATGGTGGAGGTGAAAGGTGGCCTCAAGGCCGGAGATCGCTACGCAGCCACCAATAGCTTTGTTGTCAAAGCGGAGCTGGGCAAAGCCGGCGCCAGCCACGACCACTGATGAAGGAGCTGCACATGAAACAGATCACCGCCATCATCCGGCCCCACCGCCTTGACGCAGTGGAAGCGGCACTGCACGCGCTGCCTCATCTCCCGGGGTTCACGGTTTTCCCGGCCCACGGTCATCCGCGAGGGCATGGTCACGACCACCACTTCGACAACGACGAATGGAGTCCCGACAACCACCAGCAGTTGGTTCTGATGGTGTTCTGCAACGACGGCGATGCCCCCGGCATCGTGGATGCCATTGCCAATGCGGCACGTACCGGCCAGAGCGGCGACGGCGTGATCGGCGTAGTCGAACTCATCGATGTCGTGCGCACTCGCACGGGTGAACGCGCCGATGCCGCGCTCTAAGGGACACCACGATGTTTGAACGCATCATTCGCTTTGCCATCGATCAGCGATGGCTTGTGCTGCTGGCGGTTCTGGGAATGGCCGCGTTCGGCGTTTTCAACTACCAGAAGCTCCCCATCGACGCTGTGCCAGACATTACCAATGTGCAGGTACAGATCAATACCGAGGCTCCGGGCTATTCACCGCTGGAATCGGAGCAACGCGTCACCTTTCCCATCGAGACCGCCATGGCGGGCCTGCCCAAGCTGGAGCAGACACGCTCCATCTCACGCTACGGCTTGTCACAGGTGACCGTTGTCTTCAAGGAGGGGACCGATCTGTATTTCGCGCGCCAGTTGGTGAGCGAGCGCATTCAGGAAGCGCGTGGTCGACTCCCTGCAGGGCTGACGCCCTCGCTGGGGCCTATTTCCACCGGTCTGGGCGAAATCTACATGTGGACGGTGGAAGCCGAGCCGGGTGCACGCAAACCCAATGGCGGCGAGTACACCCCCATGGATCTGCGAGAAATCCAGGACTGGATCATCAAACCGCAGCTGCGCACCGTTCCGGGTGTCACCGAAATCAACACCATCGGCGGGTATGCCAAGGAGTTCCAGGTGGCGCCGTGGCCAGATAAGCTCGTGGCCCACGGATTGACGATTGCAGACCTGGTCACTGCCTTGGAGCGTAACAACGCCAACGTGGGTGCAGGCTACATCGAGCGTCGCGGCGAACAGTACCTGATCCGCGCGCCGGGCCAGGTGGGATCGATAGGAGACATCCAGAACGTGGTAGTCGCAACCACCAAGGGTGTGCCTGTCCGTATCCGTGATGTCGCGGATGTCATCCTCGGTAAGGAACTGCGCACCGGAGCGGCCACAGAGAACGGCCAGGAGGTGGTTCTCGGTACCGTCTTCATGCTGATTGGAGAAAACAGCCGCGACGTATCTACAGCAGTGGACAAGCGGCTCAAGGCCATCAACAAGAGCCTGCCCAAGGGGGTTATTGCCAAGACAGTCTATGACCGTACCGTATTGGTGGACAAAGCCATTGCGACCGTCAAGAAAAACCTGATGGAGGGCGCGTTGCTGGTGATCGCGATCCTGTTCCTTTTTCTGGGGAACATTCGGGCTGCCATCATCACGGCGCTGGTCATCCCGCTGGCGATGTTGTTCACGTTCACCGGGATGGTGAGCAACAAGGTCAGTGCTAACCTGATGAGTCTGGGGGCGCTCGACTTCGGCATCATCATCGATGGCGCGGTCGTCATCGTGGAGAACTGCATACGGCGTCTCTCGCACGCGCAGGCCGCTGCAGGCAGACCTTTGACACGCAACGAGCGATTCCACGAAGTGTTTTCCGCTGCCAAGGAGTCTCGCCGCGCGTTGATGTTCGGACAGCTGATCATCATGGTGGTCTACCTCCCCATCTTTGCGCTCACCGGGGTGGAGGGCAAGATGTTCCACCCCATGGCCTTCACGGTGGTCATTGCACTGCTGGGCGCCATGATCTTGTCAGTCACGTTCATTCCTGCTGCGGTCGCGCTTTTCATCGGCTCCAAGGTGAGCGAAACCGAAAGTCGCCTGATGCTCTGGGCTAAGCGCGGATACGCCCCCATCTTCGACTGGGTGATGGACAGAAAGCCACTGGTGCTTACGGCTGCAGCGGCCTGCGTGCTGTTGTCCGGGCTGCTGGTGACACGCATGGGCAGCGAGTTCGTCCCCAACTTGGATGAGGGTGATATTGCGTTACACGCGCTTCGCATCCCGGGGACCAGCCTGACGCAGGCGATTGGCATGCAGATTCAGCTGGAAAAAACGATCAAGGAGTTTCCCGAGGTGGATGCAGTGTTTGCGAAGCTCGGAACCGCCGAGATCGCCACCGATCCCATGCCCCCCAACGTGGCCGACAACTTCGTCATGCTCAAGCCGCGCGACCAGTGGCCGGATCCTAAGCGAACGAAGGCAGACCTTGTTGCTGCAATGCAGGCTGCAGTGGCCAAAGTACCTGGCAACAACTACGAGTTCACTCAGCCGATCCAGATGCGCTTCAACGAACTCATATCTGGCGTACGCAGCGATGTGGCGGTCAAGGTGTTTGGCGATGACATGGACCAGATGAATGAGAGCGCCGAACGGATTTCTCAGGTGCTGGAAGGCATCGCTGGTGCTGCGGACGTCAAGGTCGAGCAGACCACCGGGCTACCGATGCTGACCATCAAGATCGACCGGGAAAGAACCGCTCGCCTCGGCTTGAACGTGGCCGATGTACAGGACAGCGTGTCCGCCGCACTGGGTGGGCAGGAGGCTGGCCGCGTCTTTGAGGGGGATCGCCAGTTCGACATTCTGGTGCGCCTGCCTGACATTCTTCGCAGCGATATCGAAGCCATTGAGCGGCTGCCGGTCCGCCTGCTGGCCGCGGAAGGCTCCAGTACGCGCGGCTTTGTCCGCCTGTCGGATGTCGCGGCCATCGTTTCGGCTCCTGGACCCAACCAGATCAGCCGCGAAGACGGCAAACGTCGGGTGGTCGTGACGGCCAACGTGCGCGGACGGGACATCGGCAGTTTCGTGGCCGAGGCCCAGACCAAGTTGGCACAGCAGGTGGAAATACCAAGCGGCTACTGGACGCAGTGGGGGGGGACCTTCGAGCAACTCCAGTCAGCCTCCAAGCGGCTGCAGATTGTTGTCCCCGTGGCGCTGCTGCTGGTGTTCACCCTGCTGTTCGTGATGTTTGGTAACGCCAAGGATGGCTTGTTGGTGTTCACCGGCATACCGTTCGCACTCACCGGCGGCGTTGTGGCGCTGTGGTTGCGTGACATTCCCCTGTCGATTTCAGCAGGGGTGGGCTTCATTGCCCTGTCTGGTGTCGCTGTGCTCAACGGTCTGGTGATGATTTCCTACATCCGAAGCCTCCGAGAGGATGGGATGACACTGGATGCCGCCATCCGCGAAGGCTCCCTGACGCGGCTGCGGCCTGTGCTTATGACTGCATTGGTGGCCTCCCTGGGTTTTGTACCCATGGCCATTGCCGTAGGTACCGGGGCCGAAGTGCAGCGGCCACTGGCCACGGTCGTGATCGGGGGCATTCTGTCTTCCACCGCATTGACGCTGCTGGTGCTGCCCATGCTCTACGGCATGGCGCATCGCCGTCGCGAGAAGGACCACCAAAAGGAAGTGCAATCTGGTCATCTGGCCGAGGCTTGATCCAGTAAAGAACCCGGGCGAATGTCTGGGTCCTGATCTTTTCCAGGCTCGCTGCAGCCAGCGCTGCAGTGACTCTCTTACAGAGGTACAAATGCCATGATTTATAGATCAAGTTGGCTCGCGACTCTATTGGCTGCAGCGGCTTTAGCCGGGTGCGCAACCCCCGTGTATGAAAACCGCCTCGCCTGGAACGAGGGCTGGCGAATGGGTGTCGTCGTACAGGTAGGTTCTAACGAGGTGCTTCGAAGCAGGTACGAAGGGCAATGTCTTTGGACACCAAAACGCCCATCCATCGAGTCGCTGGCTGTCGTCCGGTGGAAGGAGATGAGCAGAGTTCGCTGGCGCGTTGCGGCTGTACCCAGTCCAACCGCCATCCAAGTGGGCTCGGCAGTCTATGTGAACGTATACAGCTGCGAGAGCCCAGTGGAAATGCGCACGGAGCCTTAGTTGCGCGAGCTGCCATAGCCTTTGGTTCCGATTGGCAATCAAAGCCCAAACTTGTCTCGACCTCAAAATCATCACCGTATGCCCCCGCAGCAACTTTGCACTCACCTTGGTAATATAGTCCCCTAGACTATTTTTATTGCTCCCCAATATGTCCCATACCTCTCGTGAAAAATCCAAATTGATCGCGCGTGTCCGCCGTATCAAGGGTCAGATCGAAGGAATCGAGCGCGCCCTAGATTCAGATGCACCCTGTGTCGAAGTGCTGCGTCAGATCGCGTCCGTGCGGGGTGCAGTCAGCGGATTGACCGCCGAGGTGATGGAAGACCACCTGCGTGACCACGTGCTTGCGCCGTCGGACAACACGGAGCGCCACCGGGGCGGTGAGCAAATGATTGAGGTCATCCGGGCTTACATGAAATGAACCTGTTGCACCAAAGTCACCTCCACATTGGAAAATACAAATGAGCTTTGCAACACCCACTGCAGTCGCCGAGTCAGCACACGACCATTTCTTTCTGGGCTCCGACCACGAGCGCAACGAGCGCAAAGTGTGGCTGGTCATTGCCCTCACGGCCAGCATGATGCTGGTTGAGATCATTGCGGGCACGCTCTACGGCTCAATGGCGCTGGTGGCCGACGGCTGGCACATGTCCACCCATGCAGGCGCTATGCTGATCACCGCGTTGGCTTATCGCTTCGCACGCAAGCACGTGCGCAATCGGCGCTTTACGTTCGGCACGGGCAAACTCGGCGACCTGGCTGGCTTTGCGAGCGCAGTCATCTTGGCGTTGATTGCCCTGCTTATCGCTTACGAAAGCGTGGTCCGGCTGACCCAACCGATCCCTATCGATTTCAACCAAGCGATCGTCGTGGCCGCCGTGGGTTTGGTCATCAACGTAGTCTGCGCCTGGCTGCTGAAAGACGATCACGCGCACCACGGTCACCACCACGGCCATCATCAACATGACTCTGAGCGCGGCGACAACTGCGGCCACGATGACCACCATGCGCCGGGCATGAGCCGCGACAACAATCTGCGCGCTGCGTACATCCACGTCTTGGCGGATGCGCTTACCTCGGTGCTGGCCATCGTCGCGCTGCTGGTCGGCAGCAGTTACGGGTGGCTGTGGGCTGACCCTCTCATGGGCGTGGTAGGCGCGCTGGTGATAGCCCGCTGGTCCTGGGGTCTGATCCGCGACTCTGGTAGTGTTTTGCTGGATGCCTCAGCCGAAGGAGAGGAAGTGCAGCTGGAGATCCGGGAGGCGATGGCGCCAACAGGAAGCAAGGTTACCGATCTGCACGTGTGGCAGGTCGGGCCGGGTCACTTCGCGGCCATTGTCTCGCTGACAGCACCGGAGCCGAAAGAGCCTTCGCACTACAAAGCGCTGATGGCGCAAATTCACGAGCTTTCGCATGTCACGGTAGAGATTCAGCGGCAGGTCACATGAGTATCGGGATCCTATTGAAGACCTGGGCCAAGCGGGTCAAGCGCGACGGCGTGACGCTTTGGTTTGCGGGCAAGCATCCCCGCACACCCTGGCATGCGAAGATTCTGGGAGTCTTTGTAGTTGCTTACGCACTGAGTCCCATCGACCTGATCCCGGATTTCATCCCCGTATTGGGTTACGTTGACGACATACTTTTGTTGCCAGCATTGATCTGGCTGACCGTGAAGCTACTGCCACCGGATGTCCTTGCGGAATGCCGCGTCCAGGCGGATGCTTGGATACGAGCTAAGGGTGCCAAACCCAGAAGTCAGTTTGGGATGGTGCTCGTCGTGATGGTGTGGTTGAGCGTAGCTACAGCGGCATGCTTGTGGCTCAAGCTGTATCTATAGGTTGGCCCCCGCGCGTAACTCGAGGGACTCTTCTTGCACCGAATTTCCTTGACATTCTCTAGATCGCCTCGCTGAATCGACCGGCGCAAGGCCCCCTATGCCCCTTACTTCCGCCCCCAAGCGAGACGTACTTCAGATGTGGGGATGTGTTCGGTTCCTTTGCATCCATACTTGATCGATAGCTCCATTGGGTGCCATTGATGGCGGCCACGGTGCTCTTATCGGGTCTTCAGTTTTGAGCGATAGCGACAGGGGGGCGCCGCTGACCTGGTGGCGCCGCTTTGATCGGCACCCATGCCATGGAGCCAGTCCGATTGAAGCTGCATTGCCTGACGTCGCCACGCAGCCTGTCTATCAGCAAACTCGACGCCCCCAAGGGGGCCGCCCTAAGCCGGCCTCACGAAGCCTCAGTGTCAGGCTGATTGCGTTTTCTCGGCTTTCTCATCAGCACATAGGCCGCAGGAATCACAAACAAGGACAGCAGCGGCGCTGTCACCATACCGCCCAGCATAGGGGCCGCGATGCGGCTCATGACCTCCGAGCCTGTCCCGCTGCTCCACACGATGGGCACCAGGCCTGCAAGGATGACAGCCACGGTCATCGCCTTGGGCCGGACGCGTAGCACGGCACCTTCCCGAATGGCGTCCAGAAGCTCCTCCAGCGTAGGTTGCCCGCCGTCTGGACATCTCTCTGCCAGCGCCTGCTTGAGGTAGATGAGCATGACCACCCCAAACTCTGCTGCCACCCCTGCCAGGGCAATGAAGCCAACGCCCGTTGCGATGGACAAGTTGTAGTTCATCAGGTACAGGAACCAGATGCCCCCGGTCAACGCGAACGGCAGTGTCGCCATGATCAGTCCTGCCTCCCCCATGCGTGAGAAGGTCAAGTACAACAACACGAAGATGATCAGCAAGGTGGCGGGCACGACTACCTTAAGGCGGGCATTGGCCCGCTCCAGGTACTCGAACTGGCCTGAGTACGTGATGCTGACCCCGGGCTCCAGCTTGATCTGTCGGCTCACGGCATCGCGCAGCTCATTGGCCACGGAAGCCAGATCGCGACCCCGCACATCGACATACACCCAGCCCGATGGGCGGGCGTTCTCGCTCTTGAGCATAGGTGGTCCATCGGTGATGGAGATGCTGGCCACCGTACCCAGCGTGATCTGCTGCCCCATGGGCGTGGAGATGGGCAACTGGGCCAGGCGCTCTGGCGAGTCCCTCCACTCACGCGGATAGCGCAGGTTGATCGGGAAGCGGGCCAGGCCCTCGACCGTTTCCGAGACGTTTTCACCACCGATGGCCCCGGAGACCACGGCCTGGATTTCGGACACGTTCAGCCCGTAGCGCCCTGCGGCCGTGCGGTCGATGCGGACATCGACGTAGCGCCCCCCCGTCAGGCGCTCTGCCAACGACGAAGTCACTCCCGGAATGCCCTTGGCGACCTGCTCGACTTGGGCAGCGATCCCGTCGATCACCTTCAGGTCGTTGCCGGTCACCTTGACCCCGATGGGACTCTTGATGCCGGTGGCCAGCATGTCAATCCGGTTGCGGATGGGTGGAATCCAGATGTTGGACAGGCCAGGAATCTTGACGGCCTTGTCCAGCTCCTCGATCAGACCCTCGGGCGTCATTCCTGGACGCCATTGGTCTCTGGGCTTGAGCTTCACCGTGGTCTCGAACATTTCCAGCGGGGCCGGATCCGTGGCGGTCTCCGCGCGGCCAGCCTTGCCGAAGACGCGCTCGACCTCGGGAACCGTCTTGATCATCCGGTTGCTCAGTTGCAGAAGCTCCGTCGCCCGCTGTGCCGACAGGCCCGGGAGCGCCGAAGGCATGTACAGCAGATCGCCTTCATCGAGCCTGGGCAGGAACTCGCCCCCCAGCCGCGAGAGGGGCCAGATCGTGGTCGTCAGCGCCAGCACGGCGATGACCAGTGTGGATTTGGGGCGGTGCAGAACCCATTCCAGGCAAGGCCGGTACACGGCAATCAGCGCGCGCGTGATCGGGTTCTTTTGCTCATCTGGGATGCGGCCCCGGATCCAGTAGCCCATCAGGACCGGGATCAGCGTGACCGAGAGGGCCGCAGCTGCGGCCATCGCGTAGGTCTTAGTGAACGCCAGCGGTCCAAACAGGCGACCTTCCTGTGCTTCCAGCGTAAAGACGGGCACGAAGGACAAGGTGATGATGAGCAGCGAGAAGAACAGCGCGGGGCCTACCTCCTCGGCGGCTTCGGTGATTACCTTCCAGCGCTCTTCCCCCACCAGTTGGCGGTCGGGATGCTTGTGCTGCCAGGCCTCCAGCTTCTTGTGGGCGTTCTCGATCATCACCACGGCCGCATCAACCATGGCGCCCACGGCAATGGCAATCCCGCCCAGGGACATGATGTTGGCGTTGATGCCCTGGTAGCGCATCACCAGAAACGCCGCCATGATCCCCAGAGGCAGAGAAATGATGGCGACCAGTGCCGAGCGCAAGTGCCAGAGGAACAAGACACAGACCACAGCCACCACGATGAACTCCTCCACGAGTTTCGTCGTTAGGTTCTGGATCGCCCGCTCAATGAGTGCGCTGCGGTCGTAGGTGGTGACGATTTCCACGCCCTGGGGCAGGCTGCTTTGCAGCTCACTGAGCTTGGCCTTGACGGCTTTTATGGTTTCCTGGGCATTCTTGCCCGAGCGCAGGACCACCACGCCACCGGCCACCTCGCCCTCGCCGTCGAGTTCGGCGATGCCGCGCCGCATTTCCGGCCCGATCTGGAGCGTTGCGACATCACCCAAGCGCACGGGAATCCCGGCGCGCGACACCAGCGGGATGGCCCGGAAGTCGTCCAGCGTCTTGAGGTAGCCGCTGGCGCGCACCATGTACTCGGCCCCGGACAACTCCAGCACCGACCCACCCGTTTCCTGGTTGGCGCCCATGATGGCCTCACGCACCTGCCCCTGGGTCAGCCCTTGGGCTGCGAGCTTGATCGGATCAAGCACCACCTGGTACTGCTTGACCATGCCGCCCACCGACGCCACTTCCGCGACATTGGGCAGGCTCTTGAGTTCGAATTTCAGGAACCAGTCCTGCAGGGCCCGCAGCTGGGCGAGATCGTTCTTGCCGGTGCGGTCCACCAGCGCATATTGGTAGATCCAGCCGACCCCGGTGGCGTCGGGGCCGAGCGACGATTTGGCCGTGGCGGGTAGTCGCCCCTGCACCTGGTTCATGTACTCCAGCACCCGGGAACGTGCCCAGTACAGGTCCGTGCCGTCCTCGAACAGGATGTAGACAAACGAGTCGCCAAAGAACGAGAAGCCGCGCACCGTCTTGGCGCCCGGGACGGACAGCATGGTGGTGGCCAGCGGGTAGGTCACCTGGTTTTCCACGATCTGCGGCGCCTGGCCGGGGTAGGAGGTGCGGATGATGACCTGGACATCCGACAAATCGGGGAGCGCGTCCACGGGGGTGCTGCGCACGCCCCACACGCCCCAGGCCGTGAGCATCACGGTCGCCAGCAGAACCAGGAGTCGGTTCGCCACCGACCAGCGGATCAGACGTGCGATCATGGCTTGATCCTTTCCACGGCAGTGATCACGAAGTCCTTGCCTTGCTGCTGGAAGGTGAACTTGACCTGCTGCTCGGGTTTCAGGGCCTTGGCCAGCTCTGGGTTTGCCAGCTTGAATGGCATGGTCATGCCGGGCCACTTCAGTTCAGGCACGGCCTCGTGGGTAAGGGTCAGCTCGGTTGGCGTGACCTCATCGACCACCCCTCGCACCGTAAAGCTCTTGGACGCCGGAGCCGCAGAGGCCGAGGAACCCTGTTCAGCGATGGGTTGTGCGCTGCTGCCGGGAGGTTGAGCGGGCATGATGCCTCGCAGGCTGGCTTCCGAGTCGATCAGGAACTGCGCCGAGGCGACCACCTGCTGCCCTGCGGTGAGTCCGCTTTGAATGACGAGTCGGTCATCGATTTCCGCGCCAAGTTGTACCTGGACGGGGTGGTACTTGCCGGGGCCGTCCACCACGTAAACCAGTGCCCGCTTACCGGTTCGGATCACCGCTTCACTGGGTACCAGCAGCGCCGGTTGGGTGCGTCCCGCCAGGACAATCTGCCCGGACATGCCCGCCTTCAGGCGCTGGGTGGGGTTGGGAAGCTCCAGGCGCACGCGCACCGTGCGGGTGTCCCGGTTGGCCTCTGGGAGGATGCTCACGACACGGGCTTTGAGGGTTTCGCCCGGAAACGCGGCCAGGCGCACCTGGGCGTCCTGCCCCAGTTGCAAGGGACCGCTTTGCGCTTCGGGAACGGCCGCTTCGATCCAGACGCTGGCCAGACCGTTCACGCGCACCAGGCTGGCCCCCGCAGAGACCGTCATGCCCTGGCGCACCATCAGTTCGGCCACCATCCCTGCTTGTGGGAAGGTCACCGTGTAGCGGCCCTGAGGTTCGCCCGTGCGCTCCACCTGGGCCACGAGCGAGGCAGGCATGCCCAGCAGTGACAACCGATGACGCGAAGCGGCCGTCAGCGACTCTTCCTTGAGCGCCCGGACAGCGAGGAACTCGCGCTGCGCAGCCACCCACTCAGGCAGCAGTAAATCGGCCAATGGCGCGCCTGCGGCCACCACGTCACCCGGGGCCCGGGCATAGACACGCTCCACAAATCCTGCAGAACGCGCCTGGACGATACTCACATCCCGGTCATTGAGCTGGACCGTGCCCAGCACGTCCACATCGGATCCAATGTCGCGCTGCTCCACCGTGGCGGTGCGCAGGCCGAGGGCTTGCACCGCTTGTGCCGAGACATTCAAACCGGTGCTTTGTTGTGCGTCCTCATCGGCGTACTTGGGAACCAGCGCCATGTCCATGTAGGGCGACTTGCCTGGCTTGTCGAACTTCTGCGTTGGCACCATGGGGTCGTACCAGTACAGCACCTTGCGGTCGGCCTTCGCCGCTTCTGCCGATGGAGGGGTAGCGCCAGATGGATGACTGCTCGCAATGCGCCATTGGGAGACGCCCCAACCGAGGGCAATGCCAGCAGCCACCAGTGCCACGGCCACAGTGGTCTTCTTGAAAACGGTATTGGTCATGTGGTTCTCCCTTCAGTCCGCGATCAGGCTGTTCAGACGGGCAATCACGGTGTCCCGCTGCGCCTGCAGATCAATGAGCCGCCAGTGCGTCTCCCGCACTTGGGCCCTGGCCGCCAGCACGGCGCTCAAGTCGCCTTTGGCAGACTGGTAATTGGCCAACGCGAGTTCGGCACGCCCCTGTGCCAAGCCCATGCCCGCCGATTGCAGCCGCTCGATCTGACTGTTCAGTGCCGCCAGCTCTGAGGCGCTGTCCTCCAGCTCCTGCAGGTGCCTGCGGGTCACGTCTTCCTGCTCGGCGTCCAGGCGCTGCAGCTCCAGCTGCTTGGCCTTGATCTGGGGTCCCTGGCGCCGCTCCTGTTGCCAGGGAAGGTCAAAGGTCACCTGGAAGGACACCATGTCGCCCCAGCGTCGGTCGCGGCGGCTGTAGGCGACTTCCCAGGACCAATCACCCTTGGTTTCTGCTTGGGCTTCGCGCGTTTCCGCCAAGGCCATGGCCTGCATGGCGGGGTACTGCGCAAGTTCCGCGTGGCGGTGTACCTCAGACCGCAGTTGATCCAAGGGGCGGCTCAGCGGCCCAGGAGTTCCCTGTAGCGCCTCGTCGGCGCGAGCGCCAACCCAGCGCCGCAACATCGCCCTGGCCTTGGATCGGTCCCGCTGCAGATCGTCCCTGCGATCCGACAGCGCAAGCGCCTCCTGCCTGGCCATCAGCAGGTCTGCGGCCTGGGCCGTGCCTCCGGCGATGCGGGCGGGCAGGCTGTCCTGCAGGCGCTGGTTCTCACTCAGTAGACCGGTGAGTACCTGGTCACGTTGCTCGATAGCCTGGGCCAGGATCCACGCTTGACTCAGTTCCTGGCGGATCTGCAGGCGCTGGACCGCCAGGGTGGCGCGTTCGCGTTCCACCTTGGCCTCGGCACCGGCGATCTGGGCATCGCGCTTGGCCCGGTTGGGCACCTCCTGCATCAGCGCCAGGCGCTGCATGGTCATGGACTCACGCGTGAGGCTGAAGCGGTCCATGCCGCTGATGGGAAAGTTCTCGATACCGACCGAGAGCTTGGGATCCGGCAGCGTTCCCGCCGCCTGCCGGGTGCTGGTGGCTGCGTCAATCTGCAGCCGCTGGGCCGTGATGCGAGGGCTGTGCTGCTCCGCCAGATCCAAGGCCTCTGCAAAGCCCAGGGCGTGGGCCTGGTTGCCAGCCAAGCCGATGCTGGTCAACAGGACCCCGAGAGCGCCCAGGCGCAGTTGGCGGAGGTTGCGCACCTGTATGCGCTGCGAGATGGGGTGAATGCGCTGGTGCGCAGACAGGCGCTCGCAGGGAGCGCCGAAGGAGATGATGGGCATGGTGGTCCTCGAAATGAAGGGGCACGAAGTCAGACTTGCGCAAACGCTGCAAGGCAGCGCGCAAGGCGTGCACGATCAATTCCGAAAGACCTGATGGGTTAGATAGATGGGGGGAGAGCCCGCTCGACTGTCCAGCTCCGCGTACACAGCACGCGGATCGATTTGGCGCTCGGAATCCAGGACCACAGGCAGCACATAGGCAACCCAAATGGCGTGCGCCGCTAGCGCCTGCAGATCGAGACCTTGGAGCGAGGGGGAGGACAAGCTGTCGCCGTCACAATGGGCTCGGCACAGCTGAGGATCCTGCTCATCCATGGTGCCCGCCATCGCGTGGCAATCGGGCATGGAGGGCATGCCGACGGCATCTCCCATGGCCATGCCCGCTTTTTGCATCGATGCCGCATGGGCTGCGGAGTCCAGCTTGGGACAGGCATAGGCGGCCAACGCGAACTGCATCAGAAGCAACGCCGCGACCAGAACGCTGGCTATCCAGCGTCCTTGGCGCGATACGGTGCTTCTGGCGAAGATCATGGTGCGAATGGTATCTCCAGCGGCGGCCACAGACTTAACCTAGATCAAATCCGAGCCTGCCGAGCCATCTCAGCCCTTGCGAAGTCGGAGGGCGTTGGCGATCACGGACGCCGAACTCAGGCTCATCGCCAAGGCTGCGATCATCGGCGACAGCAGCCAGCCGGTGAAGGGATACAGCAACCCAGCTAGAAACCTCCACATAGTGTCTGCCCGGGGCAAACTCTTCCTGGGCGCGCGAGGTGGAACGCATGCCAAGGGTCAAGGGAAGTGCAAAGCTGCAGAAAACAAGCGTTTTGATCATGATGAAGAATGAAGAAAAAAATGGCTTGGCTTAGCTTTCAGAGAGCAATCGGTCGATAAGCAGATTGAGCTCAGCGAAGTCCGGCTTGCCCACAAAGCGTTTCACTACCACCCCTCGTTTGTTGAGGAGGAACGTTGTAGGCGTGACATTGACATCGCCCCACGCCTTGGCCACCACGCCGGTGTTGTCGATGGCTACAGCGAATGGCAACCTGCGTGTTTGGGCGAAGTTGACCACGTAGGCCGGGGGGTCATAGCTCATGGCCACCGCGATGGTCTCGTAGCCGCGGCCACGGAACTTTTCGTGGCTGGCCGACAGCATCGGCATCTCCGCCACACATGTGGTGCAACTGGTCGCCCAGAAGTTGATCAGCGCCACCTTTCCTTTGAGGTCGGAAGTGGTCAGCGACGAGCCATCCAGCAGCGTGAAAGTGCTTTCTGGGGCGGTCGAGGAATTCATGCAACCTGTGAGTGCCAATGAGATAGCGGCGAGGGCAAGGACGTGTCGCAGAGGTTTCATCTATGCACCTGTTTTGGTGGACGGGATCGAAGGCATACCAGATTGGAACTCCCAAGACGCTCTGGTTCACCGTGGCTCTTTCGCTGCGATAGGACTGTCCCCGCTCATAAGCGACGCAAGCACCAGTGTGATCGCTCCCCCAACAATGACCATGTCGGCTATGTTGAAGGCAGGCCAGTGCCATCCGCGCAGGTGAAAGTCGAGGTAGTCAATGACCTGACCGCGCACGGCCCGGTCAAATGCGTTGCCCAATGCACCGCCCAGGATGAGGCTATATGAAAGGCCTTCCAGTTTCCGCAATGGGCTGTACAGCTGCAGCACCAGCCAGGCTGAGACCGCGAGGGCAATCGCAAGGAAGAACCATCGCTGCCAGCCACCAGCGCCGGCGAGGAAGCTGAACGCCGCACCAGGATTGAGCACATGGACCAAGTTAAAAAATGACGTGACCTCATGCGACCATCCCAAGGGGGTAGTCGCATCGATGTAACTCTTGGCTGACTGATCGGCTAGAAACACAATGACCGCGAGTGCGTACCATTGCGTTCGTTCGGATGGCTGATTCATATGATTTCGCTCGGATTTGCAGACTTCGCGCTCGGCGTCGACAGGAAGAGAAAAGGAAATTGATGGTTTCTTTGCTGGCGCGGGTAGAGCCAAAAGGAGGTTAAGTCCGAACCGTCCAGGCCGCCCGCATTTGCGCAGCACGACCTGAAAGCGACATTCACCACCTCGGCCCTGCCATCGGCACACCTCGCGCGATGCGTTGAACCCATGCGCCCGCAGCCGCAACGCATGTCCCACCCAGTGCTAGGCCGGTAATCACGTCCATCGGAAAATGCGCGCCCAAGACGATGCGCGACCAGCCTACTGCGGCTGCGAACACCAGCAAGCCAACCCTGCCCGCCCGGCCCAGTGCTGGCCAAAGCGCTGCCGCCAGGACCCCTACATAGACCGAGTGGCCGCTGGGCATGGTGTAGCGGCTGTCAGGCGCAGCGTGGACCCGGTAGACAGCATCTCCCAGGACCACGAACGGACGCGGCAGCGCGAACATCGCCTTTAAAACAGCTGTGCCGGCGAAAGCAAACACCAACCCAATCACGAATCTGCACAACTGTACGTCGAGCGGAGTTGACCGTTCACGGACCTGCCTTCGCCGCCAAACCAGCATCAGAACCACGACGGCGGGCGCTCCCCAGTAGCTGCCAAACGCGCTTAGGGTTTCGGGCAGCCAGATCCAGCCGTCAGGCAGCGCGCGCTGGATGACCAGGAAGAGGTCCACGTTGGCGCCGCCCCAGTCATAGAGCCAGTGTCTCGTCCACTGCGTCGCGGTGTGCGGCGCTTGCATGTCGGTCAGGCCGTCTTGAGCTTGAGCAGGCGCAAGCCATTGAAGACGACGAGCATGCTGGCCCCCATGTCTGCGAACACTGCCATCCACATGGTGGCATGCCCAGTGAACGTAAGTGCGAGGAAAACCGCCTTGATCCCCAACGCCAACACGATGTTCTGCGTCAGGATCGAGGCGGTCATGCGCGACAAGCGGATGAACGTCGGAATCTTGCGCAGGTCGTCGTCCATCAGCGCGACGTCGGCCGTCTCGATAGCGGTGTCGGTGCCAGCCGCGCCCATAGCGAAACCAATATCGGAACGCGCAAGGGCCGGCGAGTCGTTGATACCATCGCCCACCATGCCGACCTGGCCCTCACCGCCGATGAGACTCTCGATGGTTTTGAGTTTTTCTTCGGGCAGCTGGTCGCCACGGGCTTCGGAGATCCCAACCTGGGCCGCGATGGCGTCGGCCGTGTGCTGGTTGTCCCCTGTGAGCATCAGCGTGCGCACGCCCAGCGCCTGCAGGTCGGCCACGGCTTCACGGCTGGTTTCTTTCACCGTGTCGGCGACGGCAAAGATGCCGAGCACTGTGGTTTCGTTCATCAGCAGGATGGCCGTCTTGCCTTGGCGCTCAAGGGCTTCCAGCTGCGATTGCAACGCGACTTCGCTGAGGCCGAGCTCTTTCGCGAGCCGGTGATTGCCCATCTGCAGCATCCGACCGGCAATGCGGCCCCGCACGCCGCGCCCGGGCAATGCCGCAAAGTCGTCGACTTCGTGCAGCAAGACGCCGTCCCGGTTCGCCCTGCGGGCAATGGCTTCGGATACCGGATGGTCCGAGCGGGCAGCGAGGCTCGCAGCCCATGCGGCCACTTCCTTCCCATCGCCGACCAGGGGCAGGAAGTCGGTCTGCTCGGGCTTGCCGTGGGTGAGCGTGCCGGTCTTGTCCAGGGCCAGAGACTTGAGCTTGCGCCCTCCCTCCAGGTACACGCCGCCCTTGATCAGGATGCCGCGCCTGGCGGCTGCGGCCAGGCCGCTGACGATAGTGACGGGCGTGGAGATGACCAAGGCGCAGGGGCACGCGATCACCAGCAACACCAGCGCCTTGTAGATCCAGTCGAACCAGGCGCCACCGAACGCAAGCGGCGGAACGACCGCGACCAGCACAGCCACCACGAATACAGCCGGGGTATAGACCCGCGCGAACTGATCGACGAAGCGCTGCGTGGGCGCGCGGCTTCCCTGCGCGGACTCCACCGCATGGATGATGCGCGCGAGCGTCGAGTCGCTTGCGCCAGCGGTCACCTTGTACTCAAAGGAGCCGGTCTCGTTGATGGTGCCCGCGAAAACCTGGTCGCCTTCCGCCTTCTCAACGGGAAGGCTCTCGCCAGTGATGGGGGCCTGGTTGATAGCCGAACTGCCTGCGGTGATAAGGCCGTCCAGTGCAATGCGCTCGCCCGGACGCACCCGGACCACCGAGCCCTTGGCGATTTCCTTGGCCGGCAATTCCTTCCACGAGCCGTCGGTCTGCCGCATAGTCGCGGTCTCTGGTGCCAGGTCCATTAGCCCGCGTATCGCATTGCGGGCGCGGTCCAGCGACTTCGCCTCGATCACCTCGGCCAGCGCAAAGAGGAACATGACCATGGCCGCTTCGGGCCAGTGGCCGATTGCCATACCACCTGTGACCGCGATGGACATCAGCGCGTTCATGTTCAAGTTGCGGTTTTTAAGGGCTATCCAACCCTTCTTGTAGGTGCTTAGGCCACCGGTGAAAATCGAGACAAGGGCCAGCACGATGACAGCCCAGTGGTTGCCGTCGTTGACCCAGTACACGCCTTCGGCGAGCACGGCTGCGATGCCGGAAACCGCCATTGGCCACCAGTTGGTCTTTTGCGCGGGCGCCTGCGGATCGCGCGGCTCATCGGTTTTCTGCATCTCGGTTTCCATGCCCAGCGACTCGATGGCTTCGACCGCCGGCTTGAGCGCGTCGGGCGCGTGCCGGACGGTGAGCGTGCGCTGCATCAGGTTGAAGTCCAGTCCCTGCACGCCGGGCATGCCTTGAAGCTTGCCGCGGATCAGGCTTTCCTCAGTCGGGCAATCCATTTTTGCAATGCGCAGCAGTGTGGTGACCGTTTGCAGGTCCTGCCGCTCGGCCCGCATGCCGATGGAAACGAGCGCCTTCTCGATCGGTGTCGTCGAAGGGAGGGTGTGCTGGACGCCCAGCACCCGTTGCATCAGGTTGAAGTCCAAGGCAGTGACGCCTGGCTCCTTGCCCAGGCGGTTGCGGATCAGCGCTTCCTCCGTTGGGCAATCCATGTTCTCGATCCGGTACGTCACGCGCTCTCCGGCCGGCATCGCGGAGACCGGGGCGGGCGACTGGGGCTGCGGGGGTTGGGCCGCCGGGGATTCGACCAGTGCCGCAGTTGCCACCGGGCTCCCGGGGGTTGCGGTCTGCTCCTTGGCACGCATGCCGATCGAGGCCAGCACCTGCTCCATCTGCGCGCGCGCCTCGGCAAGGTGCTTCACTGACAGGGTGCGCTCGGCCAGATCAAAGTCCAGGTCCTGGACTCCCTCGACCGCGCCGAGGTACGAGCGAATGAGTTTCTCCTCGCTCGGGCAGTCCATGTTCTCGATGCGGTAGGTGGTCAGCACCGGGGCATCCCGGACGGCCAGCGCCTTCATACCCACCGCGTTCAGCGCCTGCGCCAGGGCATCGGCCGTTACCACGCTGTGCGAAACGGTGAGCTTGCGCTGCGAAAGATCGAAGTCCAGCCGCTCGACGCCGGGCATGCCCTCCAGCGTCCGCCGCACCAGTGCTTCTTCGTTGCGGCAATCCATGTTGCTCACATGGAAAACCGTGTTCTCGCTGCCGGCCTGCTCCTTGGCACAGCTGGCCTCTTGGCCGTTGTTGCCGCCGGTGCAGCCGCACGAGTTGGACGGGTCTTTGTTCATAGATTGCTCACTCTTCGTTGGCAGGGGCTTTCCCCGCATGCCATCATTGGACAACCTCTAGTTGATATAGAGTCAAGCTTTTGCGGAGAAGAATCATGCTGCGGATCGGCGAACTGGCCAAAAGGGCGGACTGCCTGGTGCAGACTGTGCGCTTTTACGAGTCCGAGGGATTGCTTCTCGATCCCGCGCGCAGCGAGGGAAATTTCAGGCTGTACGACGATGCCCACCTGCAGCGCCTGCTGTTCATCCGGCGCTGCCGGGCCAAGGACATGACCCTGGTTGAGATTCGGCAACTGCTGAGCTTCCGGGATCGGCCTGAGCTGGACTGCGGCGAGGTGAACTCCCTGGTCGATTCCCATATCGCTCAAGTGCGGGTCAAGATCAAGGAATTGCGCGAGCTGGAGCGCGAGTTGATCGATTTGCGGCGCTTGTGCGACTCCGCCCGCACCGCGCGCGAATGCGGTATTCTGAACAGCTTGAGTGAGCCCGCCTGAAGCTCAAGCGGCGCGCTGGGGAGCGGGGACGACAGGCAGCGCCCGCTTGTGGGCCGTGCGGCGGTACGTCTGCACGATCACCTCGGCGCTTGGCACGTCCACCTCCTTACCTTCCAGGAAGTCGTCGATCGCGTCGTAGCTGACACCCAGCGCGGCCTCATCGGGGCGCAATGGTCGCATGGTTTCCAGATCGGCCGTGGGGACCTTGTGCGCCAGCTGCTCGTCGCCCCCCAGCGCCAAAGCGAGGGCGCGAACGCGCCGCTTGGTGAGGCCGCCCAGCGGACTCAGATCGAACGCGCCGTCGCCGAACTTGGTGAAGAAACCCATCACCGCCTTGGCGGCATGGTCCGTCCCGACCACCAGCCCGCCCGTTGTGCCTGCGGTTGCGTACTGCGCGATCATGCGCTGGCGCGCCTTGATGTTGCCGAGCACGAAGTCTTCCTGCCAGTGGTCGTTGAACTTGAGTCCGCCTGCTTGCAACTGCGCGAGCATCGCGTCGGCGGCCGGCTTTATGTCTACTTCCAGTGTCTCGTCCGGATCGATGAAGGATAACGCCCGCCGCGCGTCAGCCTGGTCGGCCTGCACCCCATACGGCAGCCGCATCGCGATGAAGCGGATGGGCATCCCCGAGGAGCGCAGCTGCTCTGCCGCGAGTTGGCAGAGGCGTCCGGCGACGCTCGAATCCACTCCGCCGCTGATCCTAAGCACAAGCGATCCCGCCGTCGCGGCTCGCGCGTACTCTACGAGGAACTTCGTGCGCCTAGCTACCTCCGTTGATGCATCGAAGTGCGGGTCGACACCCAGCTCGGCGGCAATGCGGCTCTGTTCTGTCGTCATGAAGAGGAGATGTTATCGGCGCTGAAAAGTAACGGGGTCCAGCTCCGACGGCCACGTGCCGTGCTCCATCACGCCAAAGCGCCCGGTGCCGACGTTCTGCGGCGGGGTGCGGCCAAGCGCATGGCCCACGGGAGCCAGCGCGAGACGGACGACTTGGGCCAAGATCTCCGAATAGTCGCGAGTCCTCCAGGCCAGACCGAGCATCGATGCGTGACTACGCAGGTGCAGGCCCAAGTAGCACTGAGACACGATATGGCCGAGCTCTTGCGCACGCCATGCTCCGCGCAAATCGCCGGTGACCTCGCGAGAAGCAGCTAGTCCCGTCTCGCGCAGGAACGCGGCACGGGCGAGCCCGTAGTCGCCGGCTAAAGCGTCCGTCGACGCTGGCGGGCTGCGGAAGGGGTAGCCCAGCTGCGGGCCGTAGTCCATCGGAAAGTTAGTCTCCTTCAGACCCACTTCAGTGGCGCCCAGATTGTGCTTGGGCAGTCGAAAGGTACCGAACAGGTGGTCCCAGAGCATCCAGAACTCGCCGTAGTTGACCTGGGCGTCCTCGTACTCGCGCTTGTGATGCCAACGGTGGACTTCAGCGGCGCCGATCACAAAGCGCAGCGGCCCGACCCGGTAGTCCATGTTGGAGTGCTGGAAGGCCAAGTGCACGGCCAGCAGGCCGAGCCATGCTCCGACGGCCAATGCTGGCGCTCCCATCAGCACCACGGCAAGCAAGCCGGGCGCGGCCATCATTCCGGCATGCAAAGGGTGCCGGCGCTCTCCGTTGAGCCAGTAAAGACGTTCCGAGCTGTGGTGGATCGCGTGGAACCGCCAGAGCCAGGCCACGCGATGACTTAGCCAATGGACGCTGTAGAGGCTGAGATCGAGGACCGCGCCAACTGCGAGGGCCTGCGCCCAAAGCGGCCACTGATCTGGCCACAATGTCCCGGCCGACCACAGGGGCGCCAGGGCAGCAATAACGCCGTGGACGGTGAGGAGTACGACGAGGTTGACCACTGCGTGGATCGCGTCGCAGATGCTGTCCCGGTGGTCGCGGGCCCAGGCCTCATGAAAGGGCAGTCGCCGCTCCAACAGGGCGACAGAAGCGAGTGCGGCGGCCACCGTGAGCGGCACCGTGGGGAAATAAGGCCAGCCGGCCGCGAGCCCACCGAAGAGCACCACGGCGGTTGCGCCAAGGACCAGCGGGTAGCTGCCATACCGGATGACAGCTCCCAGGAAGGGGGATTTTTTTGTACTCATCTTATTCCTCGCGAAATCTGGTTGGGATTGGAAACCCTCTAGTTACGGTAGAGTCAAGCGAGCCTGATTAGAGCCCCCCGACAGGTCGAGGCTGCTGGCAATCCGCCCACGGAATGCACCTATAGTCGCGTCCGATGGCGTGCATCGCGCGCGCCGCAAATGCATTGCCGTTCCATGTTCACGCCATCTACTTCCGTCGCCGCCCGCCTTCTCATGCTGCTGTTTCTGTTGTGGGGCGGCGCGGCATCGGCGCAGCTCGGCGGCAAGAGCGTGGTCGTGACCGAGCGGACGCGCGCGGAACTTCTGGCCCATGCGCCCGAGGGCTTGGAGCCGGGTAAGCCGGTCTGGGTGGGCCTGCAGCTCGCGCATCAGCCGAAGTGGCACTCGTATTGGAAAAATTCCGGTGACTCCGGGCTCCCCACCAAGCTCGAATGGAAGCTGCCCGCCGGAGTGCTGGCGGGAGAGATCGCATGGCCGACGCCCGGCAAGTATTCGATCGGCACGCTAATCAACTTCGGCTATGAGAACACGGTGCTGCTACCGGTACCTCTGACCATCACGCCGGAATTCAAGCCTTCGGCCCTCGGCGGGACGCTGGAGGTCAAACTCAAGGCGCAATGGCTGGTGTGCCGCGAGTTATGCATTCCCGAGGAGGGCGAATTCTCGCTTGCGGTTTCCGCCAAGAGCGCTACGGCTTTGCACGGCGGCGTCTTCCAGGCAAGCTTCGCGGCACAGCCGAAGCCGCTCATGGGTCAGGCAACTGCCACGATCGATGGGAATGCCTTGCGGCTTCGAGTCAGCGGGCTGCCTGCGAGCCTTCGCGGCAAGCCGGTGGAGTTTTTTCCGGAAACAACGGAGGTCATCGAGACTTCCGCGCATTGGAGCCAAGCATGGGACGGCCAGGTCTGGACCGCGCAGGTCCCGCTCTCGCCCCAGCGAAGTCAGAGTCCCGATGTGATGCCGATTGTGCTGACACAGGGCAATGAAGGATGGAGCATTGACGCACGCGTGCAAGGCTCATGGCCTGCGACTGCCGCGCCGGTCGCTGTGTCACCGGCCCTACAAGAAGCGCTTCGCAAGAATGTGACTGCGGCGGCGGCGGAATCGGGCGCCGGGTTGACGTTCACGGCTGCCTTGCTGGGCGCTTTGCTCGGCGGGCTGATCCTGAACCTGATGCCTTGCGTCTTCCCGGTGCTGGCGATCAAGGTGGTCGGCTTCGCCCAGCATGCCAGCGACCAGCGGGCACGGCGCCTCGACGGGGCGGCGTACTCCGCCGGGGTGGTCGCGTCGTTCGCGGCGCTGGGACTGCTCGTCGTCGCGCTGCGCGGCGCCGGGCAGCAGCTCGGTTGGGGGTTCCAGTTGCAGATGCCTGGAGTGGTCGCCGCGCTGGCCGTGTTGTTCACGCTGATCGGCCTGAACCTGACGGGCGTGTTCGAGGTCCGCCAGCTCATCCCCACCCGCTTGGCTTCCCTACAGAGCAGCCATCCGGTGTTGAACTCCTTTCTGTCCGGCGTTCTGGGGGTGGTGGTGGCGTCGCCCTGCACGGCACCTTTCATGGGGGCCGCGCTGGGGTTCGCGGTAGGGCTCCCCGCCGTCCGAGCCCTCTTGATCTTCGCGGCGCTGGGCGCCGGCATGGCGCTGCCGTACCTGGTCGCGAGCTGGGTCCCGGCCTTTGCGCGGCTGCTACCGCGTCCAGATGAGTGGATGGTGACCTTTCGCAAACTGATGGCCTACCCGATGTTCGCAGCGGTGGTGTGGCTGTTGTGGGTGTTAGGGCAGCAAAGCGGCATCGATGCGGTCAGCGCCTTGCTGGTGGTCTTGGTTGCCACCAGCATGCTGGCATGGAGCCTGGGCTTGACGGGCCGCACGCGCGTGATCGTCAGTCTGATTGCAGTCGCGTGTGCGGCTGGATCCGCCTGGCTGCTCGCAGGCCAGATTGGCACAGTGCAGTCGCAGAAGACTGTGGCGGTGAACGATGGTACTTGGCAGGCTTGGGCGCCGGGCCTGGTGGAGCAATTGCTTGCGAGCGGCCGTCCAGTGTTTGTCGACTTCACCGCGGCATGGTGCGTCACATGCCAGTACAACAAAAAGACGGTGTTGCAGAACCCGGTGGTGCTGGCGGACTTCGCAGCCAGGGACGTTGCCCTGTTGCGTGCCGACTGGACGCTGCGCGACCCGGCGATTACCGCCGCACTGGGGAAACTCGGGCGCAGTGGCGTACCTTTGTACGTGCTCTACACCAGCAACGCTCCTGCGCGAGTTCTTTCCGAAATATTGAGCGCGTCCGAACTGCGCGCGGCGCTCTCAGCTTCGACCTTGGCGCCTTCGCCGAAAGGCCCGCAGGCGTCGCAGTAGCTATGTGATGCAGGTGCTTGACCCTCCAGCCACTGTAGGCTTCAAGATGTGTGGACTCTAAGGGACAAGCATGGCTGAACACGACGAAGACGACGAACTCGGTGGGTTGGACGCGAGCAACGCAGCTGACCGCAAAATCTTGCGGACCGTGTTGCTGATCAACCTGGGACAGTCCGCCGCTGGCATCGGCCTTGGCATATGGGCTGCCTCCACTGCGCTGATGGGCGCCGGACTGGACAACCTCGCCGACGCATCGGTCTACGCCGTCAGCTTGTACGCCGTCGGGCGGGCGGCCATGGTCAAGGTACGCGCAGCGCGTTTGTCCGGCTACTTGCTTATTGGCCTAGCCGTGCTGCTATTGGTGGAGGTTCTGCGCCGCTTCTCGGGGGGCGAGGAGCCGGTGGGTCCAGCGATGATGGCGATAGCTGCGGCGAACGCGGCTTTGAACCTGGTGTGTTTGAGGTTGCTGCGCCGTCATCGCGGTGAAGACGTTAACTTCAAGGCGTCGGCGATCTTCACGAACAACGACTCCATCGTCAACGGCTCCATTGTGCTGTCCGGGGCGCTGGTCATGTGGCTGGGATCGAATATCCCGGACCTGTTGCTGGGCGTTGTCGTAGCTGCAATTGCAGCAAATGGGGGGCGCGAAATACTGCGGGAAGCATCAGAAGCCCTTCCGGAATGACTTCGGCTTTTATGGGCACTACGCCGCCGGATATGCGAGCTCCTTGGAGGCCACATACTAACGCGCGTCCGCCCTTCAGAAATCTACAAATCTGAGGTGCTGTGGGCTAGCGATCGGCTGGTCAGCCGTAAGGGCGCGGTGAACCCATGTTGACTACCGACGGCGGGTATGGTTTTGATCAGATGGTGTCGGCGGGCTGCCAGCAATGCGGCAGCAACTCTTCAATCCGGCTGGCCTTGTGGGTGGGCAGCCGGTTGAGGACGTCCTTGTTTGGTTTAAGTCAGGTCACCACAGCAGTGTCCTGTTTGGCAAGTTGTCGATAGGAGTTGGCCTCAACGGGCGGGAGGTACCCGATGGGTTCGAGCAGGCGATGGTGGTTGAACCATGACACCCATTCCAGAGTTGCAAGCTTCACAGCCTCCTTGGTCCGCCACGGCGCTCGGCGTTGAATCAGCTCGGCCTTGTAGAGTCCGTCGACGGTCTCGGGCAAGTCGTTGTCGTAGCTGTCTGTCGCCCTTGCTGCCCACAGATGGCTCGATGCCGGCTTCGGCCAGCCGCTCTGTGTAGAGAATGCTGAGGTACTGAGATCCCCTATCGGAGTGACAGACCAGGCTCCCGTCGCACTCCGGTTGCCGGGCGTACACAGCTGTTCCAGCGCATCGAGCACGAAGTCCGTGCGCATTGAACTGCTCACTCGCCAAGGGGGAACCCTGCCAGCCTCACGAGGCCTCGGTGTTCAGCCGGCCGCGTTTTCTCGGCTTTCTCATCAGCACATAGGCCGCAGGAATCACGAACAAGGACAACAGCGGCGCCGTCACCATACCGCCCAGCATGGGGCCGCGATGCGGCTCATGACCTCCAAGCGTCCCGCTGCACCATGACACTTTCTGGTTGAGTTGCGCAGCACCTTGCTCTGGTACGCCTTGATCGCCGTTGCCATGAGCGGTGTTCTGGGCTGGCTGGCGGCACACCAAGGCCTGGCGCCGCTGCGAGCAATGAAGGCCAAGGCGGTTGCCGTGTCCGGGCATCAGTTCAGCGAGCGCATGCCGGTTCAGGCGGTGCCGGTCGAGATGGCCGATCTGGCGGGCGAGCTCCACGGCATGCTGGACCGCTTGCAAGACGACTGTCACCGGCTGTCGGAGTTCTCGTCAGACCTGGCCACGAACTGCGCAAGCCGATCAGCAACCTGCTGACGCAAACCCAGCTGGCGCTGTCTGCCAAACGTGATGCGCCGACCTACCGCAACATCCTGGCATCGAACGCCGAAGAGCTGTAGCGCATGGCCCGCATGGTGTCGGACATGTTGTTCCTGGCCAACGCCGAACGCGGCATGGTGCTTCCGGGGCGCGAGCGATTTGCCATGGCACTAGAGGTCCAAGCTCTGATGGAGTTCTTTGACGCGGGGGCAGAAGAGAAGGGAGTTCGCCTGACCTTGTCGGGTGACGGCGAACTCGATGGTGACAGACTGATGTTCCGTCGTGCCATGGGCAATCTGCTGTCCAACGCTGTTCGGCACAGTGACCCGGGCAGTCCGGTGGAAAAGACGGTCCACCGAGGCGAATACGTCCTGTCGATCCACGTCATGAACACCGCCGACGTTCGGCGCTGGGGGCCAGCACCCCCGGTTGGCATATCTTCAACCCATTTTTTAAGCGCAAGATGGCCCCCTGTCGCTGCAGGCGAGCAAGTGCCCGGTAAAGCGCTTCGTGAGTAAGACCGATGTCTTCGGAAAGATGCTTCAGCGTTCCTTGTTGAGTCCAAAAACCGGACGCGTCACAGTGAAGTCCTATGAATTGCAGAATCCGCTCCTCGGCTGAGCGCGTCTGCTTTATCTCCAGCCTGGTCCGAAGTCCTTGAACGCGCCGTGCCAACTCGGCCGTGAATGTCCACAACAGCTCGGGCGACTTGCGCAGTTGGTCGACCAATGCCTGCTTGCGAAAAACCAGTACCTCCGAGGATTCCAGTGCTACCGCGTCGCAGTGGTATATGGCTGAGAAAAGTGAAGCTTCGGCAAAGAACTCGCCTTGCCGCACTGTGTGCATCGTGGCTTGACCGCCAGTGAGGGTGGTGCGAATTAGGCGCACACAGCCGGACCGCAGGCGAAAGACGCCCGCACTTGCAGCGCCCTCGCGAAAAAGCATCTGCCCCGAAGCAAGACAACGCAGCGAGGGCGTGACACCAAACGCTCTGTCCGAAGGCGCGATGCAGTCCTCTGCATCTTCAGGTGATGAAGTTTCCATATGACTGCAATCATATTCATCTGGCAAAAATCGAACGAAGATTTTTGGGCACCAACTCCCTTCAGATCCCATATGAAAACGCTACTCGCCTATTTCCTTCTGGCTGGCACTGCCTCCGTTGTCGCAGCCCAGTCCCACAAGCATCCTGATCCAAACCAACCTGCTCAGCTCGCTCCGCACACCGCACCCTCGCAATACGCTGGCTATAAACAGCGCGAAATCAAAGCACTTTCTCCGTAGCAAATCGAAGACTTTCAAGTTGGACGAGGCATGTCGCTCGCACTTGCAGCCGAACTCAATGGCTTCCCCGGCCCCGCCCACGTTGTGGAGCTGGGCGAAAAGTTGCGTCTAACGAAAGACCAAGAGCGAGAAGCGACGGCGCTTACAGAGCAGATGAAGGCCGACGCTCAACGATTCGGCAAGGACGCAATTGAGACCGAAAGGGAATTGGATCGCCTCTTCAGGTCAGGGCCGCCCAGCGAAGCCAGCGTGACTCAGGCAGTTGAACGCGCTGCGCTCGCGCAAGCTTCGCTTCGCGCTTCGCATCTGAACTACCACCTGCGGACGGTCGCAATCCTCACGCCAATGCAAGTAGCGCGCTATCAAGAACTGCGCGGCTATGTAGCGCCTGCCAGCGCTATTCCAAAACACAGGGCAAATTGATGCTGCTGCACAGCAGGCCTGGTGTTTCCGTCATCGACCGGTACGCAACCGCAAGGCGTTCGCGATCACTGACGCCGAACTTAGGCTCATCGCCAGGGCCGCAATCATTGGCGACAGCAGCCATCCGGTGAAGGGATACAGCAGCCCTGCAGCAATCGGTATGCCCAGCGCGTTGTAGAGGAAGGCAAACATCAGGTTCTGCTTCATGTTCCCCACCGTTGCCTCCGACAATTCCCGAGCTGTGGAAATCCCTCGCAGATCGCCCTTGACCAAGGTGACCTGTGCGCTGTTCATCGCCACATCGGTGCCAGTACCCATCGCGATCCCCACGTCTGCCTTGGCAAGGGCGGGCGCGTCATTGATCCCGTCACCCGCCATGGCAACAACACGGCCTTCGGCCTGCAGCCGGGACACCAGGGCCAGCTTGTCCGCAGGCTTGACCTCGCCATGAACCTCATCAATCCCCAGCTTTGCCCCCACCGCCTTGGCGGTGGTCATGCCATCACCCGTGGCCATGACGATGCGCAGCCCCGATGCATGCAAGGTCGCCAGCGCTTCCGGCGTGCTGGCCTTGATGGCATCCGAGACCGCAAGCAGGCCTTGAAGCTGGCCATCGGCCGCCAGGTACATCACGCTGGCGCCTGTGGCGCGCAAGGCCTCTGCCTGCGCAAGCAGCGGGTTCGCAGAAACCCCGACCTGCTCCATGAGGACTGTGTTGCCCAGGGCGAGCTGGCGTCCAGCGACCTGTCCGCGCACCCCGATGCCAGACCCGGACTCAAAGTCCTCGGGCTTGTCCAGGGTCAGCCCCTTGGCGCGGGCCGCCTGGACAATGGCATCGGCCAGCGGGTGCTCGCTGCCCTGGTCCAGACTGGCTGCGAGGCGCAGCACTTCGTCCTCGGACAGACCGGGCATGGCCACCACGCGCTCGAACGAGGGCTTGCCTTCGGTGAGCGTGCCGGTTTTATCCACGATCAGCGTGTCCACCTTGCGCAGGTTTTCGATGGCTGCCGCATCCCTGAACAAAACGCCACGGGTCGCCCCCCGGCCCGTGGCCACCATGATGGACATGGGGGTTGCCAAGCCCAACGCGCAGGGACACGCGATGATCAGCACGGCCACGGCGTTGACCAGGCCATAGACCCAGCGTGGCTCCGGACCGAACAGGCCCCATGCGAACAGTGTGAGCAACGCGATACCCACCACGGCCATCACGAAATAGCCCGCCACCTGGTCCGCCATGCGCTGCATGGGGGCCCGTGAGCGCTGCGCCTGGGCCACCATTTGAACGATCTGCGACAGCATGGTGGCCGAGCCCACCCGCTCGGACCGGATCACCAGAGCGCCGTTGGTATTGAGCGTGGCTCCGATGACGGCGTCCCCAGGTCCTTTGACGATGGGCACAGGCTCGCCAGTGAGCATGGCTTCGTCCACCGCGCTGCTCCCCTCGACCACCACGCCATCCACCGGCACCTTCTCACCGGGACGTACGCGCAAGAGGTCTCCCACATGGACATGGGACAACGGGACATCACTCTCCTGACCGTTGGCGTCGATACGCCGTGCGGTCTTGGGGGCCAGGCCCAGCAGCGATTTGATGGCGGCCGAGGTCTGCGAGCGTGCCTTCAGCTCCAGCATCTGGCCGAGCAGCGTAAGCGAGATGATGACGGCTGCTGCTTCGAAGTAAACCGCCACGCGGCCCATGGCCTGGAACGAGGCCGGAAATACCCCAGGCGCCACGGTGGCGACCACGCTGTAGACAAATGCGGCACCCGTGCCCAGACCGATCAGCGTCCACATGTTGGGACTGCGGTTCGCGATGGATTGGGCACCACGCACAAAGAAGGGCCAGCCAGCCCACAGCACGATGGGAACCGTCAGCACGAGCTCAATCCAGCTCTGTGTGGCCATTTCGAACCACTGCAGCCTGTGCCCCACCATGGCCAGAACAGTGACCACCACGGTCAGTGGCAACGTCCACCAGAAGCGATGCCGGAAATCCACGAGTTCGGCGTTTTCTCCCTCATCCAGCGTGGGGAGCATGGGCTCCAGCGTCATGCCGCATTTGGGGCAGTTCCCGGGGTGGTCCTGCTGCACCTCAGGGTGCATGGGGCAGGTGTAGATGGTGCCGGGCTGAGTGGCTTCTGGCTCTCGCGCAACCTTGTCGGTACCGGGAGGCGTGACAGCGTACTTGTCCGGGTCCTCAACAAACTTCGTTTGGCACTTGGCGCTACAGAAGTAGTAGTGCCGCCCCTCATGCTCCGCCGAGTGATGCGATTGTTCCGTCACGTCCATACCGCAGACTGGATCTTTCAGTTTCGTCATGGGCGGCGGTGTATCCCCGTGGACCCCCTCATGATGCTGATGGCCATGGTGGGTGTGATCGTGCGGTTCCGCGTTGGACATGAATGGCCTCCCTGCAAATGTGTTGTGTGCCTGCAAGATTACTTTTTGCTCGAATCGCCTTCGTGAGAGCCGTGCCCCCCGTGCCCATGGAAGAGGTGCATCAACGGGCAAGCCAGCAAGAGCAGATACGGCCAGTAGCCCGCGATGTGCGACCAATGCTCCCTGAGCAAGAAGAATGCCCCGATGAGCGCAAGCATGATCACCGCGCCGATCAATTTGCGGCTGCCTCCGCTGGCGTTGGCAGCTTCTGAATGCCCTGTGGTGTGGTCGTGGTTCATGGCGATCTCCAAGAAGTGGTCATCGAGATGGTGATGGACCTTGGGGGAACGATAAGGGTTTACATGGTGGCAATGTCAAGCATGATCATCATCAATCCTTGACTTGCGTCACATGAATGGCGGTATGTCCAGGCGTTCAACTTTGATCGCAGCAATGCTCCCTTGCCGCCTTCCCTGGACGCTACGGGTGTTGCACCGCCTCGCCGGGGTGCGTCAACGTGTGCGGGTCGAGGGATTGCCGGAAGGAGCTGCAGATCGCGCAGCATCATCCTTGGCAGAGTCACCCGTGAGCATGCGGCCAGCGGCGTCCACCTTGACCATTCCCAGCCTCGGATGACTCCAGTAGCGTGCCGTTTCTTCCCCGACCTGCATCTTGACCGGCGATGCCTGGTCGCGTGCCTCGTTGCCAGCGGAAGCTGCGAAAGCAACTGCACAAGCCATCGACAGCGCCGCGACAACGGCGGGTGCAAAGATCTTTTTGAACATGGTCTTAACCCTCATCATGAGTCATTGAAACGTCAGCCAGGCTGACGGCCCCACGCGGTCCGATGGGCTCGGTGCGCGTCGTGACGAGGGGAAGTTTGGAATACAGCAACACACCAGAAGATGATGGGTCGATGATATTTCTGTAATGCTGGCAGGCGCCGCTTTGGGCGCGCCGTGAAGCGTTTCGGATGCTGAGAAATTTCACTCAGAAAAGTGTCCCTGCACCAAGTTCGCTCGGCGTTGGCTGTTGCTTGGCAAGTCGGCGCCAATCAATAGCGATTTGAGCTACTGTGCGGGCACTCTCATCATCTCGCCCGCTTCTCATCCTGCACAGCAAGAAAGCTGCTTGACGTCCTTGCTGAAGGTCTGCGCCGCGAGCTTGAGTCCCTCGACCATCGTCAAATAGGGGAACAACTGGTCGGCCAGCTCCTGCACTGTCATGCGGTGCCGAATTGCCAGGGCCGCCGTCTGGATCAGTTCGCCAGCTTCCGGCGCGACCGCCTGCACGCCAATCAAGTGCCCGGTGGTATCGGTCACCAGCTTGATAAAACCACGCGTGTCGAAGTTGGCGAGCGCACGTGGCACGTTGTCCAGCGTCAACAGCCGGCTGTCGGTCTCAATGCCGCCATTGCGCGCTCCTGCTTCGGTGTAGCCCACGGTTGCTACTTGTGGATCGGTGAACACCACGGCGGGCATCGCGGTCAGGTCGAGTGCCGCTTCCCCACCGGTCATGTTGATGGCCGCGCGCGTGCCTGCGGTTGCGGCCACATAGACGAATTGAGGCTGGTCGGTGCAATCGCCTGCCGCGTAAATGTTCCGGCCACTGGTGCGCATGCCCTTGTCAACGACGATGCCCCCCTGCGCATTGACTGTGACCCCCGCCGCGTCCAGCGCGAGGCTGTGCGTGTTCGGTGTCCGCCCCGTTGCGACCAGCAGCCTGTCAGCGCGGATATCTCCGTGCCCCGTCGTCAGCACAAATTCACCGTCAACATGCGCGACCTGGCTGGCTTCCCTGTGCTCCAGCACCTCGATGCCTTCGGCACGAAAAGCAGCAGTCATGGCCTCTCCGATGGCCGGGTCCTCCCGGAAAAACAAGGTGCTGCGCGCCAGAATCACTACTTTGCTGCCTAGCCGGGCAAAAGCCTGGGCCAGCTCCAGCGCCACCACCGACGAGCCAATCACAGCCAGCCGTTCGGGAACGGTGGCACTGGCGAGCGCCTCCGTCGAAGTCCAGTAGGGTGACTCTTTCAAACCCGGAATCGGCGGTAGGGCCGGGCTGGCTCCTGTCGCGACCAAACAGCGGTCGAACACCACGATCTGCTCGTCCCCCTCGCTCAAACGGACGACAAGGCTCCGATCGTCCTTGAAACGCGCTTCACCGTGCAACACCGTGATGCCTGGGTTGCCGTCCAGGATGCCTTCGTACTTGGCATGGCGGAGTTCTTCGACACGTGCCTGCTGCTGCGCTAGCAACCGCTCGCGCAGGATCGTCGGCGGTGTGGGTGACATGCCCCCATCGAACGGGCTTTCTCGGCGCAGATGCGCGATATGCGCGGCGCGGATCATGATTTTGGACGGCACACAGCCAATGTTCACACAAGTTCCGCCGATGGTGCCTCGCTCCACCAGCGTGACGTGCGCGCCTTGCTCGACGGCCTTCAGTGCTGCCGCCATAGCGGCTCCACCACTTCCGATCACGGCTATTTGCAGCGGACGCTCGTTGCCACGGCGCTTGTCAGCGCCCCCTGTCCACTGACGCACCTGATCGAGCGATCCAGCGTGGTTGTGTTTGGGGGGGACATCGGCGAGCATTGCTTTGTAGCCCAGTCTGGCCACAGCGGCAGTCAGAGCATCGGGCAATGTGCCCGGCAGGGTGACAAGTTGGGCAGTGCCTTCGGGGTGGGAGACAAATGCCGACTGTACGCCGGGCACGTCTTCCAAGGCTTTTTTGACGTGTGCCGCACACGAACCGCAGGTCATGCCGGTGATTGTCAGATGGGTCATGCGACAGATCCTTTTTGCTTGTGCGCGCCAGGTAACGGCATCACATGCGCTGCAGTGCAGTTGTCAATGCTTCACCGCTTGACACTGGATGGAAACCCCACCTCTGCGGTTGCCTTGGTCAGCTTCTGCACGCTGGTCTTTGCGTCATCGAAGGTGACAGCTGCGTCGCGCGTCTCAAAGGTCACCTCAACTTCGCTAACGCCTTCGATCTTGGAAAGCGCTTTTTTGACGATGATCGGGCAGGTGGAGCAGGTCATGCCGGGAATGGCCAGCATGACGGTCTGGGTGGCGGCCCACACGGGGACAACGGCCAGGGTGAGCGCCAGGGAGGCAAGTAGTTGTTTCATGAAGAACTCCTGTGATCAATAGAAAAATGGCATGACATAGGGGAACCCGAGCGCGACCACAATCAGTGCGGCCACGCTCCAGAAAATAAGCTTGTAGGCAGCTCGCACCTGGGAAATCGCGCAGATCTCCCCCGGTTTACAGGCTTGCACCGGGCGGTAAATGCGCCGCCAGGCGAAGAACAGCGCCACCAGCGCGACCCCGATGAAGATCGGGCGGTAGGGCTCCAGCGCGGTCAGGTTGCCAATCCATGCCCCGCTGAATCCCAGGGTGATCAGGACCAGCGGTCCGAGGCAGCAAGTCGAGGCAAGGATGGCCGCCAGCCCTCCGGCGAAGAGCGCTGTGCGCCCGTTGTTTGGCTCCGACATGCGCTTGACCTTTCAAAATTGGTTGAATCCCGTAACCTTACTTCCGTAGTCATGTACGGAGTCAAGCGGTATGAAAGCCAATTTGGAGAGTTTTACGATCGGCGCTTTTGCCGAGGCGGCCGGGGTCAATGTAGAGACCATCCGGTTCTATCAGCGCAAGGGATTGTTGCCCGAGCCGGCCAAGCCTCACGGCAGCATCCGCCGCTATGGAGATGCAGATGTGACGCGGGTGCGCTTCGTCAAAGCGGCTCAGCGCCTGGGCTTCAGCCTGGATGCAATAGCCGAGCTGCTGCGGCTAGACGATGGAACTCATTGTGAAGAAGCCAGCGCACTGGCTGAGTCCAAGCTCAAGGATGTGCGCGAGAAGATAGCCGATTTGGCACGCATGGAGTCGGTGCTGTCTGAACTGGTATGCGCATGCCATGCGAGAAAAGGGAATGTCTCCTGCCCGCTGATTGCGTCGCTGCAGGACGGCGGGAGACTCTCGTTGCCGCAATGAGGTGGCCGCAGTGTCGTATGACGCCCAGAACCGACGCGGGGGATGCACTCGGGTTTTAGTGGATTGCAGATTGCTGTCGAAAGCGTAATCAGGAGGTCACCTCCATGTGGGGCGGCAATTTTTAGACTTCTCTCCGTGGTGCAGAAAACGCCACCTGGATGAACCATATCGGGCATCCGGCGCCACAGGAGACCATCATGAAAGTTCGTACCGCAATCCTCGTCGCCAGCCTTGCTGCATCCGCCACCGCCTCTTTCGCAACTTCCGTTTACCACGCAAGCCCAAGCCAGGAGGAAGGCGTGAGCCTGGCCGCCGACCATTTGGGCAATGCGGTGAGCCGCCAAGCGGTCGAAAGCACCGTGCTGGCCGCTCAGAAGGACGGTTCGCTGTACTGGATCAGCCGTGACTACCCTGCCACTTATCCACTCGTTCCGGGCCCCAAACTGACCAAGACCCGCCAGCAAGTCCTCGATGAGTTGCAGTCAGCCAAGCGCAACCCCGTCGGTCGTGACGGTGTACGGGATATGGGCGGCGAAGCTGGCTGGGTCGATGCCCGCCAACTGCCCTGAACCCTCTCAACGATCACCGGCAACCGCGTGCCCTCCCAAACCGGCCTGCGGTTGCACCTGAACCATTGCCATCTACCCAAAAAGGAAACACCATCATGAAACTGAAGTCCACCCTCATCGTCCTTTCCCTCATCGCAGCCCCCGCTTTTGCGTCGGACCAAGCGGTCAGCAAGACGCGCGAACAAGTGCTGGCTGAATTGGCGCAGGCTCAGCAAAACGGCGAGATGCTTGCTGCAGGCGACTCGGGGATGACTCTCAAGCAAATCAACCCCGGAGCCTATCGCTCGACTACTTCGACTCAGGCTAGCAAATCCCGCGAGCAAGTGCGGGAAGAATTGGAGCAGGCTATCCGTACGGGTGACATCATGGTGGCCGGTGAATTCGGAGTCAAACGCAATGAGTTGATGTCTGGTCGCTATCCGATCGTGGCAGGCAAGTCGTTGAAGACGCGGGAACAAGTCAAGAGTGAGTTGGCACGAGCCATCCGCGAAGGAGAAATCATCGCTGTGGGCGAAGACGGCCGCAAGCTCAATGAAATCTATCCTGACCGCTACCACGCAGCGCACCATGCAGGCGTGGCCGCCACCTCGGACGAATCCACCAAGGCCCCTCGGTTCTAAACGGGTTCTCCGGGCGGTCGGCGGCTGATCTGGAGGGGGTCTTTCGAAACAGGGCCTCCTCCAATTGGCTCGCCATGCATGTCTGCGGCGCTAGCAGCAAGTGCGTGCGACATCTACTTTTGCATTGCTCTGGCCTCCGAGCATCAGACTTGCATGTTCATCACATCGGTGTAGGCCTGGACAATGCGGTTGCGGCTCTGAAGAGTGGCCTGAAACGCGATGTTCGACTTGACTCCAGCGAGCATCGTTTCTTCAAGACTGACCGTGGGATTGCCGAATGTGACCTCGCGGCTTAGGCGACCAGACTCACTCTGCAACTGGCTTGTGGTTGAAAGCGCCTGCTTCATCGCGTCCAGAAAACCGCCTCCCTGGATGCTCGGTGCTTTGGGCACAGAGTTTCCCAGCGAACTGACAGGCAATAGTGCATCCAATGGCTTTGTCGTGACGTTCATGCCGAGGCTTTCTGGGGCGAAGAGTTTGCGAAGTTCTGCCTCGAAATCTGTACCGAGGCAACGCCCAATCGTAGAGATTGGAGTTCGATCTGTAGCTTTCGCAACGCAAGGCGCCACCCGTCAATCCCGCCGTTCGGGATAACAGAAACTTCATCTTGCCGACATCGCCGTGGGTCGCCGCATCCCTGGGGCCCAAAGAGCCGAGCGCAGCGAAGCGCGCCGCACGAAATAGCCGTGGCTCACAGCCGCTGCGAAATCTCCAGCAACGGCTTGATGCTGGACCCAAAGCGGCTCATGGAGGCATGGTTCTGCTCCAGCTGGCTGTAAGGCAAGTACCGGATTCCCAGCTCCGACACCCTGGAGAAGGCAGGCCTTTGAAGTTGCTCAGCGACCTTGTCTCTGCGATTGTCTGGAGCCACCAGAAACAGGGCGCAGTTGCCCGCAACCGGCGTTCCCAGGGCCAGATCGAGCATGCGTACGATGCCCGAATAGATGGACGTGGTGTGTTCGACTTCGAATGCGGCGGCGAATTGCGAGGTCTGGGGATCAACCCATACGACATCGATCAGTCGCACGGACTCCAGTCCTCGGTCCAGGCTGGCGGGCAACTGCGCCATGCATCCATCTCCCAGCAGCCCCCCGCCATAGGCGCGGCCCCGGTCGTTGGACGCTATCCAGACCTCAAATCCGAGCGCCTTGCCCAGGTCGCGCAGCGAAGCCTGGACACCCGTGTGGGTCGCATCGCTCTCGGTCGCTTGGGACAGTTCTCGTTGCAATGCGGTGGATTCCTGCCGCACACGTTCAAGGTCTTCTTGCCAGAGAGCTGTCGCCGCTACATCCATTGCTTGTGGCGGCGCTTCATATCGGCCACTGCCAATGTCAAACATGAGTCCTGCAATCGCGCCCAGATCGTTCGACAGTTTTAGCCGGTACCGCGCGTTCAAGCGCAGCAAGCCCTCCCGCATGGAGAGATAGTGGTCCCAGCGCCCAAGCTTCACGCGCCCCCCGGTCACCGCGTTGAAACCATTGACGATGGCCGTGTTGAAGGGAGAGACCAGCGTTGGGTGGATGAAATACAGCAAGTTGGCGACCGCTGGGCCCAAGCCTTTGATGCCAATCGCATCAATGCGCTGTATGGCGGCCACTACGTCTTCTGCGCAGTCACAGTGATCGCAGGTGTGCAGGAGGTCCGCAAAGGCGCGCTGGTTGCTCGTGTTCTCGTAGATGTCCGGAATCCGCAGCTTGGGCTTCCAGAGGAACGCGTGGTCCGCTCCCTTGAAAATCTGGCGCTGCTCTGCCACGGAACCCACGATCGTCTCCAGCGAGGAGCCTCGGTAGGCGTTGCCAAACGTTCCGCCCCGGATGTCCTCCACCACCTGCGCGATGCCTCGGCGAATGGAGCGGAAGTTCTTGATCCGCTGATCCCACAGGAACCAGGTGTTGTAGGTGCTGCTTGGATGTGCCTTCCAGCAGTCTATGAGGGTTGCCAGGGGGTCATGCATCTGTCGTGAGGTGCTTGCCAATGCTCTGTGCACTGGGGAAATACATCGAAAAACAAGTCCTGCCATCGGCCGAACTCACGGAAATCCGCCCCCGGTGCGCATGAACAATCGCCTGGGTAATGGACAAGCCCAGGCCCGCGCCGTCCGAGTCCAGCTGCTTGCGCGACTTGTCCGCCCTAAAGAAGCGGTCGAACAGGCGGGGGATCATCTGCGCCTCGATGGAAGGTCCAGTGTTGACGACGTCCACGGTGGTTCCGTGCAGGCCCCCCTGGATGTCCACGACCACCAGCTCGCCTGGTGGGGTGTAGCGAATGGCGTTGGACAGGAGATTGCTGAGCGCCCGGCGCAACATCAACCGGTCGCCTGTGATCTCCGCCGTCCCGATCAATTGCAGTCGGACTTGCTTCTCTTCTGCCAAGGCCTCGTAGAAGTCAAACAAAGCCTGAGCTTCATCATGGACCGCGATTCTTTCCGTGCTGGGAAGAATGAGACCGTGGTCAGCCTTGGCCAGGAACAACATGTCAGCCACCATGCGGGCCAGGCGCTGGTACTCCTCGGCGTTGGAGGCCAGTATGTCCTGGTACTCCTCAGAGGAGCGAGCCTGGCTGAGTGTGACCTGCGTCTGTGTCATCAGATTGTTGATCGGCGTACGCAGCTCGTGAGCCAGGTCCGAAGAAAACTCGGACAGGCGGTCGAACTCCTCCTTCAAGCGCCGGAGCATCTCGTTGAGGGTGGTCGCCAGGTCGGCCATCTCCACCGGAAACTCCTGGGTTGGCATCCGCTCATCCAGTCGCTGTGCCGTGATGGCCATAGCGCGGGACCGCATGGCGCGAAGGGGGGCCAATCCATTCTTTGCGGCCCACCAGCCCAGGACCCCAGCCACCAGTGTTGCCAATGCCACGTAGCCCACAAGCACCCAAATCAATTCGTACATGAAGTGCTTGTGGTGGGCAATGTCCACCGCCACCCAGACCTGCAGCGGCGGCTCTGCGGAATCAGGCAGCGTCACGGCTTCGGACATTCCCCGGTACTCACGGTCCTTGATTCGCCACGAGGCGACCCCCAAGCGGGAATGCTGGGTCCGCACGCTCAAGTCCGCAGGAAACTCAAAGTCTTCCGTCGAGTACAGCGATTGACCATTGCGAAGCACGGTGACGAAGAGGCCCTCATGGCTGTGCAAAACGTCATCCAGCCGCGTCTTCAGATCCTGCGGCGACTTCGATTTGCCGATGACTTCACGCGTCAGGTGAACCTTGTCACGCAGTGCATCGCGGTCAAGCTCCACGAAATGCCGGTCAATGGAAATCGCCACGAGAGTTCCCAGTCCAATTAGCACCAGCCCGGAAGCCAAAGTAAAAAAGACCGTCAGCCGTGTCGTGAGCGAGTACCGGGCTTTCACGCACGCTCCTGCGGCGCTTCAAGCACATACCCCATGCCTCGCACCGTCTGGATCAGCTTGGCGTCATAGGCATCGTCAATCTTGGCCCGAAGCCTGCGCATCGCCACCTCGATCACGTTGGAATCGCTGTCGAAATTCATATCCCACACCTGCGACGCGATCAGAGAGCGCGGCAGAACTTCCCCTTGGCGGCGCATCAGCAGCTCCAGGAGTCCGAACTCCTTGGCCGTGAGGTCGATGCGTTTGCCAGATCTGCTGACTCGCCGCCGCAAGAGGTCTAGTTCTAGATCGGCCACCTGGAGGACCGTCACCTCGGTGCCATTGCGACCACGCCTGAGGATGGTGCGCGCTCGCGCCAATAGCTCGGCAAAGGAAAACGGTTTGACCAGGTAGTCGTCCGCCCCCAGTTCCAACCCTTTGATCCGGTCTTGCACCTGATCCTTGGCCGTGAGAAACAGTACGGGCATCTCCAGGCCCCGGCGACGCAGATTGGTGAGCACCTGCCAGCCATCCATCCCAGGAAGCATCACATCCAGGATCACCAGGTCGTAGTCACCTTCCTGGGCCAGATGCAGGCCATCGACTCCGTTGTGAACCAGATCGGCGTTGAACCCTGCCTCACGCAAGCCTTGGCGCAGGTATTCGCCGGTTTTGATTTCATCCTCGACGATCAATATCTTCACGGGATCTCCCTGTCTGCGAATGACGGCAAGTGTGCCTGCAGATCGCGGGCTTTCTTTCAGATGACAAAGATGTAATTAAGCCGTTATGTCGGCGGAAGCCTTGGGATCACACAATGCGTTGCATCAAGAACGCATGGTGAACCTATGAAAATTTCCTGGCTTTCACGACCTATATCAACCCCCTGGCTGGCCGCCGCGCTAATAGCGCCGTCCCTGGCTCTGGCTCAGATGCCAGAGGGCGAATCCGCCAAGGTGGACTATCAGCTTTCGTACCGATCAGCCCTCTCGGGCTACGAAGCCTACAAAGAGCAATCCGTCCAGCCCTGGAAAGCGGCCAATGACAAGGTGGGCGAGATCGGAGGCTGGCGCACCTATGCCAAGGAAATTCGCCAGACGGCACCCACAACCGGCCAGGACCAACCCGCGCAGGGCCATGACGCACACCACGGGGGCAAACAATGAACCGCCCCTTGCACACGCCCCGCGCCAAACTCGTGATCGCCGTGGCCGCAGTGGCGGTCTTGTCTGGTTGCGCCAGCGTGAATCTGGAGCAGAACCTCACCAGCGCCAATACAGCCGCAAGCGGTTTCACGGACGGCCAGCTTACCTTGGCCCGGGACCAGAGCGAGCGGGACGCCTTGCGCCAGCGCGCTTCGGATCTGCTGGCCAAGCCGCTCAGTCAGAAGGATGCCGTTCAACTCGCACTCGTCAATAGCCCATCCCTGCAGGCCATCGTGGCCCAAAACTGGGCGGACGCTTCCACGGCAGCCCAGTCCGGCCGCATCGCCAACCCCATCCTGAGCCTGGAGCGCGTTCGCCTGGGCAGCGAGACGGAGATCGGCCGCCTCCTGTCCTTCGGGCTGCTGGACCTGCTGACCTTGCCGACGCGCAAAGGCATCGCCGAGCAGCGCATCAAGCAGACCCAGTTGCGCCTGAGCAGCGAGGTAGTGGACCAAGTCACGCAGGTACGTCAGGCATGGGTACGCGCCGTTGCCGCGCAACAAACGCTGGCCTACACCCAACAGGTCGTCGCCAGTGCCCAAGCCAGTGCCGAACTGGCCAAGCGCATGCAGGCGGTGGGCAATTTCAACAAGCTTGACCGTGCACGCCAGCAAGCGTTCTATGCCGACACAGCGACCCAGCTGGCCAGTGCCCAGCACCAAGTCACGGCAGCCCGTGAGGAACTGGTCCGGCTGCTGGGTCTGGACGACAGCCAAGCCCAACAGCTCAAGTTGCCTGAGCGCCTGCCCACACTGCCCAAGGAGCCGCTGTCCCCATCGGACGCTGGCCGCCAAGCGTCTAAGGGGCGGCTGGATCTGCAGATCGCGAAGGCTGACTACGACGCAGCTGCACGCGCGCAAGGCTGGAACAGGATCACGACCTTCACAGACATCGAGTTGGGCGTGCGGCGCGACTCTGTCTTTGATGCCGCCGAGAACACCCACTCCACGCGGCGCGGCTTCGAGATCAGCCTGCAGCTGCCGATCTTCGACTGGGGTGGAATGCGGCGCGACGCCATGAATGCGCAGACCCTGGCTGCGGCCAACCGCCTGGAAGCAACCGCACGCGCGGCGGGTTCGAACCTTAGGGAGAGCTACTCCGCGTACCGCACTGCATATGACATCGCGCGTCACCACCGCGACGAGGTGATTCCCCTGCGAAAAACCATCTCCGAAGAAAACCAGCTTCGCTACAACGGGATGCTGATCAGCGTTTTCGAATTGCTGGCGGACTCCCGCGATCAGGTCAGCTCGGTGATGGCGGCCCTGAACGCCGAACAGCAGTTCTGGCTGGCGGATGCTGCTCTTCAGGCCTCTCTCATCGGCAAGCCCACCAGCGCTGGCGTCTCGGGCGGCGGCGCAGCCGCTGCCGAAGCCGGTGCAGGCCACTGATCCCCTCAAGGAAACCAACATGAATTCAAGAAGAGATTTTTTCCGGTTTGCTGGCATTGCCGGAGGGGCAGTGGCCGCAGCGAGTGTGAGCCGCGTGGCGATGGCCGCACTGCCAGAGCCCATTTTCCAGGGCAGCGCCGACACCATGGCCCCCTTGGTGCCCAACTCCGGGCGCCCCTACAACCCGGTGGTCACGCTCAACGGCTGGACGCTGCCCTGGCGCATGAACCAGGGGGTCAAGGAGTTCCACCTGGTGGCAGAACCCGTTGTGCGCGAAATGGCCCCTGGCTTCAAGGCCCACCTGTGGGGATACAACGGCCAGAGTCCTGGTCCCACCATTGAAGTGGTGGAAGGCGACCGCGTTCGCATTTTTGTGACCAACAAGCTGCCCGAGCACACCAGCATCCACTGGCATGGACAGCGTTTGCCCAATGGCATGGACGGTGTGGCTGGATTGAACCAGCCCGCAATCCAGTCGGGCAAGACCTTCGTCTACGAGTTCGTGGCACGCCGCCCGGGCACCTTCATGTACCACCCGCATGCCGATGAAATGACCCAGATGGCCATGGGCATGATGGGCTTCTGGATCACGCATCCGAAGACCAAGCATCCGCTGATTGATGAAGTGAATCGAGACTTTTGCTTCCTGCTCAGTGCGTATGACATTGAGCCCGGGGCCGCGACGCCCAAGGTTGCAGAGATGACGAACTTCAATCTGTGGACATGGAACAGCCGCATCTTTCCTGGCATCGACTCCTTGAACGTCCGGCTCAACGACAAGGTGCGTATTCGCATCGGCAACCTCACCATGACCAACCACCCGATGCACTTGCACGGTCACGAGTTTTTGGTGACGGGCACGGATGGTGGTCCTACACCCAAGAGCACCCGTCTCTATGAAGTGACCACCGACGTGGCCGTGGGCCAGATGCGCCAGATCGAGTTCCTCGCGGACGAAGAAGGTGACTGGGCATTCCACTGCCACAAGAGCCACCACACCATGAACGCAATGGGTCACGACATTCCCACCATGATTGGCGTAGACCACCGGGGCGTGGCCAAGAAGATCAACAACCTGATTCCCGACTACATGGTCATGGGCGAACGGGGCATGGCGGACATGACCGAGATGGAGATGCCTATTCCGGACAACACCGTCCCCATGATGACCGGGGAAGGCCCCTTCGGCTCGGTGGAGATGGGTGGCATGTTCAGTGTCCTGAAGGTGCGCCGCGACCAGAAGCCAGGCGACTACAAGAACCCGGGTTGGTACAAAAACCCGGAGGGCACGGTGGCGTATGAGTACACCGGTCCGATGGCGGAGCCTGCCCGCTTCAAAGCCGAGGGCGGCCAGTCCATGCCCCGCAAAGAGAAGTCCAGTTCGGACACTGTCGTCAAGGTCAAAAAGCCGTCTTCGCACAGCGGCCACTGATCGCCTCCTTTCCTCATCCACAACCCAAGGTAACTATGAAACGCACTCTTTCCCTGATCGCCGCCTCCGCCCTGGTGGCCCTGTCCTTCAACAGCTTTGCGGGCGGTACCCACAGCGGCGGTCACGGCCATGGAAGCGAGGAGTCAGCCATCGGCGAACCAGGCAAAGCCTCCAAAGTCAGTCGCACAATCAACGTGGACATGGCTGACACCATGCGCTTCACGCCCGCCGCGATCTCCGTCAAGCAGGGCGAAACGGTCAAGTTCGTGATCAAGAACAGTGGCCAGGTCAAGCATGAGTTCAGCCTGGGCACCGATGCCGAACTCAAGGAGCACTACGAGACGATGAAGAAGTTCCCGGACATGGAGCATGACGAGCCCAGCAAGGTGTCGCTGGCCCCCGGCAAGCAAGGCGAAATCATCTGGCAGTTCACCAAGGCTGGCGAAGTGAAGTTCGCCTGCCTGTACCCAGGCCACTACGACGCAGGCATGAAGGGCCAGGTCACGGTGGTCAAGAAGTAATCGGGGAATCCCTGCACGCAATTGAACAAGGAGCTCGTATGAAAAACGCAAACACTTTATTGATCGGCGCTATGTTGTCGCTGGTCACTCTCATGCCGCTGTCGGCCGTGGCGCAGGCCGCTGGAGACGCCGGAAAAGCCGCATCCACGACCGCAGCCTCCATGACCGATGGAGAGGTGCGCAAGATCGACAAGGACGCCGGAAAAATCACCATCAAGCATGGCGACATCAAGCACTTGGAGATGCCGGGGATGACCATGGTGTTTGCTGCCAAGGACAAGGCCCTGCTCGACAAGGCGCAGGTCGGCGACAAGATCCGCTTCATGGTGATCAACGAGGGCGGAAAGATGGTGGTCACCGCCATCGAGCCTGCCAAGTAAGCGCAAAAAGTGTCTCGATACGCCCTCAAGAAAAGGGGGCGTTCTTCTGTTCGCACGTCAACCTACCAAGGAAAAATCATGAGAACTCTCCTTATCGCCCTGGCCATGACCGCCGCATCGTCCGCATTCGCCGCTGGCGACACCCAAGAGGCCACGCCCTACACCAACTCCAAGGCGCAAGCGCATGGCGAGGAACACAAAAAGGCCCGTCCTGCGACCGGTGTGAAGCGGACCAAGGATGGCAGTACGGCGCGGGGTGAAGGCTCTGGCATCGCCGACACCAGCAAGGCCGAAGCCCGTGGTCAGGAAAAGGCCAATGCGCGTGAAGCCATGCCGCACAAGGAAGCCACTCCGGGCTCCACGCCCAAGTAGTTCCGAGACAGAGAGGTGGCAAAAAAGTAGCAACCGCCCAAAGACCTCAGGCCGACCATCGCTGCGTCAAGGCGATGGTCGGCGGCTCCAAGGCGGTGTCAATGCCCGCCGCGATGAACGTGTGCCGGAGCAGATCTTTTGCGGTACGGACGCGTAGTCAAGAGGGCGGGTAGCCCGCCTCGGTGAGCGCTTCCGCAAGCGTCAGGCGGTCTTCAGCACTCTGCACCGTAACCAAGCGCTTGGACATGTCCACCTGCACCTTGCAGCCAGGATCCACCATCTGCAGTGTCTGGTTCACCATCCCTGCGCAGTGCCCGCAGGTCATGTCGGGAAGCTGGAATTCATGCATTTACTTCTCGTGGCAAAGAGTTGAGAGGAGTGCAGTCTCGGACTTGCCACAGTGGCAAGGTCAACCACTTTTTCCTCCATGGCACAGACACGCCTCGCCATGGGCGGCCGCGACAAGCTCATTAAGAATTCCACAGCTCTGATGCGCATGCTCTCCACTGCATGCTGAGCGCAGCTGCAGCAGTTGCTTTTCCAACGCCATCATGCTGATGAGACGAGCGCGCAGCCGACTTAGCTGGTCGTCAATCAGATTGTTGACGTCTGCGCACGCCTCCTGGGGCGCATCTAGCGCACCCAACAGGCTCCTCACATCTGCCAGTGGGATGTCGAGTGCCCTACAGTGCCGTACAAAGGACAGCCGCTCCAGGTGAGCGGGAGCATAGTTGCGATAGCCGTTGGCCAGCCGCGCGGGCTGGGGCAACAAGCCTTCCTTTTCGTAAAAACGGATCGTTTCGGCGTCAACGCCTGTTGCGGCGGCCAGTTCCTTGATCTGCATGTTGAGAGCTGGATATTGGAGGTCTTGACACTGTAGCTACTCCAAGGTTTCCAATCGAGGCATCAAGGAGAGAAATTTATGAAATCCTGCTGCGACGAAGCACAAAAACCAACCTCCCAGGACCCATGCTGCGCTCCAGCCGCTCCCGTCTCTACTCAGCTTGATTCCTGTTGCGCCAGCCCGGTTGCGGCCTCTCCAGATACTTGCTGTACCCCACATTCGCTAGCAACCGCAGCGCCTTCGTTTGCAAATGGGCGTGGCCCCCAGGGAGCCATGTTCCGCATCGAGGCCATGGACTGCGCAGCCGAAGAAAGTGAGATCCGCCGCGCGCTGAAGTCAATTGCCGGGGTGCGCGGCCTGGGGTTTCAGCTCGGCGCACGCACGCTGACCATTGACGCCCCTGATGCTGTGATTCCTCAAGCCTTGGCGGCCATTCGCAAGGCAGGGTTCGACCCGCAGCCCGTGGCAACCGCTGCGGCAACGGGCGAAGCCCCTGGGCGGGCCTCCACCACCGACGAACTCGGGCGTATGGGGTTGGCGCTGGGCCTGGCCGTCTGCGCCGAAGCCGTGGCCTTCTTCTCTCCAGACACGCTGGCCTTCAAGGGCATTGGCATGGCCCTGGCGGCGGCGGCCATCTGGCTGGCGGGCTTTTCCACCTACCGCAAGGGGTTTGCCGCCTTGCTGCAGGGACGGCTGAACATCAATGCGCTGATGACGGTGGCCGTGACCGGCGCGTTTCTCATTGGCCAATGGCCAGAAGCCGCCATGGTGATGGCCCTCTATGCCATTGCTGAATTGATCGAAGGCCGCGCGGTAGACCGTGCACGCAATGCCATCAAGAGCCTGTTGGATCTCACGCCCGAGACGGCCGAAGTACGCCAGCCTGACGGCAGCTGGAAATCGGTGGCCGCTGCACAGGTTCCCGTCAACGCCATCGTCCGGGTCAGGCCGGGCGAGCGCATGCCGCTGGACGGCACGGTGGCCGTTGGGACCAGCGCAGTCAACCAGGCGCCGGTCACGGGAGAGAGCATTCCGGTGGACAAGGTTCCTGGAGATCCCGTGTTTGCTGGCACCATCAACGAAACAGGCACCCTGGAGGTGATGGTCACGGCAGAGGCCAGCAACACCACCTTGGCCCGCATCATTCACTCGGTGGAACAGGCGCAGGGCTCACGCGCCCCCACACAGCAGTTCGTGGACCGGTTTGCTGCCATTTACACCCCGGCTGTGTTCATCATGGCCGTTCTTGTGGCGACGCTCACTCCGGTCTTTATGGACCTGACGTGGGTGGATGCCGTCTACAAGGCTCTGGTACTGCTGGTCATCGCCTGCCCCTGTGCGCTGGTGATCGCAACGCCGGTGACGGTGGTCAGTGGTCTGGCTTCTGCGGCCCGGCGTGGCATCCTCATCAAGGGCGGGGTTTACCTGGAAGACGCGCACAAACTCAAGGTCATTGCGCTCGACAAGACCGGCACGATCACGGAAGGAAAACCCAAACTGGTGGCCCAGCACGTGCTGGCCAGAACGTATCCCGAAACCCAGATTCTGGGCTGGGCGGCGGACCTGGCCGGTCACTCTGACCACCCCGTGTCCAAGGCCATCGCGCAAGGACTGTCTGCTGGCCAGGGCATCGTGGCAGGCTTCACGGCCCTTGCCGGACGTGGTGTGGAAGCCCAGCTTGATGGCCAACCCCTGATTCTCGGGAATCACCGGCTCATCGAGGAACGGGGTCTTTGCAGCCCCGCCATTGAGGCGCTGCTACAGGCACAGGAATCGCAGGGCCGCACGGTGACCCTTCTGGCCAGTCAATCGGAGGTTCTTGCCATCTTTGCGGTGGCCGACACCATCAAGGACAGCTCACGGGAGGCCATCGCCCAGCTACACGCGCTGGGAATCGCCTCGGTCATGCTGACCGGAGACAACCAAGCCACGGCAGAGACCATCGCCAAACAGGCGGGCATCGACCAGGCGCATGGAAACCTGCTGCCAGAAGACAAGCTGTCGGCCATTGAGCAGATGCAGGCCCAGTACGGTGCCACGGCGATGACGGGGGATGGCATCAATGACGCACCTGCGCTGGCACGCGCCGACATCGGCCTTGCCATGGGTGCAGCAGGAACCGACACGGCCATGGAGGCTGCGGACATCGTCATCATGAATGACGATCTGCGCCGCATCCCCGAAGTCATCCAGCTCTCCAGGCGCACGCGGGGCATCCTTCTTCAGAACATCGTGCTGGCGCTGGGTATCAAGACGGTGTTCTTGGTGCTTGCGGTCTTTGGGAACGCGTCGATGTGGATGGCGGTTTTTGCGGACATGGGGGCCAGCCTCCTGGTGGTTGGCAATGGGCTGAGGCTGCTGCGCGGCACGCGCGCTCACGCGGTCCGCGCTGTTGGTTAGATCTAGCGGGTTCAGTGAACGTGCTGATGGTGCACGTCAGGAGCATGGGGATGGGCGTGGGTCACAGGCTCATGGGTGTGCTTGTGGCTGTGGCTGCCAGTTGGCATTACTACGTGCACATGTGCATGGTGCCCATCGTCGTGCCGGTGAGCATGCTCATGCTCCAGCACTTCGTGCGTGTGCTCGTGTCCATGGCTTTCCGCCAGATGGAGCATTACTCCCGCCAACATGAACACTCCACCCAAGAGCATAAACCACCCCGCAGAGCGTTCCCCGAAACCGAAGGCCACGGCAGCACCAATGAAGGGCGCGAAGGCGAACACCGAGCCCGTCCGCGCCGCACCAAATGCCCGCTGGGCCAGGAGGTAACAGCGCAGACTCAGGCCGTAACCAGTGGCTCCAACGGCGAGAAGTCCCAGTGCTGCGGACAGGGAAGGCAAAGGCTCCCCAGTCGAAACAGCCAATGCAGCCGTCGCTGCGGCCCCCAGGGTGGCCTTGGCCATCACCACCTGGCTGGGGTCGCGCTCAGCCAGCCCACGGGACAAGGTGTTGTCCACCCCCCAGGCGACCGTGGCCAGCAGCACGGCAAGCAGCCCCAGCAACTGCACGCCTCCTTGCAGGCCTTGGTCCAGAACGAGCGCCATTCCTCCTGCGAGCAGCAACAGCATGGCGGCCCACACGCGGCGGTCCATGGTTTCGCTGTACAGCCACCATGCCAGCGTGGCGGTGAACAGCGCTTCCAGAGTGAGCATGAGCGACGCGCTGGCTCCGCTCGTGTGCTGCAGGCCCCAGGCCAGGGCCACCGGCCCCAGCGCGGCGCCAAAGCCAGCCATCGCCAGAAGGCGCGGAATGTCGGACCTCTGCACTCGCGCTTCATGCGCAGCAGTCCGCAGCGACAGTGCCCCGATCAGGGCCGCTCCTAAGTACAGCAGCGCTGCGGTCGTGAAGGCCCCGAGCCCTGCGCCCAGCCTCTGTACCGCGGGCGTGCTGATGCCGAAGAGTACAGCCGCCAGCAGGGCGAGAAAGCCACCGCGCAAGGCGGGAAGATGCAAAGGGTCACGCTTCATAGGTGAGGGATTTGAGCACGACATCGGAGTCTGGTAATCCCCAGAACTGGACAAGGCAAGGGGTTCAAAGACGGAAATAGCTGACTCGACGAGAAGTGGAAGGTCTGCTTTCGAAGAAAGCGGCCAACGACATTGTCAGACTGAGCGACGGCAACCAGCCTGGTTCTGCCATTCGTGAGAGCTGTTCTACAGCGGTTGCGTCCGTTCGAGGTAGGATGCCAATGTGCTCAGCCTCAAGCCGTGGTCGGTTCACCTTGCAGCTCTGGAACTCCAATGACCGGTTGTCATGGCACTGTAGTCATCTAGACTAGCAAGTCACTGATCGCCCCTTTTTTGAAGGCGACAGCTGTTTGCTGCTGGGACTTGTCGGCATAGTGCTCAGTTGCCGCTCTTGACCAGAGCGTATCGCTCCATGATCCTGTCGGCTCGATGCTCTAGCCGCGCCGCAGAAGCGGCGTTTTGCTGGTTCTAGGGAAATTACTCGCCTGTATGAATTCGCGTTCTTTCTTGATATGCGACTTTGCGATGTCGGACTTGAGACGTTCCGGTGGAATGTCGGAGATCGTCCAGGCAAAGCTGAATTCGACGGGCGAAACCTGTGCACTCAAATTTTCCCGTCGCGGTGACAGCGACTCCCAGGCTGTTGCGAGTTTCTCTCGTGAGGCCAATGCACTCAGTGACATATCCCATCGAAACATTGTCCGCCTGCTCGGAATCGGTACTGATGGTGCTAAGAGATTCTTGGCGCTCGAGTGGCTCGAGGAAACACTAAGCGACTACATCTTGTCGATCGGCCCGATGGAGTGGCCGTCTTTCTACGAGAACGTGGGAAGGCCGATCCTCGAAGGGCTCGAGCACGCCCACGGGCGGGGTTACGCCCATCGAGACCTAAAGCCGCTCAACATCATGCTGAGTCGGATGCGGGAACCGAAATTGACGGACTTCGGAATTTCACGGCATACGGAAGATCAGCGAAATGGGTACACGTTCGCCGGCATGGGAAGCGCCCCTTGGACGCCAGCCGAGCTGGATGATGGCGTCTTCAGTGAGCGCCGCGACCTCTATTCCTGGGCCGCGATTTGCGTAGCGTGTTTAACGGGGCGACTCGACTACAAGAGCGTCGCTGAACTGCGGGCAAAAGTGAAGGAGCTTGGACTTCTGGCGCCTCAGAGGCTGCTGGAGCAATGTATGTCGGACTCGCCTCTAGATCGCCCTGCATCCGCCTCCTTGCTGATTTGGAATCTGGACGACTACCACCGCGCAAGACTGGCTGACACAGATCGTGCTCGACTGGTTGGCATCGAGATGTCCGGCCAAGTCCATGAGAGGCTGCTGGACCTGCTGCCCCATGAGGCCGATGCCGATGCACGTGTGCGCCGACTACAGCAAGACTTTGCCGATCCCTGTGAGGTCTCCCTCCTGAACGAGGGAGACCTGGAATTCGCAGGACAAACTCTGGTAGTCCGTGCCAAGCGAGGATCGACCGACTCGCCTTGGCTGATAGTCAACGACATCCGCGCCGCATCATTAGTTGTCGCTGCAGCAGCAACTGCCCGCCTTACCGTGGAGTTTGTCGAGCGTCGCCCCGGCGTGCCCGTTAATCCGGAACTGCGCGCGAACATCAGCTTCATTGAGTCTTTCCTCCGCTCCACAGAGGTGAGGGCGAAGGAAGAGCAGCGCCGTCGCGACGAAGAGCGCTACCTGAACATGCTGCAGGATACGGTCACTGCTCGAATGCGCGCACTGCGCGACATGCCTGCGCTTGAATATGTGGATGGCAGATGGGATGGCGGCGAGTTCGTCGTGAACGTAGTTGGGGCGCATTCTTTGAAGCTAGGCGAAAAGCGCGTCGTTCGAACTGCCAAAGCGGTCTTGGTGCTGCAAGTCACGCGGGTGCAGTATGACCAGGCACACTTTCTCCTGATCGGCCAAAGAAGGCAGATCCCCTCAGAGGGCGTGCTTCGCGTGGACACCGGCGCACAGCGTCGTGCACTGGAGCGCCAGGAGGAGGCCGTGAAGGCCCTGCGGTCTGACACAGCGGTCATGCCAAACCTGCGTCAACTGCTGCTTCGCCCCGGCACCGCTGATGCTCCCGAGTCGGGCGGCCGCCCAAGCCCCGACGGGCTGAGCGAAGACAAGGTGAAGGTGCTCGACGCGGCATTGGGTATGCGTCAAATCATGGTCGTCGAGGGCCCCCCGGGCACTGGCAAAACGACGCTGATCACTGCAATCGTGAAGCAGTTTCTGCGCGAGCATCCTGGCAGCAGAGTGCTACTGGCAGCCCAAACGCACATCGCGATCGATCACGTCGTGAGCAAGCTTCTCAAGGACGAGAGTCTCGCAGATCGCATCGTGCGAGTGGCTCGAGCTGATGAAGAAAAGGTCGCTGATGATGTGCGCCCGGCACTGCTGGATCGATGCCTGGCGCGCTGGTGCCAGAACGCTGCCGAGCAGTCTCGAAAGTTCCTTGCCCAACGCGGCTTGGAAGTGGGCCTTAAAGCCCTGGACGTTGAACTCTCGATTCGCTTAGAAATGCTCCTTGCGGCCTGCAAGCGCCAGCAAGTCGTGGTGTCTTCACTTGAAGATGCTGGACAGCGCCTTGACGCAGCCGAGACGCGAGCCGTGATAGCTCCGGAGGCAGACGTCAGTGGGCTTGAAACTGCCACAGTCGAGACCCTCACGATGGCAGAGCTGGATCTAGAGCGAGATCAGCTAGGAGAGCACATAGCACGCCTGCGTGAAGAACTTCGTGCGTTGGGGCCTGACGGGCAATTATTAGCTGAAGTGCCCGAGAACGAGCAAGCGAGCTGGCTGGAAATGCTGGAACAGCGCGGCGAGGCATGGCCAGGTTTTCGCAAACAACTTGAGCTACAGGTCGCTTGGCTCGACGTGCTGGGGCAGTTGAGGCAGCTTGAGGAAGTTGTTTTACGCGGCGCCTCCGTGGTGGCCGGGACCTGTGTTGGCCTGGGAAGTAGCGAGGCGTTCTCCAAGACCCGATTCGACCTGTGCATCATTGATGAGGCGTCAAAGGCAACACCCACTGAGGCCTTGGTGCCCATAGTTCGAAGCGAGCAATGCCTGATCGTCGGTGATCCGAAGCAGTTGCCGCCCTTCGACGGGGATGCCGTGGAAGTGGATGGGTACGGCGCCGACGAAGCCAAAGAAACCCTGCTCGACTACCTAATCCCCCGTCTAACTCCAGCCTGCGTCGAACGATTGACTCACCAGCATCGAATGTGCGCAGGCATAGGCGGATTGATTAGCCGCTGCTTCTATTTCGGTACCTTAGAGAACAAGCGCCCAGATTCGGAACGCCCGGAGTGGCTGCGCAAGAAATTTTCGAAGCCGGTTGTTTGGATTGATACACCCAACTCACCACAACAGCGGCGCATCCACACGTATACGAATGCTGGAGAACAAGACGTTGTTCTAGCTCAGCTTAAAACGATCCAATACTGCGCCAGCCGCGCCCAACAGAAGGCCTCCGTTGCTGTGATTGCAGGGTACGCAGCTCAGGCTGACGCGCTCAATTCACGCATCCAGCGAGACTCTTTTGCTTCTTTGTCTATCGAGGTAGCTACCGTCGATTCTTTTCAGGGTAAGGAAGCGGATATCTGCATATTCTCGGTAACGCTGAGCAATTCGGCTGACTTCCTAGGCTTCCTTCGAAGCATGAAGCGGCTGAACGTCGCGCTTTCCCGCCCCAAAGACTTGTTGATCATCGTTGGAAACCAGACGTTCTGCTACCAAGCTACCGGTGAAAACCCGTTCGTCAAGGTCATCGACTACATTGAGGCCAATCCGGCTTCGTGCGAGACGCGTCGTGATAGCAACTGAAGCGATAAGACTGGCGGCGGCTCATCTCTCCGAAGGCGACGAGATTCCTTCGGCTGTGGCCCCCGCTGCCATCCCGGTTTTTATGGTTCGATTGACCGCAGTCTGTGTCGAGCGACGCGATCTGGGAGTGATTAGGGAGTTCGCGCTTCGGGCATTGGCCGTCGGCTTTGCGTCAGGTTCGGCGATGGCGGGATTTCTCGGCGTTAGTCAGCAAGAGATAGATTTAGAGTTGGAGTCCATGAAAGCCGAGCTCTTTATCAGCAGACAAGCATCGGGCGACTACCAGCTTCTGGAAAAGGGCCGGATGGCCATCAGCAACAGTGGCCTGCCGCGCGTCACCGATCGGGAGGCTGCATGCTATGTGAACGGCGTCACTCGACGGATCGAACAAGCAATCGGAGAACTGGCACCCAAACGGAGGCTGCCCGACGGGACAATCGTCCTTCCAGCCGTGCCAGCGCGACCGCCTCGCGTAGAAGAGCTTGACTTGGCCGGTGTGCGCGCAAACATGCTACTCGCAAAAAACTCGCTGCCCCGGCTCTTGGAAGTCTCCAGACTCGGGCGCGTAGTGCGAACCTCAAACCTCTTCGCCACTGGCCATCTTATGGTGCGTAGAGGCGCGCACGCGGTACCTATCATCTGCGTCGATGGCGCCGCCGACTCGGACCTCGCGCGCAGACTTGGAGGTCACCCTGCCCTTCAGGCGCTGAAGGGATGCATTGATAGGCAAGAGAAGCAGGTCCGTCGATTGTTGACACAGCTTTCGCCAAAGATGCGTGGTGCAACCCAGTTGCCGCCGGAGTCAGTCCGAAAGGCGATCGCAACCTACGTTGCGCATATCGATGCTGAGGGAGAGGAAAGGGCGAAGGCCAAGACGTCCTTTCTGTTTGCGGCCAAAGCCCTGACCCAAGTAACCCACTGGGCCACTGGCCTGGAGTTTGAGGTTCTCTTTGGCGCGGCGCTGATGTCCGCAAAAAGTCGGTTGCTGGTGGTTGCCCCGAGCGTCGTCGAGTTGACTGGGGCAAACCGGGCAGCTCTCTTCCAGGAAGCAGTTCGCAGTGGCGTCAAGGTCGAGCTTCACCTGCCGCCCTCCGAATCGCGAGTCCTCGATCGCCGCGAAGACCTGCGAGCTGGCCTAATGGGCGTTCAGATCGAGCAATTGAAGTCGGCTGCAGAGTGGTTTGGTTTCTGCTGCGACGACTCGTACACGGTCATCGGCGCGACACGACATGAGACAACCTCGATGGGGCGGTTCGACTATGTATTCGGGGCACTGATCGTCAACGAGCCCGAGAAACTGCTGCGCGAGATGGCTGTCAAATTTGGCGGCGTTGCTGTCACAGTCCGACAAAAGCGCAAGCTTGCTAAGTGAGTAGTCATCAGCGCCTGCCGCCAGTTCGCTGTCCATAGAAGCAGCCTTTGCGCTGGTTGTTGATTTCCATGCAACAGTAACCCACCGGGGGTCAGTGGGTCACTTCTGCGTGGAAATCAATACAAGAGTTCTGGAAAGCTGCCATGTACTTCTTCGGTTTTAGCGATTACTCGTTCTTTACGGCTCTCCGAGGAAACTCAGCCACATTCCCTTTTTTCAGCTGGTTGATCTTCCGTCGGAGCTCATCGTTCTCGGCCAATAGTTGCTGCACTCTCTCTTCAGCCTCCGCGCGCAAACGACGTGCCTCTTGCCAGTCGAGCTCACTGATGCGATAGGCCGTCAGTAAATCACCGTACAACTCTCGCCATTCCGAAACTCGCTGAGCAGCCCCTCTCTTCGCCTCACGCCTTGAACCGGCCTCAACCCCCTTTATGTTCAGTAGCCAAGGGTCCACGACCCTACTTTTAAACGTGTCCTTGTAGCTGGCTGCGAAGAGCGTTTTTGGCCCAATACCTGACCGGCGCACAAGCTCACTGAGATTCAATGCTCCACCATTCGAAGGATACAAGCCTTGGTTCGCTTTGATTTCCTGTTCGATAGTTCGCATGGCCTCAGTAACCTTCACCACAACCGCATCGCGACGCCGCTCGCCTTGCGCAACAGCGCTAGCTCGAATCTGGTCTTTCGCTGCATCCGAAAACTTCGAAGATGCTTTCTTTTTCATGCTTCGCATAGTCTTTCCGAACCGCATACGATTTGGACTCGAGGATCTTCCCGCCACTTCTGCTCTAGATCCGCAAAACGACCCAGATGCATTCGAACTTGGCCTGCCCAATACTCGGCAATAAGTTCCTTCCCACTCTTGGTCTCGCACTCCCAGTGCTCCAGTGCCTGCGAAATGCAGCGATCAACATCATTTCGCAACCAGGCCTGCTCAAGTCGGTAATCGCACGAGGTTTGGCAGTTGGCTGGATCTGCATGCCCGCGCTTTTTGTTACAAGGGCCAAACTGCGTCAATGCCTTTGTACACAATACTCCCGGTCGGACGAGATTCCATGTTGTCCCCCCCAGCGTCAGCACCTCCGCCAAGTCCCTAATGTCTTCAGCTCCCCAGTCCTTTGCGCTCTGGTGTAGCTGTTGGCCGTGCTCAGCAACTGCACGGCGAATCGTTGCAGCCGCCTTTCCACCATAGCCATCTCTCGACAAGCTGCCGCTTTGCGGCGGCTTAATCTCTGACGCTCCAGCATCGTCGCTTAGCAGGAAGCTCGACAAGTCGTCGGCACAGCGGATGACTCGGAGCTCACGCACTATCTCATCAATCTCCTCGGAAAGAGCTACATCGGTCAAGATGTAATAAATAGTCATCTCAATGTGCTCATGTCCAAAGACATCCTGCAAGATTTTTGGCGCTTGGACGATCGCGAGTGCCACAAGTCGAGCCAGCGATTTTCTCAACCTGTGAGGCCGAAGGCCTTGCCCGCCTGGTCTGGCGTCCAGGCACAGTGCAGCTGAGTAGTCTCTTAGAAGTGCTTGTAATATCTGGGCCGTTGCCGGCTGATTTCGCTTTCCCCAGCATGACCAGAGATTTGTTCCTGCTGGTACTTCCGATGGGCCAACAAATGGGCGTATGTGGCTCAAGGGTGACAAGCGCTCCAACAAAGATATGAGTTGGGCTTGCTGCAAAATCGCACTCTCAGCAAACTTTGGAAGCGGCCAATCGCGTAATTGCCCGTCATGGCGACGCACAAGCTTAAATGTGCGGCCATTTGCGAATGCGGTGCCATTGGGCGCATGGTGGATAGCACCGCGTTCCATGGTCAACAGTTCCCCAATACGAGTTCCAGTAGATAAACCCACAACAAAAAGGTGTGCCCCTTGCAGCACCTTAGCTAAGCCGAAAAGTTGGGCGGCGCCCCGAGGCGGCCATATCTCGGTTCGCTTCTTTTCATTGACGCAATATTGTTCTTGCTCGTGCGGCAGCGTGACCTTTGATGGAGGCACCTTTTTGATATGTGCCCCTCTCTGGCTCAGTTTGAGCTCAAAGGGCAGTTGGTCAATTGGCTGCCCGCGAGCGTCTATCCAGACTTGCGCCTTAAGGGCTGCGGCACATCGTTCGCTCAAAGTACGAACGTCTAATTTGAGATCGTGTGCCTCCTGCCAAAGGTCCTGAAAATCCGATAGGACGCGTAGGATGTTTGGGCCTAGATGCTCAATAATCCAATGCGATCTCTGCCCGATCTCGCACAAGTAGTTGTCTGGTAACGGTAGATGCGGCGCTCGAAGGATTTCTGGCTGAGTAGCCTCTGCTTGGCCTGATACTCGTGTCGATTTCTTTATGTCTACTCCGCTAGGTGGAGCATCCATCCATAGGCCGCGAGTGGAAGCTGCATGCATCCGTTTCATCTCTGCGAACACAACCTGCTTTGTTGAAGCTGAGAGCGGCATTGCGTTCACATCGTCCTTGGAGACAGACGCAAAGATCAAGGGTAGAAAACGCAATTTCTCTTCTTCGGGCATCGGTTTGCGGCCTTCGCCGACACCTGCCATCGCCTTGCTGATACCAACCGCAGCAAGAAAAGGAATGCTCTGGTGTGCGTTTTGCGCTATCACAGATGGGTCTAAACTATTGCGTCCATTGCCTAAATGGACAGGACCGATGCGGCAGAGCACAAAGTATCGATTGCAAGCTAGAACCGCTTGGTCTAACAGGTCTTCAAGAAGTGACTTAGATTCACAATCGTTCAGCGTTGAGTGCATCAAGGACCTCAACTCGCTAGGCAAGTTCGCTACCAAGCGTTCTTTTATACGAACTTCCCATGAGGACCTAGAGCCACTGGGGAACCATTCCCGCGGAGTCGACCAAGTTGTCCACTCTTCGCCGTGTCCGAGCAGCGACTTCAAGCGTTGTAGTTCGGCTTGAGTCATGTGCTGAATACTTTCGGCAGCGTGCTGCGCCAGCACGTGGCTTGACTTCGCTTCGAAATCCTTAAATGCTTCCTCCTGGACAACACGTTTAGCCATACGAATAACTAGTTTTCATCGAATCACCGTTGAACTCAGGAACGCGGTGCTCACCTTCTTCAATCCGCTGCACCCACTTGCTGAGCGCAGATTCAACAGCACTCGCATGGAAACCCAGTAAAGCTGTTTCCGTGTTCTCCATCTCGGTCTGCCAGGAGATCTCTTCACCTCGGTAGAAATGCTCAATCGGCGCTTGCGTGCGGAGGGCCCTCAGTTCGGCCAGTCGCATTGCGAGCCCGTCCAGCGATTCTGGCGCTATCACCGCATTTTCTAAGCACAAAGTGCATCGCTGCACTGTGCACAGTGTTCGTCCGTTAGGCTTGAATTGGGGGTCTAGGCGTGCGGGCGGACTGGTTGGGTCCTTGCAACTGACCCCTATCCTGCTCTTCTTCAGTTTCCGGTACTCTGCAAGACGCAAATGTTGCTCGGGGGTGATTTGCTCTCGTTCGATGATTTGTCGCAGAACTGTGTGGTCAAGTTGTCCGGAGGAGAAACACATGTTCCACATCTCGTCGGTGTAGGCTACAAAGGTGCGAGCGCTTTCCGCATTGACAATTTTGTTGTCAAGATATCTTGCGGTCGTGAAGGGCGAGCGATGGCCAAGCGCCTTTTGAACCGCTAGGACCGACCCCCCTGAAATGCGATACACGTACTCAGCGAAGATATCTCGAAAGTCACTGGCGTTCACCCTGGGGATTGGCGCCTCATTGGGAGTGCGGTGCTCGTTTACGCGCTCAACAATAATGCGCAGAATGGGAGTGTTCCGTTCATACTTATCGTAGGTCTCGGCATTGAGCGCTTCGATAGACCCTTTTGCCCTATAAAGCCAAATACTCCTCGATTTGCGCTGAAGCTCTAGAACCACGATACGAGCTTCTGTGACGGACGCGACGTCAGCATGCGTAGCTATCAGCTCGCTGAGGGTTATTTCCGCGACACGGAGACTCCGAACAAGCTCTTGCCGCAAAGGCCAAGTTCTTTCGACAAGTGTACGAATAACCTTCCCTGGAGAGCGGTCTGTTTTCCAGTCACCATGCATTATTTGGTCGGATACGCTTCGCGCTTTGTAACCTGTAATGATGTAACGGCTTGCATCCCTCGGATGATTACGAAGAAAGGGCATGCACTCAGGAATGGACGTGTCGGCGTCCACCGGTAGATCGAGAAGCGTTTGGACATTCCAGCCCCCACCTATTAGTGCGAGGTGAAAACCCATCTTGATTTCAAAGGCTGTCGGAAAGAACGCTGCAAACATCGTTTCGATTGCCAATCCATCCCGCCACAATGTTCGACCGGATCTCCCCGTTTTGTGCTCCCAATGTTTCTTGATTGCCTCCGTGGTGATAGTTCCCGATGCAAATAAGGGGCCTGCAAACTCCGCATTGAGCAGTAAATTCGCTTGCCCTTCACTTGCGGGCGCGCGATTTCCCGCGAGCATGTCATCGACTAGATTCCATCGATCGATTGCCTTAAACCACTCCCGCTTGATGCAAGTGAAAACGGCGCGCGACTGCGCCGGCGTTGGTATCTCTCGCGATGGTTTAAGCGATTCAGGTCCGTTCCAAGCAAGCGGACTCATGCCTTTGGCACGGCGCGTCATATCCGCAATCGATCTGAATGCAGAAAATGTTCCAGGGGAGAATCGCTGCACAGCCAATTGTTGGTGCAGATGCGTGAGATCCGTGACGCTCTTCGTGGGTGCAAAGACTAACTCAGGGGTATTGGTCGTTGTCTCCATCTCGTCAAACAGGCGCCACCAGAGCTTCAGATCTGCAACGCATCCTCTGCAAGTCTTCTCGCTTGCCCACATTAGTTTTTCTTGGATCGCAGGCAGCAATTCATGAATCAGTGACGGGCGCCCACTGTAGCTACCTAGCCACCGATCTTCTAGACCAGGCTTCTTAGGTCTTTCCTGGCCTACCTCTAGGTCGGTAAGATCAACAAGGAAGGGCTTGGTAGCATGTTGAGTCCAGAACTTTAGTGGGCTTCCCGTATGTTGGAGGTATCCCCGCGAATCAACGAGTGAAAGTTCCGCAAGTCGTGGCGTTTGATGATCCTTAGAAACCTTGCGAAGGGTCACGACTCATCCTCCGATTCGTCAAGCATCGCGGCTTGATAGCGTTCTGGCAGGGCTTCGCCGAGTTGATCGCTGACCCACTGAACATACAGCCTGGTCGTGTCACTGCTGATGTGACCAAGCTGCGGAACTATCTTCAGTTGAATTAACTCCGTTAGCAAAATAGCTGTCAGCGTGCCCTGCCCCTCGCACGTCAACTCTTGATGCTTTCGCCCGGCGCCAATTTCTTGCATTAGGGTTGAACAGGACCACCAATGCCTGCCTAGGTGTGGCGACCACTCTTTGTAGGGAAGTTGTCCAGATTTCCACGCGTTGTAGAAGCCCGAGACAGATTGCCGCACACCTTCCGGGTTCAGGAAAAGATGGACAGAGTTGTCCAGCCTTTCGCGCTGAGCTTTAAGACCACGAGCTTGTGCGACCCATTTTTGAAGCAGTCGAGGGCGCACGCGAGTGCGATAAGTATGTAGCTTCTCAGCTAAATGAAGTGGGATCTTGATCGTTCGCTTCGGGCCAATCTTGTCGCCGTGGTCATGTCCGTAGTCGCGACCTTTCGTGCCATAACGGAGGCTCACCGCCACCATTTGATGCTTGATGTCAGCCGTCGGATTCACGATTAGCCAGTCTGCTGGATCGACGGGAAGCGTATCAACACGCCAGGACGCAACTTCCTGTCGCCGAACCGCAGTCATCAGTACCGTTTCGCACATGAGCCCGAAAGTACGTCCCTTTTCAACGTAAATCGACTCCAGCCAACTATCCACCTCGAAATCGGTTGGCATTCGAAGCTCACTCGGTGCCTCTCTAACTCTACCCTTCCGAACTTGGTGAGTCCGCAAACGAGTGTCTCCTGTTGCACTTGCCCTCTGTGAGCGCAATGACCGGGTGACAAGTGGAACCACAACGGGCGAGCGCTTCCCTTTTGCAGCCATCCATTCAACGAAGTCCGTAGCCACGTCGACATACCGATTTACCGTCTTGGGACTCAATGGTCGTCCCGTCGATCCCCAAAGGCCTGCAACCAACTCAGTTTGGTAGTCACCATTGATGTGATCCACATAGTTGGCATTCATAGGGTTAACGCCCCGCGTTTCGCACCACTCAAGGAAGTTGCAAAGCCAACTGGCGTAGTTCCGAATGCTTTTTTCAGATGGGCGATTTCCCACTTCTCCTGGGCGCGACGGGTTCCACGTTCCCAGACCCCGTTCAACAAGGTACTCAGAGCCATCCCTGTGGATTCCAGGGCGAGAGTCAAGGATGAAGGGGAGACGTGCGACTCGACCAAACCCCGCTTTCTCCAGTTCAGCGGATCTCGGTTCGACCACTTTGAAGTTGTATTTCCCCATGGCTATTTCTGATGTGGTTTAGATAGAAGTACTAAAAATTGAGTACTACTATAAAGGTGCACATCGTGGCCTATTGCACCGACCTGGGTTTTGGCGCGGCGCGCGGGGCCGAGATGCTGTCGTTGATGCTGGCATGTGGCATCGTCAGCCGCTTGGTGTCGGGCGTGATCTGCGACCGCATTGGCGGCGTGCGCACGCTGTTGCTGGGCTCGGCGTTGCAAGGCGTGGGGCTGGCGCTGTTTCTGCCGTTTGACGGGCTGGTGCCGCTGTACGTCATCTCGGCGATGTTCGGGCTGTTTCAGGGCGGCATCGTGCCCGCCTACGCCATCATCATCCGCGAGTATTTTGCCCTGCAGGAGGCCGGTGCCCGCGTGGGCGCAGTGATCATGGCCACGTTGATCGGCATGGCGCTGGGGGGATGGATGTCGGGCTGGATCTTCGACCTGACGGGCAGCTACCGTGCGGCGTTCTTGAACGGCATGGGATGGAACCTGCTGAACCTGTCCATCGTGGGCTGGCTGTTCTGGCGGGTGCGCCAACAGCGCGCTGTGACAATACGGCCGCAGCACAGCCCGGGGTAAGCCGGGCAGGCGCCGCCAGCGGGCACCATCGGCGGCTCAGGCCGCCTGCAGGTACCGGCCCGCCAATTCTTTCTGCGCGGCAGCGTCAACACCCAGCACGTCCACCAGATACGCCTGCAGCCCGCCAAAGTCGTTGTCCACCATGTGCAGGGCGGCCTCCAGAAACTCCTCTTGCACGCGCCACAGCACGCGCAGCACTTCCTCTGGTGCGTGGCTGCCCATGCCGGGTGGGCGCTGATACAGCGCGTTGGTGAGCAGGTAGTCGTGCATGACCACATCGCGCGGCACGCCCAGCGTCAGCAGGATGAGGGCGGCGGCGAAGCCGGTGCGGTCCTTGCCTGCGGTGCAGTGAAACACCGTGGGCGTATCGCTGGCCAGCAGCAGGCGGAACAGTTCGGCAAAACGCGGGGCGTTGTCGTGCACAAAGCCCCGGTAGGTGTCCTGCATGAGGCCCACGGCATCTTGGGCGGTGAGCTGGCGGCCGGTGCGTTGCAGCTCCAGCGCGCGCTGTACCACCGTGGGTTCGATGTGCAGCGGGTGGTAGGCCACGCCGGGCAGGGCATAGGCATACGCGGCGCTTTCAGCCTGGCCCCGAAAATCCACCGCGCGGGCCACGCCCAGGTCGGCCAGCAGGGCCTGGTCCTCGGGCGTCAGGCCTGCCAGGTGGTCGGAGCGGAAGATGCGGCGCCATTTCACCGTGCGGCCGCCGTGGCCGGTGTAGCCGCCCAGGTCGCGGAAGTTGGTGGCGCCCCGCAGGGGCAGGGATCGGGAAGGGGCAGAAGAGGACATGGTCGAAAGGCTCAAGCACAGGGCGTTGCCGCAAGACTAGCCCAGATGCGCCTGCCCGGTTGTCGCATGGGGGCTATCCACCGCACCGGCATGCCGTGTGCGGGGATCGCCCCCCCTTCGCTGCGCCGGGCTTACTTGCCCTGCACGTAGGCGTTGCGGGCGGTCACCGCCAGGTCGGGGTAGTTGGCAAACATGCCGTCCATGCCCATGTCCAGGTACTTGCGGAACTCTGCGGCGGCGGGGGCGGCATCGGCCTGCGCAAAGGTCCAGCCGTGCACCTTCAGGCCTGCGGCATGGGCCTGGTCGATGAAGGACTTCGTGACGGGGTAGGTGGTGTTGTTGATGAGCACGCCCACACCTTCCGTGAAGGCAGCCACATCCTTGAGCGCGAGCGCCTGCACGCCGGTGGCGCCCGTGACCCCCATGCGCGCGGTGCCGTCCGCCGCAGTGGTGGCCACCCCCAGCAGGATCAGCGGCATCTTGCTGTTCTGCGCGACTTGCTTGGTGCGCAGGCTGCGCAGCGTGGCATCGCTGAACGACTGGATGAAGACCTTGCTCGTGGCGTTGTAGCCGTTGGCGGCCAAGGTCTTGAGGATGCCGTCTTCCATCACCGGGTCGGCCTGCTTGGCCTCGGGGTAGATGCCCACTTCGCGGCCTGCGGTGCTGCTTTGTTTTTTGGCCAGGTCCACCACTTCCTGGAAGGTGGGCACGGCGAACGCGTTGGCCGAGCTGGGCGTGAAGCCCGGATAGCTTGCCTTGCCCGTGCCAGTGGGCACCACGGTCAGCGTCTTGATTTCGCCGAGGGTGAAGTCCGACACCTTGTAGCCGCCGTTGCGCTGCGCGAACAGCGTGGCCACGTTGGTGGTGCGGGTCAGGGTGTCGTCGTGGATGGCGACCAGCGCGCCGTCCTTGGTGATCTGCAGGTCGGGCTCGATGAAGTCCGCCCCCATGCGGATGGCCAGCTCGTAGCCGCCCAGGGTGTGTTCGGGCAGATAGCCGCTGGCGCCACGGTGCGCGATGACCTGGGGTTGTGCAGGTGCATTGTCACTACCGCCACACCCGGCAAGCACCAGGGCAGACAAGCAGACGGCGGCGAAGGAGGACAAGGCTTTCATGGCAGCGGTTCCGTTTCTGAAAAGAGGCCGACTCTAGGGCGGCGCCATTGCAGCGGCGTGACATGGTGGCGCGGATGTCCGCAGGGCAGAAACGCAGGAGACACCGGGGCGACAGTGAATGCTGCGATGCAAGAACCCATGCCGCACACAAGCGCGGGCTCAGGCGCCTGGGCACGTCTTTGTCCGCTGGGCAGCGAACCGTCAGGGCGGGAGCGACGTCACCGCACCATCTACCGGCAGTTCTTGCGTGCCCTTGGGACAGGGCTGGTCGGTGTAGGTGGTGCGGCCGTCTTTCACACACTTGCGCGGTTGCGGCGCGGCGGGCGTGGAGGCGCCGTTGCGTGTGGGCTGCGCCTGGGTGGGCCGCTTGTCGGGCGGCAAGGTGTCAGTGCCGGGGCGGGTGATCTTTTTCCATACCTGCTCGGACCAGGGCCCTGCGTGCGGCAGCCAGGCATCGCGCGTCCACCACGCAGCGGCGGCGGCAGCTACCACCACGACCGCGATGGCGGTGAGGACGGTGCGTTCGGTGCGGCTGCGCATGCTGTGAGAGTGCTTGCCCAGGGCGCGTCAGCGCGAGCGCTCGCGCGTCACGTTCACGTCGATGTCGCCAAACACGGTCACGCCGCTCGCGCCCTGGGGCTGCTGCTGGCTGGCCGGGTCGCTGGAGCGCGCAGAGCCTGTGGTGGTGCACCCACCCAGCGCAGCAGCCATCGCGAGGGCCGCCAGTGCGGTGCGCCAGAAGCCCTGCGCGACCGCTGCGGACGACGGGGTGGATGCCGTGCCGGGCGTTTGCATCATTCGCCGCCCAGGTGGTTGCCCAGGATGCCCGCCAGCTCGAACATGCCCGCGCTGTCCTTGCCGAACACGGCGCGCAGCTTGTCGTCGGCGACGATGGTGCGCTTGTCCTTGGGGTCTTGCAGGTTGTGGGCCTTGATGTATTCCCACATCTTCTTCACGGCCTCGGGGCGCGCCACGGGTTCGGCGCCAATCACGGCGGCCAGGGCGGTGCTGGGGGCCTTGCCTGCGGCAGCCTTGCGCGGAGCTTTGGCGGCAGCGGTTTTGGTTGCGGCCTTCTTTGCAGGGGCTTTTTTGGCGGTAGCGCTAGTGGCTTTTGCCTTGGCTGCTATTGTTTTTGCAGCGGCCCCTGGGCGTGGCGGGAACTTGGATGGCGCAAATTCAAAGTTGACCTTGCCCGCCTCCTTGTCCCACGCCAGGTGGGCCTTGAAGTTGCGGCGCGTGCGCATGCTCACGAACTTGTCGAGCAGGTCGGTCTTGCCGGTCTCCAGCAGCTTGGTCATCTGCTCGCGCTCCACGGGCTGCTGCAGGATGATCTTGCCGCTCTTGAAGGTGCAGCTGGGCGTGGGCTGCGCGGCGGTGGGCACGGCCTTGCTGCACACGTAGTTGCTGCCGTGCTCGTGCACTTCCGATCCGCAGATGGGGCAGGCACCCAGCGAGGCGTCTTCAAACTCTACGATCTCGCCGGACTCTTCGCCCTTCTTGTCGTCGCCAAAGTCGAATTCGAGCTTGTAGTTGTGCGCCTCGTCGTCGTACTTGATGACGATCTCAGACGTGAAGGGCCAGCCCGCCTTGGAGCGGAAGCCCTCCAGCGGGCCGATCTTCTTGTCGCGCAGCAGGGCGTTGGCCTCGGCGGTTTCAAAGGTGCGGCCTGCGGGCGATTTGCCAAAGCTGAAGCCGCACGGCTCTGCGCCCGGCTTGCCCGCGCAGGCAAAGCGGCGGTAGTTCTCTTTGACCACACCGCCGCAGTTGGGGCAGGGCGATTCGAGCGTGGCGTAGTCCCCCGGAATGGTGTCGCGGTCGTATTCTTTGGCCTTCTTGACCATGCGCTCGGTCATGGCGGCAATCTCGGCCATGAAGGCTTCGCGGCTGAGCTGGCCTTTTTCCATCTGCGAGAGCTTGTACTCCCACTCGCCGGTCAGGTCGGCGCGGCAGAGCTCTTCCACCTCCAGCCCCCGCAGCAACGTCATGAGTTGGAAGGCCTTGGCCGTGGGGATGATTTCGCGGCCTTCGCGCAGCATGTACTTTTCAGTCAGCAGGCCTTCGATGATGGCCGCGCGCGTGGCTGGGGTGCCCAGGCCTTTTTCCTGCATGGCTTCGCGCAGCTCGTCGTCGTCAATCTGCTTGCCCGCGCTTTCCATGGCGCCCAGCAGCGTGGCTTCCGAATACCGGGCGGGGGGCTTGGTCTTGAGGCCCTTGGGGTCCACCTGCAGGGTGTTGACCATTTCGCCGGGCTTCACAGGCACCAGGTTCTGGCCCTTGTCGCCGTCCTTGCCACCTTCCACTTCGTCGGCCGCTTCCTTGCCGTAGATGGCCAGCCAGCCCGGCTTGACCAGTACCTTGCCTTCGGTCTTGAAGCTGTGGGGTGCCACGGTGCTGATGCGGGTGGTCACGGTGTATTCAGCGCTGGGGAAGAACACCGCCATGAAGCGGCGCACGACCAGGTCGTACAGCTTCTGTTCGGCTTCAGACAGGCCGCTCGGTGCCTGCAGCGTGGGGATGATGGCAAAGTGATCGCTCACCTTGCTGTTGTCGAAGATGCGCTTGGACGGGCGCACGTAGTTGTTGTTCAGCGCGGTGAGCGCATGCGGCGCCAAGTGGCGCATGCCGCTGTCGGCCAGCATCTCGAAGGTCTGCTTGGCGACCGGCAGATAGTCCTCGGGCAGAGCGCGCGAGTCGGTACGCGGGTAGGTCAGGGCCTTGTGGCGTTCGTACAGGCTTTGCGCCAAGGCCAGCGTGGTCTTGGCCGAAAAGCCGAACTTGCCGTTGGCCTCGCGCTGCAGGCTGGTCAGGTCGAACAGCAGGGGCGACGCCTGTGTGGTGGGCTTGCTCTCTTCGGTGACCGTGGCCTGCTTGCCGCGCACGGCGTTGGCGATGGATTGGGCTTCGGCGGCCGACCATACGCGGTCGGCGCGGGCTTCCACGTCTTCGCCCTTCTTCCACTTAGGGTCGAACCACTTGGCGGCGTATTCACCCGCCTGCGCGCCAAAGGTGGCGTGGATTTCCCAGTAGTCGCGGCTCACAAACTTGCGGATTTTTTCTTCGCGTTCCACCACCAGCGACAGCGTGGGCGTCTGCACCCGGCCCACGGTGGTCAAGAAGAAGCCGCCATCGCGCGAGTTGAACGCCGTCATGGCACGCGTGCCGTTGATGCCCACCAGCCAGTCGGCTTCAGAACGGCTGCGGGCCGCACTGGCCAGGCCCGCCATCTGCTGCTCGGTGCGCAGGGCGTCAAAGCCGTCGCGGATGGCCTGGGGTGTCATGGACTGCAGCCACAGGCGCTTGACGGGTTTGCCCAGCGGTTTGCTGCCCCCGGCGTACTGCTCGATCAGGCGGAAGATCAGCTCGCCCTCGCGGCCCGCGTCACAGGCGTTGATGAGGTCGGTCACGTCCTTGCGCTTGGCCTGCTTGACCACCGCGTTCAGGCGGCTCTTGGTCTTGTCCACGGGCTTCAGGTCAAAGAACGGCGGGATCACGGGCAGGTGCGCAAAGCTCCACTTGCCGCGCTTCACATCGAACTGCTCGGGCGCCTGGATTTCCACCAGGTGGCCCACGGCGCTGGTGACTACATAGCGGTCGTTCTCGAAGTGGTCTTCGTGCTTCTCGAACTTGCCCGCCACGGGCGTCAGGGCGCGCACGATGTCTTGCGCCACCGAGGGTTTTTCTGCAATTACCAGGGTCTTGGTCATTTTTTGGTTTCTCGCCAATCTGGCTGTCCGGCATCCGGCCGGTCGCTTCTACAATCCGTTGCCTCACGCGTACACGCGCACGCGCATGTGTGCATATTCAAGTTAACAGAGTTTTTGCCATGCCCCGCACAGCACCGCCTGCAACCCCGACCGCCGCCCAGGGCCGCCGCATCCAGACCCGGCGCTCGGGTGTGCACGGCAAGGGCGTTTTTGCCGTGCAGGATATTGCAGAGGGCGAAGTCCTTGTCGAATACACGGGCGAAGTGATCGGCTGGCAGGAGGCGCAGGACCGGCACCCACACGACCCCCTGCAACCCAACCACACGTTCTACTTCCATGTGGATGAAGACCACGTGATCGACGCAAAGTTCGGCGGCAACTCCTCGCGCTGGATCAACCACAGCTGCAACCCCAACTGCTACGCCGACGAGCAAGGCAAGCGCATCTTCATCACGGCGCTGCGCAACATCAAGGCCGGTGAAGAGCTGAACTACGACTACGGCCTGATCATCGAAGAGCGCTATACCCCGAAGCTCAAGGCCGAATACCCCTGCTGGTGCGGCAGCCCCAACTGCCGGGGCACGCTGCTGGCGCCCAAGCGTGGCTGGGCACCGCCGGTGCCGCAGCCCCCGTCCAAGCCGTCTTCCACCAAGGCCAAGAAGGCCGCCAAGGCTCCCCAGAAGGCCAAGCCGCGAGGCCGCAGCCAGTGAGCGCCACATCCCCGATCCGCTGGCCCGCCGAGGCCATCTGGGAGGCGGTGTCACCGCTGCTGCCGGGCTTCACCGTCGAGGTGCTGCCCACCATCGACTCCACCAACACCGAGCTGATGCGCCGTGCGCGCAACGGCCAGTGCGAGCCCACCCTGCTGGTGGCGGAGCAGCAGACCGCCGGGCGCGGACGGCTGGGGCGGGTATGGCAAAGCGATGTGGGGTCTTCTCTGATGATGTCGCTGGGTCTGCCGCTGGCGCCCCAGGATTGGTCCGGCCTGTCGCTGGCGGTGGGGGTGAGCGTGGCCGAAAGCCTGCAGCCCACGCTGCCGCCGCTGGGTGCCAACCAGCCTGCGCGCGTGGGCCTGAAGTGGCCCAACGACCTGTGGCTGGGCGGCGCGGCGGGCGACCGCAAGTTGGGTGGCATCCTGGTGGAGACCGCCAGTTTTGTCGCGCCCCAGGCGGCAACTGCACACGCTCAGGCCAGCACTGCGCGCTATGTGGTGGTGGGCATCGGTATCAACGTGCAGCCCCGCAGCCCCGAGGGCATGAGCATGCCGCCCGGCAGCCTGCAGGATGTGGAGCCGGGCCTGGACGCGCCCACCGCGCTGCTGCGCATCGTGCCGCCGCTGGTGGCCATGCTGCAGTCGTTTGCGGGCTATGGGTTTGCGCCCATGCAGCCCCGCTTTGCAGCCCGCGACGTGCTGCAGGGCCGCGCCGTGACGCTGAGCGACGGCCACACGGGCACCGCGCATGGCGTGGGCGACGATGGGGCGCTGCTGGTGCACACGGCGGGCGGTATGCAGGCCATCACCAGTTCCGAGATCAGCGTCCGGCCGGCGGCAGTGCCACCGGTGTGAGACAGCTTCCCTTCCCGATGCGACAAGTGTCCTTGAAAGGCTGCACCCCATGCTCCGTCTTGCCGTGATCGCGCTGCTGCTGGCCAACGCGGGGTACTACGCGTGGTCGCAAGGGCTGCTGAGGCCGTTGGGCTACGCGCCGCAAGAGCAGTCCGAGCCCCAGCGCATGAACCAGCAGATCAAGCCCGAGACGCTGCAGATCCTGAAGGTCAACCCCAGCAAGACCTCCTCCGCGGCGCCCTCCACGACCCCCACCCCCCCATCCCTGGCCGCCGCCGCCAACGACTCCCCCCCCTCTTCTCCCTCCCCCTCTGCCCCCGCAGACGCTGCCGAGTGTCTGCAAGCCGGTGTGTTTGACGACCGCCAGGCCGAGGCGCTGCGTACGGCCGCCGCTGGCTTGCCCCAGGGCAGCTGGGTGCTGGAGCCCACCCCCGTGCCGGGCCGCTGGATGGTCTACATGGGGCGGTTTGACGATGCCGAAACGCTGGACCGCAAGCGCGCCGAGCTGCGCGCCCGCAAGGTGGACCATGACCGCGCCGGCGGCACGCTGGAGCTGGGCCTGTCGCTCGGCCGCTTTGCCTCGAAGGAGGCGGCCGAGCGCGAGCTGACCAACCTGGGCACCAAGGGCGTGCGCACGGCCCGCGTGATCCAGGAGCGCGCCGAATCCTCCGGCTTTACGCTGCGCCTGCCCGCCGTGAACGACGCGCTGCGCGCGCAGCTGGATGTGCTGCGCACGGCCATGGCGGGCAAGACGCTGCGTACCTGCGCCTGAAGCGCCTGGGGTGGGTATGCAGGTTCTGTGGCGCGCCGGCCTTGCGGTCTGTCCTGTCAGCTGCCAGCCACCACATCCCGCGCTGCAAAACGCACGCTGAAGCGCGCGCCCGGCGGGTTCTGGCCGGGACGCGCGTCCTCGAGCATGACTTCGGCATCGTGCTTGCTGGCAATCTCCAGCACGATGGGCAGGCCCAGGCCGGAGCCATCGGCCTCGCTGCCCAGGGCGCGGTAGAACGGCTGGAACACCAGCTCGCGCTCGGCCTCGGGCACGCCGGGGCCGGAGTCTTCGACCTGCAGCAGCAGCACATGGCCGAAGGTGTCGGCCAGCACGCGGGCGGTGACCACGCCGGGCTTGTCGGGCGTGGAGGGGGTGTAGTTGATGGCGTTGTCCACCAGGTTGCGCACCAGCTCCTTGAGCAGCGTGGGGTTGCCGTCGATCAGCACGCCCGGAGATCCCGGCTCGGCGCCGTCGTAGCCCAGGTCAATGTGCTTGTCGAGCGCGCGGGGCACCGAGTCGCGCACCACCTCGATCACCAGGCGTGCCAGGTCGCAGGGCTGGCGGGCAATGCCCACGCCGCTGCCTTCGGCCCGCGCCAGTGCCAGCAGCTGGTTGACGGTGTGTGTGGCGCGGATGCTGGAGCGGCCGATCTGCTGCAGCGAGCGCTTGAGTTCCTCGGTGCTGGTGCCTTCGCGCTGGGCCAGGTCGGCCTGCATGCGCAGGCCCGCCAGCGGGGTCTTGAGCTGGTGGGCGGCATCGGCCAGAAAGCGCTTTTGGGTGGCCAGTGAATCGTTCAGGCGCGTGAGCAAGTCGTTCACGGACGACACCAGCGGCGCCACTTCGAGTGGCACGGTGCGGTCGTCCAGCGGCGAGAGGTCGTCGGGGTTGCGCGCGCGGATGCGCTGCTCCAGCTGGTTGAGCGGCTGGATGCCCCGCGCCAGCGCCAGCCACACGAGCAGCACCGCCAGCGGCAGGATGACGAACTGCGGCAGCATCACGCCCTTGATGATTTCGGTGGCCAGCACGCTGCGCTTTTCGCGCGTCTCGGCCACCTGGACCAGTGCCACCGGCGTGTCTTTGAGCGGCAGGCGCACCCAGATGTAGGCCACACGGATGTCAATGCCGCGCATCTCCGCATCGCGCAGCCGCACCTCGCCGGACATGGGCACCTCGTCGCTGGGGGGCTCGGGCAGTTCGCGCTCGCCCGAGAGGAACTCGCCGCCCGGGCCGATGACCTGGTAGTACACGATGTCGGAGTCGTCGGCGCGCAGGATCTCGCTGGCGGGCTGGGGCAGGTTGAACTGGGCCTTGTCGCCCACCACGCTCACGAGCTGGGCGAGGGCGTGGGCGTTGTATTCCAGCGCGCGGTCAAACGGCTTGTTGGCCAGGCCCTGCGCCACCAGCCAGGTCAGTGCCAGGCTCACCGGCCACAGCAGCAGCAGCGGCGTGAGCATCCAGTCGAGGATTTCGCCGAACAGGGAGCGCTGCTCGCGCTGGAAGATCTTCACAGCACCCGCCGTGGCAGTTTAGAAGCCAAAACACCCGATAGCGCTGGATTCATATACACGAGCAGCTATCGTTTTGATAGTTAACTGGGGATCTTCTCAAGGCAGTAGCCCAGGCCGCGCACGGTGGCGATGCGGATGGGCCCGCCCTCGATTTTTTTGCGCAGGCGGTGGATGTAGACCTCGATGGCGTTGTTGCTCACCTCTTCGCCCCATTCGCACAGGCGCTCCACCAGCTGCTCCTTGCTCACCAGTCGGCCGGCGCGCTGCAGCAGCACCTCCAGCAGGCCCAGCTCGCGGGCGGACAGTTCGATCATCTTGCCGTCGATGGTGGCCACGCGGCCGGCCTGGTCGTACACCAGCGGGCCGTGCTTGATGGCGCTGCTGGTGCCGCCCATGCCCCGGCGCGTGAGGGCGCGCACGCGGGCTTCCAGCTCCTGCAGGCTGAAGGGTTTGGCCATGTAGTCGTCGGCACCAAAGTCCAGGCCCTTCACGCGCTCTTCCACGCTGTCGGCGGCGGTGAGGATGAGCACTGGCAGGGCCGAGCCCCGGCCGCGCAGCTTTTTCAGCACCTCCAGCCCATGCATCTTGGGCAGGCCCAGGTCCAGGATGAGCAGGTCGAACTCGTTGTTGGTCATCAGCGCCGCGTCGGCCTCGCTGCCGCTGGCGACATGGTCCACCACGGCGCCCGAGGCCCGCAGCGTGCGCAGCAGGCCATCGGCCAGCACCTGGTCGTCTTCGGCAATGAGGATGCGCATGCGGGTGTCTCCTGGTGGGTGGCAGCGGTCTGGCGCCGCGCCTGTGCGCCGATTTTAGGCGGCGCCGCGCGTCGCTAAGCCGAGAAAAATGCGCCGGTGGCGCGCGCAGCGCTCAGGCCCGGTGCTGTCAGCGCGGGTCGTGCGCCAGCAGCTTGTGCACCAGGGCTTTCAGGTCGGCCTGCAGGCGTGCCATGCCCTCGGGGTGCTGGGCGAGCGTGGTCTCGTCCATGTAGAGCTTGCGGTTGATCTCGACCTGGATGCTGTGGCGGTGCTGCGCGGGGTTGCCGTAGCGGCGCACCAGCTCCACGCCCTTGTAGGGGTGGTTGTATTCGACGCTGTAGCCGCACGCACGCAGGTGCTCGCAAATCAGCGCTGACAGCGCCGGGCTGGCCGTGGTGCCGTCCCGGTCGCCGACCACAAAGTCGGCATGCTCCAGCCCCGGAAACTCGGTGGCAAAGCGCCCGGCCACGGCGGGCATGGAGTGGCAGTTGAGGTGGATGCTGTAGCCATGGCGCGCGTGGGCCGCGTCAATGGCCTGCGCCACGGCGGCGTGGTACGGGCGCCAGCAGCGGTCGATGCGCGCACGCACCTCGGCCACGGTGAGCTGGCGCTGGTAGATGGGCTCGCCCTGGTCGGTGAACTTCCAGATCAGCCCCTTGCCCAGGCGCACCTTGCTGAGCACCTTGGGGTCGGTGGAGATGGGGTCGGGCCAGTCCCCGTCGAGCAGGCTGGTGTCCAGCTCGGTGGTATCGCGGTTGGCGTCCAGGTAGATGCGGGGGAAGTGGGCCTCGACCCAGGCCACGCCGAGCGCGGGGGCAAAGGCGTAGATCTTCTCGACGTGCGTGTCTTCCGCCCGGCGCAGGGTAGCCAGGTCGAGGGCGGAGCCAAAGTCGTCGGGGTACCGGGTGCCGCTGTGGGGAGAGTCGAGCACCAGCGGGGTGCTGCCGGGCACCGCAGTGACAGTGGCGGTGGCGGGTTGAGTGGCAAGCCCCGGGGAGCCGGTGACGCCGGGCTGGGCTTGCTGGAAGCGGTGGTGGATCAGTTTCAAAGCTGCATGCATAGGCAGAGTGTGCGCAAAGGAGGGCGGCTGGCCTAGCCGCCCAGACCGGGATGTGACTATGGTTATCCCTGAGACCTTGAGCAGGCCCGGGAAGCAGGCTGGCCTGCGTCGTCTCACCATCCCAGCTGTGGCCGTCCCCGGGCCCAGGGCCCGGGGGGAATCAGGTCAGTCGAGCACCACCTTGGCGTAGGCCGCCACGCGTTTCATCTTGTCGATCTCGCTGGCGATCTGGGCCGTGAACTCCTTGGATGTGGTGCCCGAGGGGTAGAGGCCCTGGCCTGCCAGTCGCTCGCGCACGGCGGGCTCCTTCAGGGCCTGGGCGACGGCCTGCTGGATGCGGTCTGCGGCCGCAGCAGGCGTGCCCGCCGGGGCCACCAGGCCAAACCATGAAGGCTCGTTGGCCTGCTTGTAGCCCAGTTCGGCGTAGGTGGGCACATCGGGCAGCACGTCCAGGCGTTCGGGCCACGACACCGCCAGCGCCTTGAGCTTGCCCGATTTGACGTGCGGGAGCGACGAAGCCACCTGGTCGAAGTACACCGCCACCTGGCCCGCGAGCACGTCGTTGATGGCCGGGCCTGCACCACGGTAGGGGATGTGCACCATGGAGGTGCCCGTGCTGCTCTTGAACAGCTCGCCCCACATGTGGCCGATGGTGCCGTTGCCGGGGGTGGCGTAGGACACCTTGCCGGGGTTGGCCTTGAGGTATTTCACCAGCTCCGCAAAGTCCTTGACGGGCACCACGGCCGGGTTGATCACGATGACGCCCGGGGCCTTGACGATCTCGGTCACGCCAATGAAGTCCTTGGTCGGGTGGTAGGGCAGCTTGGTGTACACGGCGGGGTTCACGCCGTGGGTGGACAGCGTGGCCACGCCCAGGGTGAGGCCGTCTGCCGGCGCACGGGCGACTTCGGCCATGCCGATGGAGCCTCCGGCGCCGCCCCGGTTTTCCAGCACCACGGGCTGCTTGAGGATGCGCGCCAGCGACTCTTGCAGGCTGCGGGCCGTGATGTCCGTGGCGCCCCCGGGCGGGAACGGAACGATGATGCGCAGGGGCTTGCCCTCTTGCGCCAAAGACATTCCGGGAGCGAAAGATACGGCGGCCAGCGCTGAGAGCAAATGACGGCGTTGCATGGGCAGTTCTCCTGTGAGTTGCATTGAGGTTAAAGGATTCAATGCGCTCTACCAAGCAATGGATATGCCTGATAACATTCCTATTTGGAATGATTTGATTACTTACTATGTCATCCCTTCGCCGCCTTTCGCCACCCCTCCACCTGCTGCGGGCGTTTTCCACGGTGACGCGGTTCGGCGGGGTGTCCCGCGCGGCCGAGGCCTTGCACCTCACCCAAAGTGCGGTCAGCAAGCAGATCAAGGAGCTGGAGACCTGGGTGGGCGTGCCGCTGTTCGAGCGCAGCCGCAAGCGCCTGGCGCTCACCCCCGCCGGCGAGCGCTACGAAAAGGCGGTGCGTGGCGTGCTGGCGCAGCTGGAGGCGGCCACGCTGGAGCTGATCACCAGCGATGACGGCGGCGGTGCGCTGCACCTGTCCAGCCTGCCGACGTTTGCGGCCAAGTGGCTCATCCCGCGCCTGCCCCAGTTCCAGCAGCAGCACCCGCAAATCACGCTGCACTTTGTGCCCTATGTGCACAGCTACGACTTCACCCGGCCCGAGCTGGACTGCGCCATCCTGTTCGGCGACGGCCACTGGCCTGGCGCGCACGCCCACCACATCACGGGCAACGAGGTGGCGCTGATCGCCCCCCGCACCAAGGTGGCCGACTGGCCCATCCACACTCCGCGCGATGTGGCCCGCTACACCCTGCTGCGTCATGTGACCGTGCCGGAAGGCTGGCTGCGCTGGAGTGAGACGCACGGGGTGGAGGGCCTCATCGACCCGCTGGCAGGGCCGCAGTTCGACCAGTTCCAGACCATGATCCGCGCCGTGATGGCGGGCATGGGCCTGGCGCTGGTGCCGCGCTGCTTGGTGCAGGACGAAATCACGGCGGGTCTGGTGCGCGAGCCCCTGCCCGATGCCGACCTGCGCGGCGGCTACCGGAGCGATGTGGGCTACTGGTTCTGTTACCCCGAAGGCCGCACGCAGCTGCACGCGCTGCAGTGCTTCAAGGAATGGTTGCTGGCGTGCGCCGAGCCGATGGGGGCTCAGACACCCGTATCTCCGCCCGCATAGGCTTCCAGCCCGATCGCCACCACGGTGGCCACGTCATGGCCCACCTCGGCGCGGAACTCCGCCTCGGCCTGCGCCACTGCATCCTGGAACGCTTGCAGCCACGCCAGGCCAGTGGGCGTGAAGCACACGCGCCGCGCCCGCGCATCCAGCGGGTCGGCCTCGCGCGTGACCAGCCCCCAGGCCTCGCACTGGTCCACCAGGTTGGCCATGGCCTGCTTGGTCATGCCCGCGCGCTGGGCCAGGTCTGTCAGCCGGTCGCCCTGCAAGGCCAGGTGGCGCGTGATGTGCACATGCGCGGCCGTCACCTGGTCGCGCGCCGCCAGGTTGGACAGCGCCAGCGGCACCTCCACGTTGCGCGCCATGAGCTGCAGCACCCGCGCGTCGAAGCGGCGCAATGCACTGCCCATCAGGCGGCCCAGGTGGGTTTGGCGCCAGCGGTCATCCGCTCCCGGGACGGATGTGGCGGCAGGAGAAAAATCGGCCATGCGATATTGTCAGGCAAACTGACTAAAAATCGCTTTATCTGGATTTCATTGCTCGCATAAACTACTGTTCAAGCATCCAGCCTGTGATTAACCGCAGAGCGATGCAAGCATCCAACCTGTTGTTTTTCAAGGAGTTTCTCATGGACGTCGCAGTCAAAGGCACCAACCCCGCATTGCCCGTGAACACCGAAAAGGCCAAAGCCCTGGCCGCCGCGCTCGCCCAGATCGAGAAGCAGTTTGGCAAGGGCACGATCATGCGCCTGGGTGAAGGCGAGGTGATCGAGGACATCCAGGTGGTCTCCACTGGCTCCCTGGGCCTGGACATTGCCCTGGGCGTGGGCGGCCTGCCGCGTGGCCGCGTGGTCGAGATCTACGGACCGGAATCGTCGGGCAAGACCACGCTCACGCTGCAGGTGGTGGCCGAGATGCAAAAGCAGGGCGGCACCTGCGCGTTTGTCGATGCCGAGCACGCCCTCGACGTGCAATACGCCCAGAAGCTGGGCGTGCAGCTGTCCGACCTGCTCATCAGCCAGCCAGACACGGGTGAGCAAGCGCTCGAAATCGTGGACAGCCTGGTGCGCTCGGGCGCCGTGGACCTGATCATCGTGGACTCGGTGGCAGCCCTCACACCCAAGGCCGAAATCGAAGGCGAGATGGGCGATGCCCTGCCCGGCCTGCAGGCCCGCCTGATGAGCCAGGCGCTGCGCAAGCTGACCGCCACGATCAAGAAGACCAACTGCATGGTCATCTTCATCAACCAGATCCGCATGAAGATCGGCGTGATGTTCGGCTCGCCCGAAACGACCACCGGCGGTAATGCGCTGAAGTTCTACGCCTCGGTGCGTCTGGACATCCGCCGCACCGGCACCATCAAGAAGGGCGACGAAGCCATCGGCAACGAGACCAAGGTCAAGGTGGTCAAGAACAAGGTGAGCCCGCCCTTCAAGACGGCCGAGTTCGACATCCTGTTTGGCGAAGGCATCAGCCGCGAAGGCGAGATCATCGACATGGGCGTGACCGCCAAGATCGTGGAAAAGAGCGGTGCCTGGTACGCCTACAACGGCGAAAAGATTGGCCAGGGCCGTGACAACGCCCGCGAGTTCCTGCGCGAGAACCCCGACCTGGCGCGCGAAATCGAGAACAAGGTGCGCGAAGGACTGGGCATTGCGCTGCTACCTGGCGCACTGCAGGCCCCAGCAGCGGCTGCCGACGAGTGATTTCCGGTTTTGAAGCCAAATAGCCTGCAGGCGCACATTTCATATGCGCCTGTAGCTATTGAAAATATAGCGTCTGGTCAGCCATGGGATTCACTGCGCTCTCGCTCAAAGGCCGTGCACTGCGGCTGCTGAGCCAGCGCGAACATTCGCGGGCTGAGCTGCGGCGCAAGCTCAGCCCCCATGTGCAAGAGGGCGAAGACCTGGACGCCGTGCTGGACGACCTGCAGGCCCGGGACTTCATCAGCGAGGCACGGGTGGTGGAGTCGGTGCTGAACCGGCGCGCAGGGCGCCTGGGTGCATCGCGCATCCGGCAGGAGTTGCAATCCAAGGGGTTGGGCGCCGAGGCCGTGCAGCAGGCCGTGGCCCAACTGCAGGGCAGCGAACTGGAGCGTGCCCGCGAGGTGTGGCGCCGCAAGTTTGGCGAGCCCGCTACCGACCCGCAAACCCGCGCCAAGCAGATGCGGTTTCTGCTGGTGCGGGGGTTCTCAGGCGACGTGGCGCGGCGCGCCGTACAGGGCGCCGGTGATTCCGACGAGGGGTGAGCGCACTGCTGACCTGCGGGGCCTTTTCCTCATCTTCTCAAGGGCTCTGGTGTACTTACACACCCAGCATCAGCTGCAGGTTCTGCACGGCGGCGCCACTGGCACCCTTGCCCAGGTTGTCCAGGCGCGCAATGACCACGGCCTGCCGGTACTGCTCGTTGGCAAACACGCGCAGCTCCAGCTTGTTGGTGTCGGTCAGCGTGTCGGCCGCCAGCTTCAAATCCTCGGTGGGCGGCAGCACACTCACCCATTGCTGGGGCGTGTTGGTGCGGCTGTAGTGGCTGGCCAGCACGTCGTGCAGATCGCTGGCCTTGGGGGCGCCGGGCAGCAGGTCCAGGTGCAGCGGCAATTGCACCAGCATGCCCTGGCGGAAGTTGCCCACGGCAGGGATGAACACCGGGCGGCGTGTGAGCCCGGTGTAGCGCAGGATCTCGGGAATGTGCTTGTGCGACAGGCCCAGTGCATAGGCCTCATAAGGCGCGGCGGTGCCTGCCTCGTAGGCTTCGATCATGGTGCGTCCACCGCCGGAGTAGCCCGACACCGAAGGCAGGCTCAAAGGATAGTCCGCAGGGACCATGCCCGCATCGACCAGCGGGCGCAGCATGGCAATGGCACCGGTGGCATAGCAGCCGGGGTTGGACACGCGGCTGGCGTCGCGCACCGCCTGTGTCTGCGCTGCCGCGAGTTCCGGAAACCCGTACACCCAGCCATCGGCCGTGCGGTGGGCCGTGCTGGCATCGATTACCTTGACCTTGCGGCCCGAGTTGCGCTCGATCTCGTCCACCATCGCCACGGTGTCGCGTGCGGCATCGTCGTGCAGGCAGAGGATGACAAGGTCCACGCCTGCGATCAGGTCGCGCTTGGCGGCTGGGTCTTTGCGCAACCCGGGCGCAATGCTGACCAGCTCGATCTGTGGCATGGCCTGCAGACGCTCGCGGATCTGCAGGCCCGTGGTACCGGCTTCGCCATCAATAAAGACTTTGGACATGGAGGTGCTCCTGCAAAAAGGCGGCAGCGTGTGCCGGGTGGAAATGGGGGTGGGAAGGCCGTGAGGCCAGCCCGGGGTGTCAGTCAGGCACAAGGATGGTGCGTTGCAGCATGATACAGTCGCGGGTTGCCATGTCCCAAGCCCGCGGCCAGACATCTGTTCATGGTAAACGGGTAACTACCACCCTTCCCTGAGAGAGACCTCATGAAGATTCACGAATACCAAGGCAAGGAAATCTTGCGCAATTTTGGTGTGCCCGTTCCGCGCGGCATCCCTGCATTCACGGTGCAAGAAGCCGTGGAAGCTGCTCAAAAACTCGGCGGCCCCGTGTGGGTGGTCAAGGCCCAGATCCACGCCGGTGGCCGTGGCAAGGGTGGCGGCGTGAAGGTTGCCAAGACCATTGACGACGTGAAGGCACGCGCCAGCGACATCCTGGGCATGCAACTGGTCACGCACCAGACCGGCCCCGAAGGCCAGAAGGTCCGTCGCCTGTACATCGAAGACGGCGCCGACATCAAGAACGAACTGTATGTGTCGCTGGTGACCGACCGCGCTACCCAGAAGGTGGCCCTGATCGCTTCGAGCGAAGGCGGCATGGACATCGAGGAAGTGGCCCACTCCACGCCCGAGAAGATCATCACCGAGATGATCGACCCCATCGCTGGCATCACCGAAGCACAGTCCCGCAAGGTGGCCGCTGCCATCGGCCTGACTGGCGCTTCCATCGACCAAGCCGTAGACATCTTCGCCAAGATCTACAAGTGCTACATGGAAACCGACGCGTCGCTGGTGGAAATCAACCCGCTGAACTGCGACTCCAAGGGCAACCTGATGGCTCTGGACGCGAAGTTCAACTTTGACGCCAACGCGCTGTTCCGCCACCCTGAAATCGTGGCCTTCCGCGATCTGGACGAAGAAGACCCTGCCGAAGTCGAAGCCTCCAAGTTCGACCTGGCCTACATCAGCCTCGATGGCAACATCGGCTGCCTGGTGAACGGCGCTGGCCTGGCCATGGCCACCATGGACACGATCAAGCTGTTCGGCGGCGAGCCAGCCAACTTTCTGGACGTGGGCGGCGGTGCCACCCCCGAGAAGGTCACCGAAGCCTTCAAGATCATGCTGAAGAACCCCAAGGTCGAAGGCATTCTGGTCAACATCTTCGGCGGCATCATGAAGTGCGACACCATCGCCACCGGCGTGATCACCGCTTGCAAGGCCGTGAACCTGAACGTGCCGCTGGTCGTGCGCATGAAGGGCACGAACGAAGAGCTGGGCAAGAAGATGCTGGCCGAGTCCGGCCTGCCCATCATTGCTGCAGACACCATGGCCGAAGCTGCGACCAAGATCGTTGCTGCCGTCAAGTAAGCCCGGAGAACACACATGTCGATCTACATCAACAAAGACACCAAGGTCATCACCCAGGGCATCACGGGCAAGACGGGCCAGTTCCACACTGAAAAGTGCCAGGAATACGCGAACGGCAAGAACTGCTTTGTCGCAGGCGTGAACCCCAAGAAGGCCGGCGAGTCGATCTTCAACATCCCGATCTACGCCTCCGTCAAGGAAGCAGCACAGCAGACAGGCGCCACCGTGTCGGTGATCTACGTGCCGCCCGCAGGCGCTGCGGATGCGATCTGGGAAGCTGTCGAAGCCGACCTGGACATGGCCATCTGCATCACTGAAGGCATTCCCGTCAAGGACATGCTGATGGTGCGCAACAAGATGAAGGCCAAGGAAGCTGCAGGCGGCAAGAAGACCCTGCTGCTGGGCCCCAACTGCCCCGGCCTGATCACGCCTGACGAAATCAAGATCGGCATCATGCCCGGTCACATCCACCGCAAGGGCCGCATCGGCGTGGTGTCCCGCTCGGGCACGCTGACGTACGAAGCTGTGGCCATGCTGACCGAAGTGGGTCTGGGCCAGTCGAGCGCCGTGGGCATTGGTGGCGACCCCATCAATGGCTTGAAGCACATCGACGTGATGAAGGCCTTCAACGACGATCCAGATACCGACGCCGTGATCATGATCGGTGAAATCGGCGGTCCTGACGAAGCCGAAGCAGCCCAATGGTGCAAGGCCAACATGAAGAAGCCTATCGTGGGCTTCATCGCTGGCGTGACGGCCCCTCCTGGCAAGCGCATGGGCCACGCTGGCGCGCTGATCTCTGGCGGCGCCGATACGGCCGATGCCAAGTTGGCCATCATGGAAGAGTCGGGCTTCATCATCACCCGCAACCCTTCGGAACTGGGCAAGCTGCTCAAGGCCCAGCTGAAGTAAGTGGGCTGGCGCCGTCCCGTTCGTAAGCACAATTACGGACGCGGCGCACGGCGCAGACCGCTAGACTGGCGGCTCCTACAAAAGAGAAGCGCTCGGAACCCCGGTTCCGGGCGCTTCTTGCATTCATAACAGTGGAGTCAGTCATGGAGTTTCTGCAAAGCGCCGATTTTTGGATCGGCCTGGTGAAGATCGTCTGGATCAACATCATCCTGTCGGGTGACAACGCGGTGGTGATCGCGCTGGCCGCCCGGTCCCTTCCTCCCCATCAGCAAAAGAAAGCCGTCTTCTGGGGCTCGGGCGCTGCCGTGGTCTTGCGGATCTTGCTGACCGTTGTGGCGGCCAAGCTGCTGGAACTGTCGTTCCTGCAGATCGTGGGGGGGTGCCTGCTCCTGTGGATTGGCTTTCAGCTGCTCAGCGACGACGAGGAAGATGAGGGCGAATCCAAGACCTATGGCAGCCTGATGGCCGCCGTGCGCACCATCCTGATTGCCGATCTGGTGATGAGCCTGGACAACGTGATCGCCGTGGCCGCTGCTGCGCAAGGCAATGTGATCCTGTTGGTGCTGGGCCTGGCCATCAGTATTCCCTTGGTGATCTTTGGCAGCACGCTCATGATCAAGCTCATGGAGCGATTCCCTGTCATCGTGGTGTTGGGTGCCGCACTGATTGGCTGGGTGGGTGGCGAAACCATCGCCAGCGATGCCATCTTGCACGACTACGCCGTGGCGCATCCCGCGCTGCACTATGTGGCTGCTGCGCTCGGCGCTGCGCTGGTGGTGGGTGTGGGCAAGTTCTGGCGCAAGGGGGGATCGCGCAGCGCGTCGACCAATTGATGGTCGCGGCGGGAGGCTCGTACGAAGGTCCGGTCCTTCTTGCGGGTCCATGGGTGACAAAAATGACATTGCGGTAGCGCCCTGTCTCGCATCGCATGACAAGAACGACACGCCGCTCCACCGCAATCGCCCATTCGCTGCCAATCACCGCCATTCTGCGGCCCCGAAGTGCTTGGCCAGCATGGGCGCAGATATTGCTTTGAACCATTTCAATACTGAGTGGAACAACAGCAAGTGGGACGAAAAACCTCGGCGCGGCGGATGGATGGATGGCGTACCGACGGCTTTTGGGGCGGATTGGTGGCACTGGTCGTCGCAGGCCTGTGTACGGTCACGGGCGCATCGCTGGCGCTCGAGCACAGGCTTTACGACGCGGCTGTCCGCATTTCTTCCCCCGCCCCGCTGGCCGACGTGGTGATTGTGGGCATCGACGACGCCAGCCTTGCCACGGTCGGTCCTTGGCCCTGGCCGCGTGACGTTCACGCGCAGCTCATTGATCGACTGTCAGCGGCTGGCGCCCAGGCCATCGTCTATACCCCCGCATTCACACAACCCCAGAGCGACAGAGGGTTGGGCTACCTGCGAAAAATCCGCGAAACCCTCGTTGCGGCGGGCGAGGGAACCGCATTGACGGCCGAGCTGGGCCGTGTGGTGGGGGAGGCAGAAGCTGCGCTCGACGGCGATGCGCGCCTGGCTGCAGCCATCCAGCGGGCGGGCAATGTGTTCCTTGCTTCACGCTATGAAAGCACCGGGGCTTCGGCGCCGTTGCCTTCTTACGTGCGCCGCAGCACGGTACCTGATCCAGGTGTTGCCGCGACCCCCGTGCAATTGGCTCGGCACCCTATCGCGTCGCTGGGCGCTGTGGCTGCGGGGGTGGGGCACGTTTACGTAGAGCCCGACCAGGATGGCCGCGTGCGCCAGGTTCCACTGCTTCTTCGCTACGACAGCGTCGGGGTGCCGTCCCTGGCGTTGCTGGCGGCGCAACACAGCCTGCATCTGGGTTTGGGTGATCTCCGCGTGACCGACGCGCCTGGCGGGCTGCGGTTGGGGGCGCTGAACATTCCCACGAATGCAGCTACCGTAATGCGCCCCCGCTGGCAGATGGCCGCCGACGGTGCGGGCTCTTTCCCTGTGTTGTCTGCCTCCAGTGTGCTTGGCGGAGCCACCCCGGCCAGCAGCCTTCGGGACAAGATCGTGCTGGTGGGTGAAATGGCGGATACGCTGCCTGGTCCTGCAGCGCAATCGGGGGAGCCGGCCGTCTCTCCGGTGGAAGTGTTGGCACAAACCCTGTCGTCGATCCGCCTCGGGCTGGGTGTGTTGGAGCCGGGTTGGGCCGCCCCGGTGGGTTGGCTGGTGTTGGCGCTGGTGGTTTTGTATGTGGGGGCGATGGCGCCGCGCATCGCGCGCCCAGTGGGGGTAGGTGCGGGCGCTGGGCTCGCGCTCACCCTGGTCACCGCTGAATGGACCCTGCTGCGGTATGGAGGCCTGTGGGTCCCGTTGTTGCTGCCGGTGCTGGCCCTGCTCGCAGGAGCTGCCATGGCGGCGATTCTGCACCGCGGACGGCAGGGCGAAGTCTCTGGGCGTTCTGCCGAAGCCGCCGAGGCCGACCGCATGATGGGCCTGGCGCTGCAGGGCCAGGGTCAGCTGGACATGGCCTTTGAGCGCCTGCGCAAGGTGCCCCCCAGCAACGCGCTTCTGGACAACCTGTACCACCTGGCAGAGGATTTCGAGCGCAAGCGCCACTTCGCCAAGGCCCAGGCGGTGTACGAACACATCCTTCGCCATGACCGCCAGTACAAGGACGTGCGCAGCCGCTACAAGCGTGCGTGCGCTCAGGCACAAACCGGTGCGCAAGCTCCGCTGGGCGTGAAGGATTCCGTGCAGCAGGCAGACCCTGCTTTACCCCGGCTGCCAGGCGACGCCACGGGCGGCGTGCCAATGTTGGGCCGCTACCAGATCGACCGCGAGATTGGCAAAGGTGCCATGGGGGTGGTCTATTTGGGGCGGGATCCCAAGATCGGCCGCGTTGTGGCCATCAAGACGCTGGCCCTGGGACAGGAGTTTGAAGGCGATGCCTTGATTGATGCGCGCGCCCGTTTCTTCCGCGAAGCCGAGACCGCGGGTCGATTGCAGCATCCGAATATCGTTACTATTTTTGATGCCGGCGAGGAGCACGACCTCGCCTACATCGCCATGGAGTTCCTCAAGGGCCAAGACCTGACCCATGCCTGCGGCCAAGACCGGTTGCTGCCTGTGCCCACAGTGCTGTCCATTGCGGCCCGGGTCGCGGATGCGCTGGACTACGCCCATGCCCACAATGTGGTGCACCGCGACATCAAGCCTGCCAACATCATGTTTGACAGCGCGACGGACGCAGTCAAGGTGACCGACTTTGGCATCGCGCGCATCACGGATTCGAGCAAGACCCGCACGGGGCTGGTTCTGGGTACACCCAGCTTCATGTCGCCCGAGCAGCTGGCGGGGAAGAAAGTCGATGGGCGCTCGGACCTCTATTCGTTGGGCATCACCCTGTTCCAGTTACTCACGGGGTCGCTGCCGCTCCGTGGTGCGTCCATGACCGAGCTGATGCACAAGATCGCCAACGTGGAGGCGCCCGATGTGCGCCAGCTACGCCCTGAACTCCCGCCCGCTGTGGCCAAGGTCGTGGCGATGGCGTTACAGAAGCGCCCGGAGGCCCGCTATCAGACTGGGCGGCAGTTCGCGATGGATCTACGGCAGGCAATGGCGGGCGATGCCAGTTTTACCCCTGAACCAGTCGTCTATGATGCGGACCGCGATGCATCAGGGCAAGAAATGGCGGATTTTCAGGAAACCGTGATGGAGCCCCCCGCCGTGCGGGGTGCGGCAGCCTCGCCGATTTCAGGCGCCCCATGACGCACACCTCCACATCCATGACCTATGAATTCACTGCGCGGACCGACAAGGGCCGCGTGCGTTCCAACAATGAAGACGCGGTAGCTGTTGACCGCGATGCGCAGGTCGCGATATTGGCCGATGGCATGGGCGGCTACAACGCGGGTGAGGTGGCCAGCGGCATGGCCACCACCTTCATCCGTACTGAAATGGCGCGCTGGCTGGCCCAGGCGGGCACGAGTCCCCAGTCCACCGATGTGCGCCGAGCGCTGGAAATTTGCGTGGAGAACGCGAATCACGCTATCCTGGGTGCGTCCCTCTCCAATCCGCAGTACGCGGGCATGGGCACCACGCTGGTGGTGGCGGTGTTCCACGGCAGTCGCCTGATCTTGGGTCACATCGGCGATTCGCGCTGCTATCGGCTGCGAGGTGAAGTTCTGCAGCAAATCACGCGCGACCATTCCTGGCTGCAAGAGCAGGTGGATGCGGGGCTGCTGACAGCGCAGCAGGCGGCGTTGTCCTCCAACCGGAACCTGGTCACCCGGGCTTTGGGCGTGGAGCCCAATGTGTTGATGGAAGTCAACGAGTTCCAGGTGGCGCCCCATGATCTGTTTCTTCTGTGTTCCGATGGGCTCACCGACATGGTGTCTGATTCGGACCTGGCAGAGCTGGTGCGTGCGCCCCTGTCATTGGAGGAAAAAGCGACATTGCTCGTTGACACGGCCAACGCCAACGGGGGGCGTGATAACGTGAGCGTGCTGCTGGTGCAGGCTGCCGCAGGAAGCAAAAAACGCGGCCTCATGTCTCGATTGCTAGGGGCCTCTTGAACGGCCCGAAACACAACAATTCATCACATCAGGAGTAGATCATGCCGAGAATGATCGTTTCAATCGACGGCGTCGTCATCAAGGAAGTGCAGCTGACCAAGGAGCGGACCACGCTGGGTCGGCGTCCTTACAACGACATCGTGATCGACAACCTTGCGGTGAGTGGAGAGCATGCCGTGCTCCATATGGAGGGTCAGGATGTGGAGATTGAAGACCTTGGCAGCACCAACGGCACCTATGTGAATGCCAAGGCCGTCAAGCGCCAGGAGCTGCGGAATGGCGATACGGTGGAGGTGGGCAAGTACAAGATCCGCTTCCTGCAAGATGCCGAAGGCCAGAACTTCGAGAAGACCATGATCTTCAAGCCTGGCATGGTGCCGCCTGCCGTGGCAGCTGCCAGGCCCGCCCAGGCGGCGCCTGCGCCGGCCCCGGTTTCAGCGGTGATCCGGGTCATGTCCGGCGCTGCTGCAGGTCGCGAGGTATCGCTGCAAAAGGTAGTGACTACCATCGGAAAGCCCGGTGTGGCGGTGGCCTCCATCACCAAGCGGCATCAGGGTTTTGTGTTGGCCCATGTCGAGGGGCCTGACATGCCTTTGCTGAATGGCGCAGCCATTGGTGCGTCGCCGGTTCCCCTCAAGCACGGTGATCGCCTGGAGCTGGCGGGCACCGAGATGCAGTTCGAGCAAAGCTGACATCTGGCAAAGGGCCTACGCCGTCGCTGCGAGCCATTGTTGGCCTGACCGGAACCCCTTTTCTCGCGCGCGGACACATGCTGCAGTCCCTGTTGCATCTGTTTCGCCGGCGCTGGCAGCGCATTGCGGTCACGCTGATACCGCTGGTGTTTGCGCTGCTGCACGTGGCAGATGTACTCCACCTGCAGGTGTTGGAACGGCTGGACCACATCATCTACGACACGCGCTTGCGGGTGACCATGCCGCGCACGCTGGACGAGCGGATTGTCATTGTCGATATCGATGAAAAGAGCCTGGGGCGTGTGGGCCAATGGCCCTGGCGCAGGGACAAGATGGCCACGCTGGTGCGCGAACTGTTTGCGCGCCAGCAGGTGTCGGTGGTGGGGTTTGACGTGCTGTTTGCCGAGGCCGATGAAAGCTCGGGGCTTTCTACGCTGCAGCAACTGGCGCGGGGCCCTTTGCGCAGCCAGCCGTCCTTCAAGGAGCAACTGGAGCGCCTGGCACCATCGCTGGACTATGACGCGCTTTTTGCGCAGGCTCTGCAAGGGCAGCCGGTGGTGTTGGGTTACTACCTGTCTGGCGAAGACCGCGACGGCATCACCAAGGGCATGTTGCCAGACCCCGCGCTTCCGCTGGAGCGCTTGCGGGGCTTGGCTCTGGGGGCCACCACCTGGCGTGGGTATAGCAGCAACATCGAGGCACTTACCCGCGCGGCCCCCGCGGCGGGGTTCTTCAATTCGATCACGGACGAAGATGGGGTCGTTCGCTCCTTGCCTTTGTTGGGTGAGTACCAGGGGCAGTATTACGAATCGCTGGCGCTGGCCATGTTCCGTACCGCCATTGGCCTGCCGGAGATCCATCCAGGCTTTGTCAGCCCCACGCCCTCTGGAGCGCACGACCTGCTCCAGAGCATCGTGCTACGGCAGGACGGCCGTACGCTGGTGCTGCCCGTAGACCAGCAGCTGGCCACACTCATCCCCTACCGGGGCCCGGGCGACGCCAAAGGGGGTTCTTTCCGGTACATCTCGGCGTCTGACGTTCTGGATGGCCTGCTGCCGTCTGGCCAGCTCAAGGACCAATTGGTGCTGGTCGGCTCCACGGCCCCTGGCTTGCTGGATTTGCGCGTGACCCCTGTTGGCAGAACGTATCCCGGAGTGGAAACCCACGCCAACGTCCTATCGGCATTCTTGGATGGAAAGAGCATAGTCCGCCCCGACTACGCTGCAGGGTTTGATGTGCTGCAGCTGTTGTGCGCGGGTGTGCTGCTGGCTGTGGCATTACCCCTCTTGTCCGCATCGTCTGCGGTCTTGCTCAGTGGGGGGGTGGTGTGCGCGCTGGTAGGGCTCAATCTGTGGATGTACATCGCTCAGGGGCTGGCGCTACCGTTGGCGACAGCGGTGGTGATGTCGATGCTGGCCTTTGCACTCAACATGGCATACGGCTATTTTGTGGAGAGCCGCTCCAAGCGTGAGTTGGCCGCACTGTTCAGTGCCTACGTGCCCCCCGAGCTGGTGGCGGAGATGGTCAAGCAGCCCGAGCACTACAGCATGCAGGCCACCAACCGGGAGCTGACGGTGATGTTCTGCGACATGCGGGGCTTCACCGCCATGTCTGAACGCATGGAGCCATTGCAGTTGCAGGGGTTGTTGAATGAGGTATTCAGCAAGCTCACCCACATCATCCGCAGCCACCGGGGCACGATTGACAAATACATGGGCGACTGCGTCATGGCCTTTTGGGGGGCGCCCGTGACCACCCCTGACCACGCACAACTGGCGGTAACTGCCGCCCTGGAAATGTCGCAGGCGATTGGGCAAATCAATGCCGACCACCGCCAGCGCGGTCTGCCTGAGATTGGCGTAGGCATTGGACTCAATACTGGCGTCATGTGCGTGGGTGACATGGGCTCGGACATTCGGCGTAGCTACACGGTCATTGGCGATGCGGTCAACCTCGGCTCCCGCCTGGAAGGGCTTTCCAAGCACTACGGTACCTCGATCGTGGTGAGCGAGTCCGCCATGCAGCTCGCTCCTCAGTTCGTGTGGCAGGCTATGGACCGCGTGCGCGTCAAGGGCAAGGCGCAGGCCGTACCGATTTACCAGCCGCTTGCACCCCGGGGAGAACTATCGAGCGACCTTGCCGAAGAATTGGCGGTGTGGGAGGGTTTTCTGCGTGCCTATGCAGCGCAGGAATGGGCACAATGCGACAGACTGATGGCGCAATTGCAAGAGCGCAGGCCTCAATGCATGCTGTACGGGTTGTATGCCGCCCGGGTTGAGGCGCTGCGTGGGCAGGCTTTTGACCCCAACTGGGACAGTGCCACCAATTTCGACACCAAGTAGAAGGCTTCACATGAAGGTTCGCGTGCTGGGATGCTCCGGCGCCATCGCCAAAGGCTGTCGCACGACATCGTTCTTGATCGGCGACAGCATCTTGCTCGATGCTGGCACCGGGGTCGGTGACCTCACGCTGGATGAAATGGGCAAGATCGACCATGTACTGCTGACCCATTCCCATCTGGACCACATCGCCGCCCTGCCCCTGATGCTGGACGCGGTGTCGTCCCAGCGCCGTCGTCCCGTGCAGGTGCACGCCCTTGCCGACACTATCGGGGCGCTTCAGGCCCATGTCTTCAACAACGTCATCTGGCCAGATTTCAGCACCATACCTTCTGCGGCTTCCCCCTTCCTGCAGTACCGGACCTTTGTGTCCGGTGATGTGTTGAGCATCGCAGGCACGCGGATTGAGGTGCTACCCGCTCACCACACTGTCGCCGCCGTAGGGTTTGCGGTCCAAGGCGACACTGGTTGGTGGGTGTTCAGCGGCGATACCGAGCGCAACCCTTCATTCTGGAACCGTGTCAACGCAATGCCGGTGGCTTGCCTGGTGATCGAAACAGCCTTCAGCAACCGCGAGCGCGACCTTGCTCGCCGCAGCCTGCACCTCTCGCCCGAGACCCTTGCGCAGGAATTGGCGCATATCCCCGCCGCAGATCGCTACCCCATCTACATCACGCACACCAAGCCATCGGAGACTTCGCTCATCATGGATGAGATTCGACAGTTCGACAGCACGGCCCGCACCCACCACAGTCCGCATGACATTCGGTGGCTGAGTGCCGGGCAGACGATGGAGGTCTAGCGAAAGTGCCCATGGGCGTGACAATACTGGGCGACAAAAATGTAATTTCGAGAATGAATTGAGATCGTTTGTCGAGCAAATATGAATGTAGATCGAGGGCGGCGTCGGGTGGATTCGTCAGCTCATGCTTGATGCGGGGGTCTGTTCGGGGGCGCTGGTAAAAACGCCGGACTCCTGAAAGCTTGCAGTGTGCTAGCAGGCGGTTTTGACTTCACTGCCTGCGGGCTTCTTGCCGGCTTGATGCAATCGTCGTCTGTTTCAACAAGCAGGCACAGCAATTGCATAACCACAGCGCATTTGCAACTTTTCCTAGGAGTTCTTCATGAAGCGTTCTATCCAAAAGGGTTTCACCCTGATCGAATTGATGATCGTGGTTGCGATCATCGGTATCTTGGCTGCCGTGGCTCTGCCTGCGTACAAGGACTACACCATTAAGGCGCGCATGTCTGAAGTGGTGCTGGCTGCTTCGCAGTGCCGCACAACCATCAGTGAGACCATTCAGAGCATGAATACGACTGCTACGTTGTCTGGCACTAATGCCTTCGGTTGCGACGCGACCAATCCCACCAAAATGGTGGCGTCGATCGTAGCCAATGAGACGACTGGCCAAATTAAGGTTGTGCCCCACGCTTCCAATCTGGGGCAAACACCTGACTTTGTCGCTGCCAATGACTACATCACTTTGACGCCTCTCAAGGACAGTGCAGGCGCTGCTTTTGCTCTGAACGCGGCTGGTGGTGGCCAAGGTTCCCAAGTTTATGAATGGGTGTGCAAGGGGGCCGGTGCTGTAACCAAGTACTCGCCAGGTTCTTGCCGCTGATAGCGGTCTCGAGTCTGTATAACTTGTGATTCGCAAAAAAGGGGGCCTCGGCCCCCTTTTCTTTTGATTGCCCCCGCGTCCGTGCCAATGACCTCCGATTCATCCACCCCCCTCGCCCGCTGGACAGTCCTGGCCGCCTTTGTATTTGCGCTGAGTTGGCTGTTGCCCAATCACCATGAGCCTTGGGTAGATTTTTATTCGGATGCCTGGGCCGCGCTCGCGCTTTGGTGTGTGGGGGCCGCGGTGTGGTGGCGCAGTCGGCAGCTGACCGGCATGGCGTGGCACAGCCTGCCCATACTGGCGTTAGGCTGCGTTGCCATCGTGTGGGTGCAGTACGCCGCTGGCTTGGTGGAGTCTTTCGGTGTCGCGTGGATCAGTTCCCTGTACCTTTTGGGTCTGATGCTAGCGCTGCTGGTGGGCGCGGCGTGGGAGCGCTGGCAACCTGGGCAATGCGCAGATTTCCTGTTCATCGCAGTGCTGGTTGGAGCATCGGGCTCGCTGCTAATTCAGCTACAGCAGTGGTTGAGCCTCGATCCAGGGCAGTTTTTCTGGCTATTCATTCCGCCGCCGCCATCCCGCTTTCATGCGAATCTGGGGCAGCCCAACCAGCTGTCCAGTCTGCTGTGCCTTGGAGTGCTGGCTTGCGCCTGGCTGAATGGCCGCGGGCGCCTGCCGGGCTGGCTGGCCTGGGGCTGGGCCGTAATGTTGGCGGTGGGGCTGGCGCTGACGGATTCGCGCACAGGCTGGGCCATCGTACTGGTGGTGTTATCCGCGCTGCTGGTGTGGCGCCAGCGGCTGGCCATCCCGCGGCCCTTGCTGGTGGCTGCTTTTACCTGGGCCGTGATTTTTGCACTCTGTGTGGTGGCGCTGCCGCATGTCAATCTGTGGCTGGGACGCGCGAACGAGTTGCAGGAACTGCGGGGCGCCTCGACGCTGCACTTGCGGCTCGAGTACTGGGCCAAGGCTTGGGAAGCCGTGCTGCGTCAGCCTTGGTGGGGTTATGGGTGGATGCAGGCCAGCCTGGCTCAGTTCACACCCGACCCTTATCAGATGGTAACCGGCGGCACGCTGCGCCATACCCACAACCTGGTGTTCGACCTGTTAGTTGAACTGGGCCTGCCGCTCGGATTGACCGCCTGCACGCTGATAGTGCTGTGGGCGGTTAGCGCAACGCGCCGTGTCGAACGGATGGAGCAGCTATGGATGTTGCTATTTGTTGCCGCCTTGGTGGTGCACGCGCTGCTGGAGTTTCCGCTGCATTACGCCTACTTCCTGCTGCCGCTGGGTCTGATGCTGGGAGCACTGAATATGACGCTAGCCTTCCGCCCGCTATGGACCACCTCCGGTTGGCCGGTTGTGATCGCGTTGGCGCTCTCGGCTGGAGCCCTGATAATTACTACGCATGACTACCTGCGCGTCGAAGATGATTTCTTCTCCTTGCGTTTTGAGCACCAGCGGCTAGCCCGACCAGCGTCGCAGACGGCGCCCGAGGTGGTGGTGCTCACGCAGCTGCAAGACATGGTTTGGCTCGCACGCGTCGATCCTGTGCGATCTCACACGGAGCAGGATCTGGATCGTGCGCGCCGAACGGCCATGCTGCTGCCCAGTCTGATGGCCAAATACAAACTGGCTTCCATGTATGCGTTGGCCGACCAGCCGGAGCGTGCGCAGTACTGGGTCGTGGTGATGACGCGGATGAACCGGTTGGACGCGCGCACCATTCGCAGCCTTCAGCGCCAATGGCAAGAGCAAGCCGCCGTCTACCCTGCCATGGCTCAGGTGACTTGGCCGTTAGAAAAATAGGCCTCACTGAAAGCGACGGAAATAATTACGTTGGCTGCCCGGCAATCATCCGGTAGCAGGTGTCCTCAGCGTGAGGGGCGATGCGGTGGCCGCCAGGGGTGCTGGCGGCCGACCTGTATCCTGACCACCTGAGCCTTACGCTGCCTCGGCAACAAAACTCCCTGACTTTCCGCCATGTTTTTCCACAACGTGCACATCATGGATGGACATGCCCCGATCCACCGCCTTGCACATGTCGTAGATGGTGAGCAGCGCGACTTGAACGGCGGTAAGCGCTTCCATCTCCACGCCCGTGGGACCGACGGTTTCCACAGTTGCTGTACAGAATATTCTTGGGGCGCCTAATTTTTGAACACTGGATGATTCGAATTCAATAGCAACTCGGGTCAATGCCAGTGGGTGGCACAGCGGGATCAGGTCGCTGGTTTTCTTGGCGGCCATGATGCCGGCGATCCGGGCAATGCCGAGCACGTCACCCTTTTTGGCGTTGCCAGCTTCGATGAGTGCCAGCGTGGCGGGCAGCATTTCGATGCGGCCGCTGGCGATTGCGATGCGATGTGTAGCCGCTTTGGCGGCCACGTCAACCATGTGGGCTTGGCCCTGGGCATCAAAATGGGTGAGTGCGGACATGGGGTCGTAACCAGGTGAATAGGTGGGAAACATTTGGGGGGCAGGGCATCATACGTGCATGTGGATCCGCAAAAGCCCCCCCGCAAAGCCTTCGACCAATGAAGCCGTTCTGCATCAGCATGTCGAGCAAAATACTTTCCAAACGCATAGCAGAATTGCTTGCATAGCTGCACTATTGATAGCGACTTGCATTGCTATTATTGCGTTGCCGGCTGCTGCCCAGCCTACCCTCCCCACCCTCGGCGACACCAGCGACCTCACTACCAGCGCCGAGCGCCGCCTGGGCGATCGCATCATCCGCGAGCTGTACCGCGACCCGGACTATGTGGATGACCCGGTCGTGGCTGACTATGTGCAGGGGATCTGGCAGCCGCTCCTGGCAGCCGCCAAAGCTCGGGGGGAGTTGAGTGCCGAGTTGGACGAGCGCTTTGCGTGGGAGATTCTGCTGGGCCGCGACCGCACGGTGAACGCTTTTGCCTTGCCTGGAGGGTATCTGGGTGTGCATCTGGGGCTGATTGGTGTGGTGGCCACGCGCGACGAGCTGGCCTCCGTGCTTGCCCATGAGTTGAGCCATGTGACCCAGCGCCACATCTCGCGCCTGATCACGCAGCAGAGCAAGCAGACGCCTTTGCTGTTGGGGGCGATGGTGCTCGGCGCCCTCGCCGCCAGCAAGAACCCGGGTGCCACTCAGGCATTGGTGGTGGGGGGGCAGGCGCTGGCCATGCAGAACCAGCTCAATTTCTCCCGGGATATGGAGCGCGAAGCGGACCGCATAGGCTATGGGCTCATGGCCCCTGCGGGCTTTGCGCCCCAAGGCTTTGTGAGCATGTTTGAAAAGCTGCAGCAGGCCAACCGGTTGAACGACAACGGGTCGTGGCCCTACTTGCGCAGCCACCCATTGACCACGGAGCGCATGGCGGATATGCAGTCGCGCATCCCTCCAGGCACGGCGGCTGCGCCTGGGCCCGCTCCGCAGCCTTCCAGCGAACATGCCATGGTAGCAGCACGGGCGCGCGTATTGTCCAACCCGGGGGTGGATACCTTGCGCCAATGGATCGCCGAACCGCGTGGCTCGGGTTTTCAGGCACTGACCTTGCCACGCCGTGCCGCGGCGCTGTATGCAGCGGCGCTGGCCAGCAGCCAGCTGCGTGACACGGTGGGCGCGCGCACGGTGGCCCGCCAACTGGATGATCTGGTGCGGCCAGACCCTGCGGCCCACCGGCTCGCGCGCTTGTTGATGGCGGAGATTGAACTGTCGGCAGGTGATGCTGCTACGGCCTTGGCATCCGTTGCGGATGACAGCAGCACTCGCCGGCCCGAACTGGTGTTGCGCACGCAGGCGCTTTTGCGAGCCAATCGGCCGGATGAGGCCACGCAGGCATTGCAGACCTGGGTGGCTACCCACCCCAAGGATGCCACCGTATGGCAACTGCTGGCGTCCACCTGGCAGGCGCAGGGGCAGGCCTTAAGGGCAGTCCGCGCGGAGGCGGAGTCGCATGCAGCACGTTATGACTATGCTGCTGCCGTGGACCGGTTCAAGGCGGGCCAGGACATGGCCCGGCGCGGCGGAGCAACGGTGGACCACATTGAGGCGTCGATCATCGACACGCGCTTGCGCGCGATGGAATCACTTCTTCGTGAACAGGCCGCCGAGCGCTGATTCGATCACGAGCCCCAATACCGAGTAGATCAGCGAGCCCAGCAGCGCGGCCCCGAAGCCTGCGACATGGAAGCCGTCCAGCACGCTGGCCGCCGCCCAGAACATGAGCGCGTTGATGACGAAGAGAAACAGCCCCATCGTGACGATGGTGACGGGCAGGGTGAGCACGACCAGCACGGGCCGCAGCACCACATTGAACAGGCCGATCACGAAGGCCGCGATCAGCGCCGAGGTGAAGCTCTTCACCTCCACACCGCTGTAGATATAAGCCACGAACAGCAGCGATGCAGCGCTGAGCAGCCATTTCAGAAGGAGTCGCATGGCCGGAGAATAGCACTGGCCCGCGGGTGGGCGGTCAGTGAATGCGGCTAGCGTGACCAGGCCGCCCGTGCACTCATTCGAGCGCAAGCACCCACAGCACGCCAAAGCCGGTGAGCACGCTGCCCAGCGTGCCCGACAGCGACGACCAGCGTCCGTCGGCGCGGCCAGCAGGCTGCACGGGCTCGGACTTGGGCCGGCGGGCATCCAGGACGGGCGCGGCCACCATGCCGCCCCCATCGGCCTGAATCTGCGCAGTCAGCTCGGCCAACGGACCCTTTGCGATCACGGTGGTCACCGCGCCCGAGGGCGCATCCAAGGTGGGCACAATCTGGGCGAACAGCTTGTCCGCCCACTTGGTGCGCCAGTTCTCGCGTGTGCTGTGGCTCACCCACTTGCTGACGCGGTGCGTCATGCGCGGCGCGCAGGCAACCAGTACCCAATGGGTGTCTGCGCTGGCCGGTCGTCCGCACAGGGGCTCCAACACCTGCTGCGCGTACGCCGCGTCGTCCACATACACGATGACTCTGTCCATACCCACCTCCAGGTGTGTGGCACGCCACAGGGGAGCGGTATGGCCTCCCTGCGCTGCCTCAGATGCAATGCAATTCGTGTGAATCGGTCAGTGTCCGGCCGGTGCCGAGCCGGCACTGGCACGCCGGGCCAGAATGATTTTGCCCGCCAACAGGACGAGCAGTGCGCCCGCCACGCTGGCCCCGTACTTGACCACATCGGTCACCTCACCACTCGCGCCGTCCAGGGGCATCTTGAGCATCCATTGCCACTTGTCCGGGTTGGCCAGGGCGGGATCGGTGACCAGCATGCCGCCAGCGATCCAGCCCAGCAGCATGCCACCGAGCGTGATGATGAAGGGAAAGCGTTCCATGAGCTTGATGACCAGCTGACTGCCCCAGACGATGATCGGGATAGAAATCAGCAGGCCCAGCACGACCAGCAGGAAAGAGTGGTCGCCCGCGTTTTGCGCAGCGCCTGCGATGGCGATCACGTTGTCCACGCTCATGACCAGATCGGCCACGATGATGGTCTTGATGGCGGCCAGCAGTTTGTCACTGCCTTGCACGTCCCCATGGCCCTCTTCATCGGGTGCCAGCAGCTTCACGCCGATCCATACCAGCAGCAGTGCGCCCACGAACTTGAGGAAAGGCAGCGCCAGCAAGGTCATCGCAAAGGCGATCAGGACCACGCGCAGCACGATGGCACCTGCAGTGCCCCAGATGATCCCTTTGGTGCGCTGCGCCGGAGGCAGTTTGCGGCAGGCCAGCGCAATGACCACCGCGTTGTCGCCACCCAGCAAGATGTCGATGATGATGATCTGGCCGAGTGCGAGCCAGAATTCGGGCGAAGCCAGAAAGTCCATAAATTCCTCAATGTCAGTGGCGAAACGAGGATCCTGGCGCCACTGTAGCGCCGAGCCCCTCGCAGGGATAGGGGGCTCACGGTGATCTGGTCAAGGAAGGCTTGCCCCTGAGCGGGGAGGAATGACAAGCGAAGGGATGTCCTTGATCAGCCCACGGTGGGCCCATCAAAGGTCTTGCTCAGTTCCACACAGGCTGCTTGTGTATGAACCCGGATTGCCGGAAGCAAGGCTTCGTATTGACGACAAATCCGATGCCTTGCGCTGGTCCAGCCCGAGTGATGGCGGGCCGGCTGGCAAGGCGGGAGCTACTCCCCTTCGAGACAGCGATTGGAACATTCCTGGCGAGGCAGCGCAAGGGCCGGGGCGTTGTGGTTACTGCGTACACCCAAAAGTGCGTGCGCTGAGCAGGAGATTCAGCCTGGGGAGTGCCCCGGATAACACCACGGCCAGCATCCATCGCGGCGGGCCGCTATGATCCAGCCCCTTTCCAGTGCCGTCGCGCTTTCGCATTCCTCGCCCGTTTTCATGGCTGCCATCCACATCACCGACATCGAAGCCGCCATCAACCACTGGCGCCACCGTGCGCCCGCATCGCCCGATGGGCTAAGCCTCGCGCCCGAGGTCCAGGCCCTGGGTGAGGTTTATGCGCTGATGGTCTATGGGCGTACGACCGAGATCGACGATGGCAGCCTGACCCTGGCCGCGATGGCCGCGTGGCAGGCCTGGTACGACACGACGCCCGACACCCCTTGCATCGCAATTTGCTCCACCAGCCAGGGCGACGACCAGTGCAAGGGCTGTGGCCGCACGTTCGATGAGGTGCAGTTCTGGCCTTCGTTTACCCCTGCAGAGAAGCGGACGGTGTGGCGCCGCATCACGCTGGAGCATTCGGCCTGGCGTTTCAACCGGTACGCCGAGCGAGCGGCAGAAGGTGTGACGGTACCGGGGGCGGCCAGCGGTACGCTGGGTTAAGCAGCGGTGGGATGTACGCAGGCGCGGCAAACCGCTATGGTGCTGCCATGCTGCGCCTGACCCAAGCCCCGAACATCGCGATTGCCACCCTATGGGTGGACCTCCTGTGCGAGGCAGGCATGACGGCTTCCGTGCAGCGCCAGTACCTGGGCGCTGCCGCCGGGCACCTGCCGCCCGACCAGTGCCTGCCTGAAATCTGGCTGGACCACGATGAACATGCCACGCGCGCGCAGACCCTGCTGCAGGCGTTGCAGGACTTGCCCCAGCGTCGCTGGGCCTGCCGCTGCGGTGAATTGGTGGAAGGTGGTTTCGAGCAGTGCTGGCACTGCGGAGCCCTCATGCCGCGCGACTGAAAGGGCTCGATTGTTTGCTATCTACTTGATAGCTAATGAGGCATATTGCCCTAGCGCTACCAAGCATTTTGCCGAGAAATGCGTCACTTCCAACGCACAGGCTCCACATGCACGCTGCCCTGCGTGCTGCTCAGGGTGATGGCCCCTTCCTGCACGGTGGCCTGTAGCTGCATGCTGCGCTCGGCCAGTTGCGCCAGCGCCTGCGAGGCCTCTGTCGGGATGCGCCAGACCTGCAGCTTGTCCAGCCGCGAGAGCTTGGTTTCTATGCCCTTCCACCAGATCTCGGCCGCGTGGTTGAAGCAGTACACGATCACCGAATCAGCCTTGCTGCAGGCCTTGGTCAGCGGCTTGTCTTCCGGCTGTCCCACTTCGATCCACACCCGTTTGCGCCCGGTGAAGTCGGTCAGCGACGCGTCCGGGTCATCGGGGTCCGACAGGCCCGCGCCGAACGCCAGCGTGGCGTCGCCATTGCACAGGTCGTTGAGCTGGTGCGCCTGAATGGCCAGCGCCGCCAGCCGCACCATCATCCGCTCGTCCGTCTCGCTGGGGTGGCGAGCCAGGGTAAGGGCGTGGTCGGCGTAGTAGCCGTGGTCGATGTCGGCGATCTGAAGGTTCGCTTTGAAGATGGTGGATTTGATGGCCATAAGAGGGGGATATGTTTGCGCAAAGCAACAAGCCCGCATCACGGGACTCGGTTCGCAGCTGTTCCGCAAAGGGGCTAGGACGCAGTGGGCATGCGTGGCTTCCATCGGAGGGCCGGCTTTTCGACCCAGTGCCACGATACAACGGCCAGTGCAAGCGCTCCTAGAACACTCAGCGCGAAAGCGGCAGGGAAGCCGAGCTGATTGGCGAAGCTCCAGATAACTAGCTGTTGCACAGGGAAGCCGTAAATGTAGAGCCCGTAGGAAAAATCGCCAAAGTGCCCAGCGCTCGCGAAGCCGGGCGTACGGCAGCTGCCCCAGATGACAGCGAGTCCGCCCAACGCCCACAAAGGCGCCTGTCCGCTCAGAATCGGCGGCCCCCACTGCAGCAGCATGCCGCAGGCCGCTAGGAAAATCAAAGCCGTGGCCCAGGGGCGGGGTCTCCAAAAGCGTTGCCATTGCGCAAACGTCGCGCCCAGTGAAAAAATGATGGCGTATTGCAGCGCAAATGACCACTGGGGAAACTCTGGCCCACGGTAACGCCACTGCAGCCAGGTTGTAAGCAACAAGAAACCGCCCATAGATGCCCACCGCCGGCGCAGCACGCCCACGGCTCCCAGAACGGCGAGTCCCACATAGCAGCCCACCTCCAGAGGAATGGTCCACAGCGGCCCGTTGACAGAGGAGGGATGAGGATTGCTTGTAAAAACACCCGGTAAGCTGGTGTAGGTGTTGAGAACTAGATTACCCAGGTGCTGGCGTGTTTCCGGGTGGCGGAAATAGGCGGCCAGCGGCAACTCTGTGAGCAATGGGCCTAGCACTAGCACTGCGAGGAGTACTGCCACCGCCAGGCCAGGCCAGATTCGCAGAGCACGGCGCAGTGCGAAGCGCCGTACATCGGGATCACTCATCCACGACTGGCTGACCAAATATCCGCTGATCGCGAAGAACATCACCACGCCCACGGCGCCAGGCTCGTTGCCGAAAAATAGTGGGGTGGTTAGTCCCATGAGCGCAAACTGGTGGCTCCAAATGACCAGCAGCGCAGCCATCATTCGCAGAGCGTCGAAGTTGTTGATGCGATGCTGCGCCCGATAGGGCCGCATTTGCTCCAGGGACTGCGAAGCGTTCGAGCCTACGGGCTGCACAACGCGGTCAGACCCGGCGCGCCAGTTCAGCCGCCTTGCCCACATAGCTACCGGGCGTCATGGCCAGCAGGCGGTCCTTTTCAGCCTGGGGAATCTCCAGTGACTGGATCAGGCCGTGCAGTGCCTCGGCCGTCACGGTCTTGCCACGGGTCACTTCCTTGAGCTTTTCGTAGGCGCCTTGCACGCCAAAACGGCGCATCACCGTTTGGATGGGCTCGGCCAGCACTTCCCACGAGGCGTCCAGGTCGTCGGCCAGCGCTTCTTCGTTGATTTCGAGTTTGTTCAGGCCGGTGAGCAGCGAGGCGTAGGCTAGTGTGGCGTAGCCCAGGGCCACGCCCATGTTGCGCAGCACGGTGCTGTCGGTCAGGTCGCGCTGCCAGCGGCTGATGGGCAGCTTTTCGGACAGGTGCTTGAGCAGCGCGTTGGCCAGTCCCAGGTTGCCTTCGGCGTTCTCGAAGTCGATGGGGTTGACCTTGTGCGGCATGGTGGACGAGCCAATTTCGCCCGCCTTCAGGCGCTGCTTGAAATAGCCCAGGCTCACATAGCCCCAGATGTCGCGCGAGAGGTCGATCAGGATGGTGTTGGCGCGCGCCACGGCGTCGAACAGCTCGGCCATGTAGTCGTGCGGCTCTATCTGGATCGAGTAGGGCTGGAAGGTCAGGCCCAGGCCCAGGGGCTCAGGTGTTTCGATGACCTTTTTGCTGAAGGCTTCCCAGTCAAAGTCGGGCCAAGCTGACAGGTGGGCGTTGTAGTTGCCCACGGCGCCGTTCATCTTGCCCATGATCTTGACGGCGGCGATCTTCTCGCAGGCCGTCTGCAAGCGCATCAGCACGTTGGCCATTTCCTTGCCCACAGTGGTGGGGCTGGCGGTCTGGCCGTGGGTGCGGCTGAGCATGGGCACGTCGGCAAACGCGTGGGCCATTTCGCGCAGCTTGAGCATGATGCGGTCCAGGCCCGGCAGGATGACCTGGTCGCGGCCCGAGCGCAGCTGCAGCGCGTGGCTGGTGTTGTTGATGTCTTCACTGGTGCAGGCAAAGTGCACGAACTCGGAGGCCTTTTCCAGCTCCGGGCGGGCTTCGAACTTGCTCTTGATCCAGTATTCGACCGCCTTCACGTCGTGGTTGGTGGTCTTCTCGATCTCCTTGATGGCGGCAGCGTCGGCTTCGGAGAAGTTCTTGACCAGGCCCAGCAAGTAAGCGCGCGCTCCGGTGGTAAGGGGCTTGAATTCGACAAAACCCGCATCCGACAGCGCAATGAACCAGGCCACTTCCACCTGCACGCGGCGGTGCATGTAGCCATGCTCGCTCATGATCGGGCGCAGGGCGGCAAGTTTGGGGGCGTAACGGCCGTCAAGCGGCGACAGGGCGGTGATGGTGGACAGGCTCATGGCGTGCCATTGTAGGCGGGGTGGGTTGGCGGGGTTTGTGGGGGCGGCGCATCAGTCAGCCTCACGCCGGGTCGCTGTCGATAGAATCAAACCCGAATTGTTCAGCATCCCCGCGCACTGGAAGACACACCATGAAATTGATCGGAGCCACCACCAGCCCCTACGTGCGTAAGGTACGTATCGTGATGGCTGAGAAAAAGCTCGACTACCAGTTCGTGCAAGAAAACGTCTGGGCAGACGACACCCACATCTCCGCATCCAACCCCTTGGGCAAGGTGCCCTGCCTGGTGATGGAAGGCGGCGAGGCCGTGTTTGATTCGCGCGTCATCGTGGAATACCTCGACACCCTGTCTCCCGTGGGCAAGCTCATTCCCACTCAGGGCCGCGAGCGCGCAGAGGTCAAGACCTGGGAGGCCCTGGCCGACGGCGTGATGGACGCCGGCATCCTGGCCCGCCTGGAAGCCACTTGGGTCCATCGCAAGGACAGCGAACGCAGCCAGGCCTGGATCGACCGCCAGTTGCTCAAGGTGAATGATGGTCTCAAGTCCATGAGCCAGGGTCTGGGCGACAAGCCCTATTGCAGCGGCATCCACCTGAGCCTGTCCGACATTGCGGTGGGCTGTGCGTTGGGCTGGCTGGAGTTCCGTTTCCCCGAGATCGCCTGGCGCAACGAATACCCCAACCTGGGCAAGCTGCTCGACAAGCTGATGCAGCGCCCCAGCTTCGCGGACACCAAGCCTGCCTGACCTGTCCTGCGGCCGCTGAAAGGCTCCGGCCAGCCCGTCCTGCCGCAGAGTGCGGCGGGTCTTTGTGCCGTTCAATCCTCCGCTTGCCGTATGCTCCCGGGTGTATGAACGAAATGGTTCAAAACCCACCCCCAGTCTCTGGTGCGAGGGCGACCCGCCAGCGCGCTGCGCGCGAGGCCGCGGCCACGCCGGGCGCGGACCGGGTGCGCGTGAATGACCCAGACCGCACCATGGCCAACATCCTGCAGGTGGCCAATGCGGAGTTTGCCGACAAGGGCCTGGCCGGGGCGCGCATCGACGAGATCGCGGCACTGACCAGCACCAGCAAGCGCATGATCTACTACTACTTCGGTAGCAAGGAAGGTCTGTATGTAGCAGTGCTGGAGGATGCCTACCGGCGCATCCGCCGCATCGAGTCCGAACTGCACCTCGAAGACCTCGCTCCCGAGCAGGCCCTCCGCACCCTGGTCGGCTTCACGGTGGACTACCAGCTCGCCAACCCCGACTTCATCCGCCTGGTGATGAACGAGAACATGCACCGGGGCGAGTACATCACCCAATCCGCCACGATCCAGGAACTGAACATCCCGGTTATCCATGCCGTGCGCGACGTGTACCAGCGCGGCGTGGCGGCGGGGGTTTTTCGCCCGGATGTGGACCCGGTCGATCTGCACATGTCGATCTCCGCCCTGTGCTTTTTCAACGTGGCCAACCGCCACACCTTTGGCGCGATCTTCAAGCGCTCGCTGGACACGCCAGCAGCCACGGCGCAACGCCGTGAATCGATCATTGAAATGATCGTGCGCTTTCTGCGGCCCTGATCCTCCTGGCGCGTCCGTGCACCGACGCCCGCGCCACAAAGTCATCCACCCCCTTCGTCAGCACTCTGCGTGCGCCCCTGGCATGGCCGCGCCCTGCCTGGCGTGCCAGCATGCAGGGTTTGCACCTAGATCAAATACTAACCAGTTCGTACAAAATTTAAAAACAGCAACCGATAACGACTGGAGACACCATGCTTGCACTGGCCGACCGCTGGCTCGGGCGATACACCCGCGCACTCGACATGCTTTCCGGCCTGTGTCTGGCCATCATGGTGATGCTGGTGTTTGGCAACGTGGTGTTGCGCTACACCGTGAACTCGGGCATCACGGTGTCCGAAGAGCTGTCGCGATGGCTGTTTGTGTGGCTGACCTTCATGGGGGCCGTGGTGGCCTTGCGGGAGCACGGACACCTGGGCACCGACGTGCTGGTGTCCCGCCTGCCTGCGGCGGGCAAAAAGGTCTGTCTGGTGCTCGCACAGGTCGCCATGCTGTATGTCTCCTGGCTGCTGCTCAAGGGCAGCTGGGCGCAGATGGTGATCAATGCCGACACCGAGGCACCGGTCACGGGGGCATCGGTGGGCATCTTCTACGCCAGCGGTGTGCTCATGGGCGGGTCCGCCATTGCCATTTTGCTGCGTGATCTGCTGCGCACGCTCTTTGTGCCGCTGAGCGACAACGAACTGGTCATGGTGCAGGAAAGCGAAGAGCTCGCGGCGCTGCAGCACCGCACAGAAGACGCAAGTGCCACCCCTCCGTCCGCAGGCCCGCGCCGCTGATCCCCCTTTTGCACTGGAACGCTCACCATGACCGTCACCATCTTCCTGGGCTCCCTGCTGCTTGCCATGGCGATCGGCGTCCCCATCGCTTACGCGCTGCTGATCTGCGGCGTGGCGCTGATGTGGCATCTGGACCTGTTCGACGCCCAGATCCTGGCGCAGAACGTGATCAACGGCGCCGACAGCTTTCCGCTGCTGGCCGTGCCCTTCTTCATGCTGGCTGGCGAGATCATGAATGTGGGCGGGCTGTCCAAGCGCATCGTGAAGCTGGCGCTCACCGTGGTGGGCCATGTTCCCGGTGGCCTGGGCTATGTGGCCATCATGGCGGCCGTGATCCTGGCGGCCGTGTCCGGCTCGGCCGTGGCGGATGCGGCGGCCTTGGCGTCGCTACTGCTGCCGATGATGGTGGCTGCGGGGCACAACAAGGAGCGCTCGGCGGGCCTGATTGCCTCTGCCGGGATCATCGCGCCAGTCATCCCGCCCTCCATTGGTTTTGTGATCTTTGGCGTGGCCGCCAACGTGTCCATCAGCAAGCTGTTCCTGGCGGGCATCGTTCCGGGTGTGCTGCTGGGGCTCTCGCTGGCCGTGACGTGGTGGTGGCTGGTGCGGCGCGAGAACGTGGCACCACCGAAGCGCGCCACGCGCGCCGAGCTGCTGCTGGCGCTGCGCGAGGCCGTGTGGGCCCTGGGTCTGCCCATCATCATCCTGGTGGGGCTGCGCATGGGGGTGTTCACGCCAACTGAAGCCGCCGTTGTCGCCGCCGTCTACTCGCTGTTTGTTGCCATGGTCGTGTACCGCGAACTGACCCTGCGCCAACTGGTGGAGATATTCCAGACCTCTGCACGCACCAGCGCCGTGGTGATGTTCCTGGTCGCTGCCGCCATGGTGTCGGCATGGCTCATCACCGTGGCCGATCTCCCGTCTGCCGTCATCGGCATGCTGGAGCCTTTCATGGGCAACCAGACGCTCTTGCTGATTGCGATCATGGTGCTGGTCATGGTGGTGGGCACCGCGATGGACATGACGCCCACCATCCTCATCCTCACGCCCGTGCTGATGCCGGTGGTGAAGGCAGCAGGCATTGACCCGGTGTACTTCGGCGTGCTGTTCATCATCAACAACGCCATTGGCCTCATCACGCCGCCCGTGGGCACCGTGCTCAACGTGGTAGCCGGGGTAGGCCGCATTTCCATGTCGCAGGTCACCCGGGGCGTCATGCCGTTCATGGTGGCGCAGTTCATCGTCATGTTCCTGCTGGTGCTGTTCCCGTCTATCGTGACCGTGCCCTTGCGCCTGCTGGGGGGCTGACACGCCCTCCCGCACCTACCGTTTTTGCCTGCCCAAAACCCAAGGAGACCATCCCATGAAGCTGCTCAAAACCCTGCTCGCCACGGCCCTTATCGCCGCATCGCTGCTGCCCGCCGCGCAGGCGCAGGAACGCACCATCAAGTTCGCTTTCCAGAACCAGAAGGACCACCCGCAGGCCCAGGGCGCGCAAAAGTTTGCCGACCTGGTGGCGGCCAAGACCAACGGCCGCATTGCCGTGAAGCTCTTCCCTGGTGGCACCCTGGGCGGCGACCTGCAGACCGTGTCGGCGCTGCAAGGTGGCACGGTGGAGATGACAGTGCTCAACGCCGGCATCCTGTCCGCCCAGGCCAAGGAATTCGGCATCTATGACTTCCCGTTCTTGTTCGCTACGCCCCAAGAGGCTGATGCCGTGACCGACGGCCCCTTCGGCAAGAAACTGCTCGACAAGCTGCAGGCCAAGAACCTGGTCGGCCTGGGCTACTGGGAGCTGGGCTTTCGCAACCTCACCAACAGCAAGCGTCCCATCACCAAGGCCGAGGACATTGCGGGCCTCAAGATCCGCGTGATCCAGTCGCCCATCTACATCGACATGTTCAACGCGCTGGGTGCCAACGCCGTGCCCATGCCGTTCCCCGAGCTGTACACCGCCATGGAGCAAAAGGCCGTAGACGGCCAGGAGAACCCGTTTTCCACCATCCTGTCGTCCAAGTTCTCCGAGGTGCAAACGTACCTCACCGTCACGCGCCACATGTACAACCCCCAGGCCGTGCTCGTGAGCAAGAAGTTTTGGGACAGCCTGAACCCAGCCGACCAGAAGGCAGTGACCGACGCCATGGCTGAGGCCACCACCTTCCAGCGCGGTGTGTCGCGCGTGCAGGCCAACGTGGCGCTGGAAGACCTCAAGAAGGCCGGCATGCAGGTGTCCGAGTTCTCGCCCGCCGAGCTGGACAAGCTGCGCGCCAAGGTCAAGCCCGTGGTCGAAAAGCACAGCGAAAAAGTGGGTGCCGAGACGGTGAAAGAGGTTTACGCCACGCTGGCCAAGCTGCGCGGCGGCAAGTAAGCCCCACGCTGACCACCCCGCACGGCCGCCAGTGGCCCCGCCACGCCCGGCCGTGCATTCACCCCGTATCCCGCCTGCCCCATGAGCACCCAGCTGCTTGAACCCCCGGTCACTACACCCACGTCCACCATGCCATCCACAAGCCCTCGCAAGGTGCTGATCGGGCTGATCGGTGCCGGCATCCAGAAGTCGCTGTCGCCTGCGCTGCACGAAGAAGAAGCACGCCACCACGGCATGCGCCTGCACTACCAGCTCATCGACCTGGACCGCTCGGCCTCCTCGGTGGAGCATCTGCCCACGTTGTTGTCAGCGGCGCGCATCATGGGTTACGCCGGCTGCAACGTGACCTACCCCTGCAAGCAGGCAGTGATCCCGCACCTCGACAGCCTGTCCGAAGAAGCGCGAGCCATGGGCGCCGTGAATACCGTGGTTATCCGTGACGGACAACTGGTGGGGCACAACACCGATGGATCGGGCTGGGCCTGGGGCTTTACCCGCGCGCTGCCCGGCGCCGACCTGCGCCGCGTGGTGCTGCTGGGCGCAGGCGGTGCGGGCGCTGCGATTGCCCATGCCGTGCTGCGCCTGGGCGCCGAGCACCTGAGCATCGTCGATGCACAGCCCGAGCGCGCAGCGCAACTGGCGGCCGACGTGAACGCACTCTACGGCGCCCGGGCCGAAGCGGCTGACATCCAAACGGCCATGGCACAAGCCACCGGCCTGATCCACGCCACGCCCACGGGCATGGACAAACTGCCCGGCCTGCCGCTGGACGTGGCGCTGCTGCGGCCCGCGATGTGGGTGTCCGAGGTGGTGTATTTCCCGCTCGACACCGCGCTGGTGCAGGCCGCGCGCGCACTGGGCTGCCGCGTGTCGGACGGCGGCGGCATGGCCGTGGGTCAGGCCGTGGGCGCGTTCGAGCTGTTCACTGGCGAGGCGCCCGATGCCGCGCGCATGGACGCGCATTTCCGCCGCCTGGTCAGCACACGCTGAACCACTGCCTACTGCCCACCGCAAGCAACAAGGAGCTAACCCCATGAGCACCCCGATGATGGCCGCCCGCGAAGCGCTGGGCGAACTTCCCAACCCCCTGGGCTTGCAGGGCGTGGAGTTCATCGAATACGCCACCAGCCGCCCGCAAGCGCTGGGCCAGGCGCTGGAGCGCATGGGCTTCCAGCCCGTGGCGCGCCACCGCTCGCGCGAGGTGCTGCTGTACCGCCAGGGCGACATGAACATCATCGTCAACGCACACCAGGATTCCGAGCGCACGGGCCTGCATGCACCGCCTGCGCTCACCGAAGCCCCCGTGCTGGCGGCCGTCGCATTCCGCGTCAGCAACGCCGCCGCAGCGTTTCGCCGCGTGCTGGAGCTGGGCGCCTGGGCTGTGCACACTGAGGTCGAGGTGATGGAGCTGAACATCCCCGCCATCCATGGCGTGGGCGCCAGCCGCATCTACTTTGTGGACCGCTGGAAAGAGTTCTCCATCTACGACGTGGACTTTGTGCCCATCCCCACCGTCACCCCCCGCCCGCCCGCACTGCAAGGCCTGCACCTGTTCGGCGTGGTGCAGTACATCGGCCTGGGGCGCGCGGCGGACTGGATCCACTTCTACAGCGAGCTGTTCGGTTTTGCCGAGCTGGCGCCCAACCAGTCGTTTGGCGTGCTCACCCATGGCCGCATCCTGTCCAGCCCGTGCGGCACATTGCACTGGCAACTGATTGAGCCGCAGGTCGATGCACTGGATGCCGACCCCGAGGAGCTGCTGCAGCGCGTGGCCTTTGGCACGCCCGACGTGCTGGCCACCGTACAGGCGCTGCGTGCGCGCGGCGTAGAGTTTGTGGAATCGCCCACCGGCGTGCACACCGGCACACGCGGCGCCCTAACGCGTGCCGATGCGGCCTCGCCCAGCTTCGAGCTGGTGCTCGACGCGCGCTGAGTCTGGAGGCTGCCCATGCGCCGATCCACCATGCAACGCAACGTCGCCGATTTCGGCATGGACACCATCAGCCTGGCCGGGCCGCTGGAGGCCAAGCTCGCCGCCGTCAAGGCCGCAGGCTTTGGTCAGATCATGCTGGCCGCGCGCGACCTCGTGGGCCACCCGGAGGGCATCGAGGCCGCTGTACACGCAGTGCGCAGCAGCGGCCTGCGCGTGACGGGCTTTCAGGTGCTGCGCGATTTTGAAGGCCTCTCAGGTCACCTGCACAGCTACAAGGTGGACATTGCCAAGCAGATGATCCTGATGGCGCGCGACCTGGGCGCCCCGGTGCTGCTGGCCTGCAGCTCCACGTCATCGCACGCCACGGCCGATGCCGACGCCATTGCGCGGGACCTGCGCAAGCTGGCCCTGCTGGCGTTGCCGCACGGCATCCGTGTGGCCTTTGAAGGCCTCTCGTGGGGCCGCCACATCAACGAGGTGCACCAGGCCTGGGCGGCCGTGGAGCAGGCCGATTGCCCCAACCTCGGGCTGGCCATCGACTCGTACCACCAGTTCGCCACCAGCACGCCGCTCTCGGCGCTGGAAGACGTGGACCCGGCCAAGATCTACCTCGTGCAGCTCTCGGACTTCATGTGGCAGGAGACGCGCACGGTGCAGGAGCGCATCGAGACCGCGCGGCACTTTCGCGTGTTTCCCGGCGAGGGCGTGCACAGCCAGGCCCTGGCCGAGCTGGTGCTCACGCTGGACTGCATGGGCTACCAGGGCGACTACAGCTTTGAAGTCTTCAACGACGACTACCAGCAGCTGCCGCTGCCCTATGTGGCACAACGCGCGTGGAACAGCGCGCTGTGGCTGGCCGAAGGCGTGTTGCAGCGTGCCGTGCCGCTGCCGGGGCACCCGCGCATCCGTGCAGCCGCATGAAGGCTTGCACTGTTAGCTATTGGCGCGCTTCTTGAGCCAGCGCATCAGCGCGCCCACCACAGGCAGCTTTTCGTACAGCTCTTCGGCCGCGTCCCAGTAGTCGCGGTGCAAGGTCACCTGGCCCTGGGCGTCCAGCACCAGGTGCGAGGCGCCGCGCACGGTCTGTGTCACGCCCTTGTGGAAGTCCTTGAAGGCGAACAGGAAGTCCCAGGTCAAAAAGCACTGCTGCCCCTGCACCACGCGGCCCGTGACCACAAAACGCGGCTGCTCCAGTGCCTCGAACATGTGGGCAAAGATGCCCTGGATGGCAGGCACGCCCACCACCTCGTTGAACGGGTCCTTGAAGCGCGCCTGGGGCGCATAGAACTGGCCGATGCTCGCCACATCGGCGGGCGACAGGTTTTCAAAAAACGCAATGACGCGCGTGACGGCTTCTTCGGTGGCGGGGGCTGTGTAAGGGGGTTGCATGGAAACTCAGAGTCCCGTGAACTTGCGGACGGCTGGAAAGTACCACCGGTAAGGCAGCAGCCGCAGCAGCTTCATCACGCGCGTAAAGCGCTTGGGGAAGTGGATGTCGAACTGCCCGCGCGCCCAGCCCTGCAGGATGGCGTCGGCTGCCGCTTCGGGGGAGATGAGCGCAGGCATGGTGAAGTCGTTGCCCGCCGTGAGCGGCGTGGCCACAAAGCCGGGGTTGATCACGCTCACGCCCAGGCCCAGGTCGTGCAGGTCCAGGTACAGCGCCTCGGCCAGGTTGATGAGCGCGGCCTTGGTGGGCCCGTAGGCCAGGCTCTTGGGCAGGCCCCGGAACCCCGCCACGCTGCTGATCAGGCTCACATGCCCAGGGTGCCCCGTCTGGGCCGCAGTGAGCATGGCGGGCAGCACGGCGGCCAGCACATGCAGTGCGCCGTTGTAGTTGATCTGCTCGTGGCGCAGCATCACGGTCAGGTCGAAGTCGGTCGCGCGCATGTCGCGGTAGTAGCCCGCGCAGTAGCACACCAGGTCGGGCGCGCCGTCCGCCAGCACCTGCGCGGCGGCGGCTTGCACCTGCGCGGGCTCGGCCGTGTCAAAGGCCAGCGCCGTGCTGCCAGGGTGCTGCACCACAAAGGCGTTCAGCGCATCGCTGCTCCGGGCCGAGACGATGACCTGCGCGCCGCGCGCATGCAGCGCTGCCGCCGTGGCTCGGCCAATGCCGCTGCTGGCCCCGATGAGCCAGGCCCGGCGGCCCTGCCAGTCGCGCAAGGGAGGGTTGAGTTTCATAGTGCGCGTTTGGTAAAAGACAGGGTGATCTCGCCCAGCCGCACGCCGAACTTGCTCATGGTGGCGCGGTTGAGCATCACGCGGTCGTCGATGAGGTACATCCAGTCGTCCAGGTCCACGTTGTAGACCTTGCCATCCACGGGCAGGGCCAGCGTGTAGTTCCAGCGGAAGGCGTTGCCGCGCGTCTGGCCGTTGGCCGTGCCCACCACATCGTCGGCGGTGCCGGTGTATCGGCCGTCGGCATGCTTCGTCAGGCGCCAGATGCGCCGCTGCGTGGTGCCGTCGGAATAGGTGAAGGCTTCGTCCAGTACGCCCTCATTGCCCTTCCAGCTGCAGTCCATCACCACGGTGAAGCGTTTGACGATCTGGCCGCTGCGGTCCTGGAAGATGCCGTACGCGTCGATCTTGCCGTTGAAGTACTGGGCCAGGTCCAGCACCGGTTTTTCGCTGGCGTAGCCATCGAGGTTCTGGCTGGCGCAGCCGGACAAGACCACAGGTGCGGCCACGGCGGCGGAAAGGAGAAGGCGTCTTTGCATGTTGGGCATCCCTTAAAAAATCAGGCACTGGCCGCGCCGCGCGCAGGCCGAAGCACCAGCCAATACAGCGTCGCCGCTGCCAGCAGCTTGAGCGCGCAGGGCAGCACGGCGTAGGCCAGCCCCAGGGTGTGCAGGCCGTCGTCGCTGCGTGTGCCTGGCGTGTAGCCCCACCAGCCCAGCAGCGGCAGCGCCAGGCCTGCGGCCAGCGCCAGGTTGAGCTTGGTGGCAAAGTTCCACCAGCCAAAGTAAGCGCCCTCGTGCTGGCCGCTGTCGCCCTCGGAGGCAATCACGCCCGCCAGCAGGGCGCTGGGCAGGGCCAGGTCGGTGCCCAGCGCCACGCCCGACAGCGCACAGACGATGAGGAATGGCACCACATCGCCTGCACCCAGGAACGCCGTCCACACAAACACCCCAATCGCCAGCAGCATGCCGGCCAGCCAGGTGCGCGCCAGGCCCCAGCGGGCGACGGCACGCAGCCACAGCGGGATGGACAGCGCCGCGCAGACGAAATAAGCGGCCAGGAACATCGGCTCCTGCGCGGGCGGGGCCTGCAGGCGGTCCTGGATGAAGAACAGCACCAGCGTTGCCGGGATGGCGCTGGCAATGCCGTTGAGCATGAACACCGCCAGCAGGCGGCGGAAGGCGGGCCGCCCCCAGGGCCGCCACAGGCTGGCACGTTGGGGCGGGCGGTACACGCCGGCCACGGCGCCTGTGTGGCCTGTGGGGCGCGGGGCACGGGTCCACGCCCACCAGCCCAGCAGCAAGGTGAGTGCAAACACGCTGAGCATGACTGGCAGGCCCAGCAGTGCGGGCAGCACCGAGGCGGTGACTACACCCACCAGCGCTGCGCCCTCGCGCCAGGCCACGATGCGGCCGCGCTGCAGCTCGTCGCCGCCCAGCCGCGCGCCCCAGGACTGGTGCGCGATGCCCAGCTGGCTGTACGCGGTGTAGGTGATGAGCAGCGCCACCAGCGCCCAGGCGATGAGCGCATCGTCCCCTGCTACCTGCGGGAAGAACAGGCTGGTCAGCCCCAGTGCCAGCACCACGGCCGACACAGCGCCCACCACCAGCACGGCGCGCACCGAGCGGCCAAACAGGTAGTCCGACAGGCGGCCCAGCAGCGGGTCGGACACCGCATCAAACAGCCTTGCCGCCAGCAGCACCGACCCCAGCGTGGCCAGTGGCATGCCGAACTCGCGGGCGTAGTGGTTGGGCAGCAGCACATACAGCGGCAGTGCGACGAAGGCCAGCGGCAGGCCCAGCAGCCCATAGGCCAGGCCTTGGCCGGCGCGAATGGGCGGGGTGGTGGTCATTGCTGCCCTTGGCCCGCTGTGCGGGTGGCGGCGATCAGCTCTTGCCGCAGTCCAGGCTCGGAGGTCTGTGGCGACAGCCAGATGCCGAAGAACAGGCGCGAGAACTCGGCGTCAGGTACCTCGCCCACCACACGCCCGCCCATCTTGAACACGGCGCCCGCGCCGGGCTGGTACAGGCCGAGCAGCCGGTCGCCCGCCTTCACGTCCGGCAAGGCGGCGGCCAGCGCCTGCTGCCAGCGCGTGGCCTGCTGGGGCGTGAAGCTGCCTACGCGGCGCATCTCCTCGATGGAGCGCTTGGCGATGGCGTCGGCCGAAAAATCGCGGTGGTAGGTCAGCTCCAGCGCCAAGGGGTGGGCAGCGTAGTTGTCGGCGTCAAAGCCGGGCTGCACCCACAGCCGCGCGCGGTAGATCTCAAACCCCAGAAAGCGCAGCACGCCCTGCCCCACCAGCCGCGCGCCCGACAGCGGGGCTGCAGTGGCGGCGCTGGCCTCTGGCACCTGCGCCAGCGCGGTTTGAGGGCCAAAAGCCATCAATGCGCTAGTGAATATTGCGGTAATAGCTATGTTTTTCATAGCAATTCTCGGTTTTTGATCAGTCCTTGACCAGCGTGTACTGCACCAGGTCGATGTTGCTCATCGCAAACGCCGCTTCGCAGTACGCGAGGTAGAACTCCCAGATGTGCATGAAGCGCTGGTCAAAGCCCAGCTGCAGGATCTGGGTGCGCTGCGCCAGAAAACGCTCGCGCCAGCGCTTGAGGGTTTCGGCGTAATCCTGGCCGAACGCGAACTCGTCCACCACGCGCAGGCCCGCCGCCTCGGCTTCGCGGCGGAACTCGCGCGGGCAGGGCAGGCAGCCGCCCGGAAAGATGTATTGCTGGATGAAGTCGGTGGAGCTGATGTAGCGGTCGAACAGGCTGTCGTCGATGACGATGCTTTGGATGCAGGCCTTGCCGCCGGGCTTGAGCAGGCGGTTCACCGACTGGAAGTACGTGGGCCAGTATTCGCGGCCCACGGCCTCGACCATCTCGATGGAGCAGATGGCGTCGTACGGGCCGTCCTGGATGTCGCGGTAGTCCTGCAGGCGCAGGTCGGCATGCGCTGCAACCCCTTGCTGCACCATGCGCTTTTGCGCAAATGCGAGCTGCTCGGTGGAGAGCGTCACCCCTGTCAGGCGAGCGCCGAATTCGACGGTCGCCATCTCGGCCAGCGCGCCCCAGCCGCAGCCGATCTCCAGCACCCGGTCGCCCGCCTGAACGCCGGCCATGCGCAACGCGCGGCGCACTTTGGCGTGCTGGGCCTTGCGCATGTCGCCGCCCGCATCGCCCTCGAACCAGGCGGACGAATAGTTCATCGTGTCGTCCAGCCAGAGTTCGTAGAACGCATTGCCCAGGTCGTAGTGGGCGTGGATGTTCTTCTGGCTGTTGGCGCGGGTGTTGCGGTTGAGCAGGTGCTTGATGCGGTACAGCAGGCGGCCCGCCCAGGTGCCGTAGATCACGCCTTCCACCTGCTGGCGGTTGGCGACGAAGAGCTTGAGCAGGTCGGTGAGGTGCGGCGTGGTCCAGTCGCCCGCGATGTAGCTCTCGGCAAAGCCGATGTCGCCCGACTTGAGTGCGGCGCTGCACACGTTCCAGTTCTTGAGTGTGATCGCGGCAGAGGGGCCGTTGCCGTGGCCGAAGTGCTGCAGGGTGCCGTCGGGCAACTGCACCGTGAGGTGACCGTGCTGCAGCTTGTGCAGCAGCTTGAGCGCCGTGCGGGCGGCAGCAGGGGTGCCGGCGGGCAGGGTCTGGGCAGAGCGGGGGGCGGTGGTGGAGTTCATGGCGGTCTCGTTCGTCATGGAAATCAACGGGTCACGGCGGCGGCGGGCGCCTCGGGCTTGCGGTGGAAACGCACACGCTTGAGCCACAGCTGCAGCGCGTGCCAGTGGATGCGGGCAATGATGGCCAGCGTCATGGCGGGGTAGCCCCACAGCGCCTGGCGCAGCGTCTGGGGGGTGATGGCCTGCAAGGTGCCGCTCACGCTCGTCTGGATGAGGGGACCGGTGTCGTCGTCGTGGTCGATGCGCACCACGGTGCGGCCCGCGTCTTGTGCACCGGCCTCCGTGCGCATGAAGCGAAAGCGGTAGCCGCCGCTCACCTCGCAGAACGGCGACACATGGAACACCTTGCGTGCCTGCTGCTCCACGCCGTACTGTGGCGCATCCAGCAGGTAGCAGTGGCGCTCGCCAAAGGTGTTGTTCACCTCCACCACGATGGCGCGCAGGTGGCCGTCCGCCCGGTGGCAGTACCAGAAGCTCACGGGCTTGAAGGTGTAGCCCAGCACGCGCGGGTAGCAGTGCAGCCAGACCTCGCCGGTGGCGTCGGTGATGCCTTCGGTGCGCAGCAGCTCGTCCAGCCACGCCAAGGCCCCGCCCTGTGCCGCGCTGCGGCCGTCGCCATGATCCACGTCATGGAAGCTGATGGCGCCGCTGCGGTTCACCGCCAGCGGCGTGTGTGTGCTGGTGTGTGTGCCGCGCAGGCTGCGCATCGGCAGCATGAGGAAAAACGTGGGGTAGGCAAACGCATGCCGCCGGGGCCGCAGCCGCGTGTGGCGCACCTGACCGAAGCCGATGAGGGGCGCTGCGGGTGGGGCCGGGGCGTGGCTCACGCGGCCTCCGCCAAAGGGGCTGGCAGGGCTGCCCGCAATTGCTCGGCCACGGCCAGGCCGGATTTGAGGCCGTCCTCGTGGAAGCCGTAGCCCGTCCAGGCGCCACAGAACCAGGTGTGCTGCTGCCCTTGCAGCTTGCCCACCTGCTGCTGCGCGCGGATGGCGGCCATGTCGAATACCGGGTGGGCGTATTCGTAACTGCCGATCACGTGCTCGGGCGCAATGTCGCGTACCGGGTTCAGCGACACCACCACGGGCTGTGCAAACGGCACGGGCTGCAGCTGGTTGATGAGGTAGTGCAGGCACACGCGGGCCGACTCGCGGCTCTTCTGCGGGGCGCGCTCGTAGTTCCACGCGGCCCAGGCGGCGCGGCGCTGGGGCAACACAGACGTATCGGTGTGCAGCACGGCGCGGTTGGCCTGGTAGCGGATGGCGCCGAGCACGGTGCGCTCCTGCGTCGTGGGCTGGGCCAGCAGCGCGAGCGACTGGTCGGAGTGTGTGGCCAGCACCACCTGGTCAAAGTGTTCGGTGCGGTCTGCAGTCACCACGCGCACACCGGCGGCATCGCGCTCGATGCGGCGCACGGGGGTGTTCAGGCGCTTGTCGGCAATGCCCGCCACGATCTTGTCCACATAGTGGCGCGCGCCGCCGGACACCGTCCACCACTGCGGGCGGTTGCTCACCTGGATCAGGCCGTGGTTGTGGCAGAACCGGATCATGGTGGCCACGGGAAACTTCAGCATCTGGTCGGTGGGGCAGCTCCAGATGCAGCCCAGCATGGGCAAGAAGTACCAGTCGCGGAACGCATCGCCAAAGCGGTGCTCTCGCAGGAAGTCGCCCAGGGGCTGCATCAGCGCCGCCTCCGCCTGCTTTTCGGCAATGCGCGTGCACAGCTGGTTGAAGCGCAGCAGGTCGCGCAGCATGCCGAGAAAGCGCGGGTTGACCAGGTTGGAGCGCTGGGCAAACACGGTGCTCAGGTTGGTGCCGCTCCATTCCAGCGCGCGCCCCCCGCTGAGGGCTGCGGGCACCTGCACCGAGAACGACATGTCGGATTTGGCCGTCTCCACGCCCAGCTCGGCCAGCAGGCGGATGAGATGAGGGTAGGTGCGCTCGTTGAACACCAGAAACCCGGTGTCCACACCGTGGGTGACAGGGGTGCCCGACGCATCGGGCAAGGTGACATCGACGGTGTGGGTGTGCCCCCCGAAGTAGTCGCCCGCTTCAAACAGGGAGATGTCCGCGTGGCCACGCAGCTGGTGCGCAACGGAGAGCCCGGAGATGCCGGAACCGATGATGGCGATTTTCATGGCCGGCCCCCTCTGGCCGGTGCACGGAATAAAAAGGTTGCGAAGCGTCCCGAAACGAATAAGAGAGGGAGGGAGGAGAAGCGCTCCAGGAGGTCAGTCGGAACCCGAGGGACCGAAAGGCTTCGCAACACTAAAACTGTACGCTGCGCAATCGTCTTGCGCAACGGATAGAGTGGGGCCGCTCCGGCGAAGTTCCAGAGGCCGCCTGTATTTTTTCTCAAGAAATGTAAAGAAATCATTGCGTTCACCGGGGTGTGGGCTGGGCCAGCTGTTGCTCGATGGCACGCACCAGCCCTTTGTTGTCCGGCCCGGTCAGGCTGGAGTAGTTGTCCACCAGCTTGCCGTCGCGACCCAGCAGGTATTTGTGGAAGTTCCAGCGGGGCGCCGTGCCCGACAGCTGGGCCAGCTGCTGGTACAGCGGCGAGGCCTCGGGGCCCTTCACGCTGCTTTTGGCAAACATTGGAAATTTCACCCCGAAGGTGTTTTCGCAGAAGTCGGCGATTTCCTTGTTGCTGCCCTTTTCCTGGGCAAAGTCGTTGGACGGGAAGCCCAGCACCACCAGCCCCTTGTCCTTGTAGCGGGCATACAGATCCTCCAAGCCCCTGTACTGGCCGGTAAAGCCACAGAAGCTGGCCGTGTTGACCACCAGAACCACCTTGCCGCTGTACTGGCACAGCGACTGGGGCTTTTCGTCCTGCAGGCGCGGAAAGGTGTGCTGCAGCGTGGCCGGGCATCCGGCGGGCGCGTCGGCCGCCTGGGCGGCGGGCGCCAGCAACAGCCAAGCCCCCAGGGCGGCGGCTGTAGAGAGGAGTCTTGTGAGGCGGTTCATAGGACTTTGGGCAGTGAGTGCAGGCAATTTAACCATTCCATCTTTTTTTGTCCACATGAGTTTTTATTTGTACTGAACGGTATACGTGGCCCGAGTGCCGTTGGATTCAGATTTCTGACCGAAGGGCGTGGGAGCGTGAAAAAGCGCGCTGTGAAAGCGCGCATGGCGCGGTACCCCGCTGGCCCTCTCGAGGCAAGGGGTGTGTGGGCAGCGCAACCCGGCACCTTGTGCGAGGCGCCGCTCAGGGGAAATCAGCGCGGGGACGTCAGCGCAGTGCCCGCCGCGCGAGGGAGGCGGCAGCGGAAGCTATGGGGGGCTGTGACGCCCCCGGGGTGTCAGACCAATTGCAGCAGGCGGTCCAGCGGCAGCTTGACCCGCACGTCCTTGAACGCCACGACGCCGGTGATCTTCCAGGGCGGCATGCCCGTGTCGCGGGGGATGGGCTCGCCCGTGGGCATGCCGTCGCGGTTGGTCACTACGGCCACGCGGGGGGTGGTGGCGGTGGTGCCCCGGCGGATGACGACGCCCACTTCACGGCTGGCCAGGCGCACAAAGGCACCCGGGGGGTACACCCCCAGCGTCTTGACGAGGGCGGCGCCGGCCTCGTCCACCTGGTGCTCTTCATCGTAGTAGCTGGCCTGCATGGCGGCCGTGACGGGCATGGGCAGCCGTGCCGCGCGCGGGGCCAGGCGGGCGCCAAAAATGTCGGCACGCTGCAGCAGGCGCGCCATCTGCTGGGCTTCGGTCTTTTTTGCCATGGGCCCCGGCGTGCGGTGGTGGTGGCAGCGCACGGCCTCCAGCCATGCCGGGTCGGCCACGCCCAAGTGGCGCAGCAGCGCCTCGGACCGCGCAGCGTGGTCTTCCACGGCGGCGATCTGGGTGGCGGTGAGGGGCTGGGTCTGCAACACCAGTTGGTCCTGCAGCTCCGTCATGGCGATGTTCATGCTCAGCGCCGCATGGCCCAGTTGATGCACCCGGCCGCTGGGCCAGCGCAGCATCTCGCGCGCCACCACCATGCACACGCAGCTCACCAGCATGGAATGGGTGGCGCTGTACATGCGCGTTTCCTGGGCCGAGAGATAGATCAGCGCCAGCAGGGTGGCGTCGGGTGTCTGCTCGCAATGGCGCGCGAGCTCATCGTGCAGCGCCTGAAAGCGCCCGCCAAAGTCGCTGGGCGACGGGGAGCGCAGCAGCTGCGTGGCGCGCAACTGCAACTCTGGCCAGTCGGGCAGGGTTTTGCCGGCACGCGCGGCGGCGGCCTGTTCGCCCGCCGTCATCTTCATGGCCGCGATCTCGCCCAGGTTGGTGTCGGCGATCAGCATGCGCTGCAGCTGCGCCAGGTAGGCGCGGTGGCTGCCGCCGGATTCGTCGGTGTCCACGCACAGCTCGTGCCCGCGTTCCACCAGCTTGGCCAGCTCCTCGCGGGTGCGGATCACATAGCCTTTTTGCGCCAGCAACGCGCCGTCGGCCCCCCGCAGCACAAAAGGCAAGGGGTGGCCCAGCTGGATGGATTCGATGTTGAGGCTGACGAGGTTCATGGTGCGCGTTGCATTATCCGACGGCTACCCCCTCGCCAAAGCCCGGGCAACCCCCGTGATTGCCCTGCTTTTCGCAGCCATGCCGAGGGGCACGGCCGCGCGTGCGTCACGGCGCGGGCGGCGGGGTGGACTGCGCCAGGGCCGGTGCCGCAGGTGCCGCCGGTGGCGTGGGCCCGTGCCGTCCCCAGCGCAGGCGGCGAGCCAGCCGCCCGAACCCTTGTCCCAGGTCATCCACCCCGGTGAACACCGCCGGAATCACCAGCAGGCTCAGCAGCGTGGAGGTAATGAGCCCGCCAATCACCGCCACCGCCATGGGCGAGCGGAAGCTCGCGTCCGCCGCGCCGATGCCGAGCGCGATGGGCATCATGCCCGCACCCATGGCCAGCGTGGTCATGATGATGGGGCGCGCCCGCTTGTGGCAGGCGTCGACCAGCGCTTCAAAGCGCGTCATGCCATGCTCGCGCCGCGCCAGGATGGCGTATTCCACCAGCAGGATGGAGTTCTTGGTCGCAATGCCCATGAGCATGATCAGCCCGATGAGCGAGGGCATCGAGAAGCTCTTCTGCGCGATCAGCAGCCCCACAAACGCCCCGCCCAGCGACAGCGGCAGCGCCGCCAGGATGGTCACCGGGTGCAGGAAGTCCTTGAACAGCAGCACCAGCACGATGTAGATGCACAACACGCCGGTGAGCATGGCCAGGCCAAAGCTCGCAAACAGCTCGCCCATCATTTCAGCGTCGCCAATCGTGATCTGGCGCACGCCGGCTGGCAGGTTCTGGATGGAGGGCAGCGCCTCCACCGCCTTGGTCACATCGCCCAGCGGCTGGCCCGAGAGTTCGATCTCGAAGTTCACGTTGCGCGCGCGGTCGTAGCGGTCCACCACGGCCGGGCCACCGCTGAACTCCAGCGTGGCCACCTGGCCCAGCATCACCGGGCCCTTGGCGCCGGGCACCGGCAGGCGCTCCAGCAGCGACAGATCCTTGCGCGCGTCGTCCTGCAGCTTGACGACGATGGGCACCTGGCGCGCAGCCAGGTTGAGCTTGGGCAGCGACACGTCGTAGTCACCCACCGTGGCAATGCGCAGGGTTTCGGCGATGGCGCTGCTGGTCACGCCCAGGTCGGCGGCGCGGGCAAAGTCGGGGCGCACGGCGATCTCGGACCGCACCAGGCTGGCGGTGGACGAGATGCTGCCCAGGCCGGGGATGGTGCGCAGGTCTTTCTCGACCGCCAATGCGGCGGCGGTCAGCGCTTGCGGGTCGTCGCCGGTGAGCACCAGCACGTACTTTTCGCCTGAGCCGCCCAGGCCCACCTTGCTGCGCACGCCGGGCAGTGTCTCCAGCGCGGCGCGGATCTTGTTCTCGATGCCCTGCTTGCGCGGCCGGTCGCCGCGCGGGGACAGCAGGATGGTGAGTGTGGCCTTGCGCGTTTCGGTGCTGGCGCCGCCCATGAAGGGGTCAGTGCCGGCCGAGCCGCCGCCGATGGTGGTGTAAACGCTTTGCACGTGGTCTACCTGGGCGATGCGCTGGCGCGCGTCTTCGGCCACGGCGCGCGTCTGCGCCAGCGTGGCGCCGGGCGGCAGCTCCAGGTACACCTGCGTCTGCGAGTTGTCATCCGGCGGGATGAAGCCCGTGGGCAGCAGCGGGATCAGCGCGAGCGAACCGATGAAAAACGCCGCCGTGGCAATGAAAGTCATCCACCGGTGCTTGATGCACCATGCGGCCCAGCGCAGGTACACCGTCATCCAGCGTGGGTCCTTGTGGTCGCCCACGATGGGCTTGAGGATGTAGGCCGCCATCATGGGCGTGAGCAGGCGTGCCACCACCAGGCTGGCAAACACCGCGAGCGACGCCGTCCAGCCAAACTGCTTGAAGAACTTGCCCGCAATGCCGCTCATGAACGCCGTGGGCAAAAACACAGCAATCAGCGTGAAGGTGGTGGCGATCACGGCCAGCCCGATCTCGTCGGCCGCCTCCATGGCGGCCTGGTAGGGCGTTTTGCCCATGCGCAGGTGGCGCACGATGTTCTCGACCTCCACGATGGCATCGTCCACCAGAATGCCCACCACCAGCGAAAGCGCCAGCAGCGTGATCACGTTGATCGAGAAGCCCAGCCAGTACATGCCGATGAACGCCGGGATCACCGACAGCGGCAGCGCTACGGCCGATACAAACGTCGCGCGCCAGTCGCGCAGGAACAGCCACACCACCAGCACGGCCAGCAGCGCGCCTTCGTACAGCAGGTGCATGGAGCCGTCGTATTCCTCCTGCACCGGCTGCACGAAGTTGAAGGCCTCGGTGATTTCAAGGTCGGGGTGCTGCGCTCGCATCTCCTGCAGGGCCGCCTGCACGGCAGCGCCCACTTCGACTTCGCTGGCCCCCTTGCTGCGCGCCACTTCAAAGCCCACCACCGGCTTGCCGTTGAGCAGTGCCAGCGCGCGGGGCTCGGCGATGGTGTCCGTCACCGTGGCCACCTGGTCCAGCCGCACATGACGGCCGTCCGACAGTGCCAGGGTCAGGCCCGCCAGCTCCTGCGCGGACTGCACCGTGGCCAGCGTGCGCACCGGTTGCTCGCTGCCGCCCAGGTCGGTGCGGCCGCCGGCACTCTCGGTCTGCACCAGCCGCAGCTGGCGCGACACATCGGCCGCCGTGGCGCCCAGGGACTGCAGCTTGACCGGGTCGAGCGCCACATGCACCTCGCGCTGCACACCGCCCACGCGGTTGACGGCGCCCACGCCGCGCACGGTGAGCAGCTTCTTGGCCACGGCGTCGTCCACAAACCAGGACAGCGCCTCATCGTCCATGCGGGCCGACGCTATGGTGAAGGCCAGAACGGGCTGCGCGGCCAGGTCCATCTTGGTCACGATGGGGTCGCGCACGTCACCCGGCAGGTCGCCGCGCACGCGGGCCACGGCCGAGCGCACATCGTCCAGCGCCTCCTGCGTGGGCTTCTCCAGCCGGAACTCGGCGGTGATGGTGGCGCCGCCGTCCTGCACCTTGGTGTAGATGTGCTTGAGGCCCTGCAGCGTGGCGATGCTGTTCTCGATCTTGCGCGCCACGTCGTTCTCCAGCTGCGCGGGCGAGGCGCCCGGCAGCGCCGCCGTGACGGAGATCGTGGGCAGGTCGATGTCGGGAAAGTTCTGCACCTTCATGGCGTTGAAGGACAGCAGGCCGCCGAAGGTCAGCAGCACAAACAGCATCAGCGCCGGTATGGGGTTCTTGATGGACCAGGTGGATACATTCATCTGGAATGCTCCTCAATTGATAGCTGTTGGCGCATGATCCACTAGCGCTACAGGCACTTTTTGCATGAAATGCTCGCTGGAGGACTGCTTGCCCGCCGCTGGCACCGCCGCAGGGGCCGCCACGCGCACCAGATCGCCATCGTTCAAAAAGCCCGCACCGCGCACGGCCACGGAGGCGCCCGCATCCAGCCCCGACAGCACCTCCACCCGGTCAGCCACGCGGCGGCCGGTCTGGACCTTGCGCATCTGCACGCGCTGGTCGCCGCCCACCACAAACACGTACGAGAACCCGTCGCGCACCACCAGCGCCTCCTGAGGCACGGTGAGCGCATCGCTGCTGCCCAGTGCGAAGTCGCCCCGCGCAAACATCCCGGCTCGGAAGTCGGTGTTGGCGGGCAGATCCACGTAGACCAGCGCATTGCGCGTCTGCGGGTCCACCGTGGGCGCGACCATGCGCACGGTGCCCTCGGCCACAGCGCCGCTGGCGGCGGTGACGCTGACCTTGGCGCCGGGCTGGATGGGCCGCAGCTCGGTGGACGTGACTTCGGCGCGCCACTCCAGGCGGCCCTTGCGCACCATGCGGAACAGCTCGGTGCCGGCCCCCACCACCGCGCCCACGGTGGCGGTGCGGGCCGAGATCACGCCACTGTCAGGCGCCACCACCTGCGTGTATTTGAGGCGCAGCTGCTGCGCGTTCAGCGCGGCCTTGGCGGCCTCCACGCGGGCCTGGGCGGTTTGCTCGGCGGTGGTGAACTGCTGGATCTGCTGCTGGCTGAGCGCGCCCGTGGCCTGCAGCGAGCGGGCGCGGTCGGCATTGGCGGCGGCCTCGGCCGCATTGGCCTGGGCTTCGAGCAGGCTGGCGCGGCTTTGGGCCACATCGGCCTGCACCGTGTCGGCCGAGAAGGTGGCCAGCACCTGCCCAACCTTGACCACATCGCCCACGTTCACGCGCACCTCGGTCAGGCGCAGGCCGTTGCTCTCGGCGCCAATGCTCGCCTCTTGCCAGGCCGCGATGTTGCCGTTGGCGGCCAAGCGCAGCGGTACCTGCATGCGCTGCGGCTGGGCTGTGCTCACCGTGAGCGCAGGCCGGGGCTGGCCCGCCTTGGGTGCATCGGCTGCGCGCGATGCGCCCGAGAAAACCAGCGCACCGCCTGTGGCCAGCACGCAGGCGGCGATCACGGCGAAGGCGGTGGGGGAAAACTTGAAGGAGAAAAAGGAGTGTTGCATGTGCATCTGTCCTGAAAAATTCATATCAGCTGTGCATGGTGTTGGTCGTCGCCCACTGCGCTTGAAACCGGCGATGCGCAAAGCGCCTCAGAGGGGTGTCTCATAGCTTCCATCCACCACCGGCGGCGCGGTACAGCGCAATCCAGGCGGTCTGGCGCTCGTGCTGCAGCGCGATCAGCGCGTTTTCGGCGGCCAGCGCCGTGCGCCGGGCGTCCTCCAGCTCCACCAGGCTGGCCAGGCCTCCGCGCCAGCGCGCCTCGGTCGCGTCGAACGATGCGCGGTAGCCGTCGGCGGCAGTGCGCGCGCTCGCGCTGCGCTCGGCCGTGCTTTGCAGGCGCACCAGGGCCTGCTCGACCTCGCTCACGGCCTGGCGCACCTTGGCCCGGTACTGCGACGCGGCCTCGTCGTAGCGGGCCTGCGCAGCATCGGTCTGCGCAGCGCGGCGGCCACCGTCAAAGAGGGGCACGCTGAGCGCTAGCGGGCCGATGGTCCAGGTGTTCAGGTCGGTGGTCACGCCCCCGGTGCGCACCTGGGCTGCACCCACGGTGCCGCTGAGGGTCAGGCGTGGGTAGCGCTGGGCCTGGGCGCTGGCGACGTCGGCGCTGGCAGCCGCTACTTCGCGCTCGGCGTTGTACACGTCGGGGCGCTGGGCCAGCACCTGGGCGGGCAGTGCGTCCACGGTAAATAAAGTGTCCGGGGCCGCAGCCAACGGCTGGGCCAGCCGGGTGCGCAGCGTGGGTTCTTCCCAGCCGGTGAGCGCCACCAGGGCCTTGACTTCCACATCGCATTGCATGCGCTGCTGCGAGGCGCGGGCCTGGGCCTCCGCGGCGCTGGCGCGGGCCAGTGCGGCCGTGGCGGGTGCGGTGAAGCCCGCACGTTCACTCAGCTGCGACAGGCGAGATGTTTCGCCACGGGACTGTGCGTCGCGCTCGGCCACCTGCTGCTGGGCCAGGCAGGTGCGGATGCTGCTAGTCTGCTGCGCTACTTCGGCCGCCACGCTCACGCGCGCCTCGTGCCACAGGGCCTGTGCGCCCGCCAGCCGTTCATCGGCTGCGGTTTTGGCCGCGCGGTTGGCGCCAAACAGGTCCACCTCCCAGCTCGCCTGCAGCCCGACCTGCGAGGTGGTGGCCACGCGGGCGAGCTGGTCATTGAAGCCCCGGCTGGCGCTGGCCTGTGCGTCGAGCGAAGGCAGCAACGCTGCCCGGCTGCCCACCTGCGTGGCGCGGGCCTGCGCAATGCGTGACTGGGCCTGTGCGATGCCGGGGCTCACGGCCTGGGCTGCGTCGATCAGCTCGACCAGCAGCGGGTCTTGCAGCTGTGTCCACCAGCGGGCCAGGTCGCCCAGCGAGCCTTGGTGCGGCAGCGGGGCCTGCCAGGCGATGGGCGGAGTCGCAGGCACCTGGGCGGGCGGCGCGGACACCGCGCAGGCGCCCAGGGCCAGAGGCAGCAACGCGGCCCATGCGAAACGGGTTGTGCGTAGATTCATGCGTTGGATTCCTTCTTGTGTGAAGTCCGCAAAGTGCGACGCCCAGACCGTTGTGTGGCCTGCCGTCGGGCGATTTCTCCTTGCACCATGCTCAGTGCGTAACCGGTCAGCCGTTCCACCCATTGGTCCACCACTCCGGCAGTGGCCAGCTGGGGGGCAATGGCCACCAGGGGGTCGCGCTGCGTCCACAGCTGCATCACCAGCCCGGCCAGGGAGAAGGCCAGCCGGTGCATGTCGTCGTCCACCACCGGAACGCCCATGTGGCGGCAAAGCACCTGCACCAGCGCCATGTGGGGGGCGCGGCATTCGCGTTCGATGAGTTCGGGCCAGACGTGGGTAGGGTCCAGCAGCTCGCGCACATGCAGGCGCAGTGACTGCGTGACCAGGTCGTCGTGCTTGAGCGGTTCCAGAAACCCTGCGAAATAGTGGTGCAGCGCGCCCTGCAGGTCCAGGGCCTGGTCGGCAAACACCGGGATCAGATCGCTGCCGCTGCCAAACGGCTCGTAGAACGTGGCGGTGTACAGCTGGGCCTTGTCGCCAAAGTGGTAGGCAATGGCGGCCACATTGGTGTCCGCCGCCTGGGCGATGGCGCGCACCGACGTCTGGGCAAAGCCTCTTTCGGAGAACAGCTGCAGCGCGGCCTGCAGCAGACGGGCACGCGTGTCTTCTCCGTCACTGCGGGCTGTGCGCTGGGCTGCAGCGGGAATGGGGTGGGCACCGGAACTCATGGCCCCGGATTAAACCACCAGAATTCAAACAGTTGTTTGAATTAATGAATTTTTCAGAAGCTGCTGCGGTACCAAAGTGCAACCGGTTGTCACTGCGCTCAAGGTCGTAGCATGCTACGGCGCAGCGCCAAACACGGCCTGCCACAGCGCGAGCACGGCATCGCGCTCGGCCTGCAGTGCGGGGGGCGTGACCTGGGTGGGCGCCTCGTCCAGCCGCGCCACGTGCTGCACCCGGCGCAGCTCGCGGTAGGCGTCGGCGGCTGCGTATCCCACGCCTGCGGGCAGCAGGCCCACCTGCTCGGCGCGCTGCAGCAGGGCGATGTTGCCCAGGTTGCCACGCAGCTCCGGGTGAGCGGCAGACTGCGACAGCACCAGGTACTGCAGGGCAAACTCGGCGTCCACCATGCCGCCCGGACTGTGCTTCACGTCGAAGCGTCCGGCGGGTGTGGGGTGGGCCGAGCGCACTCGCTCGCGCATGGTCACGATCTCGCCCTTCAACGCCAGCGGGTCGCGGGCGGAGGTGATGACCGCCTCGCGCACGGCGTCGAAGCGCTCGCGCAGGGCCTCGCTACCCATCACGAACCGCGCACGTGTCATGGCCTGGTGTTCCCAGGTCCAGGCGGTGTTGCTGCCGCGTTGCTGCTGATAGTTGGCATAGGCCTCAAAGCTCGTGACCAGCAGGCCGGAGTTGCCGTTGGGCCGCAGGGCGGTGTCGATCTCGTAGAGGTCGCCTTCGCCCGTCTTGACGGTGAGCCAGTTGATGAGCTTGCGCACAAAGGCCGCGTACACCTCGGGGGCGCGCTCATCGTCGTCGTCGAACACAAAGACGATGTCGAGGTCGCTGCCGTAGCCCAGCTCCTTGCCGCCCAGCTTGCCGTAACCAATGATGGCGAACTGGGGTTCGTCGCGGTGGCGGTTCTTGAGGCGGCTCCAGCACCACTGGCTGGTGATGCGCAGCACGCTGTCGGCCAGTGCGCTGAGGTCGTCGGCCACCTGCTCGACGGTGATGCGGCGCTCCACGTCGCGCGCCAGGGTGCGGAAGGTCTCGGCATGCTGCGCACGGCGCAGCAGGTTGAGCAGGGTTTCGTCGTCGTCCTCGCCGGTGGAGCGCAGCGACGCCAGGCGCATGCCCAGCTCGCGTTCAAAGTCGGCCACCACAAAACGTTCGGACAACAGCGCGTCGCCCACCAGCTCGTCGATCACGCCGGGGTGCTGCAGCAGGTACCGCGCGGGCCACTTGGCCGCGCCCAGCAGGTGCAGCAGCTGTTCGTGCACCGAGGGCCGCTCCAGCAACAGCGCCAGATAGCTCTCGCGCCGCAGCAGCGGCTCCAGCCAGTTGGCCAGGCGTATGGTCGCCTCTTCAGTGACGCGTCCCTCCTTGAGCCACTGGGCTGTGCGCTGCACCAGGCGGAACAGGCGGGCCCGCGCTTCGTCACGCAGACCGGCCACGCGCGGGTGGTTGCGCCACTCGGCCACGCGTTCGCGAAAGCCCGATGGCAGTTGCTCCAGCAGGCCTTCCAGTTCCGGGGGCGGCGGTGCCGCCGCCCGGGGGCCGCCACAGCCACCACCGCTGCATTGCTTTTTGCCGTTGCCACCCAGCAGGGTGTCGAACTCCTGGGCCACCAGCTCGCGGTGTGCGTCCAGCTCGTGCAGGAAGGCGCAGCAGTCCTTGTAGCCCAGGGTGCTGGCGATCCAGGCCAGGTCATCGTCGCGCGTGGGCAACACGTGGGTCTGCTGGTCGTCCAGGTACTGGATGCGGTGCTCCACCCGGCGCAGGAACACATAGGCCCGCGCCAGCGCGTCGGCGGTCTCCTGCGGCATCAGGCCCGCATGGGCCAGGCGCTGCAGCGCATCGAGCGTGGGGCGGCGGCGCAGCTCGGGGAACTGCCCGCCACGCACCACCTGCAGCAGCTGCACGGTGAATTCGATCTCGCGGATGCCGCCGCGGGAGAGCTTGACGTCGTTGGCACGCTCGGGGTGCCCGGCGCTGCGTTTGGACGCATGGTCCCGGATCTGGCTGTGCAGCGAGCGCAACGCGTCGAACACGCTGTAGTCCAGGTAGCGGCGGAACACAAACGGCAGCACCACGCCGCGCAGGGCCTGCACCTCGGGGCTGCCAATGCAGTCGCGCGGGGCCACCACGCGGCTCTTGAGCCAGGCAAAACGTTCCCATTCGCGGCCTTGCACCTGCAGATATTCCTCCAGTGCGGCCAAGGACACCGATGCAGGGCCTGAGTTGCCGTTGGGTCGCAGGGCAAGGTCTACCCGGAAGACAAAACCGTGCTCGGTGGTGTCGCCCACCAGGCTGTAGATGGCCTTGACGGCGCGGGCGAAGTATTCGTGGTTGGAGATGCGGCCCCGGCCATCGGGCATGCCAGCGGTTTCGCCATCGTGCTCATACACATAGATGAGGTCGATGTCGCTGGAAACGTTGAGCTCGCGGGCGCCCAGTTTGCCCATGCCGATGATCCACAGCTGCACGGGCTGGCCCTGCGGGCCGCGCGGTGCGCCATGGCGTTCGTCCAGTTCGCGACGTGCCTGCTGGCAGGCGCGGTCCAGGGCCAGCTCGGCCAGTTCGGTCACGGCCCGGGTGATGTCGGCCAGCGGTGTCTGCGCCTCGCAGTCCAGCTGGATCAGCCGCTCCATGACCAGCTGGCGCAGCACCCGCAGCGCGGTGCCCGTATCGCAGCCTCGGGCGCACAGTGCGTCGTAGGCCTGCTCCATGGTCGCAAGCACCGGAACGCCGGGTGGCAGCAGGGGCAGGTCGTTGGCGTAGCGGCGGTGCAGGCGCTGGTAGAAGCGGGAGTGCTCGGCCAAGGGGCCCTCGGGCAGGGGCTGGAGGCAGCGGGGGTCAGACAGAGAGGGATGCATGGCAGCCACAGCCGGATGTTGGACGGGGAGCGGGGTGCTGGTTTGCGGGCCCGACGGCATACAAAAGCTCACTGGGCACCCGGGTCACGAGTGAACCCATGCCAGGGCTGCGGGTCATAATTCCTGCCACTTTCCATCTCACCATGATCGATCCCACCTCGCACCCCTCACGCCTGCTGAAAATAGTCGCAGGTTTTGCGCGGTGGTCGCTGGGCTTGCTGCTCGCCTTCTGGCTGTTGCTGACCATCGCATGGGGGGCTCTTCATGGCTGGATTGTGCCGCGAATCGGTGATTTTCGCCCACAGTTGCAGGCGCAGGCCGCACGGGTATTGGGGGTTCCCGTGCAGATCGGCGCCATCGTGGCACGCACCGAGGGGTTGATCCCCTCCATCGAACTTTCCGACGTGGCGCTGCTGGATGCCTCGGGCCGCACGGCGTTGCACTTGCCCCGGGTGGTGGTGGCGCTGTCGCCCCGTTCGCTGCTGCAGTGGGGGTTTGAGCAGCTTTACATCGAAGGCCCTGACCTGGACGTGCGCCGCGCGAGCGACGGGCGCATCTATGTGGCGGGGCTTGAATTTGCCCAGAACCAGGGCGACAGCAGCGCGGCGGCCGACTGGTTGTTCTCGCAGGGCGAGGTGTACATCAAAGACGGAACCGTGCGCTGGACCGATGAGCAGCGCGGCGCCCCGGAGTTGGCGCTGGAAAAGGTGGACGTGGTTTTGCGCAACGGCAACTGGCGCCACAACCTTCGGGTAGATGCCACGCCACCGCCGGAATGGGGTGACCGCTTTACCTTGGTGGGCCTGTTTCGCGCGCCGCTGCTACGCGCCCGCGATGGCAACTGGAAGCACTGGAGCGGCCAGGTGTTTGCCCATTTCGCGCGGGTGGACGTATCTCGCCTGCGTCACCACGCCGATGTGGGCATCGAGGTGGCCCAGGGCAGGGGCGCGCTGCGGGCCTGGGCCGACGTGCGCAGCGGGCAGGTAGTGGGTGGCACGGCCGACCTGGCGCTCGCCGACGTGAACACCACCCTGGCCCCTGACTTGCGACCGCTGGTGCTGCCCTCCATCCAGGGGCGCCTGGGAGGTCGCCGCTTGGTTGGCGGCTTTGAATTCTCGACGCAGGCGCTGCAGTTCCAGACCGACGATGGCCTGACCTGGCCTGGCGGCAACTTGCGGTTGGTGCACACTGATGCCAACGGCAAGGCCCCGGCGCAAGGCGAGTTGCGGGCCGACCGGCTGGACCTGGCGGCCCTCGCGCAGGTGGCCAGCCGTCTGCCGCTGGGAACGGCCGCCCACGACGCCTTGCGCACCTACACGCCCCAAGGGCTGGTGGACGAGATCCAGGCCACCTGGAAGGGGCCGCTGGATGCGCTGCAGCAGTACCAGGTCAAGGGGCGCATCCAGGGGCTGGCGCTGGCCGGTGCCACCGATGGAGTGGCACCCGCCCACTTGGGCTTGCGCGGCGCCAACGTGGACATCGATATGACCCAGGCAGGGGGCAAGGCGGCGCTGACCATGGCGTCGGGGGCGCTGGTGCTGCCGGGGGTTTTTGAGGAGCCCGTCCTGCCGCTCGACCGGCTCAGCGCCGATGTGCGCTGGCAACAGGATGGCGACCGCATTGCTGTGCAGGCTAACGATGTGCAGTTCGCCAATGCCGATGCCCAGGGCGATGCCCGCGCCACCTGGCACACCAGCGACCCATCCAAGGCGCCCCACCGGTCGCGCTTTCCGGGGGTGCTGGACCTCACGGGCACGTTGCACCGCGCTGACGGCACCCGGGTGCATCGCTACCTGCCCCTGTCCATCCCCGCTGATTCGCGCCACTATGTGCGCGATGCGGTGGTGGCTGGCAGCGCCAGCAATGTGCAGTTCCGCGTCAAGGGCGATCTGCACGATCTGCCCTTCAACGACCCCAAGCAAGGTGAATTCCGCATTGCGGCGCGGGTCAAAGACGTCACTTACGCCTACGTGCCCACCGCACTGCAGCCCGCGGGCACCCTGCCCTGGCCCGCGCTGATCGATCTGGGCGGCGAGCTGATCTTTGAACGCTCGTCCATGCAGGTGCGCGGCGCGAGCGGCGGCTTTGCAGGCAGCAAGGGCCTGCGTCTGTCCAAGGTCGAGGCGCGCATTCCAGACCTGGCGCACACCGTGGTGGGCGTGAGTGCCGATGCACGCGGCCCGCTGGCCGAGCTGCTCACGCTCATGGCCACCTCGCCGCTCGGGCGCATGACGGGCAATGCCTTGGAGCAGGCCAGCGGCACGGGCAACGCCGACTTCCAGCTGCGGTTGAGCCTGCCCATCAGTGACATCAACAAATCCAAGGTGCAGGGTAGCGTCACGCTGGCGGGCAACGAGCTGCGCATCACCCCCGACACCCCCGCGCTCACCCGGGTACGGGGCGCCGTGCAGTTCAGCGAGACGGGGTTTTCGCTGTCCAACGTGCAGGCCCAGGCGCTGGGCGGCCCGGTGCGGCTGGAGGGGGGCATGCGTGCGCTGGCGGCCAATGCGCCGGCCACCGAGTCTGCAGTGCAGATCCGTGCCCAGGGCACCGCCACGGCCGAGGGGCTGCAGCAAACCCCGCAGCTGGGCATGCTGTCCCAACTGGCACGACGGGCCACAGGCAGCGCACCGTATACGCTGGCCCTGTCGTTTCGCCGCGGGGTGCCCGAGCTGCAGGTCAACACCAGCCTGCAGGGTCTGGCCCTGGCCTTGCCACCCCCGCTGGGCAAGGCGGCGGACAGCAGCCTGCCCCTGCGTTTCGACAACCAGGTGGCGCGCGAATCGCTGGTGGGCTTGGCGAACAACAACGGCAACGGGAGCAATGCCCCCCCGCTGCGCGACCAGATCACGCTGGACCTGGGCTCCCTCGGAACGGCCACCTATGTGCGCGACCTGAGCGGCCCCCTGCCGCGCGTGTTGCGGGGCGCGATCGGTGTGGGCCTGAGCAACGGTGAGTCGGCCCCGATGCCCGCCCAGGGCGTGGCTGCCAACATCAACCAAGGCAAGCTGGATGTGGACGCCTGGGACGAGGTGCTCACACGGGTGACTGCGGCCGAGCCAGCTACCCGCAGCCCAGCAACGACGACGACGCCCGCCGGGCCAGCGGTGGCGCAGGACTATCTGCCCACCACGCTGGCACTGCGCGCGCGTGAACTCACTTTGCAGGGCCGCACGCTGCACAACGTGGTGGCGGGTGCGCTGCGCGATGGCACTACCTGGCGAGCCAACCTCGATGCGACCGAACTCAACGGTTACCTGGAATACCGCCAGCCAGGCACGCCCGAGTTCAGCAACGGCCGCTTGTTTGCGCGCCTCTCGCGGGTGAACATGCCGCAAAGCGATGTGACCCAGGTCGAAGAGCTGCTCAACGAGCAACCGGGCAATCTGCCCGCGCTGGACATCGTGGTGGACGACTTTGAGCTGCGGGGCAAGCGGCTGGGTCGGGTGGAGATGGAGGCCCAGAACCGGGGCGGCGAGGGCGTGCAGCGCGAATGGCGCCTGTCCAAGTTCAACATCACCGCGCCGGAGGCGGCGTTCACCGCCAGCGGCAACTGGGCGGTGCTCAACGCCGCTGCTGCGGGCCCCCGTTCTGCGGAGCGGCGCACCGTGCTGAGCTTCAAGCTCGATATCCGCGATTCGGGCGACCTGCTGGCCCGCCTGGGCATGGCCAACGTGGTTCGGCGTGGCAAGGGCCGCATGGAGGGGCAGGTGGGCTGGATTGGCGCGCCGTTCAGCCCCGACTACCGCAGCATGACCGGGCAGATCAACCTGAATGTGGAGTCCGGCCAGTTTCTGAAGGCCGACCCTGGGTTGGCCAAGCTGCTGGGCGTGCTCAGTCTGCAATCGCTGCCACGCCGGCTGACACTGGATTTTCGTGATGTGTTCAGCGAAGGCTTTGCATTCGATTTTGTGCGGGGCGATGTGCGCATCGAGCGGGGCGTGGCCACCACCAACAACCTGCAGATGAAGGGCGTCAATGCGGCCGTGCTGATGGAGGGCAGCGCCAATATCGACCAGGAAACGCAGGACCTGCGTGTGGTGGTGGTGCCCGAGATCAATGCCATGACCGCCTCGCTCGTGGCCACGGCCATCAACCCGGTGATTGGGCTGGGCAGCTTTTTGGCCCAGGTGTTTTTGCGGGGCCCGCTGATCGAGGCGGCCACGCAGGAGTTCCGCGTCGATGGCACCTGGGCCGACCCGCGGGTGGTGCGCGTGGCCCGCCGCGGGCGCGAAGCGAGCCCTGCCACCGAGGCGGCGCCCCGCGCCAGCCCGCCCCCCAAGACCGGAGAACCTTCATGAAAGTTGCTGCCATCCAGATGGTGTCCGGCACCGCGCTGGACGACAACCTGCGCGTTGCGCGCGAGCTGCTGGAACAGGCTGCGCAGGGCGGTGCCGAACTCGCCGTGCTGCCTGAGTATTTTTGCCTGATGGGACACAAGGACACCGACAAGCTGGCGTTTCGTGAGACCGCCGGCGCCGGGGTGATCCAGCAGTTTCTGGCCGACACCGCACGAGCGTTGCAGATGTGGATTGTGGGCGGCACGCTGCCGATGGCCACCGACGCGCCGGACCGGGTGCGCAACACCACGCTGGTCTTCGACCCGACGGGCACCTGCGTTGCGCGCTACGACAAGATCCACCTCTTTCGCTTCAGCAACGGCGCGGAACAGTACGACGAAGGCCGGGTCATCGACGCTGGGGACACTCCGGTGCATTTTGATCTGCAGGCCCGGGATGGGCGGCGCTGGCGCGTGGGGCTGTCCGTGTGCTACGACCTGCGCTTTCCGGAGCTTTATCGCGCCCATGCCCGCGCCGGTGCCGACCTGCTGCTGGTGCCCAGCGCCTTCACCCACACCACGGGCCAAGCGCATTGGGAGGTCCTGCTGCGCGCCCGCGCGGTGGAAAACCTGGCCTATGTGCTGGCCCCTGCCCAAGGCGGTGTGCACGCCAATGGCCGCCACACCTGGGGCCACAGCATGCTGGTGGACCCCTGGGGCAGCATCGTCGCGCAGCGGGATCAGGGCGCTGGCGTGGTCGCCGGAGAGCTGGACGCGCAACGCCTGGGCGCCGTGCGTGCCCAGCTGCCCGCATTGACCCACCGCGTGCTGTGACTGCCACCCCTGCCTTCCCCGCCAAACGCACCCTGCTGCAGCGCTGGCGCGGCGCCTGGCGACGCTGGTCGTTGTGGACTGCGCTGGTGCTGCTCGTGGTGTCCATGCTGGCCACGATGGTGTGGCTGGCCGGGCGCTACGAAGCCAGTCAGGTGCAGACCCGCCTGGAGCGCGACACGGCCGATGCGGTGTCTGACATCCGCACCGCGCTGACGCACAACCTGCAGAGCCTGCAGGCCCTGCCCAGCGACAACCCGAGCCATCTGGCCTGGGAGGTGGAGGCGTCTGACCTGCTGCGCAATCGGCGCGAACTGGTGCGCATCGAGCTGCGTGACGCCAGCCTGCACATGCGCACCCATGTGCAGTCGCCCTACCGACCGGTGGCGTGGGACATGCGACTGCGCGACAGTGGCCAGTCGGACCTCACCATCGCCTGCGCCAACGCGCGTCGCCTGGGGGGGCCTGCGTACTCCAGCAGCTACTTCCAGCCCCATGGCGACGGCCTGGGCTCGGAGATGATGGAGCTGTGTGTGCCGCTGTCTGCCAGCGGGCGCACCAACGGGTACCTGGTAGCGACCTATGCGCTGCAGGACATCCTGGCCAATCTGGTGGGTCACAACCTCACCCGCAGCCAGGAAGCCTCCTTCACCGAGGCCGACGGCACCCGACTGGCCGTGCTGGGCGCGGCACGCCGGGGTTCGCGTATGTTCTCGGCACAGCACCTGATGGACCTGCCAGGCAGCACGCTGGTGCTGCGCATGGACAGCTGGCACAGCGCGCCCAGCCTGTTTCCCAATGTGCTGACGGCCCTGGTGACGGCCATGTCGATTGCGCTGGTGACGGTGATGGTGGTGCTGGTGCGCGATAACCGTCGCCGCCTGCGCGCCGAGCGCGATCTGGCCGATGCGCTGGCTTTTCGCAAGGCGATGGAGGACTCGCTGGTGACCGGGTTGCGCGCGCGCGACCTGGAGGGGCGCATCACCTACGTCAACCCGGCCTTTTGCGAGATGGTGGGCTTCAGCCCGCAGGAGCTGCTGGGCCTGAGCATGTCAGCACCCTACTGGCCGCCCGAGCGTGTGGAGGAATACCGCCAGCGCCAGGCCATCCGTTTTGCAGGCACCATGCCACCGCGCGAGGGGTTTGAGTCCGAGTTCATGCGCAAGGATGGCACCCGGTTTCCTGTGCTGATCATCGAGGCCCCGCTCATCAACGCCCAAGGCCAGCACACGGGCTGGATGAGCGCGTTCCTGGACATCAGCGAGCAGCGCCGGGTCGAGGAGCTGTCCCGCGCCTCGCAGGAACGTCTGCAGGCCACTGCGCGGTTGGCCACGGTCGGCGAGATGGCCTCGTTGCTCAGCCACGAGCTCAACCAGCCGCTGGCCGCCATCTCCAGCTACGCCAATGGCTCCATCAACCTGCTGGAACATGCTACGCCGGCCAGTGTCGCCGCCGGTGCGTCCATCCCCGAGCACGATGCCCTGGACGATGTGCGCATGGCCATGCGCCAGATAGCCCGGCAGGCTGAGCGCGCTGGCCGCGTGATCAAGAGCGTGCACGACTTTGTGCGGCGCCGCGACCAGGCCCGCGAGGCCGTGCATGCGCAGCAATTGCTCGATGCGATCCTGCCGCTGGTGAGCCTGCAGGCCCGCAAGCTGGGTGTGCGCGTCAACACATCCATTGAGCCGGGCCTGGCGCCCGCGTTGTGCGATCGCACCATGGTGGAGCAGGTGCTGCTGAACTTGGCACGCAACGCCATGCAAGCCATGGACGACCCCGGCGTGCGCAATCGGGTGCTGGATATTCGGGTGCGGCGTGCAGCCTCCAACCCGCACAACGGCTGGATTGAATTTGCCGTGACCGATGTGGGGACGGGGATTCCCCCCGAGGTCGCGGAAAAACTGTTCACCCCATTCTTCACCACCCGCCCAGAGGGCATGGGCCTGGGACTGAGCATGTGCCGTACCGTCATCGAACAACACGGCGGTTTCCTCGGATTTGCGCCGAATGAACCCCGTGGTACGGTGTTTACCTTCACGCTACCCGTGAACAATGGCGCCACATCCTGAGGCTTATGGCATGGGCCTGTGCCAGGCCCTGGCGGCTTCAGCGTGTGCGCGTTACAGATATTGCAATGGACCACTGAACTGATTTATGGAGCCCATCACCAACGCCACCGTGTACATCGTGGACGATGACGCCAGCGTGCGCGAGGCGCTGGCCTGGCTGCTGCGCTCGCGCAGGCTGCCCAGCGAGTCCTTTGATTCGGCCGAGGCCTTTGACGCCATGTTGCAAAAGCGGCCGCCCCAGCGCCAGCCCTGTTGCCTGCTGCTGGATGTGCGCATGCCTGGCATGAGCGGTCTGGCACTGTTTGACGTGCTGGCCGCGCGGGGAGACCTGGCCACCATGCCGGTGATCTTTCTCACCGGACACGCCGATGTGCCCACTGCCGTGGACACGGTCAAGCGCGGTGCGTTTGATTTTTGCGAGAAGCCTTTTTCCGACAACGCGTTGGTGGACCGCATCGAGCAGGCGCTGGCCCGATCGGCCGAGCACCTGGCGCAGGTGCGCGAGCGCAGCGACCTGCAGGTGCGCCTGACAGAGTTGACCGAGCGCGAGCGCGATGTGATGGACCTGGTGGTGGCGGGGCTGCCCAACAAGCTGATCGCTGACCAGCTCGATATCAGCGTGCGCACGGTGGAGGTCCACCGCTCACGCGTGTTTGACAAGATGCAGGTCAAGTCGGCCGTGGAGTTGGCCAACCTGCTGCGCACCGGGCACTGAGCCTGGCTGCGAGGCCTGGATTTCGACGCCCGCGCGCTCAGCCCCGGGGTCGCTCACCCACAAAAATCTCGACCCGCCGGTTGCGTGCACGGCCTTCGGCGGTGTCGTTGGTGGCAATGGGGTAGCGCTCGCCGAGGCCTTCGATCACGATCCGGCGGCCATCCACACCGCGCGCCGTGAGGTAGCTGCGGGTGCTGGCGGCGCGGTCCATGGACAAGGGGTTGTTGACAGCGTCGGAGCCCGTGCTGTCGGTGTGGCCCACGATGCGTACGTCGGTGTTCGGATTGCTGCGCAGGCCGGCGGCAAACTGGTCCAGCACCGGGGCGAAGTTGGGCTGGATGTCCGAGCGACCCACCGCAAAAGAGATGTCACTGGGAATGTTCAGCTTGAGCTGGTTGTCGGCCGTCTGCGTCACGGCGATGCCGGTGCCCTGCGTGGCTTGTTCCATCTCGCGCTTCTGGCGCTCCATGTTTTGCGACCATATGTAGGTGCCCAGTGCCCCCACGCCTGCGCCTACCACTGCTCCAGTCCCTGCGCTGCCGCCGGTGGCAGAGCCGATGACCGCGCCCGCCAGCGCCCCGATGCCGGCGCCCGTGGCCGTGCGGCGCTGGGTGTCGTCCATGTTCGCGCAACCGGTGACCAGAACGATGGCGGCGGCAGCGCCGAGAAGTTGAATGTGTGTGCGCATGTGCGTGCTCCTTAAAAGTCGATGGCGCTGGGTGGGCTTTGCACCCCCTGCGTCGGGAGCGTCGTCGCATCCCCGCATAGCGGCTTCACCCGGCTCGTGCCATCGTGGCCCTGCAGCCGGGCCGGCGCCATCAGCACATCGGCACCGTGGCTGTAGGACATGGCCGCAGCCCCTGCGCCGGGCGCGCCACCTGTCAGGGGGCGGGAGGCGGGGGGCTATCCCGGTCGGTGGGCTGCGGGGACTTGAGCTCGCCCCCCTTGCGTCCCGAGAACATGGTCCACCACACGATGGCCACCAGCACCACCAGCGCCAGCAGCGCTTCAAGCAAAATCAGCCCCATGAAATTGACACTCCTGCGCGTTGCGTTGACGGCGCTGATTGTAGGAACGCTGGCCGCCTGCTCCACGCCCCCTGCCCCTGTCCCTGCGCGCCCTGGGGGTACCCCGGCACCGCTGCCACCCAGTGGCGTGGTGCTGCCTGGCGACACCGGTCCTTTGCCACCGCCCATGGCGCAACCCAAAAGCCGCTGGACGCCGGTGCGCTGGTCCGAGCTGCCGGGCTTTACCGAAGACGCACTGCACGAAGCCTGGAATGCCTGGATCAAGAGTTGCGAACGGCCCCAGCCGCCCTTCACAGCGCTGTGCAGCGAGGTGCGGCAACTGAGCATTGCCACGGCCGATGAACAGCGTGCCTGGCTCATTGCACGCCTGCAGCCCTATCGCGTCGAGTCCACCGACGGCAACCCCGATGGTCTGCTCACGGCGTACTACGAACCCATGATGGATGCTGCACGCCAGCCCGGCAATGGCTTCACCGTGCCCATTTACCGTGTGCCCGCCAGTCTGGGTGCGCGCAAGCCCTGGTACACGCGCCAGCAGATCGACACGCTGCCGGAGGCCCAGGCCGCGCTGGCGGGCCGGGCCATTGCGTGGCTGCGTGACCCCATCGAGTCCATGGTGCTGCACATCCAGGGCTCGGGCCGCTTGCGCATCACCGAGCCCGATGGCTCGGTCTCGCTGGTGCGGGTAGCCTACGCGGGCACCAATGACCAGCCCTACCAGAGCGTGGGCCGCTGGTTGCTCGACCAGGGCCTCACGCGCGATGCGACCTGGCCTGGCATCCGCGCCTGGGTGGCCATCAACCCCCAGCGCACCAACGAGCTGCTGTGGAGCAACCCGCGCTATGTGTTCTTTCGTGAAGAGCCCTTGAGCCCGTTGGACGCCGGTTTCGGCCCGCGCGGCGCACAGGGCGTGCCCTTGACGCCGGGGCGATCCATCGCGGTGGACCGGCAGAGCATTCCCTATGGCACTCCCGTGTGGCTTGCGTCCACCGGCCCACAGGTACAGCTCAACCGCCTGGTGCTGGCGCAGGATACGGGCAGTGCCATCCTTGGGGCGGTGCGCGCGGACTATTTCACGGGTTGGGGACCGGAGGCGGGCGACATCGCAGGCCGGCTCAAGCAGAACCTGCGCCTGTGGGCGCTGTGGCCACGCTGAGGCGGCTGGGGCTGTGGGCCTGGCATCGCGCCGCCATGCGCATGGGCGTGTGCTGAGGGCGCTAATAGGCTTTCAAGCACGCGGGCGGCTCAGGTGCGTCAGCGGCAGCGCCCCGCTGGCCTTCACTTCGCCCAGTGAGAAGCTGGTGTGCATGTCCTTCACGTTGGGCAGGTTCAGCAGCACATCGCGCGCAAATTGCGAGAAGCTGTCCAGGTCCCGCGCCACCACCTGCAGCTCGAACGTGCCAGTGCCGCTGATGTAGTGGCAGGACACGACCTCGGGGATCTGGCGGATGGCTTCCTCCATCTTGCGCGTGAGGTTGCCCGTGCTGCGGTCGGCATCCAGCCGCACAAAGGCCAGCACCCCGAGGCCGATCTTGTGCCGGTCGATCTCCGCGCGGTATCCCTTGATGAAGCCCTGCTCCTCCAGCGCCCGCACGCGGCGCCAGCAGGGGGCGGCCGACAGTCCCACCCGCTGGGCCAACTCGGCGTTCGTCAGTCGGGCGTCAGCCTGCAGTTCGTTGAGGATGGCGATATCGAATTTGTCAAGAGTGTTCACAAAGTAGCCGAAAAGAGAAAGATCCTTTCTCAGAATAGCCTAAACACGGCACAGAACGCAAAGACATATCAGCGACGCAGACATACACTTACCTCCACATTGGAGCCGCTGCCCTAAACGGGCGGACGGCTCCTGCCCCACCGGCCCACAAGGCCAGGCCCCACAAAGAAGCCATTGGAGACATAGCCATGAATGCCCCGCTGCCAGAATCCGTTCGCAAAGCGCTAGAGACCGTCACCCTGGATGACAAATACACCTTGGGTGAGGGCCGAGCCTTCATGAGCGGTGTGCAGGCCCTCGTGCGCCTGCCCATGCTACAGCGCCAGCGCGATGCGGCGGCGGGACTGAATACGGCAGGTTTCATCAGCGGCTACCGGGGCTCGCCTCTGGGCACGTACGACCAAGCGCTCTGGGCTGCCAAGAAGCACCTGGCGGCCAACAACATCGTCTTCCAGCCCGGTGTGAACGAAGAGCTGGGCGCCACCGCTGTGTGGGGTACACAGCAGCTAGACCTGTACCCGCAAAGCAAGAAGTTTGATGGCGTCTTCGGCATCTGGTATGGCAAGGGCCCCGGCGTGGACCGCTGCTCCGACGTGTTCAAGCACGCCAACATGGCGGGCACCGCCAAACACGGCGGCGTGATCGCCATTGCGGGCGACGACCACATCAGCAAGAGCAGCACGGCTGCGCACCAGAGCGATCACATCTTCAAGGCCTGCGGCACGCCGGTGTTCTTCCCCAGCAGCGTGCAGGAAATCTTGGACATGGGCTTGCACGCCTTTGCCATGAGCCGTTTTTCGGGCGTGTGGTCGGGCATGAAGACCATCCAGGAGGTGGTGGAGTCGTCTAGCAGCATCAACATCGACCCCGACCGCGTGAAGATCATCCTGCCCGAGGACTTTGTGATGCCGCCCGGCGGCCTGCACATCCGCTGGCCCGACGCGCCGCTGGAGCAGGAAGCGCGCCTCATGGACTACAAGTGGTATGCGGCCCTGGCGTACATCCGAGCCAACAAGCTCAACTACAACGTCATCGAAGGCAAACAAGACCGCTTCGGCATCATCGCCAGCGGCAAGGCCTACAACGACACGCGCCAGGCGCTGGTGGACCTGGGCCTGGATGACGACACCTGCCGCCAGCTCGGCATCCGCGTGCACAAGGTCAATGTGGTGTGGCCGCTTGAAGCCACCATCACCCGCGACTTCGCGCAGGGCCTGCAGGAGATTCTGGTGGTGGAAGAAAAACGCCAGGTCATCGAGTACCAGCTCAAGGAAGAGCTGTACAACTGGCGCCCCGACGTGCGCCCCAATGTGCTGGGCAAGTTTGACGAGCCCGAGGGCCCCAACGGTGAAGACCTCACCGGCGGCGAATGGAGCATGCCCAACCCCAGCCAGAACTGGCTGCTGCGCGCCAAGGCCGACCTCACGCCGGCCATCATCGCCAAGGCCATTGCCAAGCGCTTGAAGAAGCTGGGCGTGCCCGCTGACATCGTGGCTCGCATGGAAGCGCGCTTGGCCATCATCGAGGCCAGCGAGCGCGCAATGACGGAGTTGAAGGTGGACACGGGCGAACGCGCCCCGTGGTTTTGCAGCGGCTGCCCGCACAACACCAGCACCCGCGTGCCCGAAGGCTCCCGCGCCGTGGCGGGCATTGGCTGCCACTACATGGTCAACTGGATGCCCGACCGCCGCACCAGCACCTTCACGCAGATGGGCGGCGAGGGCGTGACCTGGGTGGGTCAGCAGCCCTTCACCACCGACGCGCACATCTTTGCCAACCTGGGCGACGGCACCTACTTCCACAGCGGCCTGCTGGCCATCCGCCAGAGCATCGCAGCGGGTGTGAACATCACCTACAAGGTGCTGTACAACGATGCTGTGGCCATGACCGGTGGTCAGCAGGTGGGCGAGCGGCCCGAGGGGCACTCGGTGCTGCAGATCATGAACAGCCTGAAGGCCGAAGGCGTGGCCAAGCTGGTGATCGTGACGGACGAGCCGCACAAGTACGACGGCGTGGCACTGGCCGAAGGCGTGACGGTGCACCACCGCGACGAGCTGGACACCATCCAGCGCCAGTTCCGCGAGATCAAGGGCTGCACCGCCATCATCTACGACCAGACCTGCGCCACAGAAAAGCGCCGCCGCCGCAAGCGCGGCAAGTTGGCCACGCCCGACAAGACCGTGGTCATCAACGACCTGGTGTGCGAGGGCTGCGGCGACTGCTCGACCAAGTCGAACTGCCTGAGCGTGGAGCCCGTGGAGACTGAATTTGGCCGCAAGCGCCGCATCAACCAGAGCACCTGCAACAAGGACTACTCGTGCGTCAACGGTTTCTGCCCGAGCTTTGTGACGGTGGAAGGCGGCCAGCTCAAGAAGCCCAAGAAAGAGAAGAAGGGCGACCTGTCGGCGCTGCCCTCCATTCCTGAGCCTGTGCTACCCGTGGCCGAAAGCGCCTGGGGCATTGTGGTGGGCGGTGTGGGCGGTACGGGCGTGATCACCATCGGCTCGCTGCTGGGCATGGCTGCGCACCTGGACGGCAAGGGCGTCATCACTCAGGACGCCGGTGGTCTGGCCCAAAAGGGCGGCGCCACCTGGAGTCATATCCAGATCGCCAACCGTCCCGACGCCATCTACACCACCAAGGTCGATACCGCCAAGGCTGACCTGGTGATCGGCTGTGATTCCATCGTGGCCGCGCACAAGTACACATTGGCCGTCATGCAGCACGGTCGCACCTTCGTGGCACTCAACACGCATGGCACGCCCACGGCTGCGTTTGTGAACAACCCCGACTGGCAGTTCCCCGGTGGCAACTGCGATGCGGCCATCACCGCGGCCGTGGGCGCAGGCGGTGTGGGCAGCTTTGACGCCGAGCAGGTGGCCACCCAGTTGCTGGGTGACAGCATCTACACCAACCCGCTGATGCTGGGCTACGCTTGGCAAAAGGGCCGCGTGCCGCTCACCTACGCATCGCTGATGCGCGCCATGGAATTGAACGGCGTGCAGGTCGAGAACAACAAGGCCGCCTTTGAATGGGGCCGCCGTTGCGCGCACGACCTCGCCGCCGTTCAGGTGCTGTTCCAGGCCGCGCAGGTGATCCAGTTCGTCAAGAAGCCTTCGTTGGCCGAAATGGTGGCCAAGCGTGTGGAGTTCCTCGCCGGCTACCAGAACGCGGCCTACGCAGCCGACTATCAAGCCTTCGTCGAGAAGGTGAAGGCAGCGGAAGCGAAGCTGGGCACCAGCACGAAGTTGTCCGAGGCCGTGGCCCGCTACCTGTTCAAGCTCATGGCCTACAAGGACGAGTACGAGGTGGCGCGCCTGCACACCGACAAGGCCTTCACGGACAAGATCGCGAACATGTTCGAAGGCGACTACAAGCTGGTGCACCACCTGGCGCCGCCCCTGACCGCCAAGAAGAACGACAAGGGCGAGCTGGTCAAGCAGCCGTTCGGCCCCTGGATGCGCAGCGCGTTTGGCGTGCTGGCCAAGATGAAGGGCCTGCGTGGCACGGCCCTGGACATCTTTGGCAAGACCGAGGAGCGCCGCATGGAGCGTGCGCTGATCGTCGAATACCGCGCTTGCGTCGATGAGCTGCTGGCCCGCCTGAACGCCGACAACCTGACGCTGGCCGTGGAGATTGCCCGCATTCCCGAAGAGATTCGCGGTTACGGCCACGTGAAGGAGCGGCACCTGAAGGCTGCGCGCCCCAAGTGGGACGGCCTGATGACCCAGTGGCGCACGGGCACGCCCGTCCAGCGCCAGGTGGCCTGAGTGGCCCCAGGGCATTAGAGCCCGCATGCAAAAGCCCGCGTTCGCGCGGGCTTTTGCTATTAATAAGATAGCTACTCGGGCATATTTCGCTAGCGCATAAGCCCATTTTGACCCATATTCCCTTGCGGCGGGCTTGAGCATTGCGCGGTGGGGGCAAACACCCGCTGCCAGCTTGGGTCTTACCCCTTGGGCGGTGCGCAGGGCGCCGCATACAATGCCCTGTTCTGCCCCAGCGGGCGCTATGGCGCTTGGTGTGGGCGGGTTGTGTGAATTTTGACCATCCGTTGTGGAGTCCAGTCCGTGTTTATTTCTTCCGCTTTCGCCCAAACCGCACCTGCCGCAGCCGCTGGCGGCGGTGACATCATGTCCTCGCTGACCGGCATGCTGCCTCTGGTGCTCATGTTTGTGGTGCTGTACTTCGTCATGATCCGCCCTCAGATGAAGCGCCAGAAAGAACACCGCGCCATGATCGACGCCATCGCCAAGGGCGATGAAGTGGCCACCTCCGGCGGCATCGTCGGCAAGGTCACGCGCCTGTCCGAAGGTTTCCTGCACATCGAGATCGCCAGCGGCGTGGAAGTGCAAATGCAGCGCAGCGCCGTGGTGCAGGTGCTGCCCAAGGGCTCCGTCAAGTAATCCATGAACATCCCCCTGAGGCGCTGCGCGCCCCGGCACGGCCGGGCGCGGGGTCAGGGGGCGCCGGCGCTTGGGGCGCCTGCACAACTGAGGTGAGAGCGCGATCATGAACCGTTATCCGGTCTGGAAGTACGCGATCCTGGTGATCGTGCTGCTGGTGGGGGCCTTGTACACCCTGCCCAATTTCTTTGGCGAGGCGCCTGCCGTGCAGGTGTCTTCGGCCAAGGCCACCATCAAGGTGGACACCGCTGTGCAGCAGCGGGTGGAAGAGGCGCTCAAGGCTGCGGGCGTGACGCCCGACTTTGTGGCGCTGGAGGGCAATTCGGTGCGCGCGCGTTTTGACACGCCCGACACCCAGCTCAAGGCCAAGGACGCCATCCAGAAGGCGCTGGTGCCTGATGCCAACGACCCTTCCTACATCGTGGCCCTCAACCTGGTGTCGCGCTCGCCACTGTGGCTCAAGGCCCTGCACGCCAACCCGATGTATCTGGGGCTGGACCTGCGCGGCGGCGTGCACTTCATGCTGCAGGTGGACATGCAGGCGGCACTGACCAAGAAGGCCGAGTCCTATGCAGGCGACATCCGCACCGCACTGCGCGACAAGAACATCCGCCACGGCGGCATCAGCCGTGACGGCCAGTCCATCGACATCAAGGTGCGTGACGAAGCCACGGCCACGGCCGCGCGCAACCTGATCGCCGATCAGTTCGCCGATCTGCAGGTCACCACCACGCCGGAAGGCACCGAGTTCAAGCTGCGCGCCTCCATCAAGCCCGAAGCCACGCGCCGGGTGCAGGAGCAGGCGCTCAAGCAGAACATGGTCACGCTGCACAACCGCATCAACGAGCTGGGCGTGGCCGAGCCCGTGATCCAGCAGCAGGGCCTGGACCGCATCGTGGTGCAGCTGCCCGGCGTGCAGGACACCGCCAAGGCCAAGGACATCCTGGGCCGCACCGCCACGCTGGAAGTGCGCATGGTGGACGAGGGCACCGAAGCCCGTTCGGCAGAGACGGGCCGTGGTCCTGTGCCGTTCGGCTCCGAGCGCTACCTGGAACGCAACGGCCAGCCCGTCATCGTCAAGAAGCAGGTCATTCTGACCGGCGAAAACCTGACCGATGCGCAGCCGGGCTTTGATGGCCAGACCCAGGAGCCCACCGTCAACCTGACGCTGGACGCCAAGGGCTCGCGCATCTTCAAGGACATCACGCGCGAGAACGTGGGCAAGCGCATGGCCATCGTGCTGTTCGAAAAAGGCAAGGGCGAGGTGGTTACGGCCCCTGTGATCCGTTCCGAAATCGGTGGCGGCCGCGTGCAGATCTCGGGCCGCATGACCACGGCCGAGGCCAACGACACCGCGCTGCTGCTGCGCGCCGGCTCGCTGGCAGCGCCCATGGAAATCATTGAGGAATACACCATCGGCCCGAGCCTGGGCGCCGACAACATCGAGCGCGGCATCCACAGCGTGGTGTGGGGCATGGTGGCGATTGCGGTGTTCATGTGTATCTACTACGCACTGTTCGGCATTTTCTCCACCGTCTCGCTGGCGGTGAACGTGTTGCTGCTGCTGGCGATCCTGTCCATGCTGCAGGCCACGCTCACTTTGCCAGGCATCGCCGCCATGGCGCTGGCGCTGGGGGTGGCGATTGACTCCAACGTGCTGATCAACGAACGCATCCGCGAAGAGCTGCGTGAGGGTGTGTCGCCCCAGGCGGCCATCCACGCGGGTTATGAGCGTGCCTGGGCCACCATCTTGGATTCGAACGTGACCACCTTGATCGCGGGCCTGGCGCTGCTGGCATTTGGCTCCGGCCCGGTGCGTGGCTTTGCGGTGGTGCACTGCATCGGCATTCTGACCAGCATGTTCTCGGCGGTGTTCTTCTCGCGTGGCCTCGTGAACCTGTGGTACGGCCGCAAGAAGAAGCTCAAGAGTGTGGCCATCGGTCAGGTGTGGAAGCCTGAGTCCGACAGCGCTGTGGCCAAGACGAACTAAAGGAGGAAGACCATGGAATTCTTCCGTATCCGCAAAGACATCCCTTTCATGAAGCACGCGTTGGTCTTCAACGCGATCTCCTTCATCACCTTCGCCCTGGCGGTGTTTTTCCTGCTCACGCGTGGCTTGCACCTGTCGGTGGAGTTCACGGGGGGCACCGTGATGGAAGTGGCCTACAGCCAGCCCGCCGAGCTGGCCAAGGTCCGCGACACCGTGGCGGCGCTGGGCTACCCCGATGTTCAGGTGCAGAACTTTGGCACCTCGCGCGACGTGATGATTCGCCTGCCGGTGCAAAAGGGCGTGACGTCCGCGCAGCAGAGCGAGCAGGTGCTGGGCGCCCTCAAGGCGGCAGACCCTGCCGTGACCCTGCGTCGCACCGAGTTTGTGGGCCCGCAGGTGGGCGAGGAACTGGTGCATGGTGGCCTGATGGCGCTGGCCATGGTGGTGGTGGGCATCGTGATCTACCTGGCCTTCCGATTCGAATGGAAGTTCGGTGTCGCGGCGATCATCGCCAACCTGCACGACGTCGTGATCATCCTGGGCTTCTTCGCGTTCTTCCAGTGGGAGTTTTCGCTGTCGGTGCTGGCAGGGGTGCTCGCGGTGCTGGGTTACTCGGTCAACGAGTCGGTGGTGATCTTCGACCGGATCCGTGAGGCCTTCCGCAAGTACCGCAAGATGACCACCCATGAGGTCATCGACCACGCCATTACCAGCACCATGAGTCGCACCATCATTACCCACGCCTCCACCGAGGCCATGGTGCTGTCGATGTTCTTTTTTGGTGGCCCCAGCCTGCACTACTTTGCATTGGCGCTGACCATCGGTATTCTGTTCGGTATCTATTCCTCGGTGTTCGTGGCGGCAGCCATCGCGATGTGGCTGGGAGTGAAGCGCGAGGACCTTGTCAAGCCCGCCAAAAAGGAAGGGGATCCCAACGATCCCCACGCCGGAGCTGCCGTCTGACCCGCTAATATCTGTTCATGCACACCACGCCCCCCTCAGTTCCGCAACGCCGCCTGGCCCGCCAGGCGCGCCAGCGGTTCGTAGAGGGGATCTGTGGTGGGTTGGCAGACCTGGACAAAACCGTTCAGGACTTTCTTACCGCGCTGATGAACCAGACGGGTACTGCCCGTGAAATGCAGTCGCGCCGGGATGCGTGGATGCAGTACCAGCAAAAGCATTCCGCATGGACGGAACGCACCGGCAAGGCGTGGCAAGAGGCGCTGGCCCCCCATGTCAGTTCCACGCGCGGTCAGCTGGCGGCGGGTGGTGGCGGTGGACTCAGCCAGTTCGAGCTGCTCAGCGACGATGTGGTGGAAAACAAAATCCTCGCCTCACGCATGGCGTTGACGGTGACTGAGCAGGTCAACCACCAGTTCGACACCTTGCGCCAGCGCACCCAGTCCCTGGAAGGCCAGGAGCTGGACAACAGCGACATCCTGCGGCCCGACACGGTGTGCCTGCTGCTGGTGGAACAATGGGTGGACGCCGGTCTGCCCCGCACGGATCTCCAAACGGTGGTGGACCCTTTGCAACGCGAGCTGGCCAACCTCCTGCAAAAGCACTACCAGGCGGTCAACGTGTTCTATGTGGAGCAGGGCATCACGCCGCAGGTCGATCTCAAGTCCAAAGTACGTCGCACCCAGGGTGGTGCAGCAACGGGCGGCGGGGACTCGGGTACGGGGGGCCTGGCTTCGCAGGCCCTGGCGCAAACCCGCCAGGCCATGGCTGCGGCCCGCGGGGGTACACAGCCTGGCGAGGGACGTCCCATGGGGCCGCCGGGCATGCAGATGCGGCCGCCTGCGCATGGTGGCCACCCTCGTCCGCAGGGCATGCCCACGGCCTTTGCCAATGGCATGACGCCCCTGACCCGGGCACGCCAGCGTGCCCAGGGCGTGATGGGGCAATTGCGGCGCCTGCTCACGCAGCCCGCCACCGGTTTTGACATGGTCAATGCGCCGCCAGCGTCGGCTGCCCTGGCCCATGCATTGACGGCGCACCGGGTGCATGCCGACACCTACTACAGCGGCGTGGCCACGTTGATGGAGGACTACAGTCCGGCGGCGGTGGTGCAGTTGGTGGGTGCGGTGCGTGAACGTTCCACCGAGCTCAAGAAGAAGGCGACCACCACGGGCGAGAAGGCGATCATCGAGGTGGTGGCGCTGATGTTCCAGAGCATCCTCGCTGAAGACCGCATCCCGCCTGCCGTGCGGGTGTGGTTTGCGCGGCTGCAGGTGCCGGTGCTGCGCGTGGCCCTGGCCGAGCCTGAATTCTTCAGCAACCTGGACCACCCCGCCCGCAAGCTGATCGACCGCATGGGCGCTTGCGTACTGGGTTTTGATGCGACCAGCATCAATGGCAGCGCGTTGGAAGCTGAAATCCGCCGTGTGGTGCAGGTGATTGAGCAGTACCCCGAGACCGGTCGCCGCGTCTTCCAGCTGGTCTATGACGAGTTTGAGAAATTCTTGGCCAAGTTCCTCACTGAAAAACAGGTCACTTCGCGCCTGGTCAGTGTCGCCCAGCAGGTCGAGCAACGGGAAACTTTGGCCATCCAGTACACCATCGAGCTGCGCACCATGCTGCGCGACATGCCGGTGCGCGACGAGATCCGGGAGTTCCTGTTCAAGACCTGGGCCGAGGTGCTGGCGCTATCGGCCGTGCGCGATGGCCCGCAGCATGCCGACACGGTGGCCTTCAAGCGCACGGCGGCAGACCTCGTCTGGGCGGCCAGTGCCAAGCCCAACCGCAGCGACCGAGCCCAGGTCATCCAGAACCTGCCCGCGCTGCTGCAGCGCCTGCGCCAGGGGCTGACCCTGCTGGGCGTGAACGGTGCGGCGCAGGATGCACAGGTCAAGGTGTTGACGGACACCCTGGCCGATGCGTTCTTGTCCAAGACTGCGTCCATCCCGCAGGCCCATATCGACGCCATGGCCAAGCGCCTGGCCAATCTGGAAGACTTCATCAGCGATGCCACGCTCGGCGACATGCCGCTCAATGCGGACAACATCGAGATGATGCTGGGCATCGATGCCTCGTCCATCCACGTGATAGCCGACAACGGCGCACCGGTGGACGATGCGATGGTGGCCTGGGCGCAGGACCTGCAGCCGGGCACGTGGTACACCTTGGACCACAACGGTGCGTCTGCCCAGGTGCAGTACGCGTGGCAAAGCCAGCGCAAGCAGTTGCACCTTTTTGCGGCCGTGGATGGCAGCAGCTACCTGATCCAGGTGCGCCGTCTGGCCGCGTACCTGCAGGCCGGTTTGCTGGTGGCCCAGGACGAAGAGGGCATCACGCTGCGTGCCACCCGCGATGCCTTGGCCAAGCTCGACGCCAACCCTGAGCGGTTGTTGGATTGAACACGGGGAGTGCCATGCGCCGCCCGGGATGAGGCGCATGCACAAAGCCCGTTCTGTCGGGCAGCGGACGATCGCTCGGGCGACCGGCTAGCCTCTGCCGATCCGCTGAAACAAGCCTCCCGGCAACCGTGCAACGCTGCCGTCAAGTTCCAGTTCCAGCAAGGCCACCTGCAAGGCAGATGCGTCCATGCCCGTGCGTGCGACCAGAGCGTCCAGGCCCATGGGGTCATAGCCCAACGCCGACAACACCGGGCCTTCGGCTTTGCCCGACACCGCTGCTCCCGCAGCGTCCGCGCCTTCCAGGGGCAGGCCCGGAACAGTGGTGGCAGGGATTTTGAGTTCTTCCAGTACATCCTGGGCCGACTCGACCAGCTTGGCCCCCTGGCGGATCAGTGCATGGCAGCCACGCGACTGTGGCGCGTGGATGGAACCTGGGATGGCAAACACTTCGCGACCCTGCTCGGCCGCCATGCGGGCGGTGATCAATGACCCGGATGCCAGCGCGGCTTCCACCACCAGAGTGCCTTGTGAGAGTCCCGAAATGATGCGGTTGCGTTTGGGGAAATTGGCGGGCAGTGGCGGCGTGCCCAGCGGGTATTCGCTGACGATCAGCCCGTGTGCGGCAATGCGGTGGGCCAGGTCGAGGTTTTTGCGGGGATAGACACGGTCCAGCCCCGTTCCCACCACAGCGATGGTGGCGGCCACCGCGCAAGGGGCTGTCGCCGCGTCCAGCGCGCCTTCATGGGCGGCGGCGTCCACCCCTAGCGCAAGCCCCGACACGATGGTCAAGCCTGCACTGTGCAGCGCCCGGGCAAACAGGCGCGCGTTCTCTGCACCTTGGGCCGTGGGGTTGCGGCTGCCGACCACTGCGAGGCAGCGGTCAATGGGGAAGGGCTGGTGCTCCAGCAGCGACGCTGGGCCCATGAGATACAGCAGCAGCGGCGGGTCTTCCGTGTCCAGCAGGGTCTGGGGATAGCGCAGGTCGCCCAGGCTCACGATGGCGCGTGCCGGCCCTTGTGGCGCAGCACTGGCAAGCCATTGGGCGGTGGCTTGCCACAGGGCTTCCCACTCCTGCGGGATCTCGCGCAACGCTTTGGCCTGCGCGGCGGGCACACAGAGTTGCAGCGCGGCTTCAGTCTGTTGAAAGATGGATTGGGGCAAGCCAAAGCGTGCCAAGAGGCGCCGTGCAGCACCGTTGCCGATGCCCGGCGTCAAGGTCAGCCGCAGCCAGGCGCCGAGCTCGTCGTGGTCCATGGATGCCAGTACGGTGCGGCAACGTGATCACCGCAGCGCAGGAACCCCGCGCGGCGATAGGTACTGCCGGCCCTCAGCGTTACTTGGGGTTGACCAAGCGGTCGCCGACGCGCACGCCGTTGCGGATTTCCAGCAGCAGCACATAGGACACGCGCTCGAAGGTGCGGAACACCATGGCGGTGCCGTTGACTTCACTGGGCAGCTTGACCATCGCCTTGTTGCTGTCGGTCATGTCCTTGATGCGGTCGCCCTTGGTGAGCAAGCTGAGCACATGGCCGGGCTCCAGTCCGTCCTGCGAACCCATGTTGATGGCCACCACCTGATTCTGGGCCGCGTAGGCCACCGCCGAGCTCCCATAGATGGACACCACTCTGGCATCCACTTCCATCTCGGGGGCGCGGGGGGTGTAGCTCAGGAACGGACGAGCGGGTGCGGGCAGCAGGCGGTCACCCGCGCGGACTTCCTCCTTGGTGGCCGACAGATCAACAGTGGCGGGGATGTACTCCGCCGTGTATCCACCCTTGCCGTTCGGAATCTCTTCGAAGGACTCGCCACGCACCAGCTCTGCCTTGCCCAGGTACTGGGCTTCGTATCCCAGCACTTCAGCCGTCACCGGGTCCTTGAGTGCCACGGCATTGCGGAACACACGGTAATACCGGGGTTCACCCGCCTCTGCCAGCATGGGCGACGCGGCGTCTCCGCGCACATAAACACGGTCACCCGCCGCCATCAGCACGCGCTCTTCCGTGGTCGCGATAACGCGCGGGGCGCTCAAAAGCACTTGCTCGTCTACCACCAAAGGCTCTACCAGGAAGGGCTCGATCAGGTGCTGCTTGAGCGTGGGCAGCGCGGAGTCGGCCAAGCTATCGCTGCGCGTACGGGGCGAGATTCGCACGGTTTCGGGCTCGTTTGAGCGGCTGGTGCTCAGGCGGGCGTAGCCGCCTTCCTTGATGAGGTACAGCGTCTGGCCGGGGAAGATCAGGTGCGGGTTGGGGATGGCCTTGAGGTTCATGCCCCAGAGTTCGGGCCAGCGCCAGGGGCGCTTGAGGTACATGCCCGAAATGCCCCAGAGCGTGTCACCGCGCTTGACGGTGTAGGTGTCGGGGGCGTTGGCGGCCAACTCTTCCAGGGGTACGCCACGCTCGGACACCTGCTGCGCCGTGGCGCGCTGGCTGCTGGAGATGGGATAGTTCTGCGCCTGGGCCGGCATGACCAGCAATGCGCCAGCAATGATGGTGAGCGCGCCCAGGGCGGTCCGCTGCACGCTGGTGAATGCCGTCATGTTGTTCCTTTTCTCATGCATTGGGAAACGCCCCCTCGCTGGCACCTCGGCGCACAAAGCAGGCGTGCAGCCGGGCAAATACGTTACAAAGCTTCTCAGATTCTCTGCTCAAGCCCTTGATTCGGCAACGATTATTGGCTCGCAAGGCGGCAGTAGGCCGCAAAAGTGGCGAAAATAGCGACATCTCTTACCTGCAGCCATGGCAATCCTTCCCATTCTCTGTTACCCGGACCCCCGGCTTCACAAGGTCGCCCGCCCCGTCCAGGCGGTGGACGACCGCATTCGCACGCTGGTCGCCGACATGTTGGCCACCATGTATGACGCCCACGGCATTGGCCTGGCGGCCACCCAGGTGGATGTGCATGAGCGGCTGGTGGTCATCGACGTGTCGGAGGAGCGCGATCAGCCTTTGGTGCTGATCAATCCTGAGCTGGTCTGGACCAGCGCCGAAAAGCACCTCAACGAGGAAGGCTGCCTGTCGGTGCCCGGCATCTATGACGGTGTGGAGCGGTTTGATGCGGTGCATGTGCGGGCGCTGGATGCCCAGGGCCAATCCCGCGTGATCGAGGCGGATGGCCTGCTCGCGGTCTGTGTCCAGCACGAGATGGACCACCTCATGGGCAAGGTGTTTGTCGAATACCTATCGCCGCTCAAGCGCAACCGCATCAAGACCAAGATGGTCAAGCAGCAGCGGGAGGCGCGCGAGTGATGCGCGCAGCGCTCTGCGCCCGTCGTGGTGTCAGAGTGCTGGCGCTTTGGGCGCTGGTGTGCCTGCTGACAGGCTGCGTACTACCGGCCCGTGAGCAGCCCGGTGCGGTGCGGGCCGAGGTGATTGCCCGCCTGGGACCGCCCACGGCCACGATCGCCTTGCCGTCCGGAGAGCGTCTGCTCTATTCCGAACTGCCCGCCGGGTTTGCCGCCTACAACCTCGACTTTGATGCCAGCGGCCGGCTGGTGCGCAACGAGCAGGTGCTCACGCAGCAACGTTTCGAGAGCCTGCCCGTCGGTAGCTGGACCCGTACCGACCTGCAAAACACCTTCGGGATGCCCTTGCGTGTCGAACAGGTGGCCCGCTTCGATGGCGATATCTGGACCTACCGCTTCCGGCAGAACTCGGACCTGCGCCAGGCCCATGTGCACCTGGACCGCCAAGGTGTGGTGCGGCAAGTGCTGTTCACTGACGAACTGCCGAATTTTGACAACGCGCGCGACTGACAGATTGACCGGCTGAGTCACTGACTGAATCCTGCGCCCCCACCTGAGCCGATACCCGTTTTCATGAGAGTCATTTTTGCCGGTACGCCCGAATTCGCCCGTGTGGCCCTGGAGCGGCTGTTGTCCGCAGGCTTCACCGTCCCGCTGGTGCTGACGCAACCTGACCGCCCTGCAGGCCGTGGCATGAAGCTGCAGGCGTCACCCGTCAAGCAATGTGCGCTCGAGCATGGCATCGCTGTCGCACAGCCACGCAGCCTGCGCCTGGACGGTAAATACCCCGACGATGCAGCTGCAGCACGCGAGGCCCTGCTGGCCGCGCAGGCCGATGTGATGGTCGTGGCCGCCTACGGGCTGATCCTGCCTCGGTGGACCCTGGAGCTGCCGCGCCTGGGCTGCCTGAACATCCACGCCAGCCTCCTGCCGCGCTGGCGCGGGGCCGCCCCCATTCACCGCGCCATCGAGGCCGGCGACGCGGAAACCGGCGTCACCATCATGCAGATGGATGCAGGGCTGGACACGGGCGACATGCTGCTCACCGAGCGCCTCCCCATCGCTCCCAGCGACACCACGGCCACCCTGCACGACCGCCTGGCCGCGCTCGGCGGGCGCATGATCGTCGAGGCCCTGGAGCTGGCCGCCTGCGGCGGCCTCAGCGCGGTGCCGCAACCGGCTGAAGGCATCACCTATGCCCACAAGATCGAAAAGGCCGAGAGCACGATCGACTGGACGCTGCCCGCCCCGGTCATTGGCCAGCGGATCCGCGCGTTCGATCCTTTCCCGGGCGCCAGCACCGAGTGCAACGGCGAAACGGTCAAAGTCTGGAGCTATGTTATTGATAGCAATCTGGGCATGGCGGACCGGCACCCCGGGCAGATTTTGTGCGTGGATGGCTCGGGCGTTGGCGTTGCATGTGGTGAAGGCACGGCCCTGCGTCTGACCACCTTGCAGCGCGCCGGTGGCAAGCGGCTGGCTGCGGCGGATTTTTTGCGCGGTTTTGACCTGCAACCCGGCATGGTGCTGGGTGCGCGCCCTGCATGAGCGTGGCGGCTGCGCTGGGCCGGACGCTGCGTCACCCATCGTCCCGCATGGCCGCCATCGACATGGCGGGTACCTCCCTGGGCATTGCGGCCTGGGGGCTGGTCACCGGAGTGGCGATGGTCAAGAGTGGCATGCCAGTCGGCATGGCGGTGTTCATGTCACTGCTGGTCTACGCCGGCAGCGCCCAGCTCGCCGTCATTCCGCTGCTGTCCGTGGGCGCGCCGCTGTGGGTCGTCTGGCTGACGGCCGCCTGCGTGAACCTGCGCTTTGTGATCTTCAGCAGCATGTGGCGCAGCTACTTTGCGCACTTGCCGCTGCGCACGCGCATGGCCATCGGTTATTTCAGCGGGGACGTGATCTACGTGGCGTTCATGAAGCGCTTCCCCGAGCCCCGGCCTGCTCCCGAGCAGGTGCCGTATTTCTGGGGCGCCGCCACCACCAACTGGCTGGCGTGGCAGGTGCCGTCGATCGCGGGCATCTTTCTGGCCAATGCGGTGCCCCTGTCCTGGGGGCTGGGATTTGCGGGGGTGCTGGCTTTGCTGGGCGTGCTGCTGTCCTTGCTGTTTGACCGCGCCACCTGGCTGGCGACAGGCGTTGCGGCCGCGGCTGCGATTGCGGCCTTTGCACTGCCCCTCAAGCTCAACATCCTGGTGGCCCTGGCCGCTGCCGTGGCCGCAGGGTTGATGATGGAAGCCGTGGACCGCAGCCGCCGCCAACCCGAGCTGCTGCTGGTGCCCGCCGACAGCGTCATGCCCCCTGAAGAGCGCGAGCATGTCGAGGCCGGCGATGTGGTGCCGCTGCGCGAGGAGCGCCATCCATGAGCTGGTCCTGGATCCACCCTTTTCTTGCCACCGTAGGCCTCGCGATCATCACGGTGGTGTCGCGCTCGTTCTTCATGATTCCCGAGCGTGAGCTGCCGCTGCCGGACTGGCTCAAACGCGGCCTCAAGTACGCCCCGCTGGCCGCGCTCACCGCGGTCATTGCGCCCGAGATCCTCATGGCGCAGGGCGAGCTGATCGACACCTTCATGGATGCACGCCTGCCCGCCGTGCTGTTCGCGAGCGCGTACTACTTCTGGCGCCGGGGCATTCTGGGCACCATCCTCGTGGGCATGGCGGTGTACCTGCCGCTGCACATCGGCTGGGGGTGGTGAGGCCTGGCGGTGCCCGGCCGCGTCAGCATGGCCGCCTAAAATGGCGCCCCTGATCCACCGGCCCCTCCAGGAAACTTCCACCCCATGAACATCCTCCGCTTTTCCGATCTGTGTGCCCAGGGCAAGGCCCAAGGCCAGCGCGTCTTCATCCGCGCGGACATGAACGTTCCGCAGGACGACACCGGCCGCATCACCGAAGACACCCGCATCCGCGCCTCGATTCCCTGCATCCGCATGGCGCTGGACGCCGGTGCCGCCGTCATGGTGACCAGCCACCTGGGCCGCCCGACCGAAGGTGAATTCAAGCCCGAGGATTCTTTGGCGCCCGTGGCCGCGCGCCTGTCGGAGCTGTTGGGCCGCGACGTTCCCCTGGTGGCCAACTGGGTGGACGGCGTCACCGTCGCGCCCGGTCAGGTCGTGCTGCTCGAAAACTGCCGCCTGAACGTCGGCGAGAAGAAGAACAAGGAAGAGCTGGCCCGCAAGCTGGCCGCACTGTGCGACATCTTTGTGAACGATGCCTTCGGCACCGCCCACCGCGCCGAAGGCACGACCTACGGCATCGCCCAGTTCGCTCCCGTGGCCTGCGCTGGCCCGCTGCTGTCGGCCGAGATTGACGCCCTGACCAAGGCCTTGGCCCAGCCCCAGCGCCCGCTGGCCGCGATCGTGGCGGGCTCCAAGGTGTCCACCAAACTCACCATCCTGCAAAGCCTGGCCGACAAAGTGGACCAGCTCATCGTGGGTGGCGGTATTGCCAACACCTTCATGCTGGCCGCGGGTCTGCCCATCGGCAAGAGCTTGGCCGAGCCCGATCTGCTGGACGCAGCCAAGGCCGTGATGGCCGCCATGAAGGCGCGGGGCGCCGAGGTGCCGATTCCTACCGACGTGGTCGTGGCCAAGACCTTTGCGGCAGACGCCCCTGCCACCGTGAAGGCAGCCACCGACGTGGCCCCCGACGACATGATTCTTGACATTGGCCCCGAGACCGCCGCCCGGCTGGCCGCGCAGCTCAAGTCCGCAGGCACCATCGTCTGGAATGGCCCCGTGGGCGTGTTCGAGTTTGCCGCCTTTGAGAACGGCACCAAGCAACTGGCCAAGGCGATTGCTGAATCCTCGGCCTTCAGCATCGCGGGCGGCGGCGACACGCTGGCCGCCATTGCCAAGTACGGCATCGACAAACAGGTGGGTTACATCTCCACCGGCGGCGGCGCTTTCCTTGAAGTGCTGGAAGGCAAAAAGCTGCCCGCTTTCGACATCCTGGAGCAGCGCGCAGCCGCTTCCGTGTAAGCAAATGCAAGGCGGGCCGCTGCAAAGGTGGCTCTGCCTGCTTACACGCCTTGCATCGGCACACAACTGTGACCAAAAACAACGAACTGTGTACGCCGGAGCGTAGTTAGCGTAATTTTTTCTTGTTTTTGTTGAGGATACCGCCCAGAATTATTTTTCAATCGTGCGGGTCGCATCTGTTCGGACCCTCGCAAATTCAGTCCGTAGGAGGGAATCATGTCGTTTTCAAAGGCAATCAGCTTGGCCGTGCTGGCTGGCGCTGTGGCAACTTTGGTGGGGTGCGCACAGAGGGCGCCTATTCCCGTCGCGGAAAATTTCGAGTACACCTCGCAGCCCAAGGTTCGCTCCGCCGGCCATTGGGACCTGGTCTCGCGCGATGTGGTCAACCAGACGCTGGGTACCCTGGACAAGGCCGGCGTGGCCCCCAACACCCCCCTGCATGTGTCTTTGCCCGCCAATGCCACGCAGTTTGAAACCGCCTTCCGCGAGTTCCTGATCACCAAGCTGGTCCAGAACGGCGCCGTGGTTCAGCAGAACCTGGGCCAAGCCCTGGAAGTCTCCTACGGTATCCAGGTCGTGCGCCACAACAGCGACCGCCCGCACTTCATTCCTGGCCAGTTCACCATGCTGGCTGCGGGCCTGTTTGCCGCCTACGGCCTGCGCCATGAGCACATCGACGCACAGCTGGCAGCTGGCTTGGGTCTGTCGATTGCCGCCGACTACGCCAACAGCATCAATTCCGGTGGCCCGACCAATACCGAGCTGATTCTGACCACCACCGTCACGCGCGGCGGCCAGTACCTGGCCCGCAAGACCGACGTGTACTACCTGGAAAACGCTGACACCCCACTGTTTACGCGCCCCTCGTACAAGAACGTCAACATGAAGGTTGTCTCGCAATGAAAACCCCCGCACTTCTTCTGACGGTGCTGGCCGGTGCCGTGCTGGCCGGTTGCGCCAACAACTCCGCGCCAGTGCGCGTCGAGCCCACCTACCAGGAAGCCGCCAGCAGCCAGTTCATCCAGACCAGCCGCGATGCGGTGGCCAAGCTGACCACCGGCTTTGACATGAACGCTCTGGGTGCAGGCCCTGTGCTGGTGGCCACCGTGGTCAACGTCAATGACTTGAGCCGCGCCGCCCCTCTGGGCCGCACATTGTCCGAGCAGTACGCCACCAGCATGGCGGCCAGCGGTTTCAACGTGAAGGAAATCAAGCTGCGCGGCGACGTGTTCGTGCGCGAAGGCCAGGGCGAGCTGCTGTTGTCGCGCGAGATCAAGGACATTGCCCGCAACCACAACGCCTCGCTGGTGCTGGTGGGGACCTACTCGGCGGCTGCCAACTACACCTACGTGAGCCTGAAGCTGGTGCGCACGGAAGACAGCCGCATCGTGCGTGGCCACGACTACGCGCTGCCCAACGACCGCGACGTGCAACGTCTGCTGGCTGTTCCCCGCTGATCTCCCGTTGTCGCAAGAGGCTTGAAGAAGTCTCCCAGCGAACAAAAAAGGCCGTCTCGACGGCCTTTTTTATTGCCCGCTGCACCGGTCAGGTCGCTCGCAGCCTGCGCCTCATGCCGCCTCTGCCAGATGATCGCGGCCACCGGTAGAGGCTTCCCGCGCCCACCCACCTAAAATCACGCCCATGAACTTCACCGACATGCTGCGCGACGCCACGGCGCAGAACAACTCCCTGCTGTGCGTGGGCCTGGACCCTGAACCCACGCGGTTCCCTGTGGGCATGCAGGGCGACCCGCGCAAGATCTATGATTTTTGCGCTGCCATCGTGGACGCCACGGCCGACCTGGTGTGTGCTTTCAAGCCGCAGATCGCCTACTTTGCCGCGCACGGTGCAGAGGACCAGCTCGAACGCCTCATGCAGCACATGCGCGCCAACGCGCCGCAGGTGCCGGTGATCCTGGACGCCAAGCGCGGCGACATCGGCTCCACCGCCGAGCAGTACGCCAAGGAAGCCTTCGAGCGCTATGGCGCCGATGCCGTCACGCTGTCGCCTTTCATGGGCTTCGACTCCATCGAGCCCTATCTGGCGTACCACGGCAAAGGCGCATTTTTGCTGTGCCGTACGTCCAACCCCGGCGGCGACGACTTGCAGACCCAGCGCCTGGCCAGCGTCGAGGGCCAACCGCTCATGTACGAGCATGTGGCGCGCCTGGCGCAAGGCCCCTGGAACAAGAACGGCCAGATCGGCCTGGTGGTGGGCGCCACCTACCCGCAGGAGATCGAGCGCGTGCGCGCCATCGCGCCCACGCTGCCACTGCTGATCCCCGGTGTGGGCGCCCAGGGCGGTGACGCCGCCGCCACCGTGCGCGCCGGGCTGCGCAGTGACGGGCCGATCATTGTGAACTCGTCGCGGGCCATTCTCTACGCGTCCAAAGGCGAGGACTTTGCTGCGGCTGCGCGTGCAGAAGCCACACGCACCCGGGGCGTTCTGGAAGCTGCCCGGGGCTGAGTTCCCCATCACCCCGACGGTCGTGCACAGCCCCCTGACGGTGTTGGCGCGACCCTCGCGCTATAAATTGCCACCCGCCTGACAGCCGCCCCTCCAGGAGCCGACGATGCAGTTGAAATGGCTGGAAGACTTCATCGTGCTGGCGCAGGAGCGCAGCTTCACCCGTGCCGCCGAGCTGCGGCATGTCACGCACCCTGCGTTTGGCCGCCGCATCCGTGCGCTGGAGGCCTGGGCAGGCACGCCGCTGGTGGAGCGCGGCAACGGTGGCCCGGTCACCCTGACCCCCGCCGGGCAGAGTTTTCTGGAGACCGCAGGCCACCTGGCCCGCAGCCTCACGCAGTCGCACGAAGAGCTGCAAAGCCTGGCCGGGCGGCAGGCCCGCACCGTGACCCTGGCCACGGGCCGCACCTTGGCGCGCACTGTGGTGGCCGACTGGCTGGTGCGCCTGCAGCCCATCCTACAGGGTGGTGAACTGTGCATTCGCACGCGGGCGCTGGCCGACACCGTGGGCATGCTGGAGCGCAACGAGGCCGACTTCTCGCTCGTGTACCACCACCCGGCCCTGGCCATCCGGCTCGATGCGCGGCAGTTCACGCACCTGACGGTGGCCTCCGACCGTCTGGTGCCTGTGTCACGCGCCACGGCGCAGGGGCAGGCGCTGCACCGGTTCGGGCCCGATGCCACGCTGGTGCCCTACCTGGCCTACGCGCCCCAGCTGGCCCTGGGGCGGCTGGTGGAAGACCACCTGGCGCACAACCCCCATGCGCCCCGGCTGCAGCGCGTGGTGGAGTGCGACTCGGCAGACGCCCACTACGAATACGTGCAAAAAGGCCTGGGCGTTGCTTGGCTGCCCTGGTCCATGGTGTTTGCCGACTGCAAGGCCCAGCGCCTGGCGCTCGCGGGAGACGCCCGCATGGAGGTGCGTTTTGACGTGCGCCTGTACCGCCCCAAGCGTCGCCTGGGGCCGCTGGCCGAGGCGCTGTGGAAGGCCCTGGCGCAGCGCTGATATGCCTGCACCTGCCGGGGCTGACCTGCGGGTTTCCCCGTGGCGAGCATCATGAATCGGCACGACGTAGTGCCGTTTTGGCACCAACAGCCTGGGGCTGGCTTTTCACAATCCAGTTCATACCAATCGCCTCCAACCACCCCCGCCTTTGCCAAGGAGTTCCGCCATGACCACCGTCCATCCCCTGCGCCGTGTTGCACTGCTGTGCGGCCTGGCCGTTCTTGCTGCCCCTGCCATCGCGCAAGACGCCTATCCCAGCAAGCCCATCACCATCGTGGTCGGCTACCCGCCCGGCGGCAGCACCGACCTGACCGCGCGTACCGTGGCCACCGAGCTGGGCAACAAGCTCGGCGTGCCGGTGGTGATCGAGAACCTGGGCGGTGCCGGCGGCGCGATCGGTGCGCAGAAGGTCGCCAACGCGGCGCCTGACGGCTACACCCTGCTGGTGGGCGCCAACAACGAGATCGCCATCAACAAGCTCGTGACCAAGAAGGTCAAGTACGACATCAAGGACTTCACCGCCATCGGCCTCATTGCCTCGCAGCCGCTGGTGCTGGTGGCCTCCACCGGTGCGGGCGTCAAGAACCTGGCGGAGTTCACGCAGAAGGTGTCCAAGAACCCCGGCAAGTTCAGCTACGGCAGCTCAGGCGTGGGCACGGCGCTGCACCTGGCGGGTGAGGCCGTGAAGGAGCAGGGCAAGCTGTTCATGACACACATCCCCTATCGGGGCGTAGCGCCGCTCACCAGCGACCTCATGGGCAACAACCTGGAGTACGGCGTGTTTGTGCTCTCCAGCGGCCTGCCGCACATCAAGAGCGGCAAGGTGATTGCGCTCGGCACGACCGAGGCCAAGCGCTCCGCCACCACGCCCGACATCCCGGCACTGGCCGAGTCCCCACAGTACAAGAACGTGGACATCAGCGTGTGGTTTGCGCTCATGGGGCCTGCCAACTTGCCCAAGCCCGTGACCGACAAGCTCAAGAAGGCGCTGGCCGACAGCCTGCAATCGCCGGACTTCCGCAAGAAGATGGAAGCCAGCGGGTCCACCGTGGCCTCGCCCAGCGTGAACATCGACCAGTTCCTGGTCACCGAAGTGGCCAAGTACAAGAAGATTGTTGAATTCGCCAAGATCGAAGAATGAGCAGCAGCACCCTCTCTCCCACGTCCGCGCAACCCCTGGTGTTTGCGCTGCCCGCCCCCGACATCAGCGCCTGGCGCGCAGGCAACACCGGCACCGAAGGCGTGTGGCACTTCGACTCGGGCCAGCCCGGCCGCCACGTAATGGTCAGCGCGCTGGTGCATGGCAACGAGCTGTGCGGCGCCTGGGCGCTCAAAGGCTTGCTCGACGTCGGTGTGCGCCCGCAGCAGGGCACGCTCACGCTCGCGTTCTGCAACCTCGACGCCTTCGACCGGTTCGACCCTGGCAACCACGACGCCTCGCGCTTCACTGACGAAGACCTCAACCGCCAGTGGCTGGACGAGCGCATCGATGCGGCCGACACCAACGAGCGCCGCCGTGCCGCCGCGCTGCGCCCGTGGGTTGCGCAGGCCGACTGGCTGCTCGACATCCACTCCATGCACGAGCCCTCGGCGCCGCTGCTGCTTACCGGCATCCAGCCGCGCAACTTGGCGCTGGCGCGTGCCATGCGCTCGCCCGAGCACATCGTGGTGGACGCTGGCCACAAGGACGGCGTGCGCATGCGCGACTACGGCCGGTTTGGCGACCTGGACGACAACGGCACGCGCTCGCTACTCATCGAATGTGGCTTCCATGGCGACCCGGCCAGCCGCGCTGTGGCGCAGGACCAGTGCGTGCGCTTCATCGAACAGTCTGGCGCACTGAGCGCCGACGCGCTGGCGCAGCAGCTGCCTGGCTGGCGCCTGCCCGACGCACCGCGCCAGTGGGCGCTGGAGGTGACCGGCCCCGTGGTCGCCACCAGCAGCGCCTTCCGGTTTGTGGCGCCGTACACGGGTCTTGAAGTGTTCGAGAAGGCGGGCACGGTGATTGGCGACAACGACGGCGTGCCGGTGGTCACTCCGTACGACGACTGCGTGCTGGTCATGCCCTCGGTGCGCCAGGCGCGTGCCGGGGTGACCGTGGTGCGCTTTGCGCGGCGCCGGTTGCTGTAGCCAGTGCTGTCGTTGTTTGCTATCTAGTTGATAGCTGCTAGGGTATATTCAACCGGCGCTACCGGCCATTTTGGCTTGTAGTCGGGGCCCCAGCACCACACAGGCCAGCGCGGCCACCACCAGCGCAATGCCTGCCCACTGCCAGGGCGCCACGCCCTCGTCCAGCAGCAGCCAGCCTGCGGTGAGGCCCACCACCGGCACCGCCAGGCTGAAGGGCGCAACGCGGTTGGCGGGGTAGCGCTGCAGCAGGTTGGTCCACAGCGCGTAGCCCACGATGGTGGCGGCCCAGCCCAGGTAGGCCACCGCCGCCCACGACAGCAGCGGCACGCTGGCCAGCGTCTGCCACTGCAGCCAGCGCGCGGCGTCGGGGTCGAACACAGCCGACAGTGCCATGAACGGCAGCACCGGCACCAGGCTGCTCCAGATCACAAAGGCCAAGGGGTCAAACCCCGGGCTGTGCTGCTGTGCCAGCCGCGCCACGATGTTGGACGACGCCCACATGGCCGCGCCGCACAGCGTGAGCAGCAGGCCCGCCAGCGTGGTGGCCGCCGCTACCCCCACGCCCGAGCCCGGGCCCACATAGTTCATAGCAAAACACACCAAGCCCAATGCGGCCAGCCCCATGCCCACGCGCAGCGGCAGACCCGGCCGCTCGCGCAGCAGTGCAAAACCGAACAGCGCCGTGAAGAAGACCTGGGTTTGCAGCAGCACGCTGGCCAGCCCGGCCGTCATACCCACCTTGAGCCCCATGAACAAAAAGCCGAACTGCCCCACGCCCTGGAACAGCCCGAACAGCAGCACCCAGCGCCAGTGCATGCGCGGCGGGCGCACCAGCAGCACCAGCGGCAGGGCAGCGCACAGGTAGCGCGCGGCGCCCAGCTGGAACGGGCTGAAGCTGCGCAGCCCCCACTTCATCGCCACAAAGTTCACGCCCCAGAGGATCACCACCACCAGCGCTGCGAGCAGGTCGCGCGCGCGCAGCGGGCTGGTGGCGGCTGCGGTCTGTGCAGCGCCGCTCATTGCGCCGCGCGCGCTGCGTCGATGTGCGCCTTCACGCGCTGGGCCAGCGCAATGTCGCCGGGCGTCTCGGGGCTCCATTTGTCCACGGTGCGCGGCTGGTCGCTGGCATCCACGGCGGTGTACACCGCCACGCAGTGCACCACGTCATCCCGTGATGCGCCGTGCACCGTGCCGCTGCGCACCTCCACCGCCAGGCACATGCTGGTGTCGGTGGTGTAGGCCAGGCGCGCATGCACCTCGACCAGGTGGCCCGGCCGGATGGGGCGCACAAAGTGGGCCCCACCCACAAACTCGGTCACGCAGTCTCCCCGGGCCCAGGCGCTGGCGCAGGCAAAACCGGCCTCATCCACCCAGCGCAGCACCGTGCCGCCGGGCACTCGGCCCGCCTGGGGCAGGGTGGTCTGGGACGCCAGGAAGCGCAGGGTGGTCGAGTGCATGCCGGAGGCTCCGAAGGATGGGGAAGCGGTCATTATTCTCCAGCGCCCGGCCGCCGCCGTCTCCCCGCAGCGGTGCGCGCGCCAGCACCCGCCACCGGGCGAAGCTCTGCGTGACTTGACCTGAGTCAAAACCCTACTGCAGACACATCCCTACATTGAGAAGCATTCCGTTCGGCCCTAGAGGGCCACCATCCAGTCGGCGGTGCCGACACCCGCCCCTGGGGCCTATTCCACTGCGCACGCTGCCATGTCACTGCTTCACCGGTTGAACCTGCTCGAAAAATTCCTCATCCTGGGGACCATCGGGCTCTTGATGAGCGCCTTGCCCACCTACCTGGTGGTGCGCGACTCGCTGCACTCCATCGATCACGCGCGGCGGGAGGCGCAGGGCGTGGCCCCCGCGCAGGCGCTCACGCTGCTGGTGCAGCGCATGCAGGTGCACCGGGGCCTGTCGGTGGGCATGCTCGGCGGCGACGAGTCGCTGGCTGCGCGTCGCCCCGCTGCACGCGATGCGGTCAACACAGCGCTGGACGACGTGAGCGCCCGCTTTGCCGCAGCCAAGGTGCCCGATTCGCAGATGGCGGCCTGGGCCCAGGCCCAGCAGACCTGGCGCTCGCTGGAGCAGGCCGTGGCCGCGCGCAGCATCGAACCGGCGCAGAGCACCGCGCAGCACACCCAGCTCATCGCGGCGCTGCTGCAGCTCAACGAGGCCCTGGTGCATGCCTATGGCCTGCAGATCGACCCTGAAGCCGAGACCCATGCGCTGATCCAGGCATCGCTCGCTCAGGCCCCCATGCTGGGAGAAAAGCTGGGCATGCTGCGCGCCCAGGGCGCCAGTGCACTGGGCAAGCGCGAGCTCACGCCCCAGGGCAAGGGCCAGCTGCTGGTGCTGCAGCAGCGCGTGGCTGAGCTGCAGGCCGATACGTTCCGGGGGCTGGACCGTGCCTTGCAAGGCAATGCCGAACTGCAACGCGCGCTGGGCAGCAGCGCGCAGGCTGTGCAGGGGCAGATCCAGCAGTCGCTGCAGATGGTGGAGCGCGACGTGATCAACGCCACTGAGCTGCAACTGCCCTCCAAGGACTATTTCGACGCCTTCACCCGCACCATCGAAGCGCTGAACGCGCTCAACAATCTGTCCATGACCAATCTGGACCAGGCCCTGCAGGCCCGTGTGGCTGCATTGCAGCGGAGTCTGCTGTGGGTGGCGCTGGCCTTGGTGCTCACGCTGTCGGCCACCAGTGCGATGGCGCTGGTGTTCGTGCGCTCCATGACCGGACCGCTGTCGCAGGCCGTGGCGTTGTCGCGTGCGGTGGCGCAGGGTGACCTGGCGGGCGCGCCCCTGGCCCATGGCACCAACGAAGTAGGCCAGTTGCTGCAGGCGCTGCAGCAGATGCGCACACAACTCACGGACGTGGTGCGCAACGTGCGCAGCGGGTCGGAGAGCGTGGCCACCGCCAGCGTGCAGATCGCCCAGGGCAACACCGACCTGTCGGCCCGCACCGAGAGCCAGGCCAGCGCGCTGGAGGAAACCGCCGCGTCGATGGAACAGCTCAACGCCACCGTGCGCCAGAACGCCGACAGCGCCCAGCAGGCCAGCCAGCTGGCCGCCAGCGCCAGCACGGTGGCCATCCAGGGGGGCGAGGTGGTGGCCCAGGTGGTGGACACCATGCATGGCATCAACGCCTCGTCACAGAAGATCTCCGACATCATCGGTGTGATCGACTCCATCGCGTTCCAGACCAACATCCTCGCGCTGAACGCCGCGGTGGAAGCCGCCCGTGCGGGCGAGCAGGGCAGGGGCTTTGCCGTGGTGGCCAGCGAGGTGCGCAGCCTGGCCGGGCGCAGTGCCGAAGCCGCGCGCGAAATCAAGTCCCTCATCAGCGCCAGTGTGGAGCGCGTGGCCCAGGGCAGCGCCCTGGTGGACCGCGCGGGCGCCACCATGAACGAGGTGGTGGGTGCCATCCGCCGCGTGACCGACATCGTGGGTGAGATCAGCGCCGCCAGCCATGAACAGTCCCTGGGCGTGGCCCAGGTGGGCGAGGCCGTCACGCAGATGGACCAGGTCACCCAGCAGAACGCCGCCTTGGTCGAAGAGATGGCCGCTGCCGCCAGCAGCCTCAAGAACCAGGCCGAAGACCTGGTGCACGTGGTGTCAGTGTTCCGCCTGGGCGATGAGCGCAGCCACAGCGGAGTGCTGCGACTTCAATAGCGCCTGGCGCATATGCACAAGGCGCTATGGGCCGTTCTGGCTTGAAATGGCCCCACCGTTCCTGGATGGACCTTGCTACTGGAGCCTGCTGACGATCCCCTGCGAGATCGTCAGCAGGCTTTTAGCCCTGAGGGCGCTCCATGCCCAGCGCGGCCAACTCGGCGTCGGTGAACACCCGCGAGCGGGTGTGGAAGGCCTTGCCCTCCGGCCCCTCCAGCGAGAAGGTGCCACCTGTGCCCTCGATCACATCGATGATGAGCTGCGTGTGCTTCCAGGTCTCGTACTGTGCCCGCCCGATGTAGAACGGGCAGCCGCCGATGTCGCCCAGGTACACGTCGCCCGCACCCATCGTGATCTCGCCGGGCAGATAGCAGTTGGCTGCGCTGTTGTCGCAGCAGCCGCCACTCTGGTGAAACATGAGCGCAGGGCCATGCTTTTCTTGCAGAAAGGCCACCAGCTCCAGTGCGGCGGGGGTGGCGGTGACTTTTTCGACCATGGTTGTCTCCAGCGTGCAATGCAAAAACGCGGCCAGTTGGAACAACGAGCCGCGTCAGTAGAAACGTTTCCAGCGGCCCACAAACCGTCCCTGGCTAGGCGTCTCCGTCGCAGACAGTGGCAGCGCCACGGCCAGACGGAGCAACGACGCCAGGGGCGGTTTTTGGGCCGCCACCCCAGATCAGAAGAAGCCGAGCTTGTTTTCGCTGTAGCTGACGAGCAGGTTCTTCGTTTGCTGGTAATGGTCCAACATCATCTTGTGCGTCTCACGCCCGATGCCCGACTCCTTGTAGCCGCCAAACGCTGCGTGCGCGGGGTACGCGTGGTAGCAGTTGGTCCACACCCGCCCGGCCTTGATCGCGCGGCCCATGCGGTAAGCCACGTTGCCGTTGCGGCTCCACACGCCTGCACCCAGGCCATACAGCGTGTCGTTGGCAATCGCCAGGGCTTCGGCCTCGTCCTTGAAGGTGGTCACGGCCAGCACGGGGCCGAAGATTTCTTCCTGGAAGATGCGCATCTTGTTGTGGCCTTTGAACAGCGTGGGCTGCACGTAGTAGCCGCCTTCCAGGTCGCCGCCCAGGTGGGCCTGGCCACCACCGGCCAGCACTTCGGCACCTTCCTGCTTGCCCAGGTCGAGGTAGCTCAGGATCTTGGTCAGCTGCTCTTTGGAGGCCTGCGCGCCCATCATGCTGTCGGTGTCCAGCGGGTTCTGCTGCTTGATGGCGGCCACGCGCTTGAGCACACGTTCCATGAACTTGTCGTAGATCGATTCCTGAATGAGTGCGCGCGATGGGCAAGTGCACACCTCGCCCTGGTTGAACGCGAACAGCACCAGGCCTTCCACGGCCTTGTCCAGAAACGCATCGTCCTTGTCCATCACGTCAGCAAAGAAGATGTTGGGGCTCTTGCCACCCAGCTCCAGCGTGGCAGGGATCAGGTTGTTGGCGGCGGCCTGCGCAATCACGCGGCCGGTGCTGGTGGAGCCGGTGAACGCTATTTTTGCAATGCGCTTGCTCTGCGCCAGCGGCATGCCGGCCTCGCGGCCAAAGCCGTTGACGATGTTGAGCACGCCGGGCGGCAGCAGGTCGGCAATCAGCTCCACCAGGATGAGGAGGGAAATCGGCGTGGACTCTGCGGGCTTGAGCACCACGCAGTTGCCTGCTCCCAGCGCGGGCGCCAGCTTCCACGCGGCCATCAGGATGGGGAAGTTCCACGGAATGATCTGGCCCACCACGCCCAGCGGCTCCTGGATGTGATACGCCACCGTGTTCTCATCGATGTTGCTCAATGCGCCTTCTTGCGCCCGCACGCAGCCCGCAAAGTAGCGGAAGTGGTCCACGGTGAGCGGGATGTCGGCGTTCAGCGTTTCGCGGATGGCCTTGCCGTTGTCCACGGTTTCGGCGTAGGCCAGGCGCTCCAGGTTTTCCTCGATGCGGTTGGCGATCTTGAGCAGGATGTTGGCGCGCGTGGCGGCATCGGTCTTGCCCCAGCTGTCGGCAGCTGCGTGGGCGGCGTCCAGTGCCAGTTCGATGTCTTCGGCGGTGGAGCGCGCGGCCTGGGTGTAAACCTTGCCGCTCACCGGCGTGATGACATCAAAGTACTGGCCCTTGACGGGCGGCACGAATTTGCCGCCGATGAAGTTGTCGTAACGGGGCTTGTACGTGATCTTGGCGCCAGCGGCGCCGGGGGCTGCGTAAACGGTCATGGTGTTGTCTCCTGCGATGGTTGTGTGCATCGGGTGGGCTCTGTAGCGCCTGTCCGATGCCAACCCCTTACTCAAAACACATGCCAGCGGGCCTGGGCGCACGAAGTGTTGATTTCATTGGATTTTTTCGGCCGCCCAGTGCGGATACCTGTCGCAGCCGCCCGCGCCCGGGTGTCCCGGGCCGCGACACCTGTCACGAAATGGAACAGTTGGCACGCCGCTTGCGCCCACACCCTTGCCCCGCGCCGTGGAGCCCGCCATACTGGCCCACACACCACAAGCGGGCCGCCCTGAGCCCGCACGGAGACAAAGCGTGCGCCCCAACACCTCCCCCGTCGCCCTGCGACAGGCCCGCCAGCACCTGCTGGACTCTGGCCAGTGCCCCAGCGGCCTGGTGGATGAGCGCCTGGCGCGCTCCTGGTCGCGCAGCATGGCGGCCGGCCTGCTGCCCACCGGGCGGCCGCAGGCCATCGACCACCCCAGCAGCGGCACGCTGCGCCAGGTGTTGGCCAGCAACCCCGAGCTGCTGGCGCATTCGCGGCCAGTGATGGAATACCTGTTCGAGCAGGTGCGCCACAGCCAGAGCGTGGTGGTGCTGGCCGACCGGCGCGGCATGCTCATGCACACGCTGGGCGACCCGCACTTTGTGGACAAGGCCGAGCGCGTGGCGCTGACCAGCGGCGCCTCCTGGCACGAGGCGCACCGGGGCACCAACGCCATCGGCACGGCCCTGGCCGAGGCCTGTGCAGTGGAGGTGCACGGCGGCGAGCATTTTCTGGAGCGCAACAACTTTCTCACCTGCGCGGCCTCGCCCATCCTGTCGGCCACGGGCGACCTGCTGGGCATCCTCGATATCTCGGGCGACTACCGCAACGGCCACGCCCATGCGCTGGGCCTGGTCAGCACGGCCGCCCGCATGATCGAAAACCGCCTGCTGGCCGCCACCTGCAAGCGCAACATCCGCCTGCACCTGCACAGCGCGCCCGAGGGCATTGGCAGCGTGGCCGAGGGCATCGTGGCCGTGTCGGCCGACGGCTGGATCGTGGGCGCCAACCGCGTGGCGCTGGCGCAGCTGGGCCTGCACGCGGGCGATGTGGGCGCCACCTTGCTGGAGCGGGTGCTGGACGTACGGCTCGATGACCTGCTCTCGCACCACAAGCGCCGCCCCCAGCAGCCGCAGGCCTTGCGCACACTGCAAGGTGCCTTGCTGTTTGCCCAAGTACAGATGGACGCCGCCTGGGTTGCCAGCCCCACACGGCCCGCCGCTGCGGCTAGCGCGCTCACGCAAGATGCACTGGCCCAGCTCGACACCGGCGACGCCCGCTGGCGCGCCGCCGCCGACAAGGCCCGCCGCGTGGTGGGCAAGCCGATTGCGGTGCTGGTGCAGGGCGAGTCGGGCGTGGGCAAGGAGGTGTTTGCGCGCGCGCTGCACGCCAGCGGCCCGCGCCGCGATGCGCCGTTTGTAGCCATCAACTGCGCGGCCATCCCTGAGCACCTGATCGAATCCGAACTCTTCGGCCATGTGGCCGGCGCCTTTACCGGCGCACGCAAGGAGGGCCACCTGGGCCGCCTGCGCGAGGCCCATGGCGGCACGCTGTTCCTCGACGAAATCGGCGACATGCCGCTCGCCCTGCAGACCCGCCTGCTGCGTGTGCTGCAAGAGCGCAGCGTGACGCCCGTGGGCGCCAGCAAGGCCGTGCCGGTGGACTTTGCACTGGTCTGCGCCACGCACAACCAGCTCATGCAGGCGGCGGAGCAAGGGCGCTTTCGGCAAGACCTGTACTACCGCATCAACGGCCTCACGGTGCAGCTGCCCGCACTGCGCGAGCGCAGCGACTTTGTGGCGCTGCTGCAGCGCCTGCTGGCCGACCTGGCGACGGAACAGGGTCTGGGTTTTGAAGTGCAGGTGGCGCCCGACCTGCTGGCCCGTCTGGCCGCCTACCCCTGGCCCGGCAACCTGCGCCAGCTGGCCAATGTGTTGCGCACCGCCTGCGCCATGCTGGCCGAGGGCGAAGACACCCTGGGCTGGGAGCACATGCCCGACGACCTGGTGCAGGCGCTGACGGCGGTGCCCGCCAGCCCGCGCAGCGATGCCGCAGCGGGCGTCGGTATGGACGGCCTGCCCGCCAGCCTGAGCCTGCAGCAGCTGTCCCAGGCCGCCATCGACCAGGCGCTGCAGGCTGCGCGTGGCAACATGTCGCAGGCCGCGCGCCAGCTGGGCATCAGCCGCCAGACGCTGTACCGCAAGCTGAAGATGCCGGTGGCCTGAGGGCCTGTCAGGTTCATTGATTTGCTATTGATTTGAGAGCTGTTGTCGTATATTGCACTAGCGCTTGCGGCACTTTTGGCTGAATTTTCAGGGTGCGGCATGTCCTGGGCGTTCGCAGGGCGCGCCCGGCGGCATCAGCCCCGCTCGCTCCGTGGCAACACCAGCCGCGCGCGCAGCCCCGCGCCCGGCGTACTCTGCAGCTCCAGCCGTCCGCCATGGCTGCGCGCCACGCGCTCCACAATGGCCAGGCCCAGCCCCGCGCCCGGTGCGCCCGAACGTGCCGCGCCATCGCCGCGCGCAAAGGGCTGGCGGATGCGGTCCAGCTCTGCCGGGGCGATGCCCGGGCCCTGGTCCTGCACCTCCAGCCACACGCCGTCGGCATCCGCCCCCGTGCGCAGCAGCACCGGCGGTGTGCCGTGGCGCCAGGCGTTTTCCACCAGGTTGTCCAGCGCGCGGCGCAGGGCCTGGGGGCGCACCGGCACGTTGGGCAGCGAGCCCAGCGCCAGCCGCACCGTGCGCCCATGGTCGGCCTGCGCCTCGGCCACGGCCTGGGCCAGGTCGTTGAGCGATGCCGTGGTGGGCACCTCGGCCTCGCCTGCGTTGGAACCGACCCGCGCAAACTGCAGAAACTGGCCCACGATGCCGTCCATCTCGTCGATGCTGCGCGCCATGCTCGCGGCCAGGGGCGCATCCACCTGCGCACCGGCAATCTCCACGCCCAGGCGCAGCTTGGTCAGCGGGGTGCGCAGGTCGTGCGACACCCCGGCCAGCATCAGCGCACGCTCCTGCTCGGCTGCGGCCAGGCTGTGCGCCATGTGGTTGAAGCTGCGGCCCACGGTGGCGATTTCTTCGGGCCCGTCCTCGGGCAACGGCGCGGGCGGTTGGCCTTGCGCCAGCTGCCGGGCCGCCGCCACCACCTGCGCCAGCGGGCGGTTGATGTGCCGCTGCAGCCACCAGGCCCCCAGCAGCGCCAGCAGCATGCTGGCCAGCGTGGCGGCCAGCCAGGCGCCGGTGAACTCGCGCGTGGGAAACACGCTGGGCAGGTTCAGCCAATAGGTCTCTGCCCCCTCGGGCCCCTGGTGCACTATGCGCAAGGCCAGCACGCCGGTGCTGTCGCGGCGCCATACGGGTTGTGAAGTGTTTGTTGCCGCATCGTCCGCCCCCAGCCGGCGCGACACCGCCTGCACAAACTGGCGCTCCATGGGCGACAACAGCGCACGCCGCGCAGCGCTTTCCGCCGCCACCGGCGGGGCCGACCGCACCGCCTGCTGGTTGAAGGCCTCGACAAACGCGGCCCGCTGTGCCGGGGGCAGCGCCTGCAGCCCTGCGCGCAGCGCGCCCACATTGCGCGCCACGCCATCGGCCACTTGTGCCACGCGGGGCTGAAAGATCATCTGCCGCACCAGCACGGCCGCCACCAGCTGGCCCAGCACGATCAACACCGCCATCAGCAGCAGGTTGCGGCCCAGCAGGCTGCGCGGCCACCAGCCTCGGGTGGGGTTGCGTGTGGCGGAGGGCTTCATGGCTTGCCTCCGCCGCCGGGCGCTGCACCATCGGGCACGAACACATAGCCCACGCCCCACACGGTACGGATGTGGCGCGGCTGCGCCGGGTCGGCCTCGATGAGCTTGCGCAGGCGCATCACCTGCACATCGATGCTGCGGTCGGTGGCGGTGTGGTCGGGGCCATAGGCCAGCGCGATGAGCCGGTCGCGGCCCAGGGGCCGGTGCGGTTGCTGTGCCAGCGCCTGCAGCAGCGCGAATTCGCCCGTGGTCAAGGACACGTCCTGGGCGCCGTCGCCGTCGGCGCCCCCGTGGCGTTCCAGCCGGCGCTCATCCAGCCACAGCGTGAACGCGCCAAAATCGATGCGTCCGCCCGTCTGGCGCGGCCCGGTGTGCGCACCCAGCAGGCGCTGGCGGCGCACCATGGCCTGGATGCGGGCCAGCAGTTCGCGCGGGTTGAAGGGCTTGGGCAGGTAGTCGTCGGCGCCCATCTCCAGGCCCACGATACGGTCCACGGGGTCTCCGCGCGCGGTGAGCATCAGGATGGGGATGGTCTCGCCCTGCGCGCGCAGGCGGCGGCAGATCGACAGGCCATCCTCGCCCGGCATCATCACGTCGAGCACCAGCACATCAAAGCGCTCGCGCTGCAGCAGCACATCGAGCGGGCCCGCGCCCTCCACCGTGCGCACGCTGTAGCCCTGGTCGCTCAGGTAGCGCTGCAGCAGCGCACGCAGGTCGGGTTCGTCATCGGCGACCAGGATCTTGGCCAGGGCTTCCGTCATGGGGCGGTGTGTGGGTGTGGCAGCGGCAGCGGGTGGGTGCAGCCAAGGCTGCGTGCCAATGGTAGGGCCGAAAACACCGGGTGCCAGCGCGGGCTGGCGCTCCGGTGCATGACAACGCATGACGCGTGCCGGTGGTTTGTCATGCTTTGTCATACATCGTGCAGCAAGCGCCACAACTGGCTCATACCTCGCGGCCATAGTTCAGCCCATCGCAGCACCCTGCTGCTTCGCACCCTTTGATCTGTTGCAAGGAGCCCACCGCCATGTTCTCTTTCGCCCCAACACCAACCGCCCCCGTTGCCACCTACCGCGCCATGCTGCTGGCCGCCCTCGCCGTGGGCGCACTGCTGCTCCTGGCGGCCAGCGATGCCAGCGCACGCAGCCGCCACACGGTGGAGCACAACGCCGATGGCAGCACCACCGCACGCACCGGCGTGGTCCGCGCAGCGCCGGGCGGTGGGGGCGTGCTGCGCGGCCGCAGCGTGACCACCGACGGCCAGGGCCACGGCAGCGTGCGCAGCGGCGCCGCCGCGGTGGGCCCCAACGGCGCCACGGCGGTGCGCCAGGGCCAGAGCGCGAGGAATGCCGATGGCACGGCCAGCCACAGCAGCGCCATTACCGCCCAGGGCGACCGGGGCACGCTGCAGAGCACGGGCGCCGCCACGCGCAGCGCTGACGGCAGCGTGACGCAGGGCCGCACCACCACGGCCACCAGCGCCACCACCGGCAACAGCGTGCAGACCAGCAGCTCGTACAACGCGGACACCGGCCGTTCCCGCAGCGCCAGCTGCTTTGACGCCAGCGGCGCCCCCATGGCCTGCCCCGCGCGGCCCTGATCCATCACCGTCCATTCATTGAGCCAGGAGATCCCGCATGTCCCGTCCTTCCACCCCACTCTCCGCGTTCGCCTCCCTGCGCACAGGCCTGGGCGCAGCGCTGTGTGCGCTGGCCGCTGTGCTGACCCCGCCCGCCCACGCCCAGCTGCGGGGGCTGGGGCCTTTCGCGCAGTTGCGGGACACCGCTGCGGCCTTACCCGCCGGTGTGCAGCGCCTGGCCGATGTGCCCTATGGTGCGGACCCGCTGCAGCGCATGGATGTCTACCTGCCCGCTGCTGGCAGTGCCGTCAGCAGCGCTGCGGTGGCCAGCGGTACGCGCGCGCCGGTGATCTTCATGGTGCATGGCGGCGCCTGGCGCACGGGCGACAAGGCCATGTCCCGCGTGGTGCAGGAGAAGGTGGCGCGCTGGGTGCCCAAGGGCTTTGTGTTCATCTCGGTGAACTACCGCCTGTACCCCACCGTGAACGTGCTGCAGGAGGCGCAGGACGTGGCCATGGCGCTGTCCGCCGCGCAAAGCCGCGCCGCCAGCTGGGGCGCCGATGCATCGCGGTTCATCCTGATGGGGCATTCGGCGGGCGCGCACCTGGTGTCGCTCATCAATGCATCGCCCACCCTGGCCCAGCGCGAGGGGGCCTGGCCCTGGCTGGGCACCGTGTCGCTGGACAGTGCGGCACTCAATGTGCCGGTGGTGATGACCGCGCCGCACTACCCGTTTTACGACGAGGTGATGGGCGCCAACCCGTTGTTCTGGGCGGCGGTGTCGCCGTACCACGCGCTGTCGGGGCCGGTGCCGCCGTTCCAGTTCGTGTGCTCTACCGAGCGCCCCGACCACCCCTGTCTGCAGGCCCAGGGCATGGCCCGCCGCGTGCGCGACCTGGGCGGCCGTGCCGAGGTGCTGCCGCAGGAGCTGACCCACGGCGAGATCAATGCGCAGCTGGGCCTGGAGAGCGCCTACACGCGGGCCGTGGAAGCCTTCATGGCCTCGCTGGACGCCGTGGTGGCGCAGCGGCTCAAGTAATTGCGTTCAGTGGGCCTGCACGGCCCTGCGCAGCGCCGCACGGGCTAGCAGGCGGGTGGAGTCCAGCGTGGGCAGCGGGGAGTTGGCATCGCTCAGGATCAGCGGGATTTCGGTGCAGCCCAGCACCACGGCATCGCAGCCGTCTTCGCGCTGCATGCGGGCGATGATCTGCTGGAACAGGGCCACGCCCTCGGGGCGAATGAGGCCGGGCACCAGCTCGTCCATGATGATGCGGTTGATCTCGCTGCGTTCGGCCTCGGTGGGCCGCACCCATTGCAGGCCCTGGGCCTGCAGCGCATCGGGGTACACGCTGCTGTCCATCAGCCAGCGCGTGCCGGTCAGGGCCAGGCGCCGGTGGCCGCGCGCTGCCGCCTCGGCCGCCACCACCTCGGCAATGTGCAGCCAGGGCAGCGGCGAGTGGGGCAGCACGCGGTCCATCGCCTGGTGGATGGTGTTGTCGGGGCAGATCAGAAAATCGGCGCCTGCTCGCGCCAGCTTGTGGGCGGAGGCGAGCATCAGGTCGGCCACGCCTTGCAGGTCCTGCCGATCCAGGCAGTCCACGTAGTCAGCCAGCGACGGCGTGTGCAGCGTCACCTCGGGGTGGGCATGCGGGCGGCCCAGCAGTGCAGCGCCTTCGGCGCACAGGGTGCGGTAACACAGGGCGGCCCCTTCGGCAGAGCAGCCCACGATGCCGATGTGTTGGGGCATGGATGTGGTCCAGAGCGGTTGCAAAGGCCCATTATTGCCACCGTAGCTGTCGCTGCCTGGCACCGCCGCTGTGCCGGTCAGTCCCCGCGCACCCGCTGCGCAAACCCGCGGGTGCTGAACTGCTCCACCACAAAGTCCACAAACACCCGGGTGCGTGCGGGCAGCAGCTTCTTGCTGGGGTAGTACAGCGAGGTCGGCCCTGCGTCGGCCCACCAGCCGGGCAGCACCCGCACCAGGTCGCCCCGCGCCAGCCAGGGCTGCGCAAACGGCATGGGCAGCACGGCCAGGCCCAGGCCCATCAGCGCGGCCTGGCACATGGCCTCGGGGTCGTCGAACACGATGCGCGGGCGCAGCTCCACGGGGGCGGCATCGCCCACCTTGTTGCGCAGCGTGGTGACGTTGATGCGCCCGGTGCGGATGTTGCGCCGGGCAATGCCATCCCACTGCGCCAGGTCCGCCGGGTGGCGCGGCGCCCGCTTGCGGCCCTGCAGCAGCGCAGGCGCGGCCACGACCACCAGGTGGATGGGGCCCAGCGTGCGCGCCACCATGTCCGGGTTCAGGTTCAGCCCGCCGCCAATGCCGGCGTCAAAGCCCTCGCCGATCAAGTCCACCTGCCGGTTCTCAAAGCGCCAGTCGGGCTGGATGGCCGGGTAGCGGTGCAAGAACTCGGTGAGCAGCGGCACCAGGTACGCGCGCCCAAAGGCCTGGCCCATGCTGACCTTGAGCGTGCCCGCTGGCTGCTGCTCGGCCTCTGCCGCGTGGTCCACCGCATCGGCCAGGGCGGTGAGAGGCGGGCCCACTTGTGCCAGCAGGCGCTGCCCGCCCTCGGTGAGCGTGAGGCTGCGCGTGCTGCGCTGGAACAGCCGCACGCCCAGGCTGGCCTCCAGCCGCGCCACGTTCTTGCTCACGGCGGCGGGCGTCAGGCCCATGAGCCGCGCGGCGGCCGAAAAGCTGCCCGACTGGGCGGACTGCACAAACGATTCGAGGTGGCTGAGGGGTTGCATGTGGGGTATTTTCAACCAAGGGTTGAAAGATATACAGCCTATTCATGGCTACCGGAGCATGAGTGTTTTTCTGACACTGCAGGTCTTCCCGGTTCGGTGACGAACCACTTTTTTGCATACATCTCGTTGGAGAAACAACACCATGTCTTCTGTGTCTGAAACATCCCCGGTCTCTGCTCCTTCATCACCGGGCCGCCCGCTGGCGGGCAAGGTCGCGCTCGTCACCGGCGGCGCGCGCGGCATTGGCGCGGCCATCGTGCGGCGCCTGGCGCGCGACGGTGCGGCCGTGGCCTTTACCTACAGCAGCTCCGCAGCACCTGCGCAGGCCCTGGTGGCGGACATTGCGGCAAGCGGTGGCAAAGCCCTGGCCCTGCAGGCCGACAGCGCCGATGCCGTCGCCCTCACGCAGGCGGTGGACCGCGCCGCACGCGAGCTGGGCCGCCTGGACATCCTCGTCAACAACGCGGGCGTCGCCATCGCGGGTGAGATCAGCAGCTTTGCGCTGGCCGACTTTGACCACACGCTCAATGTCAACGTGCGCGCCGTGTTCGTGGCCACCCAGGCCGCCGTGCGCCACATGGGCCAGGGCGGTGCCTATGGCCGCGTCATCACCATCGGCAGTACCAACTCCGACCGCGTGCCATGGGCCGGATTCAGCGTGTACGGCATGAGCAAGGCCGCCATCGTGGGCCTGACCAAGGGCCTGGCGCGCGACCTGGGCCCGCGTGGCATCACGGTGAACAACGTGCAGCCCGGCCCGGTCAACACCGACATGAACCCGGCCGACGGCCCCATGGCGGGCGACATGCACAGCCTGATGGCCCTGAACCGCCACGCCCATCCCGATGAGATCGCGGGCATGGTGGCGTATCTGGCGGGGCCGGAGTCGGGCATGGTGACGGGGGCGAGCTTGCTGATCGACGGCGGGTTTGCTGCCTGAACGGTCTGCGCGGCGCTCACTGCGTGGGCTTTCGCGCCCGGGGCTTTTTCTGTACAGCCGGGCCGTGGGTCGCCAGCTCTTTGGGCGTGAGCAGGTAGGCGGGGTTGTTGGCCACCATCTCCACCGCCAGGTCGATGAACGCCCGCACGCGCGCAGGCAGCGCCGTGCGGCTGCCGTAGTACACGTAGAGCGCCAGGTGCTGCGCCACATGCTGGGGCAGCAGCGGCACCAGCTGGCCACTGCGCACCAGCGGCGCGGCCGTGACGCCCACTAGCTGGCCCACCGCGTGGCCGCCCAGCACCGCACGGGCCTCCACCTCGATGTCGTTGGTGCAGAACGTGGGGTGGATGGTGCGCGCCACGATGTCGTCGCCCACCTGGAATTCCCAGGGCATGGGCTTGCCGGTGGATGCATGGCGAAAGCCGCTGCAGCGGTGCTGCGCCAGGTCGTCGATGCTGGCCGGCGCACCGTGGCGCGCGATGTACGAAGGCGCTGCGCACACGATGAGCTGCAGCGTGAGCAGCCGCCGCGCCACCACGCCGCCCTCGGGCGGGTAGCCCGAGCGGAAGCCCACATCCACGCGGTCTTCCACCCAGTTGCCGATGCGGTCGTCCAGCTGCACATCAGGCTCCACCAGCGGGTGGCGGCGGCAGAATTCCTCGAGCACTGGCCAGATCACCTCCAGCAGGATGGAGCGCGGCGCCACGATGCGCAGCGGCCCTGCCATCTCCTCACGCCCGCGCCGCGCGCCCTGCACCGCCTGCTGCAGTGTGGCCAGGCCCGGCTGTGCGGAGGCCAGGAACCGCCGCCCTTCTTCAGTGAGGCTCAGGCTGCGCGTGGTGCGGTGGAACAGCCGCACGCCCAGGTGCGACTCCAGCTGCACCAGCAACTGGCTGGACGCCTGTGGCGTGATGCCCTGCGCGGCCGCCGCTTGGCGCAGGCTGCCCAGCTCGGCGGCCTTGGCAAAGTTGGCGATGGCGCGCAGTTCATTGATGGCCATGGTGGGCAGGCATTGTGCGGGGCGGCTGCGTGGTGGATTGGCAAGCATTGCTTGCGAATGAATCCAGAGATTATGGGCTAGTCGCATGGCAATGCCTTGCCTAAAGTCCACCGCCATGGGCACCGCCCGTTGCTCAACACCACCTCAAGGACCTGTCATGACTTCCACCACAGCCACCACCACCCATTCCTCGTATTCCCGCGTCTGGATGATCACCGGCGCCTCGCGTGGCATCGGCGCGCGCATTGCCGAGGCCGCGCTGGCCCAGGGCGATGCCGTGGTTGCCACGTCGCGCGATGCCGCCTCGGTCGAAAAGCACTTGGGCGTACATGATGCCCTGCTGCCCCTGGCGTTGGACGTGACCGACGAGGCACAGGCCCGCCATGCCGTGGGCGCGGCGCTCGACCGCTTCGGCCGCATCGACGTGCTGGTCAACAACGCGGGCTACGGCCTGCTGGGCGCGGTCGAAGAAGCCACCGCCGACGAGGTGCTGCGCCTGTACGACACCAACGTGTTCGGCCTGCTGCATGTGACCCGCGCCGTGCTGCCCGCCATGCGCGCGCGCCGCGGCGGGCATGTGATCAACATCTCGTCGCTGGGCGGCGTGCAGTCGGCCGCCGGGTTTGGCCTGTACTGCTCCACCAAGTTTGCGGTCGAGGGCATCACCGAAGCGCTGCATGCCGAGCTGGCGCCGCTGGGCATTCACGCCACGGTGGTGGAGCCGGGGTACTTCCGCACCGAGTTTCTGGACAGCGCCTCGCTGGCCGTATCACCGCGGGTGCTGGAGGACTACGCCGAGAGCGCTGGTGCCGTGCGCGAAGCAGCGCGCCGCATCAACCTGAACCAGCCCGGCGACCCCGTGCGCCTGGCCCAGGCCGTGATGCAGCTGGTGGCCAGCCCCACGCCGCCGCTGCGCCTGCCGCTGGGCACCGACACGCTGCAAACCATTGCCGACAAACATGCCTTTGTGGCGAAAGAGACGGCGCAGTGGCGTGCGGTGGCGGCGTCCACGGACTTCCCTGTGCAGGAAGCAGCACTCCAGATGGCGTGAGTTAGCGCTCCTGCTTTGGTAGCTGATAGCGCATAACCATCAGGCGCCAGGGGCTGTTTTGGTTCAAATTTCGGGGCCTGGGTGCACCCTGGACGATGCGCGGGCGGCCTACGCTCACACCGGCCGCGCAAACTCCATCACCCAGTTCACCTCCCAGGTCGCGCCGCCGTCGTCCGAAAACGCCTGCTGCCAGCGCGGCGCGCCCGTGTGCATCTGCGACCACTCGAAGCGCACGCGCACCGGGCGTCCCTCGAACAGCTCCTCGCCTTCAAACAGGCCCAATCCGTCGTGAAAGCCGCCCACTACGGGCGGCAGCAGCAGGCCTGTGGCCGGGTCCAGGCCGCCCGTGAGGTTGTCCAGCCAGTAGATGCTCCAGCGCTGCGTGACGGGGTTGAACACCCGCAGTGCCATGCCCACGTAACCGGGCTTCCAGGCCAGCGGCGTGAAATCGTCGAAGTTGCCGATGCCCCCTGGCAATGGATGCGCGGTGCCCGTCGCGTTGAACACTTCCCAGTCGTTGCAGCCCGCGAGCCTGCGCACCAGGCGCATGTTGCGAATGCGCCAGGGGCCCATGAGGAAGTCGAAGTCGCGCGTGGCGCTGGGCGCCACGGTGGGCGACGGGATGGGAATGAGGCGGGCTGGGGTGGACATGGTGGGACTTCGTGGTGGTTGGTGCGTCAGGGGGAGAGGTGTGCGGGTGTGTCACGCATGCAGCGCCGAGCGCGCGGTGGGCTGCAGGCGCAGCACCTCCGGCTCTGCCGCCAACCAGGGCGAAAGACCGGGCACCACGTCGCGCGCCCAGGCCCCGCTGTCGGCAAACGACTGCAACGCAGCCTCGTCGCCAAACAGGGCCAGGCCCACCAGCACGGGTTCGCCTTCGCGCACCGGCAGGCGGACAAAGGTGTTGGGGCTGTGCTCGGTGCAGAACCAGGCGAGCTGGCGCGCGCCGCCGCGCAGCAGGGTGGGCACCATGCGGTGGCGGCAGAAGTCCAGCAACTGGGGTGTGGCGGGCTCCCGCAACGGGTATATGGTGACCTGCAGGAGGCCAGCGGTGGCACCCTGCGCGCCGGGCTCCGGCCGCGCATGCTGCGGCACGGCGGCCGTGGCACCGGGCCAGGCCGGGCAGAGCAAGCGCACGTTGTCCGAATCGATCATGGTCGCATTGGCGGCATTGCGGTGCGCTGCCCACACGGGGCCGCCATAAAAGCCCTCCAGCGCGCGGTGGCGCGCCTGCATGTCGGCAAAGCTGCGCAGCCAGACGAACTGGTCGGGCCGGTCCAGGTCGCGGAACTGGCCCAGCACGCGCATGCCCTGCGCCTCCTGGGTTTCCACAAACTCCCGCTCGAACAGGTCGATGAGCACCTCGCGCTGCTGGGGTTGCAAGGTGTACTGGCGCAGTTCAACGATGGCGTGGGGATCGGTGGTGGGCATGGAGGCTCCTGAAAAGGGGTGGGGCAAGAAGGCAAAAACAGGGCTGCAGTGTGTGCCGCTATACCTGCCAATCTATGGCAGGTATTTGCGCTATCTTTGGCCTTCTGTCTTTTTGAGCTACCCCTGCCAAAGCCCATGCGCGCCAGCCGTTTGTTGTCCCTCCAGATGCTGCTGGAAACGCGCGGCCGCATGAGCGCACAGGCGCTGGCCGAGGCGCTGGAGGTGTCGGTGCGCACGCTGTACCGCGATGTGGACCAGCTCAGCGCTGCGGGCGTGCCCATCTATGCCGAGCGTGGGCGCCATGGTGGTTTTGCGCTGCTGCCGGGCTGGAAGACCACGCTCACAGGCCTCACGCCGTCCGAGGCGCAGGCCGTGTTCTTGAGTGGCCTGCCCGGCCCTGCGCAGGACCTGGGTCTGGGCGGCGATGTCGCGGGCGCGCGTCTGAAGCTGCTGGCCGCACTGCCCGCCGCCTGGCGCGACGACGCGCAGCGTGTCAGCACCCGCCTGCACCTGGACCCGGTGGACTGGTACCGCGAGAGCGACCCCACACCGCACCTGCCCACGGTGGCGGCCGCCGTGTGGAGCGGCCACCAGATCACCCTGCGCTACGAGGGCTGGGCGCGCACGGCAGAGCGCACCGTGAGCCCGCTGGGCCTAGTGCTGAAAGCGGGCGTGTGGTACCTGGTGGCTTTGCCTGTGGGAGCAGACGCGCGCGGGCCACGCACCTACCGGGTGTCGAACATCCTCGCGGCCACGGCGCTCGACCAACCGGCCCAGCGCCCTGTGCGCTTTGACCTGCCCGGCTACTGGGCTGCGTCGATCCGGCGTTTTGAGTCAGGCCTGTACACGGGCGAGGCTGCACTGCTGGCCACACCCGAAGGGCTGCGGGGCCTGCGCGCGCTCAGCAGCGCTGTGGCGCGTGCGGTGGCCGCCGCTCCACCGTCCCGCCGCAAGGATGGCCGCACGGCCGTGACGATCACCATTGAATCGGTGGAGCATGCCTGCGGGCAGCTGATGCGGCTGTCGCCGCAAGTGGAGGTGTTACGGCCCTTGGCATTGCGCCGCGCGCTGGTGGCGCGGGTGCAGGCCACGGCTCAGCTGTACGGGCTGGTTGCCGAATGAGGCAGTGGTGAAATTGCTGCTAATTTAATAGCAATAAAGGCATTATTGATGGGCACTACTGGTCCATAGGCCCACAAAAATCTGGGCACAGTCTTTTTTGGCAGGGCTGGCCCGTGCGCCGGGCGTTCAAAGCCCCCGTTCCACCATGTCCAGCAGGCGCTGGCTCAGCAGATCCAGCATCTGCTGGGGCGTGCCGCGCAGCGGCCCGTCGATGGCGAGCAGCGCCATGCCGTGCACGGTGGACCAGGCCAGGTATTCGGCGCCCGGGCGGCGTGCGGGCGGCAGGGCGCCAGCGGTTACCAGGTCGTCCAGTGCTGCGCTCAGGTGCTGGAAGGGGTTGAGCCCCGTGGCGCCGCCCATGGCGGGGTCGGGCGTTTGCTGCACCGTGAAGCGGCCGCCGAACGCGGTGCGAAAGAGCCCCGTTTCGGCGTGCGCAAACCGCAGGTAGCCGGCGCCCACGGCGCGCACCTTGGCATGGGCCTGCGCGGTGGGACTGCCGGTGGTGGGCACCAGGGCCAACTCGGCCTCCATCGACCGCGCCGCGGCCGCCACGGCAGCGGCGCGCACGGCGCCCAGCAGGTCGTCGCGGTTGGCGAAATGGCGGTAGGCCGCATTGGGTGCCACACCTGCTCTGCGCGTGGCCTCGCGCAGCACCACAGCATCCGGCCCGCCCTGGCGTGCCAGTTCGATGCCTGCGTCCAGCAGCGCGCGGTGCAAATCGCCGTGGCGGTAGGTGGTGCGCCCAGTGGGCGGGTTGGCGGCAGCTTTGTTGCGGGTGGTTACGGTCATGGGAAGCTTGGATGTGGACACTGTCCATTATCTTTGCTATGGTTTGTGGACGGTGTTCACAATTGTGCGTCGAAATCATTCCTGACCCGTCAACCCTCTCCCAGGAGACCCCCATGAAAGTCGAGCCCTACCTGATGTTTGAAGGCCGCTGCGATGAAGCGCTGGAGTTCTACCGCCGCGCCCTTGGCGCCGAGGTCACCATGCTCATGCGCTACAAGGACAACCCCGAGCCCGCCGCTGGTGAGGGCTGTGCTGACGGCAGCGGCCCGGGCCCCACGCCCGAGATGGTCATGCACGCCTCGTTCACCGTGGGCGACACGCAGATCATGGCGTCGGACGGCATGGGCTCGGGCCACGCCAGCTTCCAGGGCATCTCGCTGGCGCTGAGCCCGGCCAATGCGGCCGATGCCAAACGCTATTTCGACGCGCTGGCCGATGGCGGCAAGGTGCAGATGCCGCTCACCAAGACCTTCTTCTCGCAGGCCTTTGGCATGGTGGCCGACCGCTTTGGCGTGCCCTGGATGGTGGTGGCCCCCGAATGAGTGCAACCCCCGCCAACCACACCAACCCACACGCAGGAATCCGCATGCTCGCCCTCTACGGCCACCCCTTTTCGTCCTACACCCAGAAGGTGCTGATCGCTTTGTACGAGAACGGCACGCCGTTTGAGCTGCTCAATCTAGACCCCGCTGAGCCTGTCAGCCATTCCGCCGACTGGCTGCGCCACTGGCCGCTGGCGAAGTTTCCGGTGCTGGTGGACGGCGACCACACGGTGGTGGAAAGCAGCATCGTGATCGAGCACCTGCAGCTCGCGCACCCGGGGCCCGTGCCGCTGATTCCTGCCAACCCCCGGGCGGCGCTGGACGTGCGCTTCATGGACCGCTTTTTTGACCTGCATGTGATGGCCCCGGTGCAGCACGCGGTGAACGCCGCGCTGACCGGCAACGCCGAGCGCAAGGCCGAAGGCGTGGCCTGGGCCACCGAGAAGCTGGAGAAAGCCTACGCCTGGCTGGAGGGCATGTGGACAGGGCGCGCCTGGGCGGCGGGCGAGTCGTTCTCGCTGGCCGACTGCGCCGCAGCGCCCTCGCTGTTCTATGCCGACTGGACGCACCCCATCGCAGCCACTTACCCGCAGCTGCGCGCCTACCGCGCCCGGTTGCTCGCACGCCCCTCGTTTGCACGCGCGGTGGAGGGCGGGCGCCCGTACCGCCACTACTTTCCGCTCGGGGCGCCCGACCGCGACTGAGCAGTGCCCCGCCACGTCACCAGGAGACCCCCATGATGAACCCCGAACCCCACGCCATGCACCACTGGCTGCAGCAGCTGCTGGGCGACTGGACCTGCGAGTCGCTGGCCGACATGGGCCCGGGCGAACCCCCCGCGCAAAGCCAGGGCACCGAGCAAGTGCGCGCACTGGGCAGCCTGTGGGTGCTGTGCGAAGGGGCGGGCTCCATGCCCGGCGGGGGTGGCGAGGCCCGCATGCTCATGACGCTGGGCTACGACCCGGACCAGCAGGCGTTTGTCGGCACCTGGGTGGGTTCGATGATGACGCATATGTGGGTGTACCGCGGCACGCTGGGTGCCGACCAGAAGGTGCTGACGCTGGAGACCGAAGGCCCCAGCTTCAAGGCCGACGGCGCCATCATGCGCTACCGGGACGTGATCACCGTCATCAGCGCCAACGAGCGCACGCTCACCTCGTTCGGCCAGCAGCCGGACGGCAGCTGGAAGCAGTTCATGCAAGCCAAGTACGCGAGAACCCCGTGAGCCTCTGCGCGGCCTCCCCCTGAAGGGCGACGCAAGCGGTGGACTGGCCAAGCCAACTCCACGGGCGCACTGGCATGGCACTTCGCCAGTCGCGAGCGCAACACGCATGACACACTGCGCTGCCAATCTCTTTTGATTTCCGCCGTCCCATGACCCTCCGCATCGAAGGCCGCGCACGCTGGCCCGCACTCATCCTGCTGTGCCTGGGCGAGCTGATGATCGTGCTCGACACCACCATCGTGAATGTCGCGCTGCCCAGCATCAAGGCCGACCTGGGCTTCACCGAGACCTCGCTGGTGTGGGTGGTCAACGCCTACATGCTCACCTTTGGCGGCTGCCTGTTGCTGGGCGGGCGGCTGGGCGACCTGTATGGGCACCGGCGGCTTTTTCTGGCGGGCATCACGCTGTTCACCATCGCATCGCTGGCCTGCGGGCTGGCGAATACGCAGGGGCTGCTGGTGGCGGCACGTGCGGTGCAGGGCGTGGGCGGCGCCGTGGTGTCGGCCGTGGCGCTGTCGCTCATCATGAATCTGTTCACCGAGCCGGGCGAGCGTGCGCGCGCCATGGGCGTCTATGGCTTTGTGTGTGCCGGTGGTGGCAGCATCGGCGTGCTGCTGGGTGGCGTACTCACCAGCGCGTTGAGCTGGCACTGGATCTTTCTGGTCAACATCCCCGTGGGCGTGGCCATCTACTTGGCCTGCCTGGCGCTGCTGCCGGGCGGCAAGGGGCAGGCGCACGGGCAGCGGCTGGACGTGGCGGGCGCTGTCACCATCACCGCGTCGCTGATGCTGGCGGTGTACGCCATCGTCAACGGCAATGCGGCGGGCTGGACCTCGCTGCAGTCGCTGGGGCTGCTGGGCGCTGCGGCGGCGTTGCTGGGGGCCTTTTTGTTCATTGAGTCGCATGTGTCCGCACCGCTGGTGCCGCTGCCGCTGCTGCGGCTGCGCAACCTGGCCATCTCCAACGTGGTGGGCGTGCTGTGGGCGGCGTCGATGTTTGCGTGGTTCTTCCTGTCGGCGCTGTACATGCAGCTGGTGCTGGGCTATGACGCGATGCAGGTGGGCCTGGCGTTTTTGCCGTCCAACCTCATCATGGCGGGCTGCTCGCTGGGGCTGTCGGCCTGGGTGGTGATGCGCTTTGGCATTTGCCGCACGCTGGGCTGGGGGCTGCTGCTGGCGGCGATGGGCCTGGCCCTGTTTGCGCTGGCACCCACCGAAGGCCGCTTTGTCATCCATGTGCTGCCCGGCATGCTGCTGCTGGGCGTGGGCGCCGGCATTGCGCTCAACCCGCTCCTGCTGGCCGCCATGGGCGATGTAAAGCCCGAAGACTCGGGGCTGGCGTCTGGGGTGGTGAACACCGCGTTCATGATGGGCGGTGCGCTGGGCCTTGCCATTCTGGCCAGCCTGGCAGACGCCCGCACCGAACAGCTGCGCGGTGCGGGCGCCGGTGTGCGAGAGGCCCTCAATGCGGGGTACCAACTCGCGTTCTGGGTGTCGGCCCTGTGCGCGCTGGTGGCGGCGGTGCTGGGAGGCCTGGTGTTGCGCCCGGCGCCGCTGTCGCCTGCAGCACAAGGCCAGGGCGCCCATCCGTAGGACGGAGCCCGCGCCCATCGAGCCAGGTCTCCAGGGCCGACGCGGGCGGCGTGTGCCCCACAATCAGACCGTACCGGACCCCGAAAGCACGCCATGAGCTTGACCCCTGACGACATCCCTGCATCACCGGCCAGCGCGGATGTCCCCGGTTCCAGGCTCCACCCGGATGTGCTCAAGCTCGGGCTGGTGAGTTTTCTCACGGACCTGAGCTCCGAGATGATCTTCTCGGTGTTTGCGGTGTTCTTCACCGCGGTGGCCGGCGCATCCGCCGCGCTGCTGGGGCTGATCGAGGGGCTGGCGGATTTTTCGGCGTCGTCCCTCAACTACCTGGCGGGGTGGCTGTCCGACCGCAGCGGCCGGCGCAAAGGGTTTGCCACCGCGGGCTACGCATTCTCGACACTGGCCAAGCTGATCCTGCTGGTGTCATCGTCCATCGTGGGGCTCTCGGTCTTTCGCGTGATTGAGCGGCTGGGCAAGGGCTTTCGGGGCCCGCCGCGCGATGCCTGGCTGTCATCCATCGCCGCCAAGGAGTCGCGGGGCTATGCCTTTGGCGTGCACAAGGCGCTGGACAAATCGGGTGCCGTGCTGGGCCCGCTGGTGGCTTATGGGCTGCTCAGATGGCTGGGCGAATCGGCCAGCACCTACAGCACGCTCTTCCTGGTGGCCTTTGTGCCGGCCGTGGCCAGCGTGGTGGTGCTCTCGCGCATTCCAGACCAGCGCGCTGCGCCCCATGCGCGCGAGAGTGTTCGCGAGAACTGGCAACAGCTCAGCCCGGAGTTCAAGCGGTTCCTGCTGCCGGCCGGGGTGTTTGCGCTCGCGTATTTCAGCCTCGGATTTCTCATGGTCAAGGCGCACGACGTGGGCTTCGGGCTGACCGAGGTCGTGCTGCTGTACGCACTGTTCAATGCCACCTGTGTGGTGGCTGCACCGCTGGTAGGCCGACTTGGCGACCACGTCGGGCGCAGCCGCATCGTGGTGCTGGGTTATGCGTTGTATGCGGCCCTCAATGTGTGGCTGGTGCTGGCGGGCAGTCGCCCCGAGATGGTGGGCATTTTTTGCCTTTACGGGGTGTTCTATGCCATTGAGGAGTCGCAGAGCAAGGCCTTCATCGCCGACCTGGAGCCCGAGCGCCGCGCCACCGCCGTGGGCGTCTACAACTTTGTGACGGGCGGCCTGTACCTGCCCGCGTCCCTGGTGGCGGGTGCCCTGTGGGCGGTTGCACCAAGGCTGGCTTTCGGGTTGGCCGCCCTGCTGTCCCTGGCCGCCATGGTGGTGTTTGCAGTGCTGCAGCCCGCCGCAGCCGGGCGGCGCTAGTGGCATCGCAGACGTACATTGGAGCCATGAACAAAGAACACTACTTTCACCGCAGCGATCTGGTGCGCATTGCCACCGATGCCATGAAGGAGCGCGGCCTGGAGCCCGAGTTTCCGCAGCGCGCCCTGCAGCAGCTGCAGACCATCGGCGCCGCCAGCCACGACGATGACCCGCGCATTCGCGACCTGACGGCGCTGCCCTGGTGCTCGATCGACAATGACGACTCGCTCGACCTGGACCAGCTCACTGCGTGTGGCCCGCTGAGCAATGGCGTCGTGAAGATTTTTGTGGCCGTGGCCGATGTGGACGCCCTGGTCAAGAAGAACTCCGCCATCGACCAGCACGCGCACACCAACACCACATCGGTCTACACCTCGGCGCGGGTGTTTGCGATGCTGCCCGAACAGCTTTCCACCGACCTCACCTCGCTGAACCCGGGCCAGGAGCGCCTGGCCATCGTGACGGAAATGGTGGTGGATGCCGAAGGCGCCGTCACCCATTCCACCGTGCACCGTGCGCAGGTGCGCAACCACGCCAAGCTCGCCTACGATGCAGTGGCCGCATGGATCGACGGCGAAGGCGACCTGCCCGCAGCCGCGCGCGCGGTGCCCGGCATGGACGAGCAGCTGCGCATCCAGGACACCGTGGCGCAGCGCATGCGCGCGCGGCGACGCCAGCAGGGCTCGCTGGACCTGGAGACCTTTCAGCCGCGCGCCGTGTTTGACGGGGACCGCGTGGTGGACATTCGCCAGCAGGTGCAGAACCGGGCGCGCCAGCTCATCGAAGAGTTCATGATCGCCACGAACACCTGCACCGCACAGTTTCTGGCGCAGCACGGCAGCAGTGCACTGCGGCGGGTGGTGCGGTCGCCCGAGCGCTGGCTGCGCATCGTCGAAGTGGCCAGCAAATACGGCGAGGCACTGCCCAAGCAACCCGACTCGCGCGCGCTGGAGGGCTTTCTGGCACGCCAGCGCCAGGCCGATCCGGTGCGGTTTCCGGACCTGTCGCTGGTCATCGTGAAGCTGATGGGGTCAGGCGAGTACGTGGTGGAGCACACGCGGGGCGAGCCCATCGGGCACTTCGGCCTGGCGGTGCGCGACTACACCCATTCCACCGCGCCCAACCGGCGTTACCCCGACCTGGTCAGCCTGCGCATGGTCAAGGCGCTGCTGGCGGGCGAGCGCCCGCCCTACGGGGTGTCCGAACTGGCCCTGCTGGCCGAGCACTGCACGCGCCAGGAAGACGCGGCGCAAAAGGTGGAACGCAGCGTGCGAAAGTCCGAGGCAGCGTTGTTCATGCAGGGGCTGATCGGCCAGAGGTTTGACGCCATCGTCACTGGCCGCAACGCCAACGCGACCTGGGTGCGCATCTTCTCGCCACCGGCCGAGGGGCTGCTGGTGTCCGGCGAGTTCAACCTTGACGTCGGGACCAAGATCCGCGTGAAGCTGGTCAGTACCAATGTGGAACGCGGGTTCATCGATTTCGAGCAAGCGCAGTGATGCGCGAGCGGGGATATCGGGGCCGCTCGGCCGCTCGGTCCCTGTCGCGATGAGCCTGGCGGACTGGTTTGCTATATTTGTTGTAGCAAAATTGGCAATGAATACCGGCGCAAGAGGCGGTTTTAATCAAAAATGGGGCGCGCCGCCCGCTGGCCGGACTCCCACCACCGTCCTGCCCAGCGCACCGCACTGTTCCACCCGCCGCACTTCTGAAAGCGGCCTCTGGCCTTATCTTTGGCAGGCGTGCTGCCCGATAGCCGGTGGCGCAAACCCAAGGAGCCCTTGATGTCGTCCTCCCCCACCGTGTCTTCGTCTGCCGCCAGCCTGCCCGTTGTGCAGGCCCAGGCGCTGGGTCCGCTGTGGCCCACGATGGACCCGTTCCTGTTCTGCGCCCACCATGACGACGCCTACCCCGCAGGCAACGGCGCGTTTGCGCCCGCCGTGTCGCTGGAGGGCCGCCAGATCGGCAGCGACTTCAGCCGCAAGGATGGCTGGAGCATGTACCACGGCGACACCGTGCCCGGCTTTCCGGGCCACCCGCACCGGGGCTTTGAAACCGTCACCCTGGTGCGCAAGGGCCTCATCGACCATTCCGACTCGCTGGGCGCCGCCGCGCGCTTTGGCGGGGGCGATGTGCAGTGGGTCACGGCGGGCAAGGGCATCGTGCATTCGGAGATGTTCCCGCTGCTCAACGCCAACGAGCCCAACCCGCTGGAGCTGTTCCAGATCTGGCTGAACCTGCCCGCGAAGAACAAGATGGTGGAGCCACACTTCACCATGCTGTGGAACGAGCGCATTCCGCGCTTGGTGCACAACGACGACGCGGGCCGTGCCACCACGGTGACGGTGGTGGCGGGCGCCCTGCCCGGCGCGCCCGCGCCCCTGTCGCCGCCACCGGAGTCCTGGGCTTCGCAGCCCGAAGGCGATGTGGCCATCTGGACGCTGCGCATGGACCCCGGCGCGCAGTGGACGCTGCCCGCCGCACGCGGCCAGGGCACGCGCCGCATGCTGTACTTCTTTGTGGGCGACAGCCTGCGCGTGGGTCCGCAGGACGTGGGCCAGCACGCCGCGCTGGAGCTGGTGGCCGGCCAGGACTGGTTGCTGACCAACACCGGCGCCACGCCGCTGGAATGCCTGCTGCTGCAGGGCCAGCCCATCGCCGAGCCCGTGGCGCAGTACGGCCCGTTTGTGATGAACACGCAGGCCGAGATCATGCAGGCCATGAACGACTACCGCCGCACCCAGTTTGGCGGCTGGCCCTGGCCCGACCAGGACCCGGTGCACGGCACCGAGGCGCGGCGTTTTGCGCGCTACCCCGGCCAGACGGAGGAAGAGCGCCCGGCTGATGCCCCGGTGGGCGCATAGGGCTGCTCACCCAGCCCGGAACGGGGCGCACGGCATGCCACCGGGCGCCTCGTGGACAATCCGGGGTTTCGTTTTGACCCGCGCGGCGGCTGGCGGCCCAGCCCTATCCGTCTCGCGCTGATTCTTCACCGCGCAGAAAGTGCAAGACCCCTATGGCCACCACCATCACCAAAGACTCCGCCGTCACCATCATCTACAAGGTCACCACGCCCCAGGGCAAGCCGCTGGATGCGGGCCACCTGTCGTACCTGCACGGCGGCTACGAGAACATCTTCCCCAAGGTCGAGGCTGCACTCGACGGCCAGGCCGTGGGCTTCAGCACCACGCTGCAGCTGGCGGTGGAAGACGCCTTTGGCGCGCGCGATGAAAGCCTGGTGCGCACCATCCCCAAAAGCGAGTTCCCGCCCGGCGTGAAGGTCGGCGGTCAGCTGCAAGGCGTGGGCGACGACGGCCAGCCCGCCGTGTTCAACGTGGTCAAGATCAAGGGCCCCGAAGTGCACCTGGACGGCAACCACCCGCTGGCAGGCCAGGCGCTGACCTTCAGCTGCAAGGTGACCGAAGTGCGCGCCGCCAGCGCCGAAGAAATTGCGCACCGCCATGTGCACGGTGCGCACGGCCACCACCATTGATGGCTGCTCGCCAGCCTGAGGCTGGCGACGCATGCAGACCTTGGAAGTTCAGGTTGCTGCCCCGCGTGCAGCGGTGGATGCCCTGGCACAAAAAAGCCCGCATTGCGGGCTTTTTTGTGGGGTACAGCGTCGTGAATTACTTGGCTGCTTCAGGCTTGGCGGCGTCGGCTTTTTTCTCTGCCGCTGCCTTGGTCTTCTTGGCCTTCGCCTTCTTCTCTGCCTTCTTTTCGGCAGGGGCCGACGCGGGGGCAGCGGCGGGCATCACTGCGGGCTTGGCTTCGGCTTTGGCCGCCGGAGTGGCGGGCGTTGCGGGAGTGGCGGGCATGGCCGATGTGGCAGGGGTCGCAGGCGCCGCGGCCTTCGCGGGAGTTGCTGGCGCCGCAGGGGCTTGGGCAAACGAGGCGGTCACAAAGAAACCAGCGAGCAGGGCAGCGAGGAGCTTGTTCATGAGAAATCCTTTCAGATCGGATAACCGCCCGACACAGCGTCGGACTTAGCTATGCAACGGCGCTCGCCGGTGGCGCGATGACAGGTTACGAAGTCATTGGCAACAAGGCGTTACCGCGCCCCAGGCCGCGCCCGTTCAGCACCGGCTCCTTGCTCAGGCGCTCGCGCGCCCATTCCACAAACGCGCGCACCTTGGCCGGGGCCCGCCGCCCTGCGGGGTACACGATGTGCACGGGCACGGGGGGCAGTTCGTGCTCGGCCAGCACGATGCGCAGCCGCCCCGCGCGCAGGCTCGCTGCGGCCTGGTAGGCCAGGCAACGGGTCAGGCCAATGCCCGCCTCTGCGGCGGCAATGTCCACCTCGTTGCTGTTGCTGATCCAGGTGAACTGCGGCTGGCCGGTGGCGCCATCGCGAAACTTCCAGGGCGCTGGCGTGCGTGCATCAAAGGCAAAGCCGATGGCGCGGTGGTTGCTCAGGTCTGCAGGGTGGCGTGGCCTGCCGTGTTGCGCCAGGTACGCGGGAGATGCCACCACCAGGCGGCGCAGCGCGCCCACCTGCACCGCAGTGTGGCCCGAGTCGGGCAGGGGCGCGATGCGGATGGCCACGTCCATGCCTTCATCGAGCAAATGCACCAGGCGGTTGACGAACAGCGTGCGCACCTGCACGCGCGGCTGGGCCTGCAAAAAGCCCTGCACGATGGGCGCCACATGCTGGATGCCGAACATTTGCGGCGCGGTGACGGACAGAAGGCCCTGGGCCTCGGCCTGTGCACCGCTGGCGGCCTGCTCGGCCTCGTGCAGGTCGTTCAGGATGGGGCGGCAGTCTTGCAAGAAGCGCTCGCCTGCCTCGGTCAGCCGCACCATGCGCGTGCTGCGGTGGAACAGCAGCACACCCAGCCGCGCCTCCAGCGCCGCGATGGCGCGCGTGACAGCCGTGGCCGAGCAGCCCAGCCGCCGCCCCGCCACGGCAAAGCCGCCCGCATCGGCCACGGTCACGAAACAGCGCAGGGTGTCGAGATAGTCCATGCGGCCAATTATTGCGAAAGTCGCAATTATGAAAAGCGGTAGCTGGTGATTCACATCGCAGATTGCAATAGATATCGTCGAGCCATCTTTTCACTCACCCACCGACGAGGATTCACCATGTTCCCCACCACCCCGCTCCAGCTGTACCGCATGCCCATCTCGGGCCATTGCCATCGCGTGGAGCTGATGCTGTCCCTGCTCGGGCTGCCCTATGAACTGATCGACGTGAACCTGCTGCGCGGCGAACACCAGCGCGCGGAGTTTCTGGCGCTCAACCCGCTGGGCCAGGTGCCCGTGCTGGTGGACGCGGGCCAGGTGCTGAGCGACAGCAATGGCATCCTGGTGTACCTGGTGCTGCGCTACGCCCCCGGCAGTGCCTGGCTGCCGCAAGACGCCGTGGGGCAGGCGCAGCTGCAGCGCTGGTTCAGCCTGGCGGCGGGCTTTCTGGCGCCGGGCATCGGTGGGCCGCGTTTTGCGACGCTGACGGGCCGTGCCATGAACGAGGTCGCGCAGGCCACCGGCAAGCGCCTGCTGGCCTTCATGGAGGACGAACTGCAGGGGCGGGCCTGGTTGCTCGGGGGCGCAGCGCCCAGCCTGGCGGATGTGGCCATGGTCAGCTACACCTCGCAGGCGTATCTGGCGGGGCTGCCGCTGGAGGCCTACCCGCGCATTGCGGCCTGGGTGGCGCGCATGCAGGCGTTGCCGGGCTATCCGTCGCTGGCCGACCAGCTGCCCACGGCCGAGCAGGTGGCGGCATGACAGCCACCGAACCCGCTGCATCGGTTGCGGTGCCGGTGCCGCCCGAGGCATTCCACCCTGGCGAGCAGGCCCTGCAGGCGCGCGTGGGTGTGCGCGAGCGCATGGCGGCCGTGGGTGCCATGGTGCTGCGCGACCACATGCCCGACCAGCACCGCGAGCTGTTTGAAAAGCTGCCCACCTTGCTGCTGGGGGCGCTGGATGACCAAGGCCAGCCGTGGGCCACCATGCTTGCCGGCCCGCCCGGTTTTGTGCACACCCCCGATGCGCTGCGCATGCAGATCGCGACCGCGCCGGACTCCAAGGACCCGGTGCTTGCACACCTGGCGCCCGGCGCTGCTGTGGGCGTGCTGGGGCTGGAGCCGCACACCCGGCGACGCAACCGCATGAACGGGCGGGTGACGGCGTTTGGCGACGATGGCCTGGGCGTGCAGGTGGTGCAGAGCTTTGGCAACTGCCCCAAATACATCCAGGCGCGCGAGCCCGGCCTGCGCGCAGCGCTGGTTGCCCCGGGCCCGACGCAGTGGCTGGGCGCCGAGCTGGACGAAGCCGCCATCGCGCGTGTGCAGCGTGCCGACACGCTGTTCATTGCCAGTGCCTCGGCGCCGCGCCCCGGTGCCGGGCACAGTGAAGGCGTGGACGTGTCGCACCGGGGTGGCGAGCCGGGCTTTGTGCAGGTGGCGCATACACCGGGTGGTGTGGTGCTGAGCTTGCCGGACTACCCGGGCAATCAGTTCTTCAACACCCTGGGCAACCTCGCATTGCACCCGCTGGCAGGCTTGCTGGTGGTGGACTATGAAGAGGGCGGCTTGCTGCACATTGCAGCGCAGGCCGAGGTGCTGTGGGAGCGTGCAGCGCGTGCCGCCTGGCCTGGCGCACAACGCGTTTTGCGCCTCACGGTGCTGCGCGCCCTGTGGCGGCCGCAGGTGCTGCCGTGGCGCTGGACACCGGCGGTGTCGGCCCCTCAGTTCCGGGTGATGCGCGAGGCGGCGCTGGGATGAGTGGCGCCCCTGCGGCGGGCTGCGAACGCGGCGGTGGCGGCGCAATGCGCCTGCGCGGCACGGTGGCCTCGGCCTCCACCATCCTGGCGCTGCGCTCATGCGCTGTTTGCGCCAGCTCGGTGATGAGCGCGGCTTCGGGCAGGTTGTGCCAGTAGCGCGTGGGCATCTCCTTTTTCATCATGGTGAGCTTGAGCCGCGCGGGGTTGAAGATGTGGCGGTAGTAGGTGAGCCACAGTGCCTCGCCCGCGTCGGGCGGTGGTGCGTCGCTGCGCTGCGCGCCAGGGCCGGCGTGCAGATGCTGCCCATCCCAGCGCGCGCAGGCGTCGGGTGTGAGGATGGCCCAGCGCATCTGCGTGAAGCGGCGGATGAAGAAGCCCGCGTTGGCGACGGTGATGTAGTGGTCGGGCTCGAACCAGGCCATGTGCAGAGTGTTGCCGTCGGGTTCCACCACAGGCCGAAAGCGCACAAAGGCGTGCATCTTGTGCATGTCGCGCCGCACGGCGCGGACCATGTGGTGGGCCAACATGCGGTCCGCGTCCAGCGGGTCGTGCCGCGCGGCTTCGGCTTCATGGCCGCCTTGCGCCATGCGCCACAGCAGACGGTACATCAGCGCAAACCGGGCGGGGTCGCGGTGCAGAATGAGCTGCTCGCACAGGTGCACAAAGTCGGGGGGCACGCGCAATGCGGGCGCACCGGGGGCTGGCGGTGGCAGGGCGTTGTGGCCGTGGGGCTTTTGCGCAAACAGGTCTTCAGCGGCATCGGCTTGGCAGCGCCAGTCCACGGCTTGCGGGGGCACATTGGCTTGCACCAGGGCGCGTGCGGCTGTGCGAAAGCCGGGCCAGTCGGTGGGGTGGTCCAGCGTGATGGAGTGGCGCTGCATGCGTACCTTTCCAGCTCAAAACAGGCTGCGCTGCACCGGTGGCGGCGCCAGTTGCGCAGCCAGGTCGACCGCGTCCAGCGCACGGCCGGGGCGGTAGTCGGCCGCCTCCACAAAGGGCAGCACTTTCTTGAGCGGCACATGCAGCCGCGCCAGGTCCGCATGCCGCAGGCGCCGCACGCGGCGGGCGGCCAGCAGGCGCTCCACCGTCTGCACGCCAAAGCCGGGCACGCGCAGCAGCAGCTCGCGCGGGGCGGTGTTCAGGTTCACCGGAAAGCGCTCGCGGTGCGCCAGCGCCCAGGCCAGCTTGGGGTCCATATCCAGCGCCAGCATGCCGACCTGGTTGCCTTGGCTGGGTGGCACGATCTCGTCGTGGGTGAAGCCATAGAAACGCATCAGCCAGTCGGCCTGGTACAGCCGGTGTTCGCGCACCGTGGGCGGCGCAGCCAGCGGCAGGGCGCGCGCTGCATCGGGGATGGGGCTGAAGGCCGAGTAATACACGCGCCGCAGCCGGTGCACGCCGTACAGCCGTGCGCTGGTGGCGAGGATGGTACGGTCGTCCGTGGCATCGGCCCCCACGATCATCTGCGTGCTTTGCCCGCCGGGCGCAAACAGCGGCGCACTGGCCCGGCGCGTGGTGCGCGATTGCGGCATCGACACGATGGCCTGCGCTGCTTGCTCCTTGCGTGCCGCGCGCGATTCGCCAATGTGCACCGCCATGCGGGCCATTGAGCGGTCGATGGCAGCGCTGTTTTTCTCGGGCGCCAGGGCCGTCAGGCTCTCGGCCGTGGGCAGCTCGATGTTGATGGACAGCCGGTCGGCATACCGGCCGGCGCGCTGCATCAGCTCGGGCGATGCGTCGGGAATGGTCTTCAAGTGGATGTAGCCGCGAAAGTCGTGCTCCTCGCGCAGCACGCGGGCCACCTCCACCACCTGCTCCATGGTGTAGTCGGGGCTCTGGATGATGCCGCTGGAGAGGAACAGCCCCTCGATGCAATTGCGGCGGTAGAAGTCCAGCGTGAGCTGCACCACCTCATCGACCGTGAAGCGCGCCCGGGGCACGTTGCTCGTCACGCGGTTCACGCAGTACAGACAGTCGTACTGGCAGAAGTTGGTGAGCAGAATCTTGAGCAGCGAGATGCAGCGCCCGTCTGGCGCGTAGCTGTGGCAGATGCCCATGCCCTCGGTCGAGCCCATGCCGCGCCCGCCCACCGAATCGCGCGGCGCAGCGCCGCTCGATGCACACGAGGCGTCGTACTTGGCCGCATCGGCCAGGATGGCGAGTTTGGACTGTAAATTCACTGGATGAATTTACAGTGAATTCAATGCCTGATGCCAGCCTGGGGAGAATGCGCAGGGGTTGTGTGATCCTGAATTGATAGCTGCTAGCGCTTGATGGATAAGCGCTAGCAGCCAAAAATGCTTGAAATCAACGCGGTCAGACCGTTTCCAGCGCCATCACCGCCGTGGCCGTGTTCGAAATGGGGATGTGGTAGTTGCTGTGCACTCGCCGCACCCCCGCGCGGGCGGTGGCGAGGGCCCCGCGCATGGCCAGCCACATCAGCAGTTCCACGCCCTGGGTGCCGGTCTTTTCCACCAGCTCGTGCACGCTGAACTGCGTGGCCCACTCGGGGTTGGTGGTGAGGCTCTCGATGAACTGCAGGTCAAACGCCTTGTTGATGAAGCCCGCGCGTTCGCCGTCGAGCTGGTGGCTGAGGCCGCCCGAGGCCATCACCGCCACCTTCTTGTCGCTGTCCCAACTCTGGATCGCCTGGCCCACGGCCTTGCCCAGTGCGTAGCAGCGCTTGGCCGAGGGCAGCGGAAACTGCACGGTGTTGATGCACACCGGCACCACCGCCACGGGGCACTCGCCCTCGGGCCAGAAGAGCTTGAGCGGCAGTGTGCAGGCGTGGTCCACCAGCATCTCCTGGCAGGTGGTCACGTCAAACTCCTGGTCGATCAGCGTGTTGATGAGGTGCCAGGACAGGTCCACCTCGCCCTGCAGCGGCGCCAGGGTGGGGATGCCCCAGCCTTCGTCGGCGTTGTGGTACTGCGCCGCCGCGCCCACGGCAAAGGTGGGCATCTTGTCGAGGAAGAAGTTCAGGCCGTGGTCGTTGTAGAACATCACGACCACGTCGGGCTTCTTCTCGCCCAGCCACTGGCGGATGGGCGGAAAGCCGTCGAAGAAGGGCTTCCAGTACGGATCGCTTTGCAGGCCCTTGTGGATGGCGTTGCCAATGGCCGGGATGTGCGAGGTGCCGAGGCCGCCGATGAGTTGTGCCATGGGATGTCTCCAGATGCAGTGTTTGAGAGGACGGGGTTGCCGCCCCCCAACCGTTCGGGCTGAGCCTGTCGAAGCCCGGGCGCGTCGTTGGTGCGGCGCTTCGACAGGCTCAGCGTGAACGGGTGGGGGTGGGGAAGGGGGAAAAGGCGCAGCGCCGCGCGGATCAGTCCCGGCCCGCCGCCACCAGCTTGGCCTTGAATTCGTCTTTGGTCATGCCCGTCTGCTGTGCGCCGATATCCTGCATGTCCAGCTTGAAGATGCCCGCGAACTTGGCCAGGTAATAGGCGTTGCCGCCCGCGGCAATCAGCTGCAGCACGTTCTTGGCGCGGATGGCGGCGGCCTGCTGTTCGTTCAGGCCGTACTTGCGCATGTACGCCTCTTCGTCGGCCAGAAAGGCCTTGCGGTTGGCCTCGTCGTTGAACGAAAAGCACATCTTGTTCAGCGCATAGCCCTTGCGGGCCTGGTCGCCATCGAACGGCGTGGTGCCGGGGATCGGGGGCAGTGGGGAAGGCATGGAAGTCTCCGGGGCTTGATGTAAGTCAGAGCGCAGTGTCGGCGCGCCATTGCCAAAGATGAAGCCTGAAAACATCATCGAATGCATGAGCAATTTCGATGGATCGCAGCTGGACGGCCACCTGCTGAAACTGCTGCTGGCCGTGCTGGAAACCGGCAGCATCACGGCAGCGGCCGAACGCCTGGGCGTCACCCAGTCGGCCGTGAGCCACATGCTGGACAAGCTGCGCGCCATCACGGGCGACCCGCTGTTCGTGAAGCGCGGGCGCGGCATCGTGCCTACCGCCCGCGCCGAGGCGCTGGCCCAGCCTGCGCGGGACATGCTGCACCAGATGCAGCGGTTTGCCCGAGGGGCCGAGTTCGACCCGATGCATTGGCATGCCGAGCTGACCATTGCAGCCAACGACTTTCAGCGTGATTTGCTGCTGCCCGCGCTGGCGTCCCGCCTGCGCAGTGCCGCACCGGGCGTCACGCTGCGCATCGTGCCCAGCGGCGCGCCCAGCGCCGAGCTGCTGCGCTCCGACGCGTGCCAGCTCGTCATCAGCCCCCGCCCGCCCGATGGCACCGACATCGTGCAAAAGCGCCTTTTCGAAGACCAGTACCGCGTGTTCTACGACGCCAGCGTGCGCAGCGCGCCCGCCACCGAAGCCGACTACCTGGCGGCCGACCATGCCACCGTGGCTTATGAAGCCCACCGAGGGCTCGATCTGGACCGCCAGCTGCTGGCGCGCGGCGTGCGCCGACGCTTTGCCGTGCGCGTGCCGGGCTTTGCGGCGCTACCGGCGTTTGTGCGCGGCACGGCGCTGCTCACCACTGCGCCCTCGCTGCTGGCCCGCACGGCGCTGGCAGGCTTGGCCAGCGCACCCTTGCCGGTGGTGTGCCCGGCCATGCCGATGTATTTGATCTGGCATGCGCGCTACCAGCAAGATGCAGCGAACCGGTGGCTGCGTGGGGAGGTGGAAGCCGTGGTCAGGCCGGCGCTGGCCAGCGGGGGTACGTGAAGTCGTCGGGTGTCGCCTGGCACCACTCAGTGCGGGGTGTCATTCCCTTGCTTGCCGGTGGCCATGGCGCCAATGATTTCGATCACGGTGCCGAGCACCAGGGTGAAACCTGCCGCACCCCCTAATCCTGCGACAGCCAGCACCACAGCGGCAATCACGCAGAGAAGCGCCGCGCAATGAAAAGGCCTCATGCCACGCTCCCAGCGCGGCAGGGGCGCTTTACCAGCGCGGCGAGGGCGCAGGAGGGCTGCGTCATTGTTCAGCAACCTTGGTGGCGGCCTTGTGTTGGCGTCGCAAGGCACCGCGCAGCAATCGCGTGGCCCGGTCTCTCAGCCCCGCCGGCTTGCCGGGCCGCACCGGGTGTTCGCGGGCCTGCACGCAGGCTGCCAGAAAGTCGTTGAGGATGGCCGTGTCGTCCAGCGTGTTCGAGCCTTGTTTGTGGAACTCCGGGTGCCACTGCGTGGCGGCGATGTAGCCACGGCCTGGAGCGGGCTTGAGCCGGATGGCCTCGGGCACGCCGTCGGGTTCGCTCAGGGCCTCGACCACGAACTCGGGCGCCACGCGCTTGATGCCCTGGTGGTGGATGCTGTTGACGCGCGCTCGGGGCATGGCGGGGTACAGCTTGGCCAGATGCGAGTCGGGAACGATCTGGATGTCGTGGAAATGCTGGTCGTAGGTGGTGGCGTTGCGGTGTTGCAGCGCGCCGGGGTGCTGGGTCTCGATGTCCTGGTACAGCGCGCCGCCAAAGGCCACGTTGATGAGCTGCAGGCCCCGGCACACGCCGAAGATGGGCTTGCCCACTTCGGCAAAGGCCTTGACCAGGGCCAGGTCGTAGATGTCGCGCACGCGGTCGCCCAGCCACTCCTCGCGCAGGGGCTCCTCGCCATAGTTGCCGGGCCACACGTCGGCGCCGCCGTGCATCACCACGCCATCGAGCCACTCGGCATAGTGCCGCAGCGTGACGTCGCCGCGCGCGGTCTCGCCCGTGGGGCAGGGCACCATCACGACGATGGCGCCCGACGACATGATCCAGTGCGCGATGGACTGCTCCACGTACTGCAACGTCTTGTTGGTGAACAGGGGGCGGGTGGGGTCGGCGTGCTGGAAGCAGGCGGACAGACCAATCTTGAGGCGGGGGGCAGCAGCGGGCATGGGGGAAGGGCTCCGGGCAGCGCGTGGCGCGCGTGGTCGATCATTGTGGTCGTTGAGGGAGAGACTTTTGCGGTTGTAGCACCGTGCCTTTGCGGCGTCTGTAGGAAAGTGCCGTGCAGCAGCTGTGCCCCGGTGTTTTGGTCTGGAGGAGGCTCCTTCGATCTGCCACAACATGCTACGAAATGTGGCTTTCTTCATGAAATGTGTCTGCACATCCGGCGGCTGGAGGCGGATTTTGCGGGGGTGCTCGCCATAATTTCGGTTCACCCGGTGCCAGGGAGGGGCACTGGGTGGCGCGATGCCCGCCTTCCCGGAAAGCCACAACATGTCCCATCCAACATTCCGTTTGTCCGCTCTCGCCGTGCTGGCCGCCGCGACCGCCGTAGCCTGCTGGCCGCAGGCTGCGCGGGCCACTGTCCCTGCGGGGGCTGCGGCTGAGATCGTCAGCCTGCAAGGGGCGGGCGACCAGCGCGCTGCAGTGGCGGCGGACTGGGCGCCTGCCCGCCTTGCCCAGGCCCTGGCCCAGGGCGACTTTGTGCGCACGAGGCAGGCCGCCAAGATGGCGCTGCTGTTTGCCGACGACACCCAGCTGCGCCTGCACCAGAACACGGTGCTGCAGGTCAAGGGCGTGGCCACCCCGGCGCAGCCGGTGACCACCTTGCTGCTCAATGCCGGCCGTGCGTGGACGCAGACCAAACGCGCCGACGGCAGCCGCCTGAATCTGGAGACACCGGCTGCGACGGCGGCCATCCGGGGCACTGATTGGGACATCAGTGTGGAGGACGACGGCCGCACGCTGATCACCGTGCTCTCGGGCACGGTGGAGTTTTCCAACGCGCAGGGCTCGGTGTCGGTCGGCGCCAATGAAGCGGCGCTGGCCGAAGTGGGCAAGGCCCCGGTCAAGCTGGTGCTGAGCCAGCCGCGGGACCGCATCCAGTGGGTCAACGCATTGCGCGCCGACCCGGTGCCCCACCTGTCGGCCGAGCCCGTGCCTGCAGCACTGGTGTCCGTGCGGGATGCTCTGGCGGCCCGCGACCTGGCGGCGGCCCGTGCCGCGCTGGCGCAGGCGCGCACCACCGCAGCGCCGGCATGGGTGGATGTGTTCGATGCGGCTGTGGCGCTGCAGGCGGGCGACTTGCTGGCCGCGCGCGGATTGCTGGCACGGCAGGTGGCTGCCGCCAACGCCGCGCCGCTGCCCGCGTGGCTCATGCAGTCCGACGTGCAGCTGATGGAGGGCGAAGGGGCTGCGGCAGCCGACACGCTGCGCACTGCGCTCCAGCGCTGGCCCGCCCACCCGGCGCTGGTGGCACAACTGGCGCGGGTGCAGATCCTGAGCGACCGTGTGGACGAAGCGGCGGCCACCCTGGCCCCGGCGCAGGGCACGGCCTATGCCGACCTGGCGCTGACGCGCGCCGAGCTGGCCCGGCGCCGGGGCGATGCGCCCGGCACGCTGGCTGCGTATGCCGAGGCGCAGACGCTGGCACCTGGCGATGCACGCGCCTGGCAAGGCCTGGGCAGCGCACATGCCGAGCGCGAAGACCCTCGCCCCGCCCGCGAGAACCTGCGGCGCGCGCTGCAGCTGTCGCCGCAATCGCCCGGCGCTTGGGGCGAGCTGGGCACGCTGGAGACCTTTGTGAACCAGTTCACGGAGGCGGGCCAGGCGTTCGCCACCGCGCTGGGCGACAACCCGGCGGACTACGTTGCGCTCACCGGCCAGGGCTTGCTGTACCTCAAGCGAGGGCAGCCGGATGCCGCGCTGGATGCGTTCTTGCGGGCGGGCGTGATGGAGCCCTGCTATGCCCGTGCCAAGACCTGGACCGCCGTGGCCTACTATCAACTGGGCCGCCACCAGGATGCGCTGACCACTCTGCAACAGGCCACCGTGCTGGACGACAAGGACCCGGTGCCCTACATGTTGCTGGCGCAGATCCACACCGATCTGTTCCAGCCTGGCGAAGCGGTGGAGGCTGCGCGCGCCGCCGTGGCGCGCATGCCCTACCTGAAGTCGCTCAACCAGGTGGCCAACGACCAGAAGGGCAGTGCCAACCTGGGCGCATCGCTTGCTTTCTTTGGCATGGAGGACTGGGCGCTGGAGATGGCGCAGCAGAGCTTCTACCCCTACTGGGGCGGCAGCCACCTGTTCATGGCAGACCGCTATGCGGGTGAGTTCAACAAGAACTCGGCGCTGTTCCAGGGCTTTCTGACCGACCCCATGGCGTTTGGCGGCAGCCAGCGTTTTTCGCCGCTGCTGCAGCAGCCCGGCAGCCACGGGTCGGTGGGCGTGACGCTGGACCACGAGTTCTACCGCATGCGCGCGCCTGCGGTCACGCTCAATGGCCTGGACAACAGCCATGTGCCGGTGTCGTGGTTCTTCAAAGCACAGACGGCGGATGTGAGTGCCTATCCGTTCGACCTGCAGGTCAACCGCCTTCCCGCCATGCGGGCGGGCGAGGGAGACCTGCGGGCCCACGCCATCACCGCCGGGGTGGGCATGCAGCCCACTGAGCGCATCAACCTGTTTGCCTATGCCAACCAGTTCAGCATGCGCCTGCGGGGCCAGAACGCGCAGGAGACGGCGCTGGACGACACCGTCACCCAGGGTGCCCTGGGCATGGCCTACCGGTGGGGGCCGACCGAGCAGACCTGGATCAAGCTGGGCCGCAGTGTGGACAACCTGCAACTGCTGCGCTACCCCACGGCCTACATCGACCCGCCGTTCCTGAGCGTCATGGGCGTGAGCAGTGCTCCGCGCAAGGACTTCAGCGACATCCAGCTGCGCCACACGGTGGATACCACCCCGGGCAGCCGCTGGAGTGTGACCCTGGAGCATGTGCACGAGCGCCAGAACAACCTGCTGGCGGGCGAGGCCGCTGTGGTGGCCGACATTCCCGGCGTGGGGCTGTACCGCGACTATCTGGTGCTGGCGGGCTACAACCGCATTGACCGCCGCTACACCGGCCTCACGCTGGCCACCACGCAGCGGGTGGACCCGGCGCTGAGCCTGGACGCTGCCTTGGGCCTGCAGCAGATCCGCCACCGTGTGGACGGCCTCACGCAGAGCTATCTGGTGGGGCTGGACCAGTTCAGCGAAGAGCAAGCCCGCCGCGCGGACACCGAGCGTGTGGTCACGCCACGCCTGGGGGCGGTGTGGCAGCCTGCAGCGGGCACCACGCTGCGCGTGGCCTACCAGGACTGGATGCGTCCCCTGAGCGTCTCCACCCTTGCGAGCGTGGAGACTGCGGGCATCCCCGTTGAAGACCGGCTGGTCGAAGCCGGGGGCCGCCACAAGCGCACGGTGGCGCAGCTGGGCATGGAGGTGGGCGCCAGCACTTTCGTGGGCCTGCGCGCCGACCATCTGCGGGTGAACAACCCTGGCACCGTCGGCGTAGACCTGCGCACACCCAGCCTGCCGTTCCTCGAAGAGATGCGCAACGCGCAGCTGGTCAACCTGTCCACCAGCGACCTGCTGGAAGACACGCCAAGCTTTGAGCGCGGCACGCTGCAGACCCTGGGTGGCACGGTCAACCACATGTTCAGCCGTCGCTGGTCGGCCTACGCCAAGTACCTGTACCAGCACAGCGAAAGCCGCACGCTGGACGGTGGTGCCGAGGTGGTGGGACGCATTCCCTACATCCCCCGCCACACCGTGGCGCTGGGCGCCACCTGGGCCAGTGCGCAGCGCCTGTACCTGAGCGCTCGCGCGGTGTACCGGTCCGAGCGGTTTGAGGACAAGGAGAACCTCACGCGCCGCGCGCCAGGCTGGGGTGTGGACCTGATGGGCTTCTGGGAAACGCAGGACAAGCGTTGGGTGGTGGGCTTTGCGGCCATGAACCTGTGGGCTCCGAAGTCGGACCGGCAAAAGGCCCGCTATGTCCTGGATGCGCGCTACCGCTTCTGATTTGGCGGCAGTGCCGCACGCCCGGCAGCGGCAGCGGTGGCTCTCGCTGGCGGCGGGGGCGCTCGCGTTGCTGTTGGTGCTCGCGGCCAGTGTGAGCCGCCCCTGGCACGCGCTGGAGTTCAAGACCTTTGATGTGCTGACGGCGCTGGCTGCGCCGCACCACACGGCGGTCCCCGTGGTGATCCTCGCGATCGACGAGCCGACTTTTCAGGAGCTGCAGCAGACCTGGCCCTTTCCGCGCAGCATGCACGCGGCGCTGCTGGAGCGGCTGCGCACCGAAGGTGCGCTTGCCGTGGGGCTGGATGTTGTGTTTGCCGACCCGTCCACCGAGGCCGAGGACGCAGCCCTGGACCGCGCCATTGCGCAAGCGGGGCGGGGGTTGCCGGTGGTGTTGGCCTCCGCGCGCGAGAAGATCGACAGCGCCAATGCCGCGCTGTGGACGGAGATTCAGCCGCTGCAGCGGTTTCTGGATGCGGGCGCCGATGCGGGCGATGCCGGGGTGGAGCCCGACGACGACTTCGTGGTGCGCCGTGCGCCCGCCGCACGCGAAGGCTTTGCGCTGCGGCTGGCCCAGCGTGCGGCCGAGGCGCGGGGCCAAGCCCCGGCGCTGCACCCCTTCGACTGGATCGGCTACCGTGGCCCGCGCGGCACGTTCGACACGCGCTCGTACTACCAGGCGCTGGAGCCGGGGCTGCTGCCTGCAGGTTTCTTCAAGGGCAAGATCGTGCTCGTGGGGCGATCGGCGCGCACCGCCACCGAGCTGTCGCATTCGCAGGCCGACTTGTTCAACTCGCCGTTTGGCACGGTGGGTGGTGAGCGGCTTTTCCCGGGTGTGGAGCTGCAGGCCACGCTGCTGGACAACTACCTGACCGGAGGCGGGCTGCGCAGCGTGTCAGACGCATGGACCCTGGCCATCACCATGCTGCTACTGCCGGTGCTGCTGTGGGCCAACCGACGGCTGCATCCGGCGGGCGCGGGGGCGCTGACGGCGGCGCTGGTGGTGGCGATGGGCGCGGTGTCGTGGTGGCTGTTTGTCAGCCTGCGCCTGTGGTGGCCGCCGCTGTTGCCAGCGGTTGGTGCCGTGGCTGTCTATGGTGCCGCTGCGTTGGTAGGCTATGCCATCGTGCGCCAGCGCGCGCGCCAGACGCGGGCCATGTTTGCACAGTACGTGCCACCCGCCGTGGTCTCGCGCCTCATCGCGCAGCCCGAGCTGATGCGCCTGGGCGGCGAGGCGCGCGAGGTCACGCTCATGTTCACCGATCTGGCCAACTTCACCACGCTGTCCGAGCAGCTGAGCGCCGAGCAGACGGTGGAGGTGCTCACCGGCTACTTCAACGCCATGACGCCCATCGTGCATGCCACGGGTGGTACGGTCGACAAGTTCATCGGCGACGCAGTGATGGCCTTCTGGGGTGCGCCGCTGGACGACCCGCAGCATGCCGAACACGCGGTGGCCGCTGCCATCGCCATGCAGCAGGCCATGGCCGCGCTGGTGGCCGATCTGCAGGCGCGCGGCCTGCCGCCCATCCACATGCGCATCGGGCTGCACACGGGCCGCGTGGTGGTGGGCAACGTGGGTTCGGACCAGCGCTTTTCGTACACGGCGATTGGCGACGCGGTGAACTTGGCCGCGCGGCTGGAGGGCGCCAACAAGGCGTTTGCCACGGGCATCCTGCTGTCGGAAGCCACGGCGGCGCAGCTGCCGCCCACGGTGGCGCTGCGCGCGCTGGACGATGTGATCGTCAAAGGCAAGACCGAGCCCGTGCGGGTGTTCACACCCTGTGACGACGCCCTGGTGCGCGAGGCCAGCAGCGCGGCGCTGGCGGCCTTCCATGCGCGCGATTGGCACGGTGCCGAGGCGCAGCTGGCGCGGGTGCTGGGGCGGCTGCCCGGCGACCTGGCCGCCACCCGCCTCATGGCGCGCGTGGACGAAGCGCGGGCGTTGCCCCCCGGGGCGCCCTGGCAACCCGCCGTGGCGCTCGACAAGTTGTAGTGCGAGCCCATCCAACATCCTTTGACATGTATTTACCGGGGGCATGGAGGCTGGTGCCATGATGGGGACTTCGCAACTTCATCAGGAAGGACCCTCCCCATGCAAGTACAAGTCAATACCGACGACCACATCCAAGGCGGCGATTCTCTGGCCCGCTGGATCACGGACGAGTGCAAGAGCCGGCTGTCGCGTTTCCAGGACCATGTGACGCGGCTGGAGGTGTTTCTGTCCGACGTGGATGCGGGCAAGTCCGGCGCCAATGACAAGCGCTGCCGCATCGAGGCGCGCGTCACGGGCCGTCAGCCCATCACCGTGACTGACGACGCCGACAAGATGGCCAACGCCTTCATCGGCGCGGCCGACAAGCTGGCCCGCGCCCTCGACGCCGACCTGGGCCGGGTGAAGGACCGCAACGGCCGTGACACCATCCGCGCGGCGGCCGCAGAAGAGTAGTTCAGGTGAAATAGGCCGCTAGTGCATGATTTATGTGCACTGACAGCTATCAATTCAGGAGTGAATGAAAAAGGCGCTGCAGCCATAAGCTGGCAGCGCCTTTTGTTTGGGGTTGCCTACAGGTCGAGCACGAGCAGCTTGCTGCGCGCGCGCGAGCAGCAGGGCATGAACTGCTCGTTGGCTGCCTTTTCCTCGTCCGTCAGGTACATGTCGCGGTGGTCCACCTCGCCCTCCAGCACGCGCGTGAGGCAGGTGCCGCATACGCCCTGCTCGCAGGATGTGAGGATGTCGATGCCCTCCTTGCGCAGCGCTTCCACCACCGACACATCGGGCGCAATGGGGTAGACCTTGCCAGTGCTGGCAATGCGCACTTCAAAGCCCTGGTCGCCCGAGGTGTCCTGCGCCGGGGCGCCAAAGTATTCGAGGTGGATGTGGTCCTGCGCCCAGCCCTGGGCCTTGGCGGTGGCCACCACATGGTCGATGAAGCCGGCCGGGCCACACACATACAGGCGCTTGTCGGGTCCGGGGGCGGCCAGCACGGCGGCGGTGTCGAGCTTCTGCTCGGGGGCTCCCGCATCAAAGTGGAAGTGGGTGTGTGGCGCGAGGGGCGAAGCGGCAATTTCGGCGGCAAACGCGGTGCGCTCTACCGAACGCGTGCAGTAGTGCAGTGCAAAGTCGGCGCCTGTGCGCGCCAGCCGGTCGGCCATGCACAGCAGTGGCGTCACGCCAATGCCACCCGCCAGCAGCACGGTGCGCTGTGCGGGGTGCAGCGCAAAGTGGTTGCGCGGCGTGCTGATGGTGACGACGTCGCCTTCATGCACGCTGTCGTGCATGGCAACGGAGCCGCCGCGCGATGCCGCGTCGCGCAGCACGGCGATGCGGTAGCGGTGCGACTCGTGCGAGGCATTGCACAGTGAATACTGGCGCACCAGTCCACCCGGCAGGTGCACGTCGATGTGCGAGCCCGCGCAGAACGGCGGCAGGGCTGCGCCGTCCAAACGCGCCAGCTCAAAGCTGGCGATGCCTTCGGCCTCGGCCCGCTTCCTGACGACGCGGACCTGCAGGGTCTCCTGCGCGGTCATGCGGTCACCGCCTGGGGTGCGGCAAGCGCGCGCTCGGCGGCCAGCAGGCGGTCCAGAATCTTGCGCGACTGCACGCCACCGGCATCAATGTTGAGCATGAGCAGCTTGCGGTCGGGATAGCGCGTCAGGTTCTCCTGCTGCAGCTCCAGCATCTGCTGGTCCTCGGCAAAGATCTTGCCCTGGCCGTCACGGATCTGGGTGGTGAGCGACGGGTCCTGCGGCTTGAAGTTGCGCGCCATGCCCCAGAAGTAGTGGATCGAGGTCTCGGTCTCGGGCGTGATGAAGTCCACCACGATGCTCGACGCCTTCTTATCGGCCGGCGCGTCGTAGCCGCCATGGCCCGCCAGCGCTACGCCCACTTCGATCAGCACATGGCTGGGTGGGTTGAAGTGGCAGATCTGCCAGCGGTCCACCATCTGGTCGTCGGGCAGGCCGTTCATGCGCAGCGCCATCTTCCAGAATGGTGGGGCCTCGATGCCTTCCATGAAGCGGCTGGTGATGACCTCGTCGCCCTCCACACGGGTCTTGCAGGGCACCTCATCGATTTCCTTCTGGCCGATGCTGGTGGAGTGCACATAGGTCTCGTGCGTGAGGTCCATCAGGTTGTCGATCATCAGGCGGTAGTCGCAGGCAATGTGGTACAGCCCGCCGCCGTAGGCCCACTCGGGGTTGTTGGCCCAGGGCAGGTGGTGAATGGTGGCGGGGTCGGCCTGCGCGGCATCACCGGGCCACACCCAGATGAAGCCATAGTGCTCCACCACCGGAAAGCTGCGCGCCTTGGGAAAGCCCTGCACGCGCTGGCCGGGCATGGACACCGACTTGCCGGTGCATTCCACGCGCAGGCCGTGGTAGCCGCACTGCAGCTGGCCCTCGCACACGCTGCCCAGCGACAGCGGTGCGCCCCGGTGGGGGCAGAAATCATCCAGCGCGGCGACCTGGTCGGGTGCAGGGCGGTAGAACACGATCTTCTCGCCGCAGATAGTGCGGCCCAGGGGCTTGTCCGCGATCTCGTCGGGGGTGCAGGCTACGTACCAGGCGTTCTTGGGATACATGGTTGTCTCTCTCCGTGGGTGGAAGGTGTTGTGGCGGGCTTGGTATACAGCCCGCACGCGGATCGCAGCTGAGGTGCCGCAATTGTGCGAAAAACCTGGTTTTCTGTATACATAAAAAAGGCATAAAACAGCTATTGCACTTTTGTATATCTCATAAGTTGTTGTTTTGTAATAGATCTGCTTTTGTGCGAGTGGATGTGATTTCGATTTCTGTATACATTCGAAGCGCTGGCTTCAATCCCACCACTTGCCACAGCGCCCACTGCCGCCATGAACCCTCCCGACCCCCTGACCCTTGCCCCGCCGTCCGACCCTGCCGAGGCAGGGACCTCGCAGGCCGTCAAGGCGCAACTGCGTCTGCGCGAGATGATCCTGGCGGGCGAGCTGCCCGGCGGTGCCCGCATTGCGGAGCTGACCCTCGTCGAGAAGCTGGGGGTGTCGCGCACGCCCATCCGCGCCGCGCTGATGCGGCTGGAGCAAGAGGGCCTGCTGCACCGGCTGCCCGGTGGGGGCTACGCCGTGCGCACGTTCTCTGAAACCGACGTGGCCGACGCCATCGAGCTGCGCGGCACCATGGAGGGTCTGGCCGCCCGACTGGCCGCAGAGCGCGGCGTGGCGCCTGCCCTGCTGGCGGAGGCCCATGCCTGCCTCGATGCCATCGATGCCACGCTGGCCCCGCCCATGCTGGACGATGAGGGCTTTTCGCGCTACGTGGACCTCAATGCGCGGTTTCACCTGCTGCTGAGCCGCATGGTGGGCAGTGACGTGGTCGCCCGGGAGCTGGACCGTGTCAAGGGCCTGCCCTTTGCATCGCCCTCGGCGTTTGTGGTGGTGCAGACGCATTCGGCCCAGGCGCGTGACATGCTGGTGGTGGCGCAGGACCAGCACCGGCAAGCACTGGACGCCATCGAGCGGCGCGAGGGCGCACGGGCCGAAGCCATCCTGCGGGAGCACTCGCGCATCACCCGGCGCAACCTGCTGGCGGCAGTGCAGGCGTCGCAGGTGCAGGGCTTGCCCGGTGTACAGCTGATCCGGGAGCGGGCATAAACAGGCGACCGAGGCTTGGGCGGGGCTCGGCTGTTATGTCATTTGGTGATACCTGAATGCTTGAATTTGCGCTTGTGAAATAACCCAGCGCACGCCAAACTCGCCGCAGTTTTTTCTGTATACAACGACTTTCCACAGGAGACAACGATGCAAAAACGCCACCTTCTTCGTGCTTCGGCTGCGGCAGCCATCGTGCTGTCCACCGGCCTGGCCGCCGTGCCCGCCGCTGCCCAGGACAACGTGTTCAAGATCGGCCTGGTCCTGCCCATGACTGGCCAGCAGGCCACCACGGGCCGCCAGATCGAGGCCGCCGCACGGCTCTACATGGCGCAGAACGGCGACATGGTGGGTGGGAAGAAGGTGCAGCTCATCGTCAAGGACGACACCAGCCTGCCCGACGTGACCCGCCGCATGGCCCAGGAGCTGGTCGTCAACGAAAAGGTCAACGTGCTGGCCGGCATGGGCATCACGCCCTCGGCCATGGCCACCGCCCCGCTGGCCACCCAGTCCAAGACCCCGCTGGTGGTGATGGCCGCTGCCACCTCCAGCATCACCGAGGCCTCGCCCTATGTGGTGCGCACCAGCTTCACGCTGCCGCAGGTGTCGGTGGCCCTGGCCGACTGGGCGCCCAAGAACGGCATCAAAAAGGTGGTCACGCTGGTGAGCGACTACGGCCCTGGCATCGATGCAGAAAAGTACTTCAACCAGCGCCTCACGTTCAACGGCGGCCAGGTGACCGAAGCCCTGCGCGTGCCGCTGCGCAACCCAGACTTCGCCCCCTTCCTGCAGAAGGTGCGCGACGCCAAGCCCGATGCGCTGTTCGTCTTTGTGCCCTCGGGCGCGGGCGCTGCGGTGATGAAGCAGTTCCTGGAGCGCGGCATGGACAAGGCCGGCATCAAGCTCATCGGCACCGGCGACGTGACGGACGACGATCAACTGAACGACATGGGCGACGGCGCCCTGGGCGTGGTCACCTCGCACCACTACTCGGCGGCTCACCCCTCGCCCATGAACAAGAAGTTTGTGGAAGCCTTTGAGAAGGCCAACAAGGGCCTGCGCCCCAACTTCATGGCCGTGGGTGGCTATGACGGCATGCGCGTGATCTACGAAGCGCTCAAGACCACCAAGGGTGCCGGCGGCGGCGACGCCCTGCTGGCCGCCATGAAGGGCCAGATCTTCGAGAGCCCACGCGGCAAGGTGTTCATCGATGCGCAGACCCGCGACATCGTGCAGGACGTGTACCTGCGCAAGGTGGAGCGTGTGAACGGCCAGCTGTACAACGTGGAATTCGACGTGATCAAGGACGTCAAGGACCCCGGCAAGACGAAGTAACCCCCTAAGCAGGAAGCCCCCCTGAGCCGCTGCGCGGCTTCCCCCCCCAGGGAGACGCCGCCCCTGCGGCGGGGCGGCCCTTGCACGGCGGCACTGGCCCAGGGCGCGCCAGTATTCGCGAGTGGAGTTCTCATGTGGGGTGCTGCCTGTATGGTGCGTTCGTGCCGGGCACTCTTACCGTTCGGGCTGAGCCTGTCGAAGCCGGGGCAAGTCCCTTGAGCCGACAGTCTTTCAGTTAGATACCCAGCCACAGCCTCAGTGCGGCGGCCTTTTTTGTCTTCAATGAAGTGATTTCATGCTGACCATTCTTTTCGACGGCGTTGCCTACGGCATGCTGCTGTTCATCCTGGCAGTAGGGTTGGCCGTGACCATGGGGCTGATGAACTTCATCAACCTGGCGCACGGGGCCTTTGCCATGGCGGGGGGCTATATCACGGTGCTGCTCATGCAGCGGCTGGACGTGCCCTTCCTGGTCTGCCTGCCGCTCGCGTTTGTGGGCACCGCCGTGCTGGGGGGCGTGCTGGAGCGCACGCTGTACCGCCCGCTGTACCACAAGGCCCACCTGGACCAGGTGCTGTTCTCTATAGGTCTGGTGTTCATGGCCGTGGCGAGCGTGGACTACTTTGTGGGCTCGACGCAGCAGATCATGCAGCTGCCCGAATGGCTTAAGGGCCGCACCGAGGTCGGCAGCGGCGCCCTCATGCTGGGCATGGGCCACTACCGGTTGTTCATCATCGCGGTGTGCGCTGCGCTCACCGTGGGCCTGCAGTACGTGCTCACCAAAACCCGCTTCGGCAGCCGCCTGCGCGCCAGCGTGGACGACCAGCGTGTGGCCGCAGGGATGGGCATCAATGTGAACATCGTGTTCTTGTCCACCTTCGCGTTCGGCTCGGGCCTCGCGGGCCTGGGCGGCGCGCTGGGCGCTGAAGTGCTGGGGCTCGACCCGAGCTTTCCGCTCAAGTTCATGATCTACTTTTTGATCGTGGTGGCCGTGGGCGGCACCTCGTCCATCACCGGCCCGCTGCTGGCCGCCTTGCTGCTCGGCATTGCCGACGTGGCGGGCAAGTACTACATCCCCAAGCTGGGCGCCTTCATCGTGTACAGCCTCATGATCCTGATCCTCATCTGGCGCCCCCAGGGCCTCTTTGTGCGCAAGGGGGGCAAGTGATGGTGAACCCCCACAACCCCCTGCTGCAGGCCCGGCGCTTTCGCTGGTGGGAGCCCGTGCTGTGGCTGCTGGCTTTTGCTGCGCCGCTCGCTCTGCCCAGCCACGCGCTCATCATCAACGAGATCGCCATTGTGGCGCTGTTCGCCCTCTCGCTGGACCTGATCCTGGGCTACACCGGCATCGTCTCGCTGGGCCACGCAGCCTTCTTTGGCCTGGGCGGCTATGCGGCCGCGCTGTTTGCCAAGCATGTGATGCCCGACCCGCTGGTGGGCCTGGCCGTGGGCATTGCTGCGGCCACGGTGCTGGGCGCTGTAGCGTCGCTCACCATCATGCGCGGCACCGATCTCACGCGCCTCATGGTCACGCTGGGCGTGGGCCTGGTGATGCTGGAGCTGGCCAACAAGCTCGACTGGCTGACCGGCGGTGCCGACGGTCTGCAGGGCGTGATGATGGGCCCGGTGCTCGGCAAGTTTGAATTTGACCTCTATGGCCGCACGGCCGCGTGGTATTCGCTCACGGTGCTGCTGGTGTTCTTTCTGATCGCTCGCCGCATCGTGCAGTCGCCCTTTGGCGCCACGCTCAAGGCCATTCGCGACAACCGGCTGCGTGCCATGGCCATCGGTATCCCGGTGACGGCCAAGCTGGCGCAGGTGTACACGCTGGCCGCTGCGCTGGCCGGTGCTGCGGGTGCGCTGCTGACGCAGACCACGGGCTTTGCCTCGCTCGACCTGTTCGAGTTTCACCGCTCGGCCGACGTGATGCTGATTCTTGTGATCGGCGGCGTGGGCTGGCTGTATGGCGGCATCCTGGGCGCCATCGGTTTCAAGCTGCTGCAGGACGTGATTTCGTCCATCACACCGCAGTACTGGACCTTCTGGGTCGGCCTGTTCCTGGTGGTGCTGGTGCTGGTCGGGCGTGACCGCCTGTTCCGCCCCTGGACCTGGTTTGGCACTGGCCGCAAGGCCGGGGCCGCCCCCAAAGCCGGAGGCCACTGACATGAACAACACCACTTCCAACACCGTGCTGTCGGCGCAGGGCCTGGTCAAGCGTTTTGGCGGCATCACGGCCACCAACAACGTCACGATCAACCTGCAAAAGGGCGCACGCCATGCGCTCATCGGCCCTAACGGGGCGGGCAAGACCACGCTCATCAACCTGCTGACTGGCGTGCTGGAACCCACCGAGGGCTCCATCACGCTCGAAGGCCAGGACATCACGCGCCTGGCGCCGCACCAGCGCGTGCAGCGCGGCATGGTGCGCACCTTCCAGATCAACCAGCTGTTCGACACCCTCACGCCGCTGGAGACGCTGGCCCTGACCGTGTCCCAGCAGCAGGGCCTGGGCAGCAAATGGTGGCAGCCGCTGGGTGCGCGCCACGCCGTCACCGAGCGCTGCGAGCAGCTGCTGGAGCAGTTTCACCTCACGTCCGTGATGGGCGAGGAAACCCGCGTGCTGGCCTATGGCAAGCGCCGCCTGCTGGAGATTGCGATTGCGCTGGCCTGCGAGCCGCGTGTGCTGCTGCTCGACGAGCCCGTGGCCGGCGTGCCAGCGGGTGAGCGCGAAGAGCTGCTGCAGACCGTGGCGGCACTGCCCGCCGATGTGTCAGTGCTTTTGATCGAACACGATATGGACCTGGTTTTCAGCTTTGCCAACCGCATGACGGTGCTGGTCAACGGCACTGTGCTCACCGAGGGCGACCCCGACACCATTGCCAACGATGCGCAGGTCAAGGCTGTGTACCTCGGTCATGGGGAGGACGCCCATGTCTAAGACCGAGCTGCTGCGCATTGAAGGCCTGAGCGCAGGCTACGGCGAAGCCGTGGTGCTGCAGGGCATTTCGCTGGCCCTACCCGAGGGGGATACGCTGGCCCTGCTGGGCCGCAACGGCACGGGCAAGACCACGCTCATCAACACCCTGGCGGGCGCCACGCGCCAACACGCGGGCACGGTGAGCCTGGGCGGCGTGGCCCTGCACAAGCTGCCCCCGCACGAGCGCGCGGCGGCCGGCATCGGCTGGGTGCCGCAGGAGCGCAACATCTTCAAGTCGCTGACCGTGCATGAGAACCTCACGGCCGTGGCGCGTCCGGGCCGCAAAGGCTCCACCGCACGGCAGTGGACGCCCGAGCGCGTGTACGAAATGTTCCCGCGACTGGCCGAGCGCAAGACCAACCTGGGCACGCAGCTATCGGGCGGCGAGCAGCAGATGCTGGCCGTGGGCCGTGCGCTGGTGCTCAACCCGCGCCTGCTGCTGCTCGACGAGCCGCTCGAAGGCCTGGCACCCATCATCGTGGAGGAGCTGCTGCGCGCCATCCGCCGCATCACGCGCGAAGAGGGGCTGTCGGCCATCATCGTGGAGCAGCACCCGCAGGCCATCCTGGCCATCTCGGACCACGCCGCCGTGCTGGACCGGGGCACCGTGGTGCACACCGGCAGCGCCGCCGAGCTGAGCGCCCAGCCCGAGCTGCTGGACCGCCTGCTGGGCGTGGCACGGTAGCGCGCACCATGGGCAGCGCCGTGCACCGCAGAACCCTCCTGGCATGGCTGGTAGCGTCGTTCGGCGGTGCGTCCAGCGCGCAGGCCGCTTTTCCCTCACGCCCGCTGCGCATCGTCGTGCCCAATGCGGCGGGCGGCGCGGCCGACATCACGGCGCGCACGGTGGGCCAAAAGATTGCTGGCCCGCTAGGGCAAAGCGTGGTCATCGAAAACAAGCCCAGCGCCGGTGGCGTGGTGGCAGGCGATGTGGTGGCGCGGGCCGAGCCTGATGGGCACACGCTGCTGCTGGTGAGCAGCGGCACAGCGGTGAGTGCGGCGCTGTTCCAGTCGCTGCCTTTTGACACGCTCAAGGACTTTGCGCCCGTTTCCCTGCTGGCCACGTTCGATCTGGCCGTGGTGGTGAAGGAAGGTGGGCGCTTTCGCACGCTGGCCGACTTGCTCACGTATGCGCGCGCCCACCCCGGCCAGCTCAACATCGGCACCCCGCAGATCGGCACCACACAGAACCTGGCGGCCGAGCTGTTCAAGGTGACGGCGGGCATCGACGCGCAGGTGGTGCCCTTCAACGGCACGCCGCCGATCATCACGGCGCTGCGGGGTGGCGAGATCGACGTGATGATCGACATCCTGGGCGGACTCATGCCGCAGATCGGCGCCAAGGCCCTGCGGCCGCTGGCCGTGATGGGCGCGCAGCGGGCGCCGCAGCTGCCCGATGTGCCCACGGTGCGCGAGAGTGGCGGACCGCTCGCGGGCTTCAACGTCACGTCGTGGAACGGCCTGGCCGTTCCTGCCAAGACGCCCCCGGCGGTGGTGGAGCGCCTCTCGCGCGAAGTGCAGGCGGCACTGGCCCAGCCCGATGTGAAAAAGCGCCTGCTGGAGCTGAACCTCAATGCCCAGGGCAGTACCCCCGCGCAGCTGGGCGAGCACCTGGCGGCCGATGTGCGCCGCTGGGGCGATGTGATCGCCAAGGCCAAGATCGCGCGTCAGTGAGTACCACCCCGCTGCGCGCCAGCGTTGCCAGCGGTGGTGCAGGGGCAGGAAGGAACATCGAATGAACATCACACACATCGGCCTCGTGGGCTATGGCGAGGTGGGCAAGATCTTCAGTGCGGGCTTGCGCGTCCAGCGTGGCGTGGCCTCCGTCGCTGCGTGGGACCTGAAATTGGCCGACCCCGCGCACCGCGACGCCCAGCAGAAGCACGCCGCGCAGGCGGGTGTGGTGGCGGTGGATGCGATGCAGGCGCTGTGTGCGCGCTGCGACTGCATCCTCTCGGCGGTCACCGCGTCGAACACGCTGGCCGTGGCGCAGGAGGCTGCGCAGCACATCCGCCCCGGCACGGTGTTCCTGGACCTCAACTCCGCATCGCCCGGCACCAAGCAGCAGGCCGCGGTGCTCATCGAGGCGCGTGGCGCGCACTATGTCGAGGCGGGCGTGATGACCTCGGTACCGCCCTATGGCATCCGCGTGCCCATGCTGCTGGGTGGCGCGCAAGCTGCCGCACTGGCCGCGGTGCTGACCAGCTGGGGCATGGATGCCCAACCCGTGAGCGAGCAACTGGGCGTGGCCAGCGCCATCAAGATGTGCCGCAGCATCATGATCAAAGGGCTGGAGGCGTTGGTCATCGAGAGCTACGCCACAGCCCGCCAATACGGCGTGGAAGAGCATGTGCTGCCCACGCTGGCCGAAACCCTCCCGTCCATCGACTGGCACGAACAGGGCCGCTACTTCTTCAGCCGCGTGGTGCAACACGGCCAGCGCCGCGCCGAGGAAATGCGCGAGTCCGCCCAGACGGTGCACGAGGCCGGCATGGAACCCCTGATGGCCTCCGCCATTGCCGCCAAGCAGCAGTGGGTGGCCGACCTGGCCCGCGAAGGCGTGTTTCAAGGCCTGCCCAAGGACGCGCGCTGGCAGGACTATGCGGACCGGGTGCTAGGCAGTTTGTCATCTCCAGCTGATGCGGGTTGACGCCTCGACCCCTTTGATGGGGCGCTGCCCTATAAAACTGGCGCGGCCGTAGATCATGGACGCCGAGCAAGGGCCGCCCCGCAGCGATGGCGTCGTCCCCCCTGGGGGGGAAGGCGCGTAGCGCCTCAGGGGGGGCTTCTATACAACGCCTGCAGCGTCGTCCGAATCAACTCCGCCATCGCCTGCTGCGTGAGCGTGGCGGGGCGCTGCGAGCTCACGGCCATGAACAGCTTGCTGCGCAGACGGGTGTTGCCGTCTTCGCCCTCGCTCTCCCCATCGCTGCCCGCGCCGTGGATGGGTCGGGTGCTGAACACTTCGGCCTTGCCCGAGGTGGTGACTGCATTCATGGGCAACACGGCGCAGCCCGCGCCATCGGCCACCAGGTCCAGGATGGCGGCCACGCCGTCGATCTCCAGGCTGATCTGCGGGCGTTTGCCGCGTGCGGCGAGTTCGGATTCGACCAGCATGCGGATGGAGTTGGGGCGTGTGGGGATGATCAGCGGAAAGCGCGGCAGCTCGTCCAGCGGCAGGGGCGTGCGGGCCAGGGCGTCGGCCTCCGCCTCGCTCTGGCCCCCGGCGCGGCGCTGCACCAGAAACAGGTCTTCCTCCAGCAGCGCGGTGGTCTCGATGCCCGGCGCGGGCGTGGTGTTGTAGAGGAGTGCAATGTCGAGCAGCCCGGTGGTCAGCGACTCGCGCATGGCCACCGACAGGCCCTCACTGATGGCCAGCGCCGCGTCCGGCATCTTCACGCGGAAGGCGCGCGTCAGCGGCACCGTCAGCACCTTGGCAATGCTGGGCGGCAGGCCAATGGCCACGCGCCCGGCCAGCGCACCGCGCACGCGGCCCAGCTCTTCCCGCGCGCGCTCCACCTGGTGCAGGATGCCGCGCCCGTGCTCCAGCAGCAGCTTGCCCGCCTCGGTGGGCGTGGCGCCCCGGCCGTTGCGCACCAGCAGGTTCTGGCGCAGCTCCACCTCCAGCAGGCGCACCTGGCGGCTCAGCGCAGGCTGGGCAATGTCCAGCACCACCGAGGCGCGGGTAAAGCTGCCCAGCTCGGCCACCCGCACAAAGTATTCGATCTGCTTCAGGTCCATGGGCAAGGCTCTCTGCTATAGCTGTAGGTCAACGATCACGGAATGATATATCTGGTAGTGCCGGTGCCGCCTTCATGTTTGGGCCGCCGCTGCCCACAATCGGCGGTATGTATACAACGGCACGCATCGCCTGGGCCACCCGCAGCCCGGCAGGAGACAACGCATGACGCAGACCGTGATCCGAGGCATTTCTTCCATGGCCACGCGCCAGGTGCTGGCCGACCTGGTGGCCGGTTTTGCACAGCAGTCGGGCACGCAGGCCGCCATCGAATCGGTGGGCGGGGTGGACGCCGCCAAGCGCGTGGCCGCCGGTGAGGCATTCGACGTGGTGATCCTCGCGTCCGATGCCATCGACAAGCTCATGGCTGCGGGCCACCTGGTGCCCGGCAGCAAGGTGGACTGGGTGCACTCCGGCGTGGCCGTGGCTGTGCCTGCGGGCGCGCCGCTGCCCGACCTGTCGAGCGAAGACGCCGTGCGCGCTGCCGTGCTGGCCGCGCCCAGCATCAGCCTGTCCACCGGCCCCAGCGGCGTGGCGCTGAGCAAACTGTTCGAGCGCTGGGGTATTGCCGAGCAGATTGCGCCACGCATGGTGCAGGCGCCCCCTGGCGTGCCCGTGGGCTCGCTGGTGGCCAAGGGCGAAGTGGCGCTGGGCTTTCAACAACTGAGCGAGCTGCTGCACGTGCAGGGCATCCAGATCGTGGGCCCGCTGCCACCTGTCATCCAGATCACCACCACGTTTTCAGCAGGCGTCGGCGTGCATTCGCAACAGGTGGATGCCGCGCGTTCGCTGCTGGCTTACCTGGCCTCTCCTGCTGCGGCTGAAGCCAAGCAGAAACAGGGTATGACCCCCGCCTGACCGATCACCAGAACACCTTCCAGGAGCACCCCACCATGAGCCTCATCATCGACTGCCACGGCCACTACACCACGGCCCCCAAGGCGCTGGAGAACTGGCGCAATGCGCAGATCGCCGGCATCAAAGACCCGGCGGCCATGCCCAAAGTGGCGGATCTGCACATCAGCGACGACGAGCTGCGCGAGTCCATCGAGACCAACCAGCTCAAGCTGATGAAAGAGCGCGGCAGCGACATCACGCTGTTCAGCCCGCGCGCCAGCTTCATGGCCCACCACATTGGCGACTTCAATGTGTCGAGCACCTGGGCGGCCATCTGCAACGAACTCTGCTACCGCGTCTCCACGCTGTTCCCCGACCACTTTGTGCCCGTGGCCATGCTGCCGCAAAGCCCCGGCGTGGACCCGGCCACCTGCATCCCCGAGCTGGAAAAGTGCGTGAAGGAATACGGCGCGGTGGGCATCAATCTGAACCCTGACCCGTCGGGCGGCCACTGGACCAGCCCCCCGCTGACCGACAAGCACTGGTACCCCATCTACGAAAAGATGGTGGAGTACGACCTGCCCGCCATGATCCACGTGAGCACCAGCTGCAACGCGTGCTTCCACACCACCGGTGCGCATTACCTGAATGCCGACACCACGGCCTTCATGCAGCTCATCCAGGGCGATCTGTTCAAGGACTTCCCCACGCTCAAGTTCCTGATCCCGCACGGCGGCGGCGCGGTGCCTTACCACTGGGGCCGCTTCCGGGGCCTGGCGCAGGAGATGAAGAAGCCCCTGCTGCAAGAGCACCTGCTGAACAACGTGTTCTTCGACACCTGCGTGTACCACCAGCCCGGCATTGATCTGCTGAACACCGTGATCCCGGTGAAGAACGTGCTGTTTGCCAGCGAGATGATCGGCGCGGTGCGCGGCATCGACCCCACCACCGGCAACTACTACGACGACACCAAGCGCTACATCGAGGCCTCCACCATCCTGAGTGCCGACGACAAGCACCAGATCTACGAAGCCAACACGCGCCGCGTGTTCTCCCGACTCGATTCACGCCTGAAGGCAAAGGGGCTCTGACATGTTTGAACTTGGCGTTGTCTATCGCAACATCACCCGCGCCGACCGCGCAGCTGCCGACGGCCTGGCGGCCCTCGGCTCGGCCACCGTGCACGAGGCCATGGGCCGCGTGGGCCTGCTCAAGCCCTACATGCGCCCCATTTACAGCGGCCAGCAGGTCAGCGGTACGGCCGTCACCGTGCTGCTACAGCCCGGCGACAACTGGATGATGCATGTGGCGGCCGAGCAGATCCAGCCCGGCGACATCGTGGTGGCGGCCGTCACCTCGGAGTGCACCGACGGCTACTTTGGCGACCTGCTGGCCACCAGCTTCCAGGCCCGTGGCGCGCGCTCTCTCATCATCGACGCCGGTGTGCGCGACGTGAAGACGCTGCAGGAGATGAACTTCCCCGTGTGGAGCAAAGCGATCAGCAGCAAGGGCACCATCAAGGCCACGCTGGGCTCGGTCAACATCCCCGTGGTGTGCGCCGGTGCGTTGGTCACGCCGGGCGACGTGATCGTGGCCGACGACGATGGCGTGGTGTGTGTGCCCGCCGCCCGCGCGGCCGAGACGCTGGCCGCCGCGCAAAAGCGCGAGAGCTTTGAAGGCGAAAAGCGCGCCAAGCTCGCCAGCGGCGTGCTGGGCCTCGATATGTACAACATGCGCCCCGGCCTGGAGAAGGCAGGCCTCAAGTACATCGATTGACAAGACTTTCAAGTATTTTTGGCTTCTGGTGCTTATTCTTAAAGCGCTAGCAGCTATCAAAAATGAAGCGCTCAGATGCCTCCCAGGTTCCAGTCGCCTCGTCCCTTGAGGTTCTCGTTGGTCCTTGTCGTCTGTTTGCTCCATCCCTTCCATTGCACAGGCCCACTTCCATGCTCGCTCCATTCGCTCTGATCTCGCGTCGCTTGCTGGGCACGCTGGCTGTCTCGTCCCTGGTGGCGGCTGGGGCGGTGCCCCTGGCGGCCCGCGCGCAAGACTTCCCTTCCAAACCGGTCAAGATCGTCGTCGGCTACTCGGCGGGCGGCGCCGTGGACGCTGTGGCGCGGTCGGTAGGACAGGCATTGCAGGCCAGCCTGGGGCAGCCGTTTGTGGTGGACAACAAGCCCGGCGCGGGCACCAACATTGCCGTCAAATACGTCATTGAGTCGCCACCCGATGGGTACACCATGCTGATGGCGGCCAACGCGCTGGCGGCCAACATGGCGCTCTACCAACCGATGCCGTTCGATGCGGAAAAGGACCTGGTCCCGGTGGCGCTGGTCGGCCGCGTGCCGGTGGTGATTGCCGCCAATATCAACGCACCCTACAACGACATCAAGTCGCTGATTGCCGCTGCCAAGGCCAAGCCCGGCAGCATTTCCTTTGCGAGCCCCGGCAATGGGTCCACCCCCCACATGGCGATCGAGTTCTTCAAGCGCGCTGCCGGCGTCTCGTTGCTGCACATCCCCTACCGGGGCGGATCTCAGGCGCTGACCGACGTGATCGGCGGCCAGTTGCCCTTGGTGGCCGTGAACGCCCTCGAGGCCCAGCCCCACGTGAAGAGTGGCCGCCTGAAAGTGCTGGCCGTGCTGAGCGCCAAACGCACCGCTGTGTTCCCTGACGCACCGACCATTGCCGAGTCTGGCTTCCCGGGCTTTGAGGCCTCGGTCTGGTACGGCCTGGTCGCACCAGCGGCCACCCCCAAGCCCATCGTCGCCAAGCTGCACGCTGAAGTGCAAAAGGCGCTCCAGACCAAGGAAGTGCGCGACCGCATGGCGGCTGTCGGTGGCGAGGTGCTGCCGGGCGGGGCCGACCAGTTTGCGGCATTGATTCGTTCCGATCGCCAACGCTACGAAAAACTGGTGCGTGAAGCCAACATCAAACCCGATTGACCCGAACCCTGCGAGAACCAAGATGTCCAAACCGACTTCCGGTGATTTCACCAAAACCTCCGGCTGGCTTGACTGGTATGCCGGCCCTGCCAAGCCCCAACTCCAGCTGCCTGCGGGCGCCGTGGACGCGCACTGCCACGTGTTTGGCCCTGGTGCTGAATTTCCGTACGCGCCCGAGCGCAAGTACACCCCGTGCGACGCCAGCAAGCACGAGCTGTTTGCGCTGCGCGACCACCTGGGCTTTGCGCGCAACGTGATCGTGCAGGCCACTTGCCACGGTGCCGACAACCGCGCCATGGTGGATGCCTGCCTGGCCAGCGGCGGCAAGGCACGTGGCGTGGCCACCGTCAAGCGCAGCATTTCTGACGAGGAGCTGGCGCGCCTGCACGCTGCTGGTGTGCGCGGTGTGCGCTTCAACTTCGTCAAGCGCCTGGTGGACTTCACGCCCAAGGACGAGCTGATGGAGATTGCCGCGCGCATCGCCAAGCTGGGCTGGCATGTGGTGATCTACTTCGAGGCGGTGGACCTGCCCGAACTGTGGGATTTCTTTACCAGCTTGCCCACCACCGTCGTGGTGGACCACATGGGCCGTCCCGACATAGCCAAGGGCGTGGACAGTGCGGAGTTCGCGTTGTTCTTGAAATTCATGCGCGAACACACCAATGTGTGGAGCAAGGTGAGCTGCCCCGAGCGCCTGTCCGTCACCGGCCCCAAGGCTTTGGGCGGCGAGCAAAATGCCTATCAGGACGTGGTGCCGTTTGCCCGCAAGGTGGTGGATGAGTTCCCCGACCGCGTGCTCTGGGGCACCGACTGGCCGCACCCCAACCTCAAGGACCACATGCCTGACGACGGCCTGCTGGTGGACTTCATCCCGCACATCGCGCCCACGGCAGAGCTGCAGCACAAGTTGCTGGTGGACAACCCCATGCGCCTGTACTGGCCCGAAGAAGTGACAAAGAAAGGCTGACGCCATGGCACTCGACAAACCTTATCTGGACGTGCCCGGCACGACCATCTTCGACGCGGAGCAAAGCCGCAAGGGCTACTGGCTCAACCAGTTCTGCATGAGCCTGATGAAGGCCGGCAACCGCGAGCGCTTCAAGGCCAACGAACGCGCCTACCTCGATGAATGGGCGATGACCGAAGAGCAGAAGCTGGCCGTGCTGGCGCGCGACCTGAACCGCTGCATTGCGCTGGGCGGCAACATCTACTTTCTGGCCAAGATCGGTGCCACCGACGGCAAGAGCTTCCAGCAGATGGCGGGCAGCATGACTGGCATGACCGAAGAGGAATACCGCAACATGATGGTCAGCGGCGGCCGCTCGGCCAACGGCAACCGCGTGATCGGCGAAGACGGCGACGCACAGGCGCACCGCCAGCCGCAAGGTGCGGCCGGCAAGAAAGGAAACTGACCATGGCCAAGATCACCGCCTCCGTGTTCACGTCGCACGTGCCCGCCATTGGCGCCGCGCTGGACCTGGGCAAGACGCAGGAAGACTACTGGAAGCCACTGTTCGCGGGCTACGACTTCTCCAAGCAGTGGATGAAGGACAACAAGCCCGACGTGATCTTCCTGGTCTACAACGACCACGCCACGGCTTTCAGCCTGGAGATGATCCCCACGTTCGCCATCGGCACGGCTGCGCAGTTCCAGCCCGCCGACGAGGGCTGGGGCCCCCGCCCCGTGCCTGTGGTGCAGGGCCACCCGGACTTGGCTGCGCACATCGCGCAGTCGGTCATCCAGCAGGACTTTGACCTCACCATCGTCAACAAGATGGATGTGGACCACGGCCTCACCGTGCCGCTGTCGCTGATGTGCGGCCAACCCCAGGCCTGGCCCTGCCCGGTGATTCCGTTTGCCGTCAATGTGGTGCAGTACCCCGTGCCCAGCGGCCGGCGCTGCTACAACCTGGGCCAGGCGATCCGCAAGGCCGTAGAGAGCTATGACGAAGACCTGAACGTGCACATCTGGGGCACGGGCGGCATGAGCCACCAGCTGCAAGGCCCGCGCGCAGGCCTCATCAACCAGGAGTTCGACAACGCCTTCCTCGACAAGCTCATCAACGACCCCGAGGCTGCCGCCAGCATTCCGCACATCGACTACGTGCGCGAAGCGGGCAGCGAGGGCATCGAGCTGGTGATGTGGCTCATCGCCCGTGGTGCCATGGACGATGTGGCCGGCGGCAAGCCGCCCAAGCTGGCGCACCGCTTCTACCATGTGCCCGCGTCCAACACCGCTGTGGGCCACCTGATTCTTGAGAACACGTAAAAGGACACACACCATGACCATCAAAGTCGCACTCGCCGGCGCTGGCGCCTTCGGCATCAAGCACCTGGACGGCATCAAGAACATCGACGGCGTCGAAGTCGTCTCCCTCATCAGCCGCGACCTGGCCAAGACCCAGGAAGTGGCCGACAAGTACGGCATCAAGCACGTCACCACCGACCTGGCCGACAGCCTGGCCATCAAGGAAGTGGACGCCGTGATCCTGTGCACGCCCACGCAGATGCACGCCAGCCAGACCCTCGCCTGCCTGGACGCGGGCAAGCATGTGCAGGTCGAGATCCCTCTGTGCGACGTGCTGGCCGATGGCGAAAAGGTTGTTGCCCTGCAAAAGCAGACCGGTCTGGTGGCCATGTGCGGCCATACCCGCCGCTTCAACCCTAGCCATCAGTACGTGCACAAGAAGATCACCGCAGGCGAGTTCAACATCCAGCAGATGGATGTGCAGACCTACTTCTTCCGCCGCACCAACATGAACGCGCTGGGCCAGGCCCGCAGCTGGACGGACCACCTGCTGTGGCACCACGCTGCCCACACCGTGGACCTGTTCGCTTACCAGGCAGGCAGCCCCATCGTCAAAGCCAACGCCATCCAGGGCCCCATCCACAAGGATCTGGGCATTGCCATGGACATGAGCATCCAGCTCCAGGCGGCCAACGGCGCGATCTGCACGCTGTCGCTCAGCTTCAACAACGATGGTCCGCTGGGCACCTTCTTCCGCTACATCGGCGACACGGCCACCTACATCGCGCGCTACGACGATCTGGTGAACGGCAAGGAAGAGAAAATCGACGTGAGCAAGGTGGATGTGTCGATGAACGGCATCGAGTTGCAGGACCGCGAGTTCTTTGCTGCCATCAAGGAAGGCCGCGAGCCCAACGCCAGCGTGGCGCAGGTGCTGCCCTGCTACCAGGTGCTGCACGACCTGGAGCTGCAGCTCAACGCAGGTTGATTTCAAGCCAAATCGGCCGCAGGCGCCGATAAATAATGCTCCATCAGCTATCAATATGGTAGCTGATGGCGTTGTGTGGGCAGGCGCACTACAATGCGCGCCACAGGTGCTGAGGGGCGCCTGCCCGCACAAGAGGCTCTCACCCTCACGTCACCGTCTTAGACCCTGACAGCCCTTTGCTTTCATCGGCCCTTTGCGGGAAAGGCCGGTTACGCAAACCAGGAACCTGTCATGGAAGCTCCTCCCTCTCTTTCTCCATCGTCCCCCCACATCCCGCCGGCCTCGCCGGATGGCGCGGCGCCGCTCGCGCTCCGTGACGAACGCAAGCGCGAGTTGCTGCGCCAGTACAAGGACAACCCGCCCGATGCGGGCGTGTACGCCATCCGCTGCACAGCCATCGGGCATGCCTTGGTGCAAGTGCACGCGTCCACGAACGTTGCGGGCGCCATCAACCGCGCCCGGTTCCAGCTGCGCATGCGCAGCCACACCGACAAGCGCCTGCAGCAGCAGTGGCAGCAGCACGGCGAGGCGGCGTTCCGCTTCGAGGTGCTGGACGTGCTCAAGCGCCGCGAAGACGCCACCGAGGCCCAGCAGCGTGACGACTTGGCCGCACTGCTGGTGCTGTGGCGTGAAGAGTTGGGTGCAGAAGCTGCATGAACACCACCTCCACAGCGCTCGATGAACTCAAGACCCGCGCGCGCATCGCACTGAATGCGGCCCGGCGCGCTGGCGACCACGACGCCAAACTGCGCTATTGCCTGAACGACGCGGCGCGCCAGGTGGGTTTTGTGCACTGGGACCATGCCCGCACCGTGCTGGGTGGCTTGGCCCGGCTGGGGGATGACTTCGGCACCTTCTGGCACGCCGCGCGCACGGGCATTCTGCTCAACCAGTGGTTCGCCACCCATGCCCAAGCCCGTGCGGTGCATGCGCAAGACCCCGGTGCCTTCGTGCTGCCCTATCGGCGGCAGTGCATGCTGGTGCAAGCGGAGTTTGTGGCAGAGCTGGGCATGGACCCGCAGGACCCGGCATGGGCCGCACTGGGCCACGACCTGGTGGCCGGGTATGGCAGCCCGGCCTGGGTCCGGCTGGCAGGGTTGCGCCTGGCGCAGGTGCGGGCGTAGCGCGCCGCCCCCGCGACTGCTGTCGGGCCTGTGCGTGGCCTTACTGCGCGCGCAGCTCGGTCTTGTGCTCGATGATGCGCGAGACCAGGCCGTAGTCCACGGCTTCCTCGGCCGACAGCCAGCGGTCCCGCTCGATGTCGGCCAGCACCACCTCCAGCGGCTTGCCGGTCTGCCGGGCAATGGTGCCTGCAATTCGCTCGCGGGCCTTCACCATCTCACGCGCCTGGATGGCGATGTCGCTGGCCGGGCCCCCCGCGCCCCCGCTGGGCTGGTGGATCAAGAAACGCGTGTTGGGCAGGCAGAACCGCCGCTCGCGCGGCGCGGCCAGGTACAGGTGCGTGGCGGCGCTGCCCACCCAGCCGGTACCGATCATGTGCACCGGCGCAGAAATGAAGCGCGCCAGGTCGTGGATCGTATCGCCCGACTCCAGGTGCCCACCGGGCGAACTCACCAGCATGTCGATGGGCTCGGCGCTGTCAGCGTCCAGCGCTATCAGCCGCCGCGCCACATCGGCGGCCAGGGTGTCGGTGATGGTGCCGAACACCAGCAGGGTGCGGGCCTTGAAGGCTTTCTCCTCCAGATAAGACGTGCGCGGCTCGGAGCCTGGGGTGGCGGGTGGGGTGTGGGTGTCTGGCGTGTCCATGGGGCCAAGTCCTTGAAAAGAGTGACAGGACTGCCTTGACGAACGAGATGCGCCGGGCGTGACATTTCCGTGCGCTTGCGCATTCAGGCGAGCGCTGCAGAGCGGACCGAATGGCCCACTCTGTGCCATTGGGACTGTTCAGCCAGCGGCCACTCGCTGCCCTGGCGCAATGGTGGGCGGGGCCGCATTCAGCGTCTCGATCGCAAAGCCCGCTGCCGCCTTGTAGCGGGCCATGAAGCCCTCGCGCTCCTCGCGTGGCAGCACGTCGTCGATGTGGTCGAACACCCCGCCGCAGCGCTCGTCCACCAGCCCCAGCAGGCCAAAGGGGCCAGAACCCCGGTTGCGCAGCACCAGCGCCGAGATGTCCTTGCACAGTTTGTCGTCATAGGCGCGCAGCGCCTGCGGGCCCACGCCCTGCGCGATGAGCTGCGCGCCCAGCACGCGTGCATCCACAATGGCCTGGCTGGCCCCGTTGGAGCCCACGGGGTACATCACATGCGCCGCGTCGCCCAGCAGCGCCACGCGCCCCTCCACCCAGGTGGGCACCGGGTCGCGGTCGATCATGGGGTACTCAAAAATGTCCTTGGCGCCGCGCAGCATGGCGGGCACGTCGAGCCAGCTGTAGTTCCAGCCGTCAAAGTGGTGGATGAACTCCTCCAGCGCCACGCGCCGGTTCCAGTCGCCGTGTTGCCAGCCGCCCTGGTTGTCCACCGTGATCTCGGCGATCCAGTTGATGGTGGCCAGGCCCGTGGCCGGGTCGGGCGGCGTGATGGGGTAGCAGACCACGCGGTGCCGCAGCGAGCCCACGCCCACAAACGAAGCGCCCGTGCGCACCGGCACCCCCGGCGTGGTGCCCCGCCACATGATGGCGCCGCCCCATTGGATGGGCGGCTGCGTGGGGTGCATTTGCGCCCGCACGGCCGAGTGCAAACCATCGGCCGCTATCAGCAGCGAGCCTGCCACTTCACGCTGCTCGCCATCGCGCGTTTCGATGAGTGCGGTCACGCCATCCGAATCCTGCCGGTAGCCCACCACACGCTGCCCCAGCTGCACGGCGTCATTGCCCAGGCGTTCTTTCACGGCGTTGAACAGCATCATCTGCAGCTGCCCCCGGTGCACCGAATACTGCGGCCAGTGATAGCCCGCCTCCAGGCCGCGCGGCTCGGCATACACCTCGTTCCCGTTGCGGCCCACCAGCGCCCATTCGCGCGCCTGCAGGCCAATGGTGTCCAGCACGTCGTTGCCAAACCCCAGGTCGTGCAGCTCGCGCACGGCGTTGGGCTGCAGGTTGATGCCCACGCCCAGCGGCTGCAGTTCCGGCACCGTCTCAAAGACGATGCAGGGCACGCCGATCTGGTGCAGGGTGAGAGCAGTGGCCATGCCACCGATGCCGCCGCCAGCGATCAGGACGGGGCGGGGGGAGGATGTGTGTGAGGGAGTGGGGGTGCCAGACATGCCCAGATTGTCCATGCAATGGCTGATGTCGCTTGTCGCGGATGACGCCGGCGAATGTGGTGGATGGCGGCGGTGGCTTGGTGCTGCGGGCTGGGCCAGTCCCGAAAGACTTGCGAAGCGCAGAGCTAGACCTGCTGCCAGGAGCAGAGGGCTGCAAAGGACGTGCTCGTATTGCAAACGCCGGGTTGTGCTTCCGAGTGGGTACTATTGGCCAGAGGCAGTCCTTCGTTTTGGACTGCAGTTCCTGCCTATGAGTGCAAATAGATGGATTCAAGGAAACCATTCGCTATTGTTCTGCACGGCCCAACGAGTGCTGGAAAATCAAGCACCGCGATGGCACTTCAAGATTGCTCGCCCGTACCTTCGTTTCATGTGACGTTGGACGCGTTTGTCACGATGTCGAGGCGCCGAGACATGCGGAGTGCTGATGAGCAAAGACTCGCGTATCGTATTCACTGCGAGAATCTTCGTTCCACGCTTCGACGGCTTGTGGATACCGATTTTGAAATCATCCTTGATACTGTGCTGTGCGACGAGACAGAACTACAGGCTTGCCTAGGCGTGCTGTCAGCTCGTTCGCTTTGCCTGGTGGGAATTCAAGCACCCCTCATTACCCTCGAGCATCGAGAAAGCCTGCGAAGCGACAGAGCAACAGGCATGGCGCGTGAACAACTCAGACATCCTGCTTTTACCCGACCATACGATGTGACTATCGATACGTCGACGTGCACTTCTGTAGAAGCTGCGTCATTGATCCGGCGCTTCATCAATTCGGATAGGACAGTTCGAGCCGGCAGATGAGTGCATGCGGCCAGGAGCGGACCTCAGTAGTTATCAAAAGCAGAATCATGTACATCGAAGCGAAGCCAGACCTCGATAGGGCCCTTGCCGGCGAGTATTAGCTACCAAAACCCCGGCGGTCGTAGGACGGCTCTCGTATTTCCGCTGTGGGCCTGAACGCCCGTCCTTCGACTCAACGCCATTCCCTGGTATTCGTCCTCCAACTGCAGGCCCAGTCCGCGTCGGCTCTGCCTGTGGCACCATGCTCCGATGCAAGAAGACGAACACATCGCAGCGCTCGTAGGCGCCAGCCGTAGCGCCTTGGTGCGCGCCGCAGCACGCCTGCTGGGCCCGGTCGATGCCGAAGATGCGGTGCAGGACGCCTATGTGCGTGCGCTGGAAGCCAATGCCCCAGCGCTCAATGCCGCCCAGGCCTGGCTGCTGACGGTGGTGCGTAACCTGGCCATCGACCGCTTGCGGCGGCGCCAGTGGATGGCGCACTGGTTGGCCGAAGCGGCACAGACCGCGCAGGGCGATGCCGCTGGCACGGTCGCGCCCTCGGCGGAGGCCGATGCCGCCTTGGCGCAGCAGGCTACGCTGGCGCTGCGACGTCTGGCGGCGTGCGTGACGCCCACCGAAGGTGCTGTGGTGCTGCTGCATGCGGTGTTCGATGCCAGCCATGCTGAGCTGGCGCATGCCAGTAGTCGGTCTGAAGCGGCCAGCCGCCAGCAACTGCGCCGCGCGTTGCAGCGCCTGCGGCAGGCGGAAGAGGACGCCCGCCATGGCGATGGTCGCGATGAACCCAAGGACAACGACCCCGCAGTGCTGCGCCTGTACCTGCAGTCGCTGCAGTCGCGGGACCCGCAGGCGCTGTGGGCCCTGCTGCGCCAGCCGCCTGTGAGTGCGGTGGCTGTGCAGCGCTCCGTGCAACCCGTGCAATCGCATGCATCGCGCGCATCGGCCGCGGTGGGTGGGGTGGTGCAGGTGGGCGGGCAGTTGGGGTTGGTGCTCACGCTCGATGGTGTGATGCTGTGCGTGGTGCCGTTGGGGCCCCATGCCGAGCAGGTGCACGAAGCCGTGGTGGCCTAGCCGACGCACCCTTCACCCGCAGTCGCCAGCAAGGCAAGGCGCAAGGATTTTCGCAGCACCATGGCCCCGCAGACCACCCCCATGTTCTTTGCCACCCCGCAGGCGTTTCGCCAGTGGCTGGAGCGCCATGCGGGCAGCGCACCGGAGTTGCTGGTGGGTTTTCACAAAGTGGGCTCGGGCCGCCCCAGCATGGGCTGGTCGGAGTCGGTGGACGAAGCCCTGTGCTTTGGCTGGATTGATGGCGTTCGGCGGCGCATTGACGAGCACACGTACTCGATCCGCTTCACGCCGCGCAAGCCGTCGTCGATCTGGAGTGCGGTCAACATCGCGAAGGTGGAGCAGTTGCAGGCGGCGGGCCGCATGACGCCTGCGGGGCTGGCCGCCTTTGCGCACCGCAAGGCCGACAAGTCGGCCATCTACTCGCACGAACAGGCGGGAGTGGCCGAGCTGCCGGTGGCGCTGCAGCGTGCGTTCCAGCGCAACAAGGCCGCGTGGCGGTACTTTCAGGAATCCACACCGCCCAGCTACCGCAATGTGATGCTGCACTGGGTCACATCCGCCAAACGCGATGCGACCCGGGAGGCGCGGTTTGCGCAGTTGGTGGCCGCCTGCGCAGCGGGTGAGCGCATCGAGTTGTGGGCGAAGCGGCCGTCCAGTACCAAGACTTAGCCGCTCCCAGCCCAGCCCCAAGCCCGAGCGACCCGGTCGGTTGCCGCGCTTGCCGTAAGCTCGCGGTATGCAACAAAGAACCTTGGGACCTTTCTCCGTCTCGGCCATTGGCCTGGGCTGCATGAACCTCTCGCACGCCTACGGCGCACCGGTGTCTGCCGAGCAGGGCGAGCGCGTGCTGCTGGCCGCGCTGGATGCGGGCGTGACGCTGTTTGACACCGCCACGCTCTATGGCTTTGGCGCCAACGAAACCCTGGTGGGCCGTGTGCTCAAGCAGCACCGCAGCCGTTTCACCCTGGCCAGCAAATGTGGCATGCAGGGTGTGGATGTGAACGGCGACGGCAAGCTGGTGCGCGTGATCGATGGCCGCCCCGCCACGCTGCGCCAGACCTGCGAAGACAGTCTGCGCCGCCTGCAGACCGATGTGATCGACCTGTATTACCTGCACCGCTGGGACAAGAAGGTGCCCATCGGAGATAGCGTTGGTGCTTTGGCCGATCTGGTGCGCGCGGGCAAGATCCGCAGCATCGGCCTGTCGGAGGTGTCGGCCGCCACCTTGCGCAAGGCACACGCGGTGCACCCGATTGCGGCGGTGCAGACCGAGTATTCGCTGTGGACGCGCAACCCCGAGATCGCCGTGCTGGATGCCTGTCGCGAGCTGGGCGCCGCCTTTGTGGCGTTCAGCCCCGTGGCGCGGGGCTTTCTCTGTGGCGAGCTGCGCGATGTGAGCGCGCTCGACGCCAAGGATATTCGCCGCGCCATGCCCCGTTTTGCGCCCGACGCCTATGCGGCCAACCTGACGCTGCTCGACGGCTACCAGGCCATTGCGCGCGATGTGGGCTGCACGCCCGCCCAGCTGGCGCTGGCGTGGCTGCTGCACAAGGCCGAGCACATCATCCCCATCCCGGGAACCACCAGCGTGGCGCATCTGCAGGACGACATGGGTGCCGCTGACGTGCGGCTGGATGCTGCCACCATGGTGCGGCTGGACGCGCTGATCAACGAGCGCACGGTGGTGGGCAACCGCTACAACGCGCAAGCCGCGAGCGAAGTGGATACCGAGACGTTTGAAGACCGCGCAGCGTGAGCGACGCGGTCTGGGGGGCCTTCAGCATCGCAACTTCACTGCGGCCTGAGAGGGCGTGTGCGAGGCATCAACGCCCGCGCAGGTTCCCCTTGTCATCCGCAATCACGATCTCCACGCGGCGGTTCATGGCGCGGCCTTCGGGCGATGCGTTGTCGGCCACCGGGTGGGCCTTGCCGTAGCCGCGTGCAGTGATGCGGCTGCTGTCCACGCCGCGCTGCACCAGCGCATCGCGCACGGCCTGCGCGCGGCGGTCTGACAGGTCCTGGTTGTAGCTGTCGCCACCCACGCTGTCGGTGTAGCCCTCGATCAGCAGCTTGCGGTCGGGGAACTGCTTGAGGAAGTTGGCCAGCTTGTCCAGGCGCGGTGCCGCCTGGACCGACAGCTCGGCCTTGTTGAAGGCAAACAGCACATCGCCCAAGGTCACCAGCAGGCCGCGCTCGGTTTGCTGGGCTTCCATGTCGCGCAGTTGGGCTTCGAGTGCGCGCACACGGTCTTGCGCGGCGTTGGCCTGGGCCATGGCAGCGGTGGCCTGTGCCTGCTGTTGTGCGGCGCGCTGCTCGGCGCTCATGGCCTGCTGCTGGGCCTGCTGCGCGCGCAGGCGGGCGGCATCGGCCTCCTGGGTGCGGGCTTGCAGGCGGATGCGATCCGCTTCGCTGCCGGCCTGCTTGATGTTGGCATCGAGCAGGCGTGCGCGGGCCGTGTTGGTGGCGATCTCGGCACGCTGGCGGGCGATGTACGCCAGGTGGTTGGTCTCAGACGTGTCCTTGTCATCGGCCCACACGCGGTCGGCCTGGGCCAGTGCATCGGTGGCCTGCTTGAGTTCCAGCTGGGCGTACTGGTTGACGGCGGGGTCGCCTGCCGCAGTGCTCACGGCAGTGCGGGCTTCTTCGAGGGCGGGCGACGGGGTGGTACTGGCGCAGGCGGCCAGCAGGCCCACAGCAATCAGGCTGGTGCACAGGGCGGTGGTGCGGTGAAAAAAGCGTGGCATGGTCGGGTGTTCCTTGGGTGTTGTAGTGAATTCAATCGCGGGGCCATCGCGGGCCTTGGCGCTGGTGCGCGAGAGGCGCAGCCGCCAAGCGGGGCGCACTGGGCACCGCGCAGGGCGCTGGATTAGCGGGGCGATCGGCGGTTGATTTCTTCCTGCAGTGCGCGGATGCTGTCCTGCACCTGGGCCAGGGTGGCGGCATTGCCTGCGGCGTCGGCGCGGGTCTCGGCCACGCGGGCATCAACCTCGGCCTCTGCGGCCAGGCGGCGCGCGGCCACATAGTCCTTTTCAGCCATGGCCTTCTCGGCCTGAATGAGCTTCTCGCGGGCCTGCTGCAACTGCACGGGGGCGCTGGTGGCCACCGCCGGTGCCGCCGCTACGCGGTTCACGGTGGTGCGGGTGACCGCCATCTGTTCGGTGGGGGCGGGGGTGGACGAGCAGGCGGCCAGTGCGCCCAGTGCGAGTGCCGCTGTGGCAGTGCGGATCAGTGCAGATGAATGCATGGTGTGTGGGACTCCTCTGGAGGTTGTTGGAGACGCCGCACCCGTGTGTGGGGTGGGCAACCAGGGGGTTCTGGTGTTGATGCATTGTTGGGGCCCGCTCGGCGAGCGGGCGTAGGTCCTGCCTCTGTATCGCTGTCGGGCATGTCTTACGAACATTTGCACGCCGGGCGCTGACACTGTGAGTGCGACGGATGTGAAGGCACGTCGGGGAACTCTCACTTCGTAGGGGTCTCGATCATGGGCAATACGCGTGCGCACCGCGTTGATCTCGGGCTGCGCCGTCTGCTGCCGATGCCTGTGCGCGGGCTGTTTGCGCACGCCGTACGCCCGCCTTCCACCTATCCCCCTTGCACAACGAAGAGGAGAGTTACTGCATGCCGCCATCCACGTTTTTCACCTGGGTCCAGGAGACCACTTTTGCGGGCGTGCCGCTATGGAGCCTGTGTGTGGCGCTAGCGGCTGCTGTCGCTACCTACGCCGCCATCCTTGTGGTGCTGCACTTGCTGACCCGCCGCGCCAAGGGATGGGCCACGCAGTCACACAGCGGCATGGCGCTGACCCTGGTGGATGTGCTGGAGGGCACGAGCCGCACGCTGGTGCTGGTGGTGGCGCTGCTGGTGGGCGCAAGCCTGCTGGACCTGCCCGGCCGCTGGGAGAGCCGCCTGAGCCAGCTGTGGTTTGTGGCCGTAGCGCTGCAGATGGGGCTGTGGGGCATGCGCGCGATTGGCATCGGCGTGCGTCGCTATGTGGAGCGGCACTCGTCCAGCGGCATGACGCAGGTCAGCGCCTCGGCCACGCTCATGTCGTGGGGGCTGCGCACGCTGCTGTGGAGCGTGGTGCTGCTGGCCATCTTGTCCAACGTGGGGGTGAACATCACGGCCTTCATCGCCAGCCTGGGGGTGGGCGGTATTGCGGTGGCGCTGGCGGTGCAGAACATCCTGGGCGACTTGTTCGCCTCGCTGGCGATTGCGGTGGACAAGCCTTTTGAGGTAGGCGACTTCATCGTGGTGGGCAACGTGTCGGGCACGGTGCAGGTGATCGGCCTCAAGACCACGCGCATCCGCAGCCTGCAGGGCGAGCAGATCGTGATGTCCAACACCGACCTGCTCAAGCAGACGATCAGCAACTTCCGCATGCTGGAGCGGCGGCGCATCGTGTTCACCTTTGGCGTGGCTTATGGCACCACCCCCGAGCAGGCCGAGGCGATTCCAGGCGTCGTGCGCAAGCTCATCGAGGCGCACCCAGAGCTGCGCTTTGACCGGGCACATTTCAAGGCACTGGGCACCAACTCGCTGGACTACGAAGTGGTCTACATCGTCGAAGACCCGGCCTACAACCTCTACATGGACCTGCAGCAGTCCATCAACCTGGGACTGCTGCGTGAGTTCAAGGCCATGGGGGTGGAGTTTGCATTCCCCACCCGCACGGTGCACATTGCCAGCACGCCGCCGCAGGCACCCGCGGTGGCTGCGACCTGATTCTGCGGACCGGCGCAGCGCCGCGCAGGCAAAAAAAGCCGGCAGCCTTTGCAGGCGGCCGGCTTGAACAGGGTAGTTGCTTTGGGGACCCTTTGCACGCATCACAGCGCCGTGTACGTCTGCGGTTTCGGGCGGTCTGGTGCGTTGCAAATGCTCGCAATAGCTGGGCTATTGCTGCGCTTTGCGCCTTCCAGCCCATCCCGATCCGCCGCGCACACTTTCCGCTGGATTCGTGCTCAGGATCCCTCGCGCTTTTTCAACTTCTCAAAGAACGCTTACTTGGCGACCACGCGCACCATTTCCAGGCACTTGTTCGAGTAGCCCCATTCGTTGTCGTACCAGCTCACGACCTTCACGAAGGTGCCGTCGAGCGCGATGCCGGCGTCCGCGTCAAAGATCGAGGTGCGGGTGTCGCCGCGGAAGTCGGTGGCCACCACCTTGTCTTCGGTGTAGCCCAGCACGCCCTTCAGGGCGCCTTCGGACTGCGCCTTCATCTCGGCCTTGATCTCTTCGTATGTGGCAGCCTTTTCCAGCTCCACCGTCAGGTCTACCACCGACACATCGGAGGTGGGCACGCGGAAGGACATGCCAGTCAGCTTCTTGTTCAGTGCAGGGATCACCACGCCCACGGCCTTGGCAGCGCCCGTGCTCGAAGGGATGATGTTTTCCAGAATGCCGCGGCCGCCGCGCCAGTCCTTGTTCGAAGGGCCGTCCACGGTCTTTTGTGTGGCGGTGGCAGCGTGCACGGTGGTCATCAGGCCGCGCTTGATGCCCCACTTGTTGTTCAGCACCATGGCCACGGGGGCCAGGCAGTTGGTGGTGCACGAGGCGTTGGAGATGATGGCCTGGCCCGCGTAGGTGGTGTGGTTCACGCCGAACACGAACATGGGTGTGTCGTCCTTCGAGGGGGCCGACAGCAGCACCTTCTTGGCGCCCGCATCGATGTGCTTCTGCGCAGAGACCTTGTCCAGGAACAGGCCGGTGGATTCGATCACCACGTCGGCGCCGACTTCGTTCCACTTCAGGTTGGCTGGGTCGCGCTCTTGCGTCAGGCGAATTTTCTTGCCGTTGACGATCAGGGTGTTGCCTTCCACGGCCACGGTGCCGTCAAAGCGGCCGTGCACCGAGTCGTACTGCAGCATGTAGGCCAGGTAGTCGGGCTCCAGCAGGTCGTTGATGCCCACGACTTCGATGTCGCTGAAGTTCTGGATGGCCGAGCGCAGCACGTTGCGGCCGATGCGGCCGAAGCCGTTGATACCAATCTTGATCGTCATAGGGTGTCTCTCCAAGGTTGCAAAATCGAAATCAGGAATTTGCCGCCGCGCGCCCGCTGGCAGCGGTGCGCAGCGGGCAAAGGGAGTCTTACCGGGCCTTTTTGGCGGGTTTGAGGCGCGCGGCGCCAATGGCCACCAGCACCGCGTCGGCCACGTTCTCTTCGGTGAAGCCGAAGTGCTTGAACAGCACGGGGGCCGGGGCCGATTCGCCGTAGGTGTCGATGCCCACCACGGCGGCGCAGCCGTACTTCCACCAGCCGTCGGTCACACCCATTTCCACCGCTACGCGGGGTACGCCAGCGGGCAGCACGCTGCTCTTGTACTTGGCGTCTTCGCGGTCGAAGGTGGTGGTGCTGGGCATGGAGACCACACGCACGGCGATCTTCTTGTCGGCCAGCAGGCGCTGGGCCTTCAAGGCCAGCTGCACTTCAGAGCCGGTGGCGATGATCACGGCCTGGGGCTTCTTCTTGATGCCCACATCGGCGGGCTCGGACAGCACATAGGCACCGCGGCTGATGTCGCCCAGGTCGCGCTTGGGCGCGTAGGGCAGGTTCTGGCGCGACAGGGCCAGCACGGTGGGCTTGTTGCGGTTGGACAGGGCCACGCTCCAGGCCACTGCGGTTTCTGCCGTGTCACCCGGGCGCCAGACATCGAGGTTCGGGATCAGGCGCAGGCTGGCCACGTGCTCGATGGATTGGTGCGTGGGGCCGTCTTCGCCCAGGCCGATCGAGTCGTGCGTGAACACGTGGATCACGCGCTGCTTCATCAGCGCGGCCATGCGAATGGCGTTGCGGCTGTAGTCGCTGAAGGTCAGGAAGGTGCCGCCGTAGGGGATGAAGCCGCCGTGCAGCGCCACGCCGTTCATGATGGCGGCCATGCCGAACTCGCGCACACCGTAGTTGATGTGGCGGCCACCGATCTTCTGGCCTTCGGCCACTTCGGTCTTGACCACGTTGCCCTGCATGTCGAAGCGCAGGTTGGGCGTGCTCTTGGTGTTGGTGAGGTTGGAGCCCGTCAGGTCGGCGCTGCCGCCCAGCAGCTCGGGCAGGGCGGCGGTGAAGGCTTCCAGCGCCAGCTGGCTGGCCTTGCGGCTGGCCACGGTCTCGCCCTTGGTGTGGGCGGCGACCACGGTGTCCACGGCCACTTGCGCAAAGTTGGCGGGCAGGTCGCCGTTCATGCGGCGGGTCAGCTCGGCAGCCAGTTCGGGGAAGGCTGCGGTGTAGGCGGCAAAACGTTTGTTCCAGGTGGCTTCGGCGGCAGCGCCTGCTGCCTTGGCGTCCCAACCGGCGTACACGTCTTCGGGGATGGCGAAGGGCTCCGCCGTCCAGCCCAGGGCTTCGCGCGTGAGCTTGATTTCTTCGGCTCCCAGGGGCTCGCCGTGGGCCTTGGAGGTGTTGGCGCGGTTGGGGCTGCCCTTGCCGATGTGCGTCTTGCAGATGACGAGCGTGGGGCGCTCGGTCTGCTTCTTGGCTTCCGCAATCGCGTCCGCCACCTTGTCGGCATCGTGGCCGTCGATGGGGCCGATCACGTTCCAGCCGGCGGACACAAAACGCAAGGCCGTGTTGTCGGCAAACCAGGGTGTCACCTGGCCGTCGATGGAGATGCCGTTGTCGTCGTACAGGGCGATCAGCTTGTTCAGCTTCCAGGCGCCTGCCAGCGAAATCGCTTCCTGGCTGATGCCTTCCATCAGGCAGCCGTCGCCCAGGAACACGTAGGTGTTGTGGTCCACCACCGCATGGGCTTCGCGGTTGAACTCGGCGGCCAGCAGCTTCTCGGCCAGCGCAAAGCCCACGGCGTTGGTGATGCCCTGGCCCAGCGGGCCGGTGGTGGTTTCCACGCCGGGGGTGATGCCCACTTCGGGGTGGCCGGCGGTCTTGCTGTGCAGCTGGCGGAAGTTCTTGAGCTCGCTCATGGGCAGGTCGTAGCCCGTGAGGTGCAGCAGCGAATAAATCAGCATCGAACCGTGGCCGTTGCTCAGCACAAAACGGTCGCGGTCAAACCACTGGGGGTTGGTGGGGTTGTGCTTGAGGTGGCGAGCCCACAGGCCCACGGCCATGTCGGCCATGCCCATGGGGGCACCGGGGTGGCCGGAGTTGGCTTGTTGAACGGCGTCCATGGCCAATGCGCGGATCGCATTTGCCATCTGTTGGGATTGCTGGGTGTTGGCCATGGGGGAGTGGTTCAGGGTGGGAGGTTCAGGGGAAACCCGGCATTTTACCGGCGCGGCTTTCACCCGCCTGAATCGGCCAGCCGCACGCTGGGCGCAGGGCGGCAATGCACTACAGTGCGGGCCATGCAAGGACTGCACCTCACCGCCGATCTCCAGGGCTGCCGCTGCGCCAGTGCCTGGCTGCTGGACGCCACCGCCCTGGGCCGGGCCTGTACCGATGCGGTGCGCGCCGCCGGACTGCAGGCCGTGGGGCAGTTGTTTCATGAGTTTCCGGCCACGGTGCACGGCCCTGGTGGGGTGACCGCTACTGTTTTACTAGCAGAGTCGCACCTGTGTGTACACACCTGGCCCGAGCAGCGCGCGGTGACGCTGGATGTGTATGTGTGTAACTTCGGCGCCGACCATTCGGCCAAGGCACATGCGCTGATGGACACGCTGCTGGCCTTGTTCCAGCCCACGGCCGTGGATCGCCATGCGCTGCAGCGGGGTGTGGTGAGCGGGGTGGCGGCATGAGTCCTGTTCACCACCAGGTGCCAGCCCTGCTGCTGGCCGCTGGCCGGGGCGAACGCATGCGCCCGCTGACCGACACCACGCCCAAGCCCCTGCTGCAGGTGCAGGGCCAGCCGCTGCTGCAGTGGCACCTGCAGGCCTTGCTGGATGCGGGTGTCGAGAGGGCGGTGATCAACACCGCATGGCTGGGCGGGCAGATCAGCGGGTATTTTTCCAGCGTTTTTGCCTCCAAGCGCAGGAAGAATATGCCTGAGCAGCTATCAATTTCATACTCCCACGAAGGGGTGGACTTTGGTGGCGCGCTGGAAACTGCGGGCGGCATTGCCCGTGCATTGCCCCAGCTCGGCCCGGTGTTCTGGCTGGCGGCTGGCGATGTGTTTGCGCCCGACTTCGTGTTCGACAGCGCGGCGGTGGCGGCCTTCGAGGCCAGTGACCATCTGGCCCACCTGTGGCTGGTGCCCAACCCCGCCCACAACCCGCGTGGCGACTTCGGCCTGTCGGCCGACGGCCGGGCGCTGAACCTGCCTGCCGACGACCCCGCACCGCGCTACACCTACAGCACCATCGCGCTGCTGCGCGCCGAGTTGTTTGCGCTGCCCTGGTGCGACATTCCGCCGGGCAACCCGGGCGGGATCAAAGCCCCGCTGGCGCCACTGCTTCGCCGGGCCATGGACAATGGCCGCGTCAGTGCGCAGCTCTACACCGGCCGCTGGACCGATGTGGGCACGCCCGAGCGGCTGGCCGAACTCAACACCCTTTCTCTCGACGCGCCATGAACACCACCGTGCCTGCCTCCGTCTATGCCCAGCGCCGTGCGCACCTGGCTGCCCAGTTGGGCCCCGGGGGCATTGCCATCATCCCCACGGCGCTGGAGCGTCCACGGAACCGGGACAGCGACTTTCTGTTCCGCCACGACAGCTACTTCTATTACCTGACCGGTTTCACCGAGCCCGGCGCCTGCCTGGTACTGGCCCACGATGGTCGCAGCACGCTGTTCTGCCAGCCCAAGGACCTGGAGCGCGAGATCTGGGACGGCTACCGCCTGGGCCCGGCTGCTGCGCCCGCGGCCTTGGGCGTGGATGCGGCGCATTCGATGGCAGAGCTGGACAGCAAGCTGCCGCGCCTGCTCGAAAACACGGCCTGCGTCTGGTACCCGTTTGCCACGCACAGCGGTCTGGCTGCGCGCGTGGAGGGCTGGCTCAACGTGGTGCGCGGGCGGGTGCGCTACGGCGCCATCTGCCCTGCCGAGCAGAACGACCTGTGCACCTTGCTCGACGAGATGCGCCTGTTCAAGGACGCGCACGAGCAGGACATCATGCGCCGCGCCAGCGCCATCAGTGCGCAGGCCCATATCCGCGCCATGCAGCGCTCGGCCCGCATGCTGCGCGCCGGGGAGGATGTGCGCGAATACCACCTGGATGCCGAGCTGCTGCACGCGTTCCGCGACGCGGGCTCGCAGTACCCGGCCTACAGCTCCATCGTGGCCGCTGGGGCCAACGCCTGCGTGCTGCACTACCGCGCCGATGCAGCGCCCGTGCGCGACGGCGAGCTGGTGCTGATCGACGCAGGCTGCGAGCTGGACAGCTACGCCAGCGACATCACCCGCACCTTCCCGGCCAACGGCAAGTTCACCGGCCCGCAGCGCGCGCTGTACGACCTGGTGCTGGCCAGCCAGGATGCGGCCGTGGCGGCGACCAAGGCGGGCGCTCGCTTCAACGACCCGCACGACGCCACAGTGGCCGTGCTGGCCCAGGGCATGCTGGACCTGGGCCTGCTCGACAAGAACAAGGTGGGCACCGCACAGGACGTGATCGACCAACGTGCCTACTTCCAGTTCTACATGCACCGCACCAGCCACTGGCTGGGCATGGACGTGCACGACTGTGGGAGCTATGTGGAGCCCGGCGAGGTGGGCCAGACCAGCGAACGCAAAGACCCGCTGTCGGGCGAAACCATCACCAACCGCCCCAGCCGCATCCTGCGGCCCGGCATGGTGCTGACCATCGAGCCCGGCATCTACGTACGTCCCGCCGAAGGGGTGCCCGAGCAGTTCCACCACATCGGCATCCGCATCGAAGACGATGCCATCGTCACCGAGACGGGTTGTGAGCTGATCACGCGCGGCGTGCCGGTGAAGGCCGATGAGATCGAGGCGCTGATGCGCGCCTGAGCGTGGGCAACACCATGGCCGTGGACAACGCTGCCGGAGCCGATGCGGCGCATGCTCCGGCTCAGCCCGGCAAGTGGCGGCTGGGCGGCACGCTGTGGCTGCTGGGCATGCCCGGCGTGGTGGCGGTGGTCTGGACGCTGCTGCCCACCTTGAAGGCCAATGCAGCCCTGCTGCCGCTGCCGCCAGAGGCCGTGCTGTTGCTTAGCGGGTTGCAGACGGCGGCGCTCCTGGCGCTGGCCGTGGCGCTGGGGGTGTGGCTGGTGCCCCGCGTGGGCCTGCAGGCGCCCGCCGTGTCTTCCTGGTTGGCCGGCCAACATGCCGGGCCTGCGCTGAGGGCCCAACTCCTGCCCGGAGTCTGTGGCGGTGTGGCGGGCGCGGCATGGCTATGGGTGCTGTCCCGTCTGGCACCCACGGCGCTCCAGCCCTCCGATCCTGCCAGTGCGATGCCGCTGGTGGTCAAGCTGCTGTACGGCGGCATCACCGAAGAACTGCTGGTGCGCTGGGGCGTGATGACCCTGCTGTTGTGGCTGGGCTGGCGCCTGCTCCAGCGTGGTCAGGGGCGGCCAGGCAAGGGTCTGGTGGCTGGGGCGGTGCTGTTGAGCGCCGTGTTGTTTGCCATGGGGCACCTGCCTGCCGCGCAGGCGCTGGCCGGGGTGTTGACCGCGCCGGTGGTGGCGTTCGTCTTGGCGGGCAACACGGTCTTTGGCCTGGTGGCGGGCTGGCTCTTTGCGCGCCACGGCCTGGAGGCCGCGATCATTGCGCATGTGCTGGCACATCTGTTGTCATCCCCGCTGCTCTGAAGCACTGAGCTGTGTTGCTGCTGCGCGGGTAACTCGCATGTAACCGCTTCGTGTGAGAATTGAAACTCGATTACATCCCCAACGACCGAGAGAAAAGAGACATGTCCATGCCTACCCGCCGCGCCACCAAGATTGTTGCCACCCTGGGTCCTGCATCGAGCGACCCGGCGCTGCTGGAGGCGATGATCCGAGCGGGGGTGAACGTGGTGCGGCTGAACTTCAGCCACGGCAAGGCCCAGGACCACATCGATCGCGCCGCCACCGTGCGTGCTGCCGCCCAGCGTGCGGGCCGCGAAGTGGCCATCATGGCCGACCTGCAGGGCCCCAAGATCCGCGTGGGCAAGTTTGCCGAGGGCAAGGTGCAGCTGGAGCCGGGCGCCAAGTTCGTGCTCGATGCCTCGCGCACCGAGTTGGGCGACATCAATGGCGTGGGGCTGGATTACAAGGAGTTGCCGCGTGATGTGAAGTCGGGCGACCTGTTGCTGCTCAACGATGGCCTGATCGTGCTCACCGTGGATGCCGTGCGCGGCGAAGAGGTGCACACCACCGTCAAGGTGGGCGGTGAGCTGTCGAACAACAAGGGCATCAACAAGAAGGGCGGCGGCCTCACGGCGCCGGCCCTCACGGCCAAGGACATGGAAGACATCCGCACGGCGATGAGCTTCCAGGCCGACTATGTGGCCGTGAGCTTCCCCAAGAACGCGACCGACATGGAAATGGCGCGCCAGCTGTGCAATGTTGCCGCGTCCGAGTACCGCCACAAGCCGGGCCTGATCGCCAAGATCGAACGCGCCGAAGCCATCCCGCACCTGGAAGCCATCCTGCGCGTGAGCGACGGCATCATGGTGGCGCGCGGCGACCTGGCGGTGGAAGTGGGCAATGCGGCCGTGCCCGCGCTGCAAAAGAAAATGATCCGCATGGCGCGCGATCTGGACAAGGTCGTCATCACCGCCACGCAGATGATGGAAAGCATGATCACCAACCCCGTGCCCACGCGCGCCGAGGTGAGTGACGTGGCCAACGCCGTGCTAGACGGCACCGACGCCGTGATGCTGAGCGCCGAAACGGCCGCTGGCCGCTACCCGCTCGAAACCGTGGAAGAGATGGCCACCATCTGTGCGGCTGCCGAAGCGGCAGAAGATCACCAGCTGGATGCCGACTTCACCGGCCAGACCTTTGGCCGCATCGACCAGTCCATCGCCATGGGCGCGCTGTTCACGGCCCACCACCTGGGCGCCAAGGCCATCGTGGCCATGACCGACAGCGGGGCCACGGCGCTGTGGATGAGCCGCCACAGCATCCGCATCCCCATCTACGCGCTCACCCCCAAGGTGGCAACGCAGCGCAAGATGGCCATGTACCGCAACGTGCGTCCCTTGCTCATGGACACCAGTGCCGACCGCGACACTGCGCTGGACCAGGCCGAGCGCCACCTCAAGAGCCGCAACATTGTGCAGAAGGGCGATGTATACGCCATCACTTGCGGCGAGCCTATGGGTGCGCCGGGCGGCACGAACATGCTGAAAATCTGCGTCGCCAGCTGACCAGCGAGGGCGGTGGCCCCCTCCCTATTCCGGGGCAGCGCCTCGGAGAGGGGTCAGGGAGCGCCGGACGGCGGTCAATGTGCGTTGCCTTGTGGCGATTTGTGCAGCAGGGCTTGCAGGCGCGGCGCCCGCGCCGCCAGTGCATGAATGGCCGCAGCCGCCAGTCCACCGGTGAGCAGGCCGGCCAGAACGTCGGACGGGAAGTGCACGCCCAGGCAGACGCGGCTCCACAGCATGGCTGCCGTCACGACGGCGGCCAGCCAGGTCAGCCAGGTCAGTCCCGTAATCGGCCGCAGGAACAGACTGGTCGCCAGCGCGGCCGCCCCGGCCACGTGCATGCTGGGAAAACCCGCACGCGCCGCGTGTTCAATCCACTGGATGCCCAGGCCCAGCTGCGCAGGCCGGGGCATGGGAAAAGCCAGCCGCAACAGCTGTACGCCGATCCATGCCAGGGCCATGGATGCCAGCGCCAGCGCGAGCGAGCGCCGCTGCTCTGCATTGCCCAGCACCAGGCTGCCAACCAGCAGGCCGCCCATGGCGGTGGGCAGTTGTTGCGATACCCACCGTGCCACCGTCACCACGGCAGGCAAGGTGGCGGCGTCTGCATTGAGGACTTGAAACAAGACCAGATCGAGTTCAAGCATGGGAGCCGTCCGGTGGCGGGGTGGTGCTCGCGAAATTCGGAAAGCGGGGGCGCAACGCCGTGGCCGCCAGATCGCAGAGCCAGCCCGTGACCCAGCACAACCAGGCGGTCCACAGCGTGTGGCTCATGAAGTGCGCGCCTCGCACCTGCTGTGCCGCCCCCAATACAAACCCGGCCAGCAGCGAGCCCGCCAGCCACCAGCGCGCGGCTGAGGGCGCCTTGTGGCGCAGTGCAAAGTAGCCTCCTAAAAACGCGAACCCGGCAGAGGCATGGCCTGCCGGAAAGCAGCGGCCGCTGCCGCCATCGAGCACGCCCAGCGCCCAGTGCGACACGTGTCGCGCCACACCGCCGAACTGCGCCAGGTCCCAGGGGCAACTGGTGGCGCTGAGGTTTTTGGTGATGCTGACCACGGCCAGCGAGAGCAGGGCGCTCACGGCCATCTGCAGGCGCTCGCTGGCGTCCAGCTTGCGCAGAAAGCCTCGGGGCCACCACACGCTCAGCGCCAGCAGCAGCACCAGCAGCCATCCCAGGCGGCGGGCTCCTTCGTGCAACACCTGCACAAAAAACCACTGGTCTCGCATCGGAAACCCGTTGGATGAGCCAAACACCTGGGCAAACGCGAGGTCTTGCCCTGCAGCATCCCAGGCCACGACACAGGCCAATGCCCCCAGGGTCCAGAAAAGCAGCGCATGGCGATGGGTGGGAGAGGGCGGCGCGATGGGAGTGGCGGACGGCGTGACGGGCGAATGCTGCATGTGCCGAAAGATAGGCGGCCGTACTTAACGCCGTCTTAAAGCAGCGATTGCCCCTGCCCCGCTCGGTCCTGACAGGCTGCGACAATGCCTGCATGCGAATACTCGTGGTCGAAGACGATGCGGGCATAGCCAGCGGCCTGCGCAGCAACCTCCAGCAGCGTGGCTATGCGGTGGATGTCAGTGACGGCGTCGCCAGCGCCTGGAGCGCCCTGCGCGCCGAGCGGTTTGATGCCGTGCTGCTGGACCTGGGGCTGGTGGACGGTGACGGCAGCGAACTGCTGCGGCGCCTGCGCCTGAGTCCCCCCGTAACGGGGGCCGCTTCGGCTGTCCTGCCGGACCCCTCCACCCCGGTGTTGATCGTCACGGCGCGCGACCAGGTGCAGCAGCGCATCGCGGGGCTGGATCAGGGCGCGGACGACTACCTGACCAAGCCCTTTGACGTGGACGAACTGGATGCGCGCCTGCGGGCGTTGCTGCGCCGCGCGGTGGGCCGGGCCTCTCCCACCATCCGCCTGGGCGATATCGAGCTGGACCCCGCGACCCGCACGGTGCGCCAGCAAGGCAAGCCCGTGGAGATGTCTCCGCGCGAGTTTTCGGTGCTGCTGGTGCTGCTGGAGGCGCGGGGCCGGGTGCTGTCACGCCAGCAGATCGAGGAACGCCTGTACAGCTGGGATGCTGCCGTGGAGAGCAATGCGGTCGAGGTCCATATCCACCACCTGCGTCGCAAGCTGGGCAGCGCCTGCATCCAGACAATGCGCGGGGTGGGTTACTTCATGCCGCAGGAGACGCCCGCGTGAACGCTCCCGCCGCTGCGCGCCGCTCTTCGCTGACCCGGCAGCTACTGATGTGGTCGCTGGGCGCGCTGGCCATCGTCTGGGGCAGTTTCGTCTTCATTGGCTACCAGACTGGCGTGCACGAGGCCGACGAACTGACCGACGGGCACCTGGCCAGCGTGGCCGCCCTGCTGCTCAACCTGCGGGCGACCGAGGCGATGGAGGGCCCGCGGCGGACCGAGCGCACCCCCACCCCCTGGCTCAAGTCGCACGACTACCAGCAGAGCATCAGCGTGGTGCAGTGGGATGCACAGGGGCGGTTGCTGGTCCTCACTGGCTCGGTGCCCGAACCGCCCTTCAGCGACGCAGAGGGGTTTGCCGACCTCACGCTTGGACCCGACAAGGTGGCCTGGCGCAGCTTTTCGCAGTGGGATGCCGGGCGTACCCGCAAGATCATGGTGATGCTGGAGCTGCGCGAGCGGGACGAGCTGGCCGATGACATTGCCGGACAGCTCATCGAGCCCGGCCTGTGGCTGCTGCCCGTGGTGTCGCTGGCCCTGGGGCTGGCGCTGTGGCGCGGCCTGCGGCCGTTGTATGCGCTGTCTGCGGATGTGGCGGCGCTGGACCCGGCCAGTACCCAGCGCCTGGCCTCGCGCCATGCCTGGAGCGAGTTCGAGTCGGTGGTGGCGTCGATCAACACCTTGCTGGATCGCCAGCAGGTCGCCATGGTGCGCGAGCGCCGGCTGGCCAACGAGGTGGCGCACGAGTTGCGTACTCCGCTATCCTCCATTGCCCTGCAGGCCAGCGCCCTGGCGGGGGAGCTGACGGAAGAGGCCCGGGCCCAGGCGCTGGCGCGCATCGGCCAGGACGCCTTGCGTGCGGGCCATGTGCTCAACCAGTTGCTGGCCCTGGCCCGCGCCAGCCGGGCAGAGCTGCACGAAGCCAAGGCGCCCGTGGACCTGAGCGCCCTGGCCCGGTCGGTGTGCGCCGACTATGCCCAGGCAGCGTGGAAGCGGGGCGACGACCTCGGCCTGTCCGCACCGACCGCGCTGATCGTGCCCGGCCATGCGGTGCTGCTGGACATTGCAGTGCGCAATCTGGTGGAAAACGCGCTCAAGCACACGCCCGAGGGCACCCAGATCGCCGTCCAGCTGGGCACTGCCGACTCCGGCGGCGCGTGGCTGCAGGTGTGTGACGACGGTGCGCGCCAGCAAGCAGGCGGCGCAGCGGGGCGGACGGCGGCGGTCGACAGCCTGCATCTGGGGCACGAAATCCTGCGCCGCGTGGCGGACATCCATGGGGGGCACTTTGGCGCAGCGCCGGCGCCGGCGCCCTTTACCACCTGCTACCGGTTGGATTTGCCATCGCCCTCGGCGGCGTCCCCCGGTTAAAATTGGGAGTTACCAAGCGGTTACCACCGCATCGCCAGGCGTTACAGCGCCTTGCCCCTGCTTCTTCAACCCACCACGGACCCCACGACCATGCCCCTCGTTTCGATGCGCGAACTGCTCGACCATGCCGCCGCCCACAGCTACGGTATTCCCGCTTTCAACGTCAACAACCTGGAGCAGGTGCAGGCCGTGATGGCCGCTGCGGACGAAGTGGGTGCTCCGGTCATCTTGCAGGCCAGCGCTGGCGCGCGCAAGTACGCGGGCGAGCCTTTCATCAAGCACCTGATCCAGGCTGCGGTCGAGGCGTTCCCCCACATCCCGCTGGTCATGCACCAGGACCACGGCACTTCGCCCAAGATCTGCCAGGGCGCCATCGACCTGGGCTTTGGCTCGGTGATGATGGACGGCTCGCTGATGGAAGACGGCAAGACCCCTTCGTCCTTCGACTACAACGTCGAGGTGACGCGCAAGGTGGTGGACATGGCGCACAAGGTGGGCGTAACGGTCGAAGGCGAACTGGGCTGCCTGGGCAACCTCGAAACCGGGGATGCCGGTGAGGAAGACGGCATTGGTGCGGTCGGCAAGCTCGACCACAGCCAGATGCTGACCGATCCCGAAGAAGCCGCCGTGTTCGTGAAGGCCACGCAACTCGACGCCTTGGCCATTGCCATCGGCACCAGCCACGGCGCCTACAAGTTCAGCCGCAAGCCCACGGGCGACATCCTGGCCATCAGCCGTGTCAAGGAAATCCACCGGCGCATCCCCAACACCCACTTGGTGATGCATGGTTCCTCGTCGGTGCCTGCCGAGCTCCTGGCCATCATCAACCAGTACGGCGGCAAGATGAAGGAAACCTACGGCGTGCCCGTCGAAGAAATCCAGGAAGCTATCAAGCACGGCGTGCGCAAGATCAACATCGACACTGACATCCGCCTGGCCATGACCGGTGCGGTGCGCAAGTTCCTGTTCGAGAACCCCGACAAGTTCGACGCCCGCGAATGGCTCAAGCCCGCCCGCGAAGCGGCCAAGCAGGTCTGCAAGCAGCGTTACCTGGAGTTCGGCTGCGAAGGCCAGGGCAGCAAGATCAAGGGCCTGAGCCTGCAGGCCGTGGCCGCCCAGTACGCCTCGGGTGCACTGGCGCAAGTGGTGAACTGATCGTTGGCACCGGGCCCTGCGGGGCCGCTGCCTAGCCTGGCTGCGTTGTGCTGCCAGGCTTTTTTTTTGCCTGCATGCATCCCCGGACTGGGGAGTTCCCTCTACAGGAGACAAAGGCGACAGCGACAAGATTTTCTTCATGTAAGCTCGCGGTCAGCTTGCCCACCGGCAGCGCCGCAAGAAGTGTCCGATACCAGGGCGCTTTCAACACATTTCTCGCCAGCTCCACCGAGCTGGTTGTTGCATGGCAGGAGCCGTCGAAGGACGGACTCGGGTGCCGTGGGATGATTGAAGGCGAATTCGTATGAACCTTTCTCTATGACTCTGACCATTTCAAAGTTTCGGCGGCTGTTGCCTCTCTTGCCAGTGCTGGCTGTGACGGTGTTCACGGTGGCCTGCGCGCCCCTGACCGTTCCTCCCCAATCCGAATACCCCGTGGGCCGCGCCCGACTGGTGTTGCCGCCGGGGGCGTGGCAGGACCTGGGCACTTCCGAGGAAGCCATTGCAGGCTCAGGAGGACGTATTGCGCTCCAGACCCGCGATGTGGGCTTGCGGAATGCGCAGGGAGACTGGCTGGCCGTGTTGCGCGTGCAGACCAACCGCGCTGGAGACCTGAGTGGTTCTCCGCAGGGCATCGGTTATTGCCCCACCCAGCAGGACGTCACCGTAGAGGATGGCGCTGCAGGCAGTCCCGTGCGCGCAGACTGTCTGCGACTCAAGCGATGGGGAAGCAGTTCCCAGTGGCTGGACAAGAACCGGCCAGACCTTGTCGAGTGGCTCCGCACCAGCAAGATCACTCTGACCCAGCCTTACACCTATCTGAGCTATCGCTATGTGACGGAGGCGGGTGCCTGGGTGAAGGTCGATGCCCTGGTGGATCAGCGGCTGTTGCGTCCGACCACGCGCAACAACGAGGAATTCCTGGTGGCTGGACGACCCGCACTGCAGTGGGGGCGTGACCTGGCCCAGGCTGTGCGCCTGAGCGCCGGCATGGTGGACGGTCATCTGGCCATCCCTTTCTTCCCCTTCCCAACACCCACCTCCAAGCCTTAGCGCGCAAGTCTTCCCTGTCTGGCGGCCTGGCATAACGATTACGAAACTCGAGGAGACCTCTGATGCAGACAAGCCCCGTCCCGCAGCCGCAGCGTATCGGCGTGCCCAGGGAAACCTTCCCCGGTGAAAAGCGCGTGGCCACCGTGCCCGATGTGGTGGAGAAGCTGATCAAGCTGGGCTTTGCCGTCACGGTCGAGTCCGGGGCTGGGGATGCTGCCAATTTCAGTGACGATGCCTACCGCGCTGCAGGCGCCCAGATTGTGGGTGACGCAGCGGCATTGTGGGCGGCATCCGATATCGTCTTCAAGGTGCGCCCGCCCAGTAGCGACGAAGTGGCGCGGATGCGTGAGGGCACGACACTCATCGACTTCATCTGGCCCGCCCAGAACCCCGAGCTGATGCAGCAACTGGCTGCGAAGAAGGCCACGGTACTGGCCATCGACTGCCTGCCCCGCACTTTGAGCCGCGCCCAAAAGATGGACGCGCTCACCTCCACCGCCGGGGTCAGCGGCTACCGCGCAGTGATCGAGGCGGCCAACGCTTTCGGCCGCTTCTTCAACGGCCAGATCACGGCCGCAGGCAAAGTGCCGCCCGCCAAGGTGTTCATTGCGGGCGCTGGCGTGGCGGGCCTTGCGGCCATCGGCACCGCAGCCAACCTGGGCGCCATCGTGCGCGCCAATGACACACGCGCCGAGGTGGCCGACCAGGTCAAGTCGCTGGGCGGCGAATTCGTCAAGGTGGACTACGAGGAAGAAGGCTCGGGCGGCGGCGGCTACGCCAAGGTCATGAGCGAAGGCTTCCAGGCCGCGCAGCGCAAGATGTACGCCGAGCAGGCCAAGGACGCCGACATCATCATCACCACCGCGCTGATCCCCGGCAAGCCTGCGCCCAAGCTCATCACCGCCGAGATGGTGCAGAGCATGAAGCCCGGCAGCGTGATCGTGGACATGGCCGCTGAGCAGGGGGGCAACTGCGAGCTCACCGTGCCCGGCGAGGCCGTGGTGCGCCATGGGGTGACCATCGTGGGCTACACCGACCTGGCCTCGCGCCTGGCCAAGCAGTCGTCCACGCTGTACTCCACCAACCTGCTGCGCCTGACCGAAGAGCTGTGCAAGGCCAAGGATGGTGTGGCCCTGGTCAACATGGAGGACGACGCGATCCGGGGCCTCACCGTGGTCAAGGACGGCGCGATCACCTGGCCTGCGCCGCCGCTCAAGCAGGCGCCCGCGCCCGCACCCAAGGTCGCTGCGCCAGTGGTCGAAAAGAAATCGGGCCATGGCCACGGCACGGGTGCGCCCATGTCCGCGAAGACGCTGACCATCGTCTTCGCCGTGCTGGCTGTGCTGTTCTGGGCCATCGGTGCCTATGCGCCCGTGGCCTTCCTGGGGCACTTCACGGTGTTTGTGCTGGCCTGCTTCATCGGCTACATGGTGGTGTGGAACGTCACGCCTGCACTGCACACACCGCTGATGAGCGTGACCAACGCCATCTCCAGCATCATCGCCATCGGCGCGCTGGTGCAGATTGCACCGCCCGATGCGGGGGTGAATGGGCGGCCTGACGGGCTCATCCTCTGGCTGGCCTTTGCTGCGCTGGTGCTCACGGCCGTCAACATGTTCGGCGGCTTCGCGGTCACGCGCCGCATGCTGGCCATGTTCCGCAAGTAACTCCACAACAACAAGAACACGAGGAGCACCCAACATGTCCCAAAGTCTCGCCACCGTCGCCTACCTGGGCGCGGCCATTTTGTTCATCCTGAGCCTCGGGGGGCTCTCCAACCCTGAAACCTCCCGCCGGGGCAATCTGTTCGGCATGGTCGGCATGGCACTGGCCGTTCTGGCCACGGTGTTTGGCCCGCGCGTGAGTCCCGCAGGGGTGGCCTGGATCGTCGGCGCCCTGGTGATTGGCGGCGGCATCGGCCTCTATGCCGCCAAGGTCGTCAAGATGACCCAGATGCCCGAGCTGGTCGCGCTCATGCACAGCCTGGTGGGCTTGGCGGCCTGCCTGGTGGGGTTTGCCAGCTACGTCGATACCTCGATCCAGCTGCAGGGCGCGGAAAAGATCATCCACGAGGTGGAGATCTACGTCGGCATCCTGATCGGTGCGATCACGTTCAGCGGCTCGCTGATCGCCTTCGGCAAGCTCAACGGCAAGATCGGCGGCAAGCCGCTGCTGCTGCCCGGTCGCCACTGGCTCAACCTGGCCGCGCTGCTGATCGTGATCTGGTTCGGCCGCGAGTTTCTGCGCGCCGAGACCGTCGAGCAAGGCATGGTGCCGTTGATGGTGATGACGGTGATCGCGCTGCTGTTCGGCATCCACATGGTCATGGCCATTGGTGGCGCCGACATGCCGGTGGTGGTGTCCATGCTCAACAGCTACTCGGGCTGGGCGGCGGCGGCCACGGGCTTCATGTTGTCCAACGATCTGCTGATCGTCACGGGCGCTCTGGTGGGTTCCTCGGGCGCCATCCTGAGTTACATCATGTGCAACGCGATGAACCGCAACTTCATCAGCGTGATAGCGGGGGGCTTTGGCTCGGGCGCTGGCACGCCCGCCAAGAAGGGCGAAGCTGCCGAGCCGCAGGGCGAGGCCGTGCCCGTCAGCTCCGCCGAGACGGCCGAGCTGCTGCGCGACGCCAAGAGCGTGATCATCGTGCCTGGTTACGGCATGGCCGTGGCCCAGGCCCAGCACACGGTGTACGAGATCACCAAGACCCTGCGCGAGAAGGGTGTGAATGTGCGTTTTGCCATCCACCCGGTGGCAGGCCGCATGCCTGGCCACATGAACGTGCTGCTGGCAGAGGCCAAGGTGCCCTACGACATCGTGATGGAGATGGACGAGATCAACGAGGACTTCCCCGATGCCGACGTGGCCATGGTCATTGGCGCCAACGACATCGTGAACCCCAGCGCGCTGGACGATCCGACCAGCCCTATCGCGGGCATGCCGGTGCTCGAAGTGTGGAAGGCCAAGACCTCGATCGTGATGAAACGCTCCATGGCCTCGGGCTACGCGGGGGTGGACAACCCGCTGTTCTACAAGGACAACAACCGCATGCTGTTTGGCGATGCCAAGAAAATGCTGGACGAGGTGCTGACCGCGCTCAAGAGCTGAGGGGCATAATTCCCCTATAAGAAAAGCACGACCGTGCTGAAAGGCGCCGGTGTGCTTTCTGGACCCCCATAAAACCTACCAGGAGACAATCCCAATGACCGACCGCCCGTGGCTGGCCGCCTACCCACAAGGTGTTCCCGCAGACATCGACACCACGCAGTACAGCTCCCTCGTAGCGCTGATGGACGAGGCGTTCAAGAAGTACGCCAACCGCGTGGCCTACAGCTTCATGGGCAAGGACGTGACCTACGCCCAGACCGATTCGCTCTCCAGTGCGTTCGCCGCCTACCTGCAGAGCCTGGGCCTGGTCAAGGGCGACCGCGTGGCCATCATGATGCCCAACGTGCCCCAGTACCCGGTGACCGTGGCGGCCGTGCTGCGTGCAGGTTTCGTGGTCGTCAACGTGAACCCGCTGTACACGCCGCGCGAGCTGGAGCACCAGCTCAAGGACTCGGGCGCCAAGGCCATCGTCATCATCGAGAACTTCGCCACCACGCTGGAGCAGTGCATTGCGCACACGCCTGTCAAGCACGTGGTGCTGTGCGCCATGGGCGACCAGCTGGGCCTGCTCAAGGGCACGCTGGTCAACTACGTGGTGCGCAACGTCAAGAAGATGGTGCCCGCCTATAACCTGCCGGGGGCGGTGCGCTTCAACGACGCCGTTGCCCAGGGCACGCGCGGTGCGCTCAAGAAGCCCGACATCAAGCCCGACGACATTGCGCTGCTGCAGTACACCGGCGGTACCACGGGGGTGAGCAAGGGCGCCGTGCTGCTGCACCGCAACGTGATCGCCAACGTGCTGCAGTCCGAGGCCTGGAACGAGCCCGTGATGAAGAAGGTGCCGGCGGGTGAGCAGCCCACCAGCATCTGTGCGCTGCCGCTGTACCACATCTTCGCGTTCACCGTGAACATGATGCTGAGCATGCGCACGGGCGGTAAGACCATCCTGATCCCCAACCCGCGCGACCTGCCTGCGGTGCTCAAGGAGCTGTCCAAGCACACCTTCCACAGCTTCCCGGCCGTCAACACACTGTTCAACGGCCTGGCCAACCACCCGGACTTCAACACCGTCAACTGGAAGAACCTCAAGGTTTCGGTGGGCGGCGGCATGGCGGTGCAGGGCGCCGTGGCCAAGCTCTGGCTCGAAAAGACAGGCTGCCCCATCTGCGAAGGCTATGGCCTGTCGGAGACCAGCCCTTCGGCCAGCTGCAACCCCACCACCAGCACCGAGTACACCGGCACCATCGGCGTGCCGCTGCCCAGCACCTCCATGAAGCTGCTGGACGATGAGGGCCGCGAGGTCACCACGCTGGGCGAGCCCGGCGAGATCGCCATCAAGGGCCCGCAAGTGATGGCCGGCTACTGGCAGCGCCCCGATGAAACCGCCAAGGTCATGACCGAGGACGGCTACTTCAAGTCGGGCGATATCGGCGTGATGGATGCGCGCGGCTTCTTCAAGATCGTGGACCGTAAGAAAGACATGGTGCTGGTCAGCGGCTTCAACGTGTACCCCAACGAGGTCGAAGAAGTGGTGGCCAACTGCCCGGGCGTGCTCGAATGCGCCGTGGTGGGCGTGCCTGATGAGAAGACCGGCGAGGCCGTCAAGCTCGTCATCGTGAAGAAGGACCCGGCGCTCACCGAAGCGCAGGTCAAGGAGTTCTGCCGCCACGAACTCACGGGCTACAAGCAGCCCAGGGTGATCGAGTTCCGCACCGAGCTGCCCAAGACACCCGTGGGCAAAATCTTGCGCCGCGAACTGCGCGACAAGAAGTGACGCAGCCTTCGGCACGTCACAATCCCCAGGCGGCTCCGGCCGCCTTTTTTGCGACCGCGCGGCGATGCTGGCGCGGGTGTTCTGTGACCCGATGACATGACCCCAAGGACCTCTGCATGAGCACTGCCATTCTGAGTGCGCTGCCCGAAGAACAAAGCTCGCTGGTGCAGCACCTGGCGCATCCGCAGCGGCTGATGCACGCAGGCCGGGCGTTCTGGCGCGGCGAGCTGCACAACCGCCCGGTGGTGCTGGCGCTGTCGGGCATTGGCAAGGTGGCGGCTGCCACCACAGCCACGGCCTTGATCGAACATTTTGGCGTGGCGCGCATCGTCTTCACGGGCGTCGCGGGCGGGGTCGGCGATGGGGTGCACCGGGGTGATGTGGTGGTGGCGCAAGACTACGTGCAGCACGACATGGATGCCTCGCCGCTGTTTCCTCGGTGGGAGCTGCCGGGCTACGCACGCAGCCGCCTCGCGTGCGACCCTGTGCTGATTGCTATGCTTTTAGAAGCTGCCAACCTATGTGTCACTAGCGCAAGCAGCCTCTGGGGCTTGAAAACCATCCACGGGGATGCCCACCGAGCACACCAGGGCTTGGTGGCCAGCGGCGACCGTTTTGTCTCCACCGCCCAAGAGTCCGAGCGCCTGCGCACCGCCCTGCGCACTGCCGGGCACGATGTGCTGGCCGTGGAAATGGAAGGTGCCGCCGTCGCCCAGGTCTGTCACGATTACGGCCTGCCCTTTGCCGCCGTGCGCACCATATCCGACCGGGCCGACGACGAAGCCCACGGCGACTTCGCCCAGTTCGTGCAGACCGTGGCCAGCCGTTACGCCGAGCACATGGTGCTGTCGTTTCTGCAGAAACTATAAAACTGATAGCGGCTAGGGCATGTTGCACTAGCGCTTGCGGCAGATTTTCCCTCTAAAGAGAGCTCCACCGCACCCCGTTTGCCGTTCGCCACGTTGCGCTGCAACCGGCGCTATGTATCTACCAGCGTCACTGCGGAACCGGCTTTGCCGGGCCGCTGGAGGCGTCCCCCTCGTGGGGAAGGCGCGCAGCGCCACAGGGGGGCTACTTCAGCCAGCCGCGCTTGCGGAAGTACCACATAGGCCCGAGCGCGCTGGCCAGCATCAGGCCCAGCGCATACGGGTAGCCCAGCGACCAGTCCAGTTCGGGCATGAACTTGAAATTCATGCCGTACACGCTGGCGATCAGCGTGGGTGGCAGCAAGGCGACGCTCGCCACCGAGAAGATCTTGATGATCTTGTTCTGGTTGATGTTGATGAAACCGACTGTGGCGTCCATCAAGAAGTTGATCTTGTCGAACAGGAACGCGGTGTGGTTGTCCAGCGACTCGATGTCGCGCAGAATCTGGCGCGCTTCCTCGAACTGCTCGGAGTTGAGCATCTTGGAGCGCATCATGAAGCTCACGGCGCGGCGGGTGTCCATCACGTTGCGGCGGATGCGACCGTTCAAGTCTTCCTGGCGGGCGATGGCAGCCAGTACCTCGCCAGCGCGGGTGTCGGTCACGTCGCCGGCCAGCACCTGCTTGCTCACGGCCTCCAGCTCGTCATAGATGTTTTCCAGCGTGTCGGCTGAGTATTCGGCGTCGGCGTCGAACAGCTTGAGCAGCACTTCCTTGGCGTCTTCGATCAGCCCGGGCGCGCGGCGCGCGCGCATGCGCAGCAGGCGAAACACGGGCACGTCTTCATCGTGGATGGAGAACAGCACGCCCCGGCTTTTCAAGTTGGTGTTGTGCTGGTTCAGGATGAAGGCCACGCGCACCGAACGCGGGTCTTCGTCGTCATCGATCAAGAAGTCGCTGCGGATGTGCAGCTCGCCGTTGTCTTCCTCGTAGAAGCGGGCGGATTCCTCGATGTCCTCGTCCATCGCATCTTCGGGGATGGACAGGCCGTAGTGCTGCTTGATCCAGCGCTTTTCTTCGAGCGTGGGCGCTTCCAGGTCCACCCAGATCGGCTGGAACTTGGTCAGCTCTTCCAGGGACTCGATTTCTTCCTGGAACAGCCGGCCATTGGCGAGCGTAAAGATGTTGAGCATGGGCTCACTCCCTTGTTTTTTGGCGTCTGCGGTGCGGGGGTAGGGGTGCTTTCAACCCCACAGCAGTCAAATGCGCCGGGAGCTGAAAGCTACCAACTCGGGTAGGTTTCCAAGGAGCTGTCTCCGTAAAAATTAGGCAAGCGGCGGATTATGGCACCGGGCGATGACCTCGCGGGCGCCTGGTGCGGTGTGGCGCGGGCGCCGAAGCCATTCAACAGGCGTCAGCCCTCGGCACTGCGCACCATGGCCAGCGCCCGGCACAGGTCGGCCCAGGCGGCGGCCTTGTTGTCCTGTGAGCGTAGCAAAAAGGCGGGGTCGTAGGTCACCACCGCCGGGCACCCGGCCAGCACATGGGGGCCCGCGCGCAGGCGTCCCAGGGGCTCGGTGCGTCCCAGCGCCGCACGCGCCGCCACGTGGCCCAGCACCAACACCATGGCGGGCTGCAGGCGGTCCACGGTGTCGGCCAGTGTGGCCGGAATGTCCGCGCTGGCTTCCGTGCCGGGCGCAGAGCGCTCCAGCGTAGTCACGAACACGCGCGGATGTTGGTGCAGTTGCATGGCCCGCAGCATGTTGTCTAGCAGCCGGCCCGCGTCGCCGCCCAGGGGCTCGGCAGGGGTCATGCTCTCGGTCACGATGAGCCAGCCCCGGCCCAGCCCGGCGGGCGTTTGCGCCGGGTCGGCGGCGGGGTAGAGCGCCTGCGCAGGGTGCAGGCGCAGGGCGGGCGCGGCCGGGCCTGCGCCTGCAGGTGCGATGGCTGGGGGTGCGCTGCGGCTGGTGGTGTGGACCGGCGGCGCCTGGGGGCGCTCGGCAAGCGTGGGGGACGACGGGGCCTGGGGCTGGGCGCGCGGCGGCGCCACGGCGGGTGCTGCCACTGCGGCAGCAGGGGCGCTTGCCGGGGGCTGCTGGGGCGCATCCATGGCCGGCGCTGGGCCCCACACGGTGACGCCCATTTCTTGCAGCATGGCGCGCTGTCGCGCATTGAGGTGGAGGCTCATACAGAAAGAAAACAGGCCATCAGAGGTTCAGCAGGGTCGGGTGCGGCGTGGGGTCAGAGAGCCAGGCTCATGACCACGGCGTCTTCGCGCTGTCCGTGTGCTGCAGGGTAGTAACGCTTGCGGTCGCCCACGCGGCGGAATCCGTGGGTCTGGTAGATCTGCTGGGCGCGCAGGTTGCTCACCCGCACCTCTAGCCACAGCCATTGTGCACCGCGCCCGCGTGACCACAGGGCCAGGGCGTCCAGCAGCACGCGGGCCCAGCCCTGGCGCTGGTACTCGGGGGTGACGGTGATGTTGAGCAGGTGCACCTCATCCACGCCCATCATGGCCACAAAGTAACCCAGCAGATGCTCGTCCGCCATCAGCAGCTGCGCCTCGTAGCCCGAGGCCATGGCGTCGGTGAAGTTGCCGCGGGTCCAGGGGTGCGAATAGGCGAGCTGCTCCACGGCCAGCACGGCATCGAGCCGCGCCAGGGTCAGGGCCTCGAAGCGCGCCTCGGGGCGGGTGGGGCTGGCGCCGGACGGCGATGCGGAGGAGGTGGGCAGTGCGCTCATGGGGGATTCGTTCACCCCTTCTCAGGGCGTTGCCGCTGCCTGGGCGGCACGCAGTGCGGCGCGTTCGGCGGTGGTTTGCGCCACTTTATCGCGGATATAGCGCGGCAGGGCGTCACTGGCGGCCACGGCATGGCCGGCGGTGATCAGCGCGGGCGCCAGGCGCAGCAGGGCTGCGGCGGTAGGCAAGGCCATGAGGTGCGGGGCGGTAGGCGCCAACCGGTCGCCGTAGGGCGCGCGGGCGTTGCCAGCCACCGTCCAGCCTGTTGGGGGCTGCACCGACTCGGGCGCCCCCAGGCCGAAGTCTTCGTCGGCCTGCCAGCGGGCTTCGGCGGGCAGCCACTCGCAGTGCGCGTGGTAGACCTCGTCCATGCGCGCATCCAGCACCGCCACCACCTGGGTGCAGCCGTGCTGGTGGCGGGCTTCCTCGGCCACGGCCAGCAGGGTGTCCACGGGCAAGACCGGCACACCTCGCCCGCCCTTGGCACCAAAGGCCAGACCCTGGGCCACGGCACAGGCGGTGCGCAGCCCGGTGAACGAGCCGGGGCCGCGCCCGAATACCACCGCATCCAGCGTGTCGAAAGTCAAGCCAGCCTGCGCCATCAGCGCACGCACGGCGGGGATCAGTGCCGCCGAGGCCTGCGGTCCCCCGGGCCCCTGGTGCTGCCAGACGCCATCGCCGTGCTGCACGGCAATGGAGAGGGTGTCGGTACTGGTGTCAAAGGCGAGCAGATTCATGGGCTGGGTGTGGTGGTCTTTGGCGGCGCGTTCGGCGATGGCGCTCAGGGGGCGGCCGTGGCAGGGGCTATCGGGGCCTGGCTTTTGCGCAGCACGCCCAGGAGGATACCGGCGGTGACCAGCAGCAGGCCGGCCACCAGATTCCAGTGCATCGGTTCATGGAGAAAAATCACCGCCCCCATCGCCGACAGTCCAGGCACCAGGGCCGTGATCATGGTCGATCGCACGGGGCCGTAGTGCTGGATCATGCGCGTGAAGCCAATGCCCGAGACCACCACGGAGCCGCCGCCCTGGAACAGCATCTGGAACGCGATCTCGCTCCACGGCGCCAGCGCCAGGTGACTGGTGACCGCACCCAGCGAGACCAGCAGCGCGTAGCTGGGCAGGTAGACCACGCAGGCAAACGCCGTGACGGCAATGGTGGCCTGCACCGCGTCCACCGCGTAGCGCCGCGCCAGCACACTGTAGGTGGCCCAGGACGACGCGGCCAGCATGAACAGCAGGTCGCCCTTCCAGACATCGCCGCCCGAAAACGCCGCCAGCAGGCTGCGCCCACCCACCAGCAGATCGCCCGCCACGATCAGCGCCAGGCCGGTGGCGCGCAGCGGCGTGATGTGGTCGCGCAGCAGCCAGGCGGCCAGCAGCGCCGTCCACAGCGGCAGGCTGCCCGGCATGAGCACCGCCGCATGGGTGGCCGGTGCATGGAAGAACCCCGAATAGGCCAGCAGCGCGTACAGCAGCCCGCCAAAGCTGCCCAGCAGCGCCGTGGTGCGCAAGGGCAGGGGCGAGATGCCCGCCAGGCTGGAAGCCGGTGCCGAGGCCCCCAGCGCCGCCTGGCGCCGTCGCACCATCCACCAGCCCCAGGGCAGCAACACCAGGCTGGCGCCCACGATGCGCAGCAGCGCAATGTCGAAGGGGGTGAGCGTGCGCTGGGCCGAGGCGCGGGCGATGATGATGAAGCCCGTCCAGATGGTGACGGTGACCACGGCCGCCAGCAGGCCGATGGTGCGAGGAGAAAAACGCATGGCGCGATTATCGGCGCCCGCTGCGGGCTGTGCTGGTAGCGGATCAGGGCCTGTGGGCGGGCGATAGACTCCCGCCATGTTGTCTGTTCTTGCTCTCTGGCGCCGCCGTGCGCTGTGTAGTGTGTTGGGTTGGGGTGCTGCGTGGCTTGTGATGGCCGGGACGGCGGGCGCCGCGGGTGCGCAGGCGATGGCGGCGCTATCAGGCCCTCTGCCGCCCGAGGCGGAGGCCGCCCTGGTCCGCGCCAAGCTCCCCCGCGAGGCCCTGTCGGTGATGGTGGTGGACGCGCAACCGGTTGGCAAGGCCAGTCCGCGCCTTGCGCACCGTGCCCAGGTGCCTGTGAACCCCGCGTCGGTGATGAAGCTGGTGACCACCTATGCAGCGCTGGAACAGCTGGGCCCCGCCTATGTCTGGAACACGCCGGTGTATGTGCAGGGCACAGTGCAGGACGGCAGCCTGCGGGGCAATGTGTATATCCAGGGCCAGGGCGACCCCAAGCTGGTCATGGAGCGGCTGTGGCTGCTGATGCGGCGGCTGCAGGGCCAGGGCATCCAGGTCATCGTGGGCGACATCGTGCTGGACCGCAGCGCGTTCGACGTGCCGGACCAGGACCCGGCGCGGTTTGATGGCGAACCGCTGCGGCCCTACAACGCCTCACCCGACGCCCTGCTGCTCAACTACAAATCGTCGGTGATGACCTTTGTGCCCGATGCGGCCGCCGGCCTGGCGCGCATCCAGTACGACCCGCCTTTGGCCGGGGTGCAGCGCCAGCCCACCGTGGCGCTGGCGGCGTCGGGCGCAGACTGTGGTGACTGGCGTGCCACCCTGCGAGCGGAGCTGTCGGACCCCTCCAGGGTGTCTTTCCAGGGGGTGTACCCCGCCGCGTGTGGCGAACGCGTATGGCCGGTGGCGGCGGCCGATCCGCGCGGCTTTGCGGCGCGGGCGGTGGAGGGCATGTGGCGCGAACTGGGCGGCAAGCTCACGGGCAGCGTGCGCGATGGCAAGGTCCCCCCGGGCCTCAAGCCTGCGTTTGTGGTCACGTCCCCCGCGCTGGCCGAGGTGGTGCGCGATGTGAACAAGTACAGCAACAACGTGATGGCACAGCAGGTGTTGCTGACCCTGGCGTTGCAAAAAAACGGTGTGGCCACGTTTGATGGGGCCCGCGAGGTGCTGCGCCAGTGGTGGCAGGCTCGCATGGGCGATGCGGACCTGCCGCAGGTGGACAACGGCGCCGGGCTCAGCCGCGACGCCCGCCTGACCGCTCAGGCTCTGGCCCGCATGCTGCAGATGGCCTGGGTGTCACCTGTGATGCCCGAGCTGGTGGCGTCGCTGCCGATCACGGGTGTGGACGGCACACTGCGCCGCAGCCAGAGCCGGGCGGGCACTGCCCACCTCAAGACCGGCAGCCTGCGCGACGTGATGGCTGTGGCGGGCTATGTGCATGCCGCGAGTGGGCGTCGCTATGTGCTGGTGGCCGTGGTCAACCACGCCAATGCGGGCGCGGCGCGGCCGGTGCTCGACAGCCTCATCGACTGGACGGCGCGCGAGCAATGAACAATCGGCGCTGCCTCGCTTCTTCCCCACCATGCAACTCCACGAACTGATCGGCTACCTCGCCGCCTGCCTGACCACCTGCAGCTTTGTGCCCCAGGCCCTGCACACTTTTCGCACCCGCGACGTCAGCGGTATCTCGCTGGGCATGTACAGCGTTTTCACGGTGGGCGTGGCACTGTGGCTGGCCTACGGCCTGGCGCTGGCAGCCTGGCCCATCGTGGTGGCCAATGCCATCACTCTGGCCCTGGCGGGCACCATCCTGGGGATGAAGGTGCTGTACGGCGTGCACCGTCCCGACTGACCGGTCACGCGGGCCCCGGCGCGCTGTCGCCTAGGTGTCTGGCGGCGTGCGGCCTCCCGCGTTATCCCCTATGGATGCTGCAGCGCAGGTGCGCGCACGATGCGTCGTTCTTCACTGACCGAGGTATCCATCCATGACCTATTTCCGCCTTACCTGTGTGGCCGCTGCAGCGGTCCTGCTTGTCGCCTGCGGTGGCTCTGACGACCCGGCGCGCGGCGCACTGATTGACCCTCCCGCCACGCTCACCACGCTCACCGTGGCGCAGATCGATGCGGCCACGGCCAGCAGCGGCCTGCAGGCGATCAGCGGCAAGGCCAAATGTGACGTGAAGGTGGTGTCTCTGAACTATGCGACCGTGGGTGCCAAGAGCGGCGAGAACACCAACGCCTCGGGCGTGATGCTGGTGCCCGCCGGCACATGCGCCACGGCCGCTCCACTGGTGGCCTACGCCAAGGGCACCGATGTGCAAAAGCCCCGCACCCTGGCGAACCCGCAGGACAGCGAAACCTTCCTGCTGGCCGCCATGTACGCCGCGCAGGGCTATGCCGTGGTGGCCACCGACTACCTGGGCTTTGCCAAGTCGGGCTACAGCTACCACCCCTACCTGCATGCCGATTCGGAAGCCACCTCGGTCATCGACTCGGTGCGTGCAGCACGCAATGCGGCAAGCACGGTGGGCGCCACGCTGTCGGGCAAGGTGATGTTCACCGGGTACTCGCAGGGCGGCCACTCGTCCATGGCAGCGCAACGCGCCGCCGAGCGGGACTACGGCAACGAATTCAATGTGGTCGCAGGCGCGCACTTGGCGGGCCCCTACAACCTGTCGGGCTCGCTGCGCATTCCGGACGCGATCGCTGGTGTGCAGTTCTTTGTGCCCTACCTCGTCACGGCCTGGCAGAAGGTCTATGGCAACGTCTACACCGACGTGAAGGATGTGTTCAAAGCACCGTATTCGGGCTACATCGAGAACCTGCTGCCCAACCCCACGCTCAACTACACCACCCTGGTGACCACGGGCACGCTGCCTGCGGGTACGCCCAACCAGGCGCGTGACGCGCTGTTCCAGTCGGCGTTCATCACCGGTTCGCAGACCAGCACCACCCACCCGCTGTATCTGGCCGCCAAAAAGAACGATCTGCTGGGCTGGACCCCCAAGGCGCGCGTCATGTTGTGTGGTGGCGCAGGCGACCCCACCGTGCCTCCGGCCGTCCACATGGCCGTCATGAAAGCCGACTTTGACAGCCGGGGTGTGACGAATGTGAACACGGTGGATGTGGACGCTGCCATCCAGGCGACCTACGGCCCTGGCGGCAAGGCGCCGACCGACCCCGCCTCGGCGGCGTTTGCCACCTACTACGGCAGCTACCACGGCACCTACGAGCCGCCGTTCTGCCACGCGCAGGCCAAGGCGGTGTTCGACACCGTCAAATGACGCCGTGATGCTTGTGTGGCGCGCCGGAGGGGCGCACCAGACACGCAGTCTTTAGAACCCGCCCCCTAAGCCCCACCGGTGTTTACCCGGTGGGGCTTTTTTGCTTTGGCGAATATCATTTGTATGGAATAGCACGGTCGTTCTATTTTTACGATAACAGGAGTGATACCGATGGTTTTCCAGCGCAAGGCTTTATGGGTTTCTCTGGCGGCAGCGTCGCTGCTGGTGGCGTGCGGAGGCGGCGGTGCCGACACCGCTCCGGTGGCGCCCATCAAGACCGTCAAGGTCATGGGTGACAGCATTGCTGACAGCGGCACGTTTGGCTTCAAGTTCACGGTGCAGGGCAGTGCGCCCACGGGCCCATCGTCCACCCCCATTTGGCCCGAGCTGGTGGCCAGCAGCTACAGCAACACGCTCTGCCCCCGCTATGCGTTCACCGGCAGTGCCTTCAACAATGCGGCGGGCTGCACCAACTACGCCATCGGCGGCGGGCGCATCAACAACTTCACGGCGCCCACGTCGCCTGTCTCCATCGTCAAGCAACTGACCGATGCGGGCGTCGACGGCTTCAGTGCGGGCGACCTGCTGCTGATCGACGGTGGTGGCAACGACGCTGCGGACCTCATTGGTGCCTACCTGTCGGCCTCCAAGGACGGCGGCAAGGCCTTCGGCGCGCTGCTGTCCACCTTGCTGCCTGCGGCCACGGTGAACGCCGGCCTCGCGGGCGGTGCCACGGGACAAGCTCAGGTGGGTGGCGCCTACATGGTGGCGCTGGCCGACAAGTTCCACGACGCGATCGAAGCCAATGCCTTGAGCAAGGGCGCACAGCGTGTGGCGGTGCTCAACATGCCTGCCATCGACAAGACGCCGCGCCTGCAGCAGGTGCTCGGTGGCATCACGGCGTCAGCGGGCGCTGCCGCCAGTGCGCAGGTGCAGGGCCTGCTCAAGGCCTGGCTCGAAGCCTTCAACGCCCAGCTGGCCCAACGTTTTGCGGGCAACAGCAAGGTGGTGGTGGTGGACTTCTACACCTCGTTCAACGACCAGGTGGCCAACCCTGCGCAGTTCGGGCTGACCAACGCCAAGAACACCGCATGCCCCATCACGGGCCTGGGTGCTGACGGCCTGCCCACCTATACCTTCCCCACCTGCACGGCAGCCGCCCTGTCGGCACAGACACCGCCCGCAGGCGCCACGGGTGGTGCGGACTGGTGGAAGACCTACGCGTTCTCCGACAGCTTCCACCCCACGCCGTATGGCCACCAGCTGGTCAGCCAGCTGGTATCGCGTTCGCTGGCCCGCGCTGGCTGGCTGTAATCGGCTGTTGAAGGGTTCACACACCATGCAAACCACAACCATTTCTCCTTCCCTGGCTGGCGCATTGGCCGCCCTGGCGATCACCCTGTCCGGCGGTGCCCAGGCGCAAACCGCAGGCAGCTGGCTGGTACGCGCGGGCGCCACGCAAATCTCGCCGCAGGTCACCAGCGGCGACCTGTCCGCGCCCAGCTTTACGGGCACCAAGGTGGACGTGCGTGCCGACACGCAACTGGCGGGCGGCATCACCTACATGCTCACCGACCACTGGGCGGTGGATGTGCCTCTAGCGCTGCCTTTCAAGCACGACATCATGGGTGCGGGGGCCATCGGCGGTGTGGGCAAGATCGGCGAGGTCAAGGTGTTGCCCATGACCGTGTTCGCGCAGTACCGCTTTCTGGAGGCCAATGCCCGGGTGCGCCCCTATGTGGGCCTGGGCGTGACCTACGCCAAGTTCTTCAAGGAACGCGGCACCGCTGCGCTGACCGGGCTGACCGGTGGCAACCCCTCGCGTCCCACCACGCTGAGCGCTGAATCCCGGTTTGGCCTCACTCCGCAGGTGGGTGTGAGCATTGCGCTCAACGACCAGTGGTCGCTGGATGTGGCGTATTACAAGACTTTTGTGAAGACACGTAACACGCTGTCCACGGGCCAGACCATCGACGTCAAGCTCAATCCCAACGTGGTGGCGCTGGGCGTGGTGTACCGGTTCTGACCTCCGCAAGGAGCGGACCCGCCGCCCCAAATAAAAAGGCCGCCCGGTGGGCGGCCTTTTTATTTGGGAGAACCCGGAGCGTGCCGGCTTACCAGCGCGCGCGCAGGCGGTCGTAGGCGTAGGTGCCAAACTGGCGCTGGGCCGACGGCGTGAGGTACACGGTGTCGGCAAACACGAAGGAGGTGGCGCTGGCACCCGACAGCAGCGTGGAGGTGTTGCACAGGGCCGAATTGACCTGGCCTGCACCAATGCCGATACCGTTGTTGGCGTCCACCGATGTGCACACTGCCGCCGTGGAGTTGTTGAAGCCATAGTTGCCAGGCACGCTGGTGTACAGGTTCACGTAATAGGCCGAGTCCACGTACAGCACGTTGGCACCCAGGTCCACGATGCCCACGAGCAGGCCTTCGTTGAAGCGGCTGCTGGCGTTGGTCAGCAGGGCCTCGCGGCCGATGGTCTTGGCCCACGGGGTCTTGCTCAGGTCGTAGGTGCCGGTCACCACCACATACTTGGCGCCGGCCGTCACCAGGCGGCGTACCTGGGCTGCCAGGTCTTCACCAGCCTTGCGAGCGGCAGCCACCATGGCATCTTCGGTCTGTGTGCCTGCGTTCACAGCCGCCATGCCAGCGATCACGTCGCTGACGCCGCCACTCACGATCACCACGTCGGTGGCTGCGAAGCTGCCGCTGGCCAGGAAGGTGTCGATCTGCTCGGTGACGGTGCGGGTGCTGGCGTTGCCTGCCGCGTCGGGCTTGGCGCTGACGCGGGCGTTGCCGGTGGCATAGCTCAGGCCGCCTGCGGAGACCGGGGCAAGCGACTTGCCATAGTTGGCGACCAATTGCAGGGTCCAGTTGTTGACGCTGCCGTCATTGACGGTGTAACGCGAGCCGTTTTGCCCCACATCGTTCATGGCGTCGCCGAACGCAATGAAGCGCTGGGGCGAGATGGCCGATTCGGTGGTGCTGGAACCGCAGGCCGCGAGCAACGCGGCCGACGCACATGCGGCGACCATGATGGTGCGGCGCATCCAATTTGCTGCCATGTATTTCTCCAGAAAAGTGGGGGGTAGTTTAACGACGCAAAGTCAACGGATGTAAAGCGGCGCCATCGTGCCGGGTCAGGCTGCGGATGCGCGCTGCAGGCGGTCGCGCACGCCTTCCCACTCGGGGCTGGCTGGCGGGGCTTCGATCCAGATCAGCTTCACGCCCTCATCGTCAAACCCGCGCAGCACGGCGAACAGCTGCTGCGCCGTGGCGGCCGCGTCGTCGGGCATGCGCCGCATGACCAGCTTGGAGGACTGGGTGCGCAGTGCAGCGCGGGCATAGACCGCGATGTGGGCAGCCTCGGCGCCCAGCAGGTCCAGGCTGGTCTGCAGCGCCTTGGCATCCATCAGCCGCACCTTGGCGCTGGGGGCGTAGTGGGCCTCCAGCGTGCCCGAAGCGCGGGGTGTGGCCGTGGGCAGGTCTTCCTTGGACAGCGGAGACACGCCACAAGCCGCTGCAATCTGCGCCCGCGTGATGGCGCCGGGCCGCAGCAGCACTGGCACACCGCGCGTGCAGTCCACGATGGTGCTTTCAATGCCCACGTCGCAGGGCCCGCCGTCCAGCACCAGCAGGTCGGCGCCCAACTCGTCCTGTACGTGCTGGGCGGTGGTGGGGCTCACGCGGCCAAAACGGTTGGCGCTGGGGGCTGCAACACCCCACACGGGCGGGCCACCAGCGTCTTTGCCATCGCCCGCGGCTGCGCAGGCCAGCAGCAGGGCGTGGGCCACGGGGTGTGCGGGGCAGCGCAGTCCCACGCTGTCCTGCCCGCCGGTGGCGGCGGTGGCCACACCGGGTAGGCGCGGCAGGATGAGCGTGAGCGGGCCGGGCCAGAAGGCATCGACCAGCTTCTGGGCGAAAGCGGGCACTGTGCTGGCGAAATGCGCAATGCCCTCGGCATTGGCCACATGCACGATCAGCGGGTGGTCGCTGGGCCGCCCTTTGGCCGCGAAGATCTGCGCCACGGCCGTATCGCTGCTGGCATCGGCTGCGAGGCCGTACACCGTTTCGGTGGGCAGGCCGAGCAGGGCGCCGCTGCGCACAGCACGCGCGGCGGTGGCGATGGCCTGGGGGTCGTTGCCGTCGAGGATCATGGGAGGGGCCCGGCTCAGAAGGGCTCGATGCCCAGCAGCGCTGCCGCCTGCCGGGCTGTGGCGCGCGCAGCATCGGAGGTGGCGGCGGTGATGTTCAGGTGCCCCATCTTGCGACCGCGCTTGGCATCGTGCTTGCCATACAGGTGCAGGTGCGTACCGGGCAAGGCCAGCACCTCGGCCCAGGCAGGGGTTTGCGCCGCGTCGCCGTGGGCAAACCACAGGTCGCCGAGCAGATTCAGCATGACGGCAGCACTGTGCTGGCGCGGCTGCGTCAACGGCAGGCGGGCCATGGTGCGCACCTGCAGCTCGAACTGTGACACATCGCAGGCGTTCTGGCTGTAGTGGCCGCTGTTGTGCGGGCGCGGAGCGATCTCGTTGACCACCAGGCTGCCGTCCTGCAGCACAAAGAACTCCACGCACAGCACGCCCACGTACTGGAGTCCTTGTGCTACAGATTTCGCAGCGGCCACCGCTTGATCCACCAGCGCTTGCGGCAGATTTCCTTCATAAACCTCCGTCACCGCCAGGATGCCGTCACGGTGCAGGTTGCGCTGCACGGGCAGGTGCACCATGGCGCCATCGGCACCGCGCGCCACGATCACGGAGCATTCCAGCTGCAGCGGCAGCATTTTCTCCAGCACGCAGGCCACCTGGCCGACCGAATCCCAGGCCGCGGCCAGCTCGACGGGCGTCTTCACGCGCACCTGGCCCTTGCCGTCGTAGCCCATGCGGGCAGTTTTCAAAATACCGGGCAGCAGGTCGGGCGATACGGCGGCCAGTTGTTCGGCCGTTTCGATCACCGCATACGGCGCGCAGGGCACGCCGCAGGCCACAAAGTGCGCCTTCTCGCGCGCACGGTCTTGTGCCACCGACACGGCGCTGGCGGCGGGCGATACCGGGCGTTGCGTGGCCAGGGCGGCCAATGCAGCGGCGGGTACGTTCTCGAACTCGGTGGTCACCGCATCCGACAGGCGGGCCAGCTCGGCCAGGCCCTGCGGGTCTTCGTAACCCGTCTGGATGTGGTGGTGGCTCACCAACCCGGCGGGGCTGGTCGGGTCGGCATCCAGCACGGCCGTGAAGTAGCCCATGGCCTGCGCCTGGTGGACGAACATGCGGCCCAGCTGGCCGCCACCCAGCACGCCCAGGGTCGCACCGGGGAGCAAAGGCTTCAGGTCACTGGCGATCATGCGGCGGGCGGCAGGGTCATGTTGCGGGCCACTTCCGTCTGCTCGGCGCGGAAGGCTTCCAGGCGCTGGCGCAGGTCGGGGCTCTCGTTGGCCAGCAGGGCCACGGCAAACAGGGCCGCGTTGGCTGCACCGGCCGTGCCAATGGCAAAGGTCGCTACCGGGATGCCCTTGGGCATTTGCACAATGCTGTGCAGCGAGTCCACACCCTGCAGGTGGCGGCTGGCCACGGGCACGCCCAGCACGGGCACAGGGGTCTTGGCGGCAATCATGCCGGGCAGGTGGGCGGCGCCGCCGGCCCCGGCGATGATGGCTTTCAGGCCCCGGCTGGCGGCGGCCTCGGCGTAGGCAAACATGTCATCGGGCATGCGGTGGGCCGAGACCACGCGGGCCTCGTGCGCGATGCCGAACTGTTCAAGGATTTGCACTGCATGCTGCATGGTGTCCCAGTCGCTGCTGGAACCCATGACCACGCCGATCTGGATGGGTTTCATGGTGTGGAGGGTGCTGGCCGGCAGGCGTTGCCTGCCCAGCCGCTGTAGGTGGAACCCGCGATTTTACTTTTTGCGCCTCCCTGGCGGGCGTGGGGCTGTTTCGATGGGCCAAAATAGCGCGCACATCGCTCCATAGGCCCCGGCCCCACACCATCATGATTGACGTCACCGTAGAGAACTTTGAAGCCGAGGTGGTTGCCGCCTCGATGAACGTGCCCGTGCTGGTGGACTTCTGGGCGCCCTGGTGCGGCCCCTGCAAGTCGCTGGGACCTGTGCTGGAGAAGCTGGAGACGGAATACGCGGGCCGCTTCAAGCTCGCCAAGATCGACTCCGACCAGGAGCAGCAACTGGCGGGCATGTTCGGCATCCGCAGCATTCCCACCTGTGTGCTGTTGATGAATGGCCAGCCTGTGGACGGCTTCATGGGCGCCTTGCCCGAAGGCCAGGTGCGCGCTTTCCTCGACAAGCACGTACCCACCGCCGAAGAAATGGTGGCCGAGGCGGAGGAAGAGGAGGCACTGGAAGCTCTGGCAGAAGGTGACACCGGCACCGCGTTGGAGAAACTGCAGCACGCCGTCGTCACCGACCCTGCCAACGATGACGCGCGTTTTGACTACGTCAAGCTGTTGTTGCAACTGGGGCGTGAGGACGATGCCAAGGTGGCTTTTGCGCCCGTGATCGCCAAGGCTGCCATGTCGCGCAAGCTGGGGGCCCTCAAGGCCTGGATGGATGCTCTTGATTTCGTAGCGTCCGGCGCATATGACGCCTCCGCTGAGGCAGGATTTGAGGCAAAAATCGCCGCGAACAAGCGCGATTTCGATACCCGCTATGCCCGCGCCCGCTGGCTCATCACCCATCAGCGCTGGACCGATGCCATGGACGAGCTGCTCGAAATCCTCATGCGCGACAAGGCGTGGGGCGAAGAGGCCGCCCGCAAGACCTATGTCGCCATCCTTGAACTGATCGAGACGCCCAAGCCCAAGGTCGCCGAGGGCCAGATCCCGCCCGAAGACCCTGTGGTGGCCACCTACAGGCGGCGGCTGTCCAGCGTGGTGCTGAGCTGAGGGTGGCGAGAGGTTGAAGGGGTGAGCAGGGCGACCACGGCACTCGCCATGGTGCTGCGACCCGGGCGCAAGGGGCACTGTGCTGGCTGGGCCCGCCGCGGGCTGTACTGCAGTGTTTTCTGGGGAGTGCTGGGGCTGGCTGGCTGCGCCACCCGCCCCCCTGAACCGGATGCTGTCGTGACGGGTGTGGCGCTGTCACGAGAGCGCGTGGTGTTTCCCCCCGAGGCGGTGTTTGAGGCCACGCTGCTGGATGTCACCCAGTCGGACCAACCGCCCGTCGTCCTGGGGCGGCAGCGCCGAGCGCCTGCGGGCCAGCCTCCCTACGCATTGCGGATTCCCTACCCTCCGATGCGGTTTGCGCCCAAGGGGCGTTACGAGGTGCGGGCCACCGTGACGTTGGAAGGGCGTTTGCTGCTCGCCAGCGACAGGCGCTACCCCGTGCCCCAGGAGGCCGCCTACCGCCATGTTGACGTTCAAATGCAGCGGATGCTGCCTCAGACTGCCACGGTGGAGGCGTCGGTACCCCTGCTGCTGACCCATTGGCGGCTCGTCGAGATGGGGGGAGAAACCGTCCCAAGCCCTTCCGATGGCGCGGTGGCTCCCCACCTGGTTTTTCAGGCAGAGGAGGCGCGGGCGATCGGTTCGGGCGGTTGCAACCGCTTTCTGGCCGACTACGAGTGGCAGCCGCAAAGCGGGCGGCTGCGTTTGGGCCAGTTGGTATCCAACATCGCTTTGTGTCTGCAGAGCAGCGGGATCGAGACCCGCTATTTTGAAGCCCTGTTGGCGGTACAAGGCTTTCGCCAGGACGGCACCCGGCTGGTGCTGCGAGGTGCAGACGGCGAGCCCTTGTTGCGGTTTGAGGCGGCCGAGACGCCACTGAGCTGAAGGCGGCCAAGGGGGCATCGGGCTTGCATCGCGCAACAGCCTGGCGGGCGCACGGCCAGGCGGCTGCCCCATGCTTTCAAAAGATCAGCGGAAACCGGAAGGACCCGGTCCCCAAGAAGCCGCCTCGGAAACGTTTACGCCGAGGTCAGCCGCTCCAGCGCCTCGCGGTACTTAGCCGCTGTCTTCTCGATCACCGCCTGGGGCAGGCGGGGCGAAGGCGCTGTCTTGTCCCAGGGTTTGCCATTGACCTGGGCCTGTTCCAGCCAGTCACGCACAAACTGCTTGTCATAGCTGGGCGGGTTTTCGCCTTTGGCCAGGGCCTCGGCGTAGCCTTCCACGGGCCAGTAGCGGGAGCTGTCGGGGGTCAGCACCTCGTCCATCAGCACCAGCGTGCCGTCGGGCGCCAGGCCGAACTCGAACTTGGTGTCGGCAATGATCATGCCCTTGGTGAGCGCGATGTCGGCTGCGGCCTTGTAGATCGCAATGCTCAGGTCGCGGATGCGGGTGGCCAGGTCCAGGCCGATCATCTCCACCGTGCGCTCGAAGGTGATGTTCTCGTCATGCTCGCCCATGGCGGCCTTGGCAGCGGGCGTGTAGATGGGTTCGGGCAGCTTGGCGGCGTTGGTCAGGCCTTCGGGCAGGGGCACACCGCAGACCGAGCGCGACTCCTGGTATTCCTTCCAGCCGCTGCCGGCCAAGTAGCCGCGCACCACGGCTTCGACCGGGATGGGTTGGAGGCGCTGCACCAGCATCGAGCGGCCACGGATCTGGGGGGCCTCTTCAGGGCTCACCACGCTCTCGGGGGCGTCGCCTGTGAGGTGATTGGGGCAGATGTGGCCGAGCTTGTCGAACCAGAACAGGGCCATCTGCGTGAGCAGCTCACCCTTGCCGGGGATGGGTTCGCCCATGATCACGTCGAAGGCCGAGAGGCGGTCGCTGGCCACCATCAGGATGCGGTCGTCGCCCACGGCGTAGTTGTCGCGCACCTTGCCGCGTGCCAGCAGGGGCAGCGAAGTCAGGGCCGAAGTGTGCAGGGCGGTGGGGCTGGGCTGGGTCATGGTGTCGGTGTGGGCGGTGGGTATCCGCTGCGGGCAGGCCGAAGAACGTAGGGGAGGGGGTGCGGCAGGCCAGGCCTGGGCGCAACCCGGCGATTTTACGCGCCGGCCTGGAGCGCGGAGGTTTCCCAGGGGCTTGCGGCGGCAGGGGTGCGCGCCCGGTACGCATGCGGCACACTGGGCGGCCCTGAACCCGCCTGGGCCTTTGTGGCCGTCTGCCGTGTCTTCTTCCCCTGCCCTTTCTCCCCGCCGCGAGCTGTGGCTGCTGCTGACGCTGGCAGGCATCCAGTTCACCCACATCCTCGACTTCATGATCATGATGCCGCTGGGGCCGCAGCTGACGCAGCTGTTCGCGATCAGCGACGCGCAGTTTGGGTTGCTGGTGTCCGCCTACACGCTGTCGGCCGGTGCGTCGGGCCTGCTGGCCTCGACCTACATCGACCGATTCGGTCGCAAGCGGCTGCTGCTGGTGCTCTACGGCCTGTTTGGGCTGGCGACGCTGGCCTGCGGCCTGGCGCCCACCTACGGCACGCTGATGGTGGCGCGCATTCTCGCGGGGACTTTTGGCGGCGTGCTGTCGGCCTTGTCGCAGACCATCGTGGCCGATGTGGTGCCCTTTGAGCGGCGCGGGCGCGCCATGGGCATCGTGATGACGTCGTTTTCTGTGTCCACGGTGGCGGGGGTGCCTCTGGGCCTGATCCTTGCGCAGTACGGGGGCTGGAACCTGCCGTTCATTGGCATTGCCGTCATGGTGGGTGTGCTGGCTGTGCAGGCTGCCCGCACGCTGCCAACCATGACGGGCCATGTGCAGGCTGCGAACGGGCGGTCTGTATTGGGCGGCATCACGCAGGTGCTGGCCGATGGCAACCACCGGTGGGCCTTTCTGTTCTCGGCGTTGCTGATGTTTACAGGTTTTACGGTGATCCCGTACATCACCATTTACATGCAGACGAATGCCGACGTGCGCGCCGACCAGGTGCCGCTGGTGTACCTGTGCGGCGGGGTGGTGACCTTGTTCACGGCGCGGCTGTTCGGGCGGATGACCGACCGGCGCGGCAAGGTGCCGACGTTTCGTTGGCTGGCCTTGGCGGGCCTGCCATGCATCCTTGGCATCACCCTGGTGCAGGGGTTGCCGCTGTGGGGGGTGTTGATCGTGTCGACGCTGATGTTCACGTTTGTCAGCGGCCGCATGATCCCGGGCATGGCCATCATCGCCTCGGCGGCGCACGCGCCGTTGCGGGGGACCTTCATGACACTGAACGCGTCTGTGCAATCGGCCTCGATGGGGGTCGCGTCTTTTGTGGGTGGGGTGCTGATCAGCCGCGATGCGCAGGGGCTGGTGCAGAACTACTGGGTGGCTGCGCTGGTGGGCATCAGTGCCAGCGCGCTATCGATGCTGGTGGTGGGCCGGCTCAAGCTCCATGGTGCGGCGCCGTCAGCCCGTTGAGGGGGATCCTGCACTGGAATTTGCGCCCCCCAATCCGCTCATTGTGCGCGCTTTTGGAGCGCTTGGCACCTTGCCGGGCATAACCCAGTGGCCTGCGGCGGTATGGGATTGCTTTTCGGGGAGGGCGGGGGCATAGTGAACTCACGTCAACGGATGCATCCAAGTTCGCCGAGCCGCTCCTCTGATCCAGGGCGGCGTTTTTCCACCGAGAGCCACAGGAGACTTATTTATGAACTTGACGATCAGCGGTCACCACCTCGAAGTTACCCCCGCCTTGCGCAGCTACGTCACCACCAAGCTGGATCGGATCACCCGCCATTTTGACCAAGTTGTCGATGTCAAGGTACTGCTGACGGTAGAGAAGCAAAAGGAAAAGGAAAAGAGACAGCGAGCGGAATGCAATATTCATGTCAAGGGCAGCGACCTGTTTGCCGAAAGCTCCCACGCCGACCTGTATGCCGCTGTGGACGAGTTGGTTGATAAGATGGACCGTCAGGTCGTGCGTCACAAGGACCGTTTGCAAGACCACCACCACGAAGCCGTCAAGCGCGAACTGAATGCTTGATGCGCCAGCCCTGAGCCTGGCAAAGCAGCCGCCCCTTTGGGCGGTTTTTTGTTGCCCTCAGGGTTTTTGCCAATATGTGCATAATTGTTACCCTTGACCATGAACCGACTCGCCTCCATCCTGCCCTCCGCTCAAGTGCTTGTGAGCGTGGACGCCACCAGCAAGAAGCGTGCTTTTGAAGAAGCGGGTCTGCTGTTCGAGAGCCAGCACGGGCTGTCGCGGGCCCTGATCACCGACAGCCTGTTTGCACGCGAGCGCCTGGGCTCCACCGGGCTCGGTCATGGCGTGGCCATTCCCCATGGGCGCATCAAGGGCCTTAAGGCGCCCATGGCTGCGGTGTTCCAGCTGCTCAACCCCATCGGCTTCGACGCACCGGACGAATTGCCGGTCGGTCTGCTGATCTTTTTGCTGGTGCCCGAGGCGGCGACGCAAAAGCACCTGGAAATCCTGTCCGAAATTGCCGAGCTGCTCAGCGACTCGGCCTTGCGGGAGAAGCTCAAGGCCTGCACCGATGCCACGGAGTTGCACGGCATGATTGCAGGCTGGCAGTCCACGCAGACCGCCTGAGTTCCTGCACTACACGCCCTCCCACACCGTTTTTTTGCACTGACTGAACCGCCGTGAAGCCCAATGTTGTCAGTGCCGACGTCCTTTTTGAGGAGTTTCGCGGCCTGCTGAAGTGGGAATGGGTGGCGGGTCTTGGGGCCTCAGAGCGCCGCTTTGACGAAGTGGCCGTGCGCTCAGCGCGTTCCGGCGCCGACCTGGTCGGCTACCTCAACTACATCCATCCCTACCGGGTCCAGATCCTCGGCGAGCGCGAAATCGCCTACCTGAGCAACGCGTCCCCCGACGATTGCAAGCGCCGCATTGCCCGCATCGTGACGCTGGAGCCGCCGGTTCTGGTGCTGGCCGACAACCAGACCGCCCCCGATGCGCTGGTGTCGATGTGCGAGCGTGCGCAGATTCCGATGTTCTCCACGCACGAGTCGTCGGCATTTGTCATCGACGTGCTGCGCGCCTACCTGTCCAAGCACTTTGCCGACCGCACCACGATGCACGGCGTGTTCATGGACATCCTGGGCCTGGGAGTGATGATCACCGGGGAGTCGGGCCTGGGCAAAAGCGAACTGGGCCTGGAGCTGATCTCGCGAGGCAACGGCCTGGTGGCCGACGATGCGGTGGACCTGTTCCGTATCAACCAGACCACCATCGAGGGCAAGTGCCCCGAACTCCTGCAGAACCTGCTGGAAGTGCGCGGCATTGGCCTGCTCGACATCCGCGCCATCTTTGGCGAGACGGCCGTGCGCCGCAAGATGCGCCTCAAGCTCATCGTGCACCTGGTGCGCAAGGAAACGATGGAGCGGGACTACGAGCGCCTGCCGTACGAGCCGCTCACCCAGGATGTGCTGGGTGTGCCCGTGCTCAAGGTCGTGATCCAGGTGGTGGCCGGCCGCAACATCGCTGTGCTGGTCGAAGCCGCCGTGCGCAACACCATCCTGCAGTTGCGCGGCATCGATACGTACCAGGAGTTCGTCGAGCGCCACCGCCGCGCCATGGAGCGCGATACCGGCGGCTAGCGGCGCTCAGGCCGACGAAACTGGCGCGGCCCATGCCAGGGCTCCCGCGCAAGGGCCGCCCCGCAGCGCTGGGAGCGTCCCCCCTCTGGGGGAAGACGCCGAAGGCGGCTCAGGGGGGAGTCATTTCTTCGCGCAGGCAGCGCACTGGCCGTACAGCGCCATGGTGTGGTCCTGCACCACCCAGCCCTTGGCCTTCGCCACCGCATGCTGGCGTTTTTCGATCTCCGCGTCGTAGAACTCTTCCACCTTGCCGCACGAGGTGCAGATGAAGTGGTCGTGGTGCTGCCCCTCGTTGAGCTCGTACACCGCCTTGCCGCTCTCGAAGTTGCTGCGGATCAGGATGCCGGCCTGCTCGAACTGCGTGAGCACCCGGTACACGGTGGCCAGGCCGATGTCCGAGCGTTCTTCCAGCAGCACGCGGAACACGTCTTCCGCCGTCATGTGGCGCTGCGCACCTTTCTGGAAAATCTCCAGAATCTTCAGGCGGGGCAGTGTGGCCTTGAGTCCCGTGCTTTTGAGTTCGTCGATATTGGTCATGGCTGGCTCTGTGGGGGAGGGGCGGGCAGCGGCCTCGGGGGCTGGAGGGGCTGCCGCTACAATGGGACGATCATATCCTTTGGCCTTTTACCCATGCCCGTCCAAGCCCGTTACAGCGCCCGTCTGGGCCTGGTTATGTTGATCGGTGCCAGCATGGCTGCCCTGACCGGTTGCGGCAGTCTGGATGGCGCCGGCAGTCGCATCGCCAGCATCGTCAAACCCTACCGGGTGGACGTGGTGCAGGGCAATTTCGTGTCCCGCGAGCAAGTCGAAGCCCTGCAGCCTGGCATGAGCCGCCAGCAGGTGCGCGAGATCCTCGGGACACCCCTGGTCACCAGCCTGTTCCATGCGGACCGCTGGGAGTACGTGTTCACGCTCAAACGCCCTGGCGAAGAAATCCAGACCCGCAAGCTGACCGTGTTCTTCAAGGGCGATGCCCTGGAGCGCTCCGAAGGCGATGAAATGCCGACCGAGACCGAATTCGTCGCCACGCTGGGTGCGCGCGATGGCGCCAAGGGCAAGACGCCGGTGCTGGAGGCCACGCCGGAGCAACTGGCCAAATACCCGGTGAAGGAGCGCCCCGCGCCAGCGGCTGCAACCACGCCTGCGCTGCCGGCCACCACCAGTTATCCGCCGCTCGAAGCGCCCGCGCGCTGATCCTTGCGGCACTGGCAGTGCGCTTTGTGCGCTCGCTGCCCTTTCATTGAACAGGACCTTTCCATGACCGCGACTTCTTCGCCAGCGGCCCCCGCGGCATCCCCCCTTCGTGTAGCCGTTGCCGGGGCCTCGGGCCGTATGGGCCGCATGCTGATCGAGGCCATCCGCGCCAGTGACGACTGCGTACTGGCTGGTGCGCTGGACGTGGCCGCCAGTCCCGCCATCGGCTCGGACGCCACCGCCTTTCTGGGCTACGCCAGCGGGGTCGCCATCACGGCCGACGTGGCGTCGGGCCTCAAGAACGCAGAGGTGCTGATCGACTTCACCCGCCCCGAAGGCACGCTGGCCCACCTCGCGGTATGTGCCGAACTGGGTGTGAAAGCCGTCATCGGCACGACCGGCTTCACCGATGCGCAAAAGGCCGAACTCGATACCTACGCACAGCGCACCGCCGTCATGTTCTCGCCCAACATGAGCGTGGGCGTGAACGTCACGCTCAAGCTCCTGCAAATGGCCGCCAAGGCCATGGCCACGGGGTACGACATCGAAATCATCGAAGCCCACCATCGGCACAAGGTCGATGCGCCCTCGGGCACAGCACTCAAGATGGGCGAGGTGATTGCCGAAGCCCTGGGCCGCAATCTCAAGGACTGCGCCGTGTACGTCCGCGAAGGCGTGACGGGCGAGCGCGACCCCTCCAGCATCGGCTTTGCGGCCATCCGGGGCGGCGACATCGTGGGCGACCACACCGTGCTGTTCGCGGGCATTGGCGAGCGCATCGAGGTCACCCATAAGTCTTCCAGCCGCGCCACGTATGCGCAGGGCGCCTTGCGCGCGGTGCGTTTCCTGGCGGCCCACAAGACTGGCATGTTCGACATGTTCGACGTGCTGGGCTTGCACTGATCCGCCGACCCCATGGACGCGCTCCACTGGTGGCGCCAGGGCGATGCTGTCACGCAAAGTGCGGCACTGGTCTTGTTGGCCATGTCGGTGGCGAGCTGGGTGGTCATTGTGTGGAAGCTGCGGCTCATGCGGCGTGCCAGTGCCGACGTGGCCCGCTGCACGGCTGCGTTCTGGCAGGCGCCCTCGCTGGCTCTTGCGCAGCAGCGTTTGCAGTCTTTTGACCGGGATGCGCTAGTGCTTCCTTTGGTGGCTGCTGCAAATTCAATAGCAAATCACGACAACGTGACCCCGCCCACGCTGGCCACGGCAGGCAGCCTGTCACAGCGGCTCACGCGCGTGCTGCGCGACGCCCTGCACGATGTGCTGGGGCGCCTGCAGTTCGGTCAGGTGCTGCTGGCAACGGTGGGCTCCACGGCGCCGTTCGTAGGGCTGCTGGGGACCGTGTGGGGCATCTACCATGCGCTCACCGCCATGGCAGGCGCGGGGCAGATCACCATCGACCGCGTCTCCGGCCCCGTGGGCGAGGCCCTGGTCATGACAGCGGCCGGGCTGGCCGTGGCGATCCCTGCCGTGCTGGCCTACAACGTTTTTGGCCGCCTGCTCGGGCGCATTGAGGCGGATCTGGAAGGGTTTGCACGCGATCTGCGAGAGCTGCTCATAGACACGGCGCCCGTCCACAGTGTGACTGGCACCACAGCAGGCCTGAGCAATGCGAGCCGACCCGCCGCCGGGCCGCCCCAAGGCGGGTCAGCCCCCCTGGGGGGCAGCGAACCACGCGCAGCGGGGAGCGTGGGGGCATGAGTTTCGGAAGACTCGAACGCACCGCCGGGCCTCAGCCCATGAGCGACATCAACATGACGCCGCTGGTGGACGTGATGCTGGTGCTGGTGGTCATCTTCATCCTCACGGCACCGCTGTTGGCCAGCTCCATCCGCCTGGACCTGCCGCGCACCGAAGGCGCCACGCCCGGCACGGCCCCGCAATTCGTCGCGCTGGTGGTTGACGCCTCGGGCCAGGCGTTTCTGGATGACCAGCCCCTGTCGCAGGCTGCGCTGGCCGAGCGCCTGCGCCGCATTGGCGCCGAGCGTCCGGACACCGAGGTGCAGCTGCGCGCCGACGCTGCCGTGCCCTATGGCCGCGTGGTCGAAGTCATGGGCGCGGCCCACCTGGCCGGGCTGCAGCGCATCGGATTTGTGGCCGAACCTGCGGCGAACGCGGTGTCGCCTGCGGTCCCCGTCAAGTCCCGCTGACGCGCGCGGATTGCTGGCCCGCCAGCGCCAGCCCCTGACCGCCTAAAATCCCTGCAGCGCGGCCCTGCGGCTGCACTCTTCTCTCACCCCCGAGCCCCCATGCAAGACAAATACTCTCCCCAAGACGTCGAACGCGCGGCGCACGACCACTGGACCGCCACCGACGCCTACCGCGTGACGGAAGACACGAGCAAGAAGAAGTTCTACGCCTGCTCCATGCTGCCCTACCCCAGCGGCAAGCTGCACATGGGCCACGTGCGCAACTACACCATCAACGACATGCTCACGCGCTACCTGCGCATGAACGGCCACAACGTCCTGATGCCCATGGGCTGGGACGCGTTTGGACTGCCCGCCGAGAACGCGGCGCTCAAGAACGGTGTGCCACCCGCCAAGTGGACGTACGAAAACATCGCGTACATGAAAAAGCAGATGCAGGCCATGGGCCTGGCCATCGACTGGAGCCGCGAAGTCGCCACCTGCGACCCCACCTATTACAAGTGGAACCAGTGGCTGTTTTTGAAGATGCTTGAAAAGGGCATTGCCTACCGCAAGACCCAGGTCGTGAACTGGGACCCGGTGGACCAGACTGTGCTGGCCAACGAGCAGGTGATTGACGGCAAGGGCTGGCGCACCGGTGCGGTGGTCGAAAAGCGCGAGATCCCTGGCTACTACCTCAAGATCACCGACTACGCCGAAGAGCTGCTGGGCTTTGTGACCGGTGACAAGCTGCCCGGCTGGCCCGAGCGCGTGAAGCTGATGCAGGAGAACTGGATCGGTAAGAGCGAGGGCGTGCGCTTTGCGTTCACGCACGACATTGCAGGCGACGACGGTGCGCTGATTGGCGACGGCAAGATGTACGTGTTCACCACGCGTGCCGACACCATCATGGGCGTGACCTTTTGCGCCGTGGCGCCTGAGCACCCGCTGGCTGCCCATGCCGCCAAGACCAATCCCGCGCTCAAGGCCTTCATCGAAGAATGCAAGAGCGGTGGCACCACCGAGGCCGAGCTGGCCACGCAAGAGAAGAAGGGCGTGCCCACGGGCCTGTTCGTCACGCACCCACTCACCGACGAAAAGGTCGAGGTCTGGGTCGGCAACTACGTGCTGATGGGCTATGGCGACGGCGCCGTGATGGGCGTGCCCGCCCACGACGAGCGCGACTTTGCGTTCGCCCTCAAGTACGGCATCGAGATCAAGCAGGTCGTGCTGGTCGACGGCGAGCACTTTGACTACCACCAGTGGAACGACTGGTACGGCGACAAGCAGCGCGGCGTCACCATCAACTCCGACAGTTTCAGCGGCCTGTCGTACAAAGAAGCCGTGAACGCCGTGGCCCATGCGCTGGAGCAAAAGGGCCTGGGCGAGAAGAAGACCACCTGGCGCCTGCGCGACTGGGGCGTGAGCCGCCAGCGCTACTGGGGCACGCCGATCCCGATCATTCATTGCGAAGAACACGGCGCCGTGCCGGTCCCTGAAAAAGACCTGCCCGTGGTGCTGCCGCAAGACTGCATCCCCGACGGCTCGGGCAATCCGCTGCACAAGCACGAAGGCTTCCACGCGGGCGTGACCTGCCCCGTGTGCGGCAAGCCCGCCCGCCGCGAGACGGACACGATGGACACCTTCGTGGACAGCTCGTGGTACTTCATGCGGTATTGCGACCCCAAGAATGCCGACGCCATGGTGGCAGACGGTACCGACTACTGGATGCGGGACCAGCAACATGCCACTGGCGGCAGCGGCATGGACCAGTACATCGGCGGCATTGAGCACGCCATCCTGCACTTGCTGTACGCCCGCTTCTGGACCAAGGTCATGCGCGACCTGGGGCTGGTCAAGGTCGATGAGCCCTTCACCAAGCTGCTCACCCAGGGCATGGTGCTCAACCACATCTACAGCCGCCGCACCGCCAAGGGTGGCAAGGACTACTTCTGGCCGCACGACGTGGAGCATGTGCTGGACGAGGGCGGCAAGATCATTGGCGCCAAGCTCAAGAACGAAGCCACCAGCGTCGACGGCATGCTGCCCGTGGGCACACCCATCGACTACGAGGGCGTGGGCACCATGTCCAAGTCCAAGAACAACGGCGTGGACCCGCAGGACCTGATCGAGAAGTACGGCGCCGACACCGCCCGCCTGTACACCATGTTCACCGCCCCGCCCGAAGCCACGCTGGAGTGGAACGACGCGGCCGTGGAAGGCAGCTACCGCTTCCTGCGCCGCGTGTGGAACTTCGGCGTGAAGCTGTCTGCTATGGATATGGGAGCTGCTACCGCAAGTGTGGCTAGCGCCAGCAGCCTGAAAGACGTGGAATTTGGCAAGGAAGCCAAGGCCCTGCGCCTGGAGATCCACAACGTGCTCAAGCAGGTGGACTACGACTACCAGCGCATGCAGTACAACACCGTGGTCTCGGGCGCGATGAAGATGATCAACGCTCTCGAAGACTTCAAGGCCACCGATTCGGCCGGTGCCCAGGTGGCGCTGATCGAAGGCTTTGGCATCCTGCTGCGCTGCCTGTACCCCGCCACGCCGCACATCGCCCACAGCCTGTGGGCGGGCCTGGGCTACGCCGGTGCCTTGGGCGAACTGCTCGATGCGCCCTGGCCGCAGGTCGATGCCAGCGCTCTGGTGCAGGACGAGATCGAACTCATGCTGCAGGTCAACGGCAAGCTGCGCGGCTCCATCCATGTGCCCGCCCAGGCCGACAAGGCCGAGATCGAGCGCATTGCGCTGGCCAGCGAGGCCTTTACGGCCCAGGCAGCCGGTGCTCATCCGAAGCGCGTGATCGTGGTGCCCGGCCGTCTGGTGAACGTGGTGGTCTGACCCCATGAACAAACGCACCCTGCTCAGCCTGGCCCCGGTGGCCCTGTTGTCTGCCTGCGGATTCCGGCTGCGTGGCGTGCCGGAGTTCGGGTTTGGCTCGCTCTACATCGCGGCCCCTGCCAGCTCGCCGCTGGCGCGGGAGCTGCAGCGCACGCTCGACGGATCGGGCAGTCAGCTCAAGCTGCTGCGCGACCCGGCCAGCATGCCGACGGCAGAGGCCATCTTCGACCTGCTGCAGGAGCAGCAGGAGCGCGTGGTGGTGGGCCTCAACGCCTCGGGCCAGGTGCGCGAGCTGCAGCTGCGCCTGCGCATCAAGTTCCGCCTGCGCACGCCCACGGGCGTGGAGCTGATTCCGGACACCGAGCTGCTGCAGCAGCGCGACATCAGCTACAACGAAACCATTGCCCTGGCCAAGGAGGCCGAAGAGGCGCTGCTCTACCGCGATATGCGGACGGATCTGGTGCAGCAGCTCATGCGCCGGCTGGCCGCTGCGAAGCGCTAGGAGCGGCTCTGAGCGTCTGCGCGCTCAGGTGCTCAGGCGCTCGGCGTTGGCCCCTGTCCGAGCGAGGGCACGCGCATCAGTGTGCTCTTGCCAAACAGCGACTCCACCAGGTCCACCGCCAGCACGGCGGTGCGGTTGCGCACATCCAGCGCGGGGTTGAGTTCCACAATGTCCAGCGAGGCCAGCCGCCCGCTGTCGGCAATCATCTCCATGCACAGCTGTGCTTCGCGGTAGGTGGGGCCACCGGGCACCGTAGTGCCCACGCCGGGCGCAATGTCGGGGTCCAGAAAATCCACATCAAAGCTCACATGCAGGTGGGTGTGTGCATCCAACCCGGCCAGCGCCTGCTGCATGGTCTGGCGCATGCCCACCTCGTCGATGTAGCGCATGTCGAACACCTCCAGGCCCTGCTCGTGCACAAAGCGCTTTTCGCCTGCGTCCACACTGCGGATGCCGATCTGCCGGATCTGTGACGGGTGCAGCGCAGGCCCACCGCCCGGCATGCGGGCCAGCCCGGTCAGCGCCTCGGGGCCAAATCTGCACAGACAGGCCACGGGCATGCCATGCACATTGCCGCTGGGCGTCAGTGCACTGGTGTTGAAGTCGGCGTGGGCATCCAGCCATAGCACCCGCAGCTTCTTGCCCACCTCCGCGCAGTGGCGGGCCACGGCGCTGATGCTGCCCAGGCCCAGGCAGTGGTCGCCGCCCAGCAGGATGGGCAGGTGGCCCAGTTGCAACTCGGCATACACCGCATCGAACACGCGCTGGTTCCATTCCACCACCTCGGGCAGGTGGCGGTAGCCGTCCATGGGCGGCTGCCAGGGGTTGGCCGGGCCGCTCAGGTTGCCCCGGTCAAACACCTGCAGCCCGTGGGACTCCAGCGCTGCCTGCAGGCCTGCCACACGCAAGGCCTCGGGCCCCATGGAGGCCCCGCGCGCCCCGGCGCCGATATCGGTGGGGGCGCCGATCAGGCTGGTGGGCTGGGCGCTGCGCAGGGCGGTGGGGGGCATGGCGGTCTGACTTTCTGGGGGGTGGCAGTGAGCGGTCGGGGCGCTGGCGCCCGGGGGAATTCTCAGGGCTTTGGGCGCCAATGAACAGCGCCGCAGCTGATCGGTTCGTGGCCTCCCTTGTGCACTGTGAGGGCATCCGCTGGCAATTTGCGCGATGGCGGGTCTGCCCAGGCGATAAACTTTGCCGCATGCAAGTCGCCCTGGCCCAACTCTCTCAGCATCTTCAACGGGGTCTGTCGCCGCTTTATGTTCTGCATGGCGACGAGCCCTTGCTGCAGCAAGAGGCTGCCGATGCCATCCGCGCCACGGCCCGCACCCAGGGCTACACCGAACGCAGCAGCTACACCGTGGCCGGTGCCCACTTCGACTGGAGCGCTGTGCTCGCCGCCGGTGGCTCGCTCAGCTTGTTTGCCGACAAGCAGATCGTCGAGATCCGCATACCCTCGGGCAAGCCCGGCAAGGATGGCAGCGTGGCGTTGCAGCAGATCGCTGAATTGGCCCGGGGCAACGACAGCACGCTCACCATCGTCATGCTGCCCCGCCTCGATAAAGCCACCAAGACCGGTGCCTGGTTTGCCGCGCTGGAGGGCAATGGCACCTCCATCCAGATTGACCCCATCGAGCGCGGCCAGCTGCCGCAGTGGATTGCCCAGCGGCTGGCCCAGCAAGGCCAGCGCGTGGTGGCGGGCGAAGAAGGCCAACGCACCCTGCAGTTCTTTGCCGACCGCGTGGAAGGCAACCTGCTGGCCGCGCACCAGGAGATTCAAAAGCTCGCGCTGCTGCACCCCGCGGGGGAATTGACGCAAGCCCAGGTCGAAGCCGCCGTGCTCAACGTGGCGCGCTACGACGTGTTCAAGCTGTCCGAATCAGTGCTGGCCGGGCAGACGGCCCGCGTGCAGCGCATGCTCGATGGCCTGCAGGCCGAGGGCGAGGCCGAAGTGCTGGTGCACTGGGCACTGGCCGAAGACATCCGCGCCTTGAAGCGCGTGAAAGACGCCATGAACGCCGGCCGCCCCCTGCCCATGGCCCTGCGCGAGAACCGCATCTGGGGCCCCAAGGAGCGGCTGTTTGAACGCATCCTGCCCAAGGCCAGCGACGCCGCCCTGGCGCGCCTGTTGCAGTCGGCACACACGGTGGACGGCATCGTCAAAGGCCTCAAGCAGCCCGACTGGCCGCAGGATGGCTGGCAGGCCCTGCAGCGTCTGGCGCTGCAACTGTGCCGCCTGACCAGCGCGGCCCGGTGATGGCGGCCGCTGCGGCCCCGCTGCCTTTGCGCCTGCCCAACGACGACGCCACCAACGGCTGGTCCGCCATCCTGCCCCCACGCACGCCGCGCCATGCACTGCAGGGCGATGTGCAGGCTGACTGGCTGGTGCTGGGCGCGGGCTTTGCGGGCCTGGCCGCTGCGCGCCGCCTGGCCGAGCTGCGCCCGCACGCCTACATCGTGGTGGTAGACGCAGGCACCGTGGGCAACAACGCCTCGGGCCGCAACTCGGGCTTTGCCATCGATGTGCCGCACAACATTGGCAGCTCGCTCGAAGAACTGCGCCAGGCCGCGCACTACCAGGCCTTGCTGACGGCGGGCATGAACGACCTGGAGTTGCTGGTGGCACAGCACCGCATCGACTGCCAGTGGCGCCGCGCAGGCAAGTACCACTGCGCTGTATCGCCCGCCGCGGAGCGCACGCTGCAGCACCATGTGCAGGAGCTGCGCGCCCTGGGGGCTCCGCACGAGCTGCTGGACCGCAACGCCCTGGCCGCACGCCTGGGCACCCGCTACTTTGCCGCTGGGCTCTACACGCCGGGCACCGTGCTGCTCAACCCCGCCGCGCTGTGCCGGGGCTTGGCCGATGCGTTGCCTGCCAACGTGACCTTGCACGAGCAAACGCCGGTGCAGCGGCTGGACCTGTCGGGTGGCCGGGTGGTGGCGCACACCCCGCAGGGCCGCGTGCGTGCGCCGCAGTTGCTGCTGGCGGCCAATGGCTTTGCGCAGCAGCTGGGCTTGTTTGGCAGTGCCTGGGGCGCAGAGACCTTTCCGCTGGTCACCTTCGGCTCACTGACCGCGCCGCTCACGCCCGAGCAGCGCAGCCGCCTGGGTGCGCCCGAGGGCTGGGGCGTGACGCCTGCCAGCGCCGTGACCGGGGCTACGCTGCGCTACACGGACGACCACCGCATTCTGGTGCGCCAGGGGTTTGAATATGCGCCGCATTTCCGCGTCAGCCCAGCGGTGCGCGAGCGGGTGCGGTGTGAGCACGCTGCGGTGTTTGCCGCGCGTTTTCCGCAACTGGCCGATGTGGCGCTGGAGCATTTCTGGGAGGGCTCGATTGCCATCACCCGCAATGGCGCGCCGCGCTGGGGGCGGCTGGCCCCGCAGGTGCATGGGGTGGCTGGGTGCAATGGGGCGGGGGTGGTGAAGTTCACGGCCCTGGGGGCGTTGGCGGCGGATTTGGCGCTGGGGCAGGACCACCCATTGCTGGCGCATGCGTTGGCGTTGGGTGGGCCGACGCGGATGCCGCCCCAGCCGTTCATGGGGCTGGGGGTGCGGGCTTATATTGCGCGGGAGAAGTGGTTGGGGCGGGCGGAGGTTTGATTGTTTTTGGTCGCTAGTGCTTGTGAGATAAGCGCTGGCAGCTATTAAATTGGTAGTGTTTGTCGGGGCTTGCTCGCTGATTTGGTGGCATGCCTGTGCGCACGGCGGGAGCCGGGTTGTCGCCCCGGCGGGCGAGGTACTTTTCTTTGCTTCGCCAAAGAAAAGTACCCAAAAGAAAGGCGACCCCACTGTCTGCGTCCCTGCGCTTCGCTTCGGGCAACCTGCGGTGCTCGCGTCCAGCGGGGTCTCGCTCGAACTCGCTGCGCTCAGACAATCGCGAGCCCTGATCCGCTGGCCGCTGCGCTCCTCGGCGCATACAGAGGGGAGGGGAAACCAACAGCCACTCGGGCCATCGCTGCGCTCGGCCCTTGGGCGTGTCAGCGGGCGGTCAATGTGCCCTGTGCTTTTTCAGCCCACATCGTCAAATTCGCCACCAGGTCCTTCTGGCTGAACGAGCAGCTTTCTTCCGAGAACAACGCACTCGATTCCAGCCGGTCCAGCAGGTTCAGCAGCACTTCGCTGTAGCGCGGGGGCAAGGCGGCGAGCAGCGTGGTTTGCTGGCGGGCCAGGGTGCTGAGGGTGGCGGCGGTGTGGTCGCCGCGTTCAAAGGCTTGCAGGGCCTGGGTGAAGGTGGTGAGCTGGGCGTGGGCGGTGTCGGTCATGGCGTAGCCGGGCGGATCGATGGTGGGTGACAGGCCCGAGGGTAAAGCAGCCATGGGCCCGCGCCCACCGGGCCGATACCAAGTGCGGCAAAATCGCTGGATGAACGCCCTCAACGTCGCTGAATACACGCACTCTCTCGGTCTCCAGGCAAAAACGGCCTCGGCGCTGATGGCCAAAGCGCCAGCAGCTATCAAAAACAAAGCGCTCAAGGTGCTGGCCCGGTTGCTGCGCGAGAACGTGGCTGCGCTGCAGGTTGACAACGCCAAAGACCTGGAGCGCGCCGTGGCCAATGGACTGGCGGGCCCGATGGTGGACCGGCTCAAGCTCACCCCCAAGGTGCTGGAGACTTGCGCCGAGGGCTGTGAGCAGCTGGCCGCCATGCCCGACATCATTGGCGAGATCCTCGGCATGAAACAGCAGCCCAGCGGCATCCGCGTGGGCCAAATGCGCGTGCCGATCGGTGTGTTCGGCATGATTTACGAGAGCCGTCCCAACGTCACCATCGAAGCCGCGTCGTTGTCGATCAAGAGCGGCAACGCCTGCATCCTGCGCGGTGGGTCCGAGGCGATTGATTCGAACAAGGCGCTGGCCAAGCTGGTGCAGCAGGCGCTGGCCGAGGCCGGCTTGCCGCAAGACGCGGTGCAACTGGTGCAGACCACCGACCGCGAGGCCGTGGGCCAGCTCATCACCATGCCGCAGTTTGTGGACGTGATCATCCCGCGCGGTGGCAAGGGCCTGATCGAACGCATCAGCCGCGATGCCAAGGTGCCCGTGATCAAGCACCTGGACGGCAACTGCCACACCTATGTGGACGACCCCTGTGACATCGCCATGGCCGTGAAGGTGGCCGATAACGCCAAGACCAACAAGTACAGCCCCTGCAACGCGAGCGAAGGCCTGCTGGTGGCGCGCGGTGTGGCGGTGGAGTTCTTGCCCCAGATCGGCGCCGTGTATGCCGCCAAGGGCGTGGAGATGCGCGGTTGCACCGAGTCTCTGGCGATTTTGCAGTCGGTGCCAGGTGCCCACCTGGTGCCCGCCATCGAGCAGGACTGGAGCGAGGAATACCTGGCCCCGATCATCAGCGTGAAGATTGTGGCGGGGGTGGACGAAGCCATTGCCCACATCAACCGGTACAGCAGCCACCACACCGACGCCATCCTGACGCGCGACCACATGCATGCCCAGCAGTTCCTGCGCGAGGTGGATTCGGCCAGCGTGATGGTGAACGCCAGTACGCGGTTTGCCGACGGCTTTGAGTACGGCCTGGGCGCCGAAATCGGCATCAGCACCGACAAGTTCCACGCGCGTGGCCCGGTGGGCATTGAGGGCCTCACTTCGCTCAAGTACGTGGTGCTGGGTGAGGGCGAGGTGCGGGCCTGATTTGCTCCTGAAACAATAGCTGCTGGCGCATGTTCGACTAGCGCTTGCGGCCTATTTCACATGAAAATCATCATCCTCGGCGCCGGCCGCGTGGGCCAGAGCGTGGCAGACAGCCTGGTGTCCGAGCGCAACGACATCACCGTCATCGACACGGATGCCGCGCGCCTGCGAGACCTGGAGTCGCGGTTTGACCTGCGCGGGGTGGTGGGCAACGGCATCGAGCCCGCCGTGCTGGCCGAGGCGGGGGCCGAGGACACCGACCTGCTGATCGCCTGCGCCGCGCAGGACGAGACCAACCTGGTGTGCTGCAAGATCGCGCAACTGCTGTTCAACATCCCCAAACGCATCGCGCGGGTGCGGTCCACAGGCTTCGAGGCCCATGAACGGCTGGTGGGCCCCGAGGGGTTTGCGGTGGACCGCATCATCTGCCCTGAAGAATCGCTGACCCGCTACATCGGCAAGCTCATCGAGTACCCCGAGGCCATGCAGGTGCGCGAATTTGCCGGGGGCCGCGCCTGCCTGGTGTCGGTGCGGGCGCGTGTGGGGGCTCCGATGGTGGGCCACTCCATCGGCGCGCTGCGCGAGAGTGCGCCGGAGCTGGCGATGCGCATGGTGGCGATCTACCGGCGCTTCCCGGACGAGCCCGACCGCTTCATCGCCTGCGACGGCCGCACGCGCGTCGAGCCGGGGGACGAGGTGTTCGTGCTGGCAGCGCACGAGCACATTGCCAACGTGCTGGCCGCCCTGCACCGGCCTGCATCCCAACAGCCCCAGCCCGTGCGCCGCATCATGATTGCGGGCGGCGGCCGCGTGGGCCTGCGGCTGGCGCGGCAGCTCAGCCAGGCGGGCGGGCGCTTTCACATCAAGATCATCGAGGACCATGCGGACCGCTGCGTGGAGCTGGCGTCGGCCCTGCCCCCCGAGGTGCTGGTGCTGCAGGGCGATACCACCGACGAAGACTTGCTGGGTGACGAAGGCATCGAGGAGGTGGACCTGTTCCTCGCGCTCACCGACGATGATGAGGACAACATCATGTCGTGCCTGCTGGCCAAGCGCATGGGCGCCAGCCGCGTGCTGGCCCTCATCAACCGTCGCAGCTATGCCGACCTGATGCACGGCACGCAGATCGACATTGCCCTGTCGCCCGCGCAGGCCATGCTGGGTGAGCTGCTGGCCTATGTGCGCCAGGGCGACGTGCAGGCCGTGCACAGCCTGCGCCGGGGCGTGGCCGAGGCGCTGGAGATCGTGGCGCGCGGCGACCGCAAAAGCTCGCGCGTGGTCGGCCGCAAGGTCAGCGACCTGCAGCTGCCGCGCGATGTGCACATCGGCCTGATCGTGCGCGGTCTGCCCGATGCGTCGGAAACGGCGGGGGCAGCGGCTGCCGATCTGCGCGAGCCCGAGGTCATCATCCCGCGCAGCGCCACGGTGATCGAGAGCAACGACCATGTGGTGTTTTTCCTGCCCAACAAGCGGCTGGTGCGCGACGTGGAAAAGCTCTTCCGCGTGAGCGCGACCTTTTTCTGACCCGGCCCCGAGCTGCGCGAGACCTCCATGACGGACATGTTTCCCGTTCTGCGTGTGCTGGGCATTCTGGTGATGACTTTCTCGCTGTCCATGGGCCTGCCGCTGGCGGTGTCGCTGTGGACGCGCGATGGCGTGTGGTTTGTGTACCTGCTGTCCATGGGCGCCACGATGCTGGCCGGCGCGTGGCTGTGGTGGCGGCTGCGGCTTTTTCGGCAGGAGCTGCAACCGCGCCATGGCGTGATGCTGGTCTCGCTGGTGTGGGCGCTGTTGCCCCTGTCGGCCGCGCTGCCGCTGATGCTGGCCGGGCACTACACCGGGCACCCGCTGTCGTTCACGCACGCCTATTTCGAGGCCGTGTCGGGGCTCACCACCACGGGCTCCACCGTGCTGGCGGGCCTGGATGCGTTGCCGGTGTCGGTGAATGTGTGGCGCACCTTTTTGCAGTGGATGGGCGGCATGGGCATCCTGATTCTGGCCGTGGCCGTGCTGCCGCTGCTGGGCGTGGGCGGCAGCCAGCTGTTCAAGGCCGAGGCGGCGGGGCCGCTGAAGGACACCAAGCTCACGCCGCGCATGACCGGCACGGCCAAGGGGCTGTGGGGGGTGTATGCGCTGTTTTCCACGCTGTGTGGCCTGGCCTACTGGGCCGGGGGCATGGCGCCGCTCGATGCGTTGATGCACATGTTCACCACCGTGAGCCTGGGCGGGCTGTCATCGCACGACCTGAGCTTTGGCTACTTCCAGTCGCCGCTGCTGGAGGCGATCTGCATCTTCTTCATGCTGGTGGCCAGCTGCAATTTTGCGTTGTACTTCGTCGCCATTCGCAAGGGCCAGTGGTGCGGCTTCTGGCGCGACCCGGAGCTGCGGGCCACGCTGGTGACGCTGATCGGCGGCGGTCTGCTGGTGGCGCTGCTGCTGTGGGCCAAGGGCGTGTATGCGCCGCTGGACGCGCTGCGCCATGGCATGTTCAACCTGGTGTCGCTGGCCACCACCACCGGCTTTGCCACGGTGGACTACCTGGCCTGGCCCGTGTTTGCGCCCGTGTTCATGCTGCTGCTGTCGGGTGTGGCCACCAGTGCGGGTTCGACGGGCGGGGGCATCAAGATGGTCCGCATGCTCATTCTGGTCAAGCAGGCGCGCCGCGAGATGAACCGCCTGGTGCACCCGCGCGCCGTGCAGCCGGTGCAGCTGGGCGATGCCGTGGTGGACAACCGGGTGATCTTCTCGGTGCTGGCCTTCATGCTGGTCTACGGCGGCACGGTCTTTGGGCTGAGCATGGTCATGCTGCTGACGGACCTGGACCCGGTGACCGCGTTCTCGGTGGTGCTGGCCAGCGTCAACTGCGCGGGCCCGGGCCTGGGCAGCGTGGGGCCTGCGTCCAACTATGCGGTGTTGACCGACTTTCAGATCTGGGTGTGTACGCTGGCCATGCTGCTGGGGCGGCTGGAGATACTGAGCTTCATGGCCTTGCTGACCCCGGCGTTCTGGCGCCGGTAGGGGGCCAGGGCAGGGGTTGCACCCGGGGTCACTTGCGAAAACCTGGCCTGACCCCACATCCTACAATTCACCGCAATCGCTTCCCGAGGGCTTTCCATGGTTCCGCATCTCATCACGGCCCTCACGGGGCCGATCAACGAACTCGAACAGCGCATTCTCGACTCGATGCCCGCCATCGAACGCTGGTTCCGGCTGGAGTGGATGGAGCACACCCCGCCGTTCTACACCTCGGTGGATATCCGCAATGCGGGTTTCAAGCTGGCCCCGGTCGATACCAACCTGTTCCCGGGCGGCTGGAACAACCTGACCAAGGAGATGCTGCCCCTGGCGGTGCAGGCCGCCATGGCCGCCATCGAAAAGATCTGCCCCGAAGCGCGCAACCTGCTGATCATCCCGGAGAACCACACGCGCAACACGTTCTACCTGTCCAACGTGGTGCAGCTGCAGCGCATCTTTAACATGGCGGGTCTCAACGTGCGGGTGGGCTCCATCAGCCCCGAGATCAAGAAGTCCACGTTGATTGAGCTGCCCAACGGCGACTCGGTAACGCTGGAACCCGTGGTCCGCAACAAGGGGCGCCTGGGGCTCAAGAATTTTGACCCCTGCACCATCCTGCTCAACAACGACCTCTCGGCCGGCGCGCCCGGCATTCTGGAGGATATCCACGAACAGTACCTGCTGCCGCCTCTGCATGCCGGCTGGAGCGTGCGCAAGAAGAGCACGCACTTCAAGAATTACGAAGAAGTGGCCAAGCGCTTTGGCAAGATGCTGGGCATCGACCCCTGGCTCATCAACCCCATGTACAGCCAGTGCGACGGCGTGGACTTTGCCGAAGACAAGGGCATGGACAAGCTGCAGACCACGGTGGATGCCTTGCTGACCAAGGTGCGGCGCAAGTACAAGGAATACGGCATCAACGAAAAGCCGTTCGTCATCGTCAAGGCCAACAACGGCACCTACGGCATGGGCGTGATGACCGTGCGCGATGCCAAGGAGCTGGACGCGATGAACCGCAAGACCAAGAACAAGATGGCCGTCATCAAGGACGGCCAGCCGGTCAGCGACCTCATCATCCAGGAAGGCGTGCTGACCCAGGAGCGGGTGCACGAGGCCGTGGCCGAGCCCGTGGTCTACATGATGGACCGTTACGTGGTGGGCGGCTTTTACCGCATGCACGCCGAGCGGGGTGTGGACGAGAACCTCAATGCCCCGGGTGCGAGCTTCGTGCCGCTGGCCTTCGAGCACAGCACCCACATGCCCCAGCCTGGCGTGCGCCCTGGGGTGAGCGCACCCAACCGCTTCTATATGTATGGCGTGGTGGCTCGGCTGGCGATGCTCGCGGCCAGCTATGAACTGGAGGCGACCAACCCCGACGCCGAGGTGTACGACTAAACCCCCTGTGAACCTGTGCCGCTGAGTCCCTGTGCGGCTTGGCGAAGCGGGCTTGTCCAGGTTGGCGGCGCCCTGGAGTGGCCCGCGCAACGGCCTGCAGCGGGAGGGCGCCGCCCGGCATGCCACGCCCACGCCCGCTTGCCAAGAGCGAGTTGCTGCATTGCAACATGGAGTGGTGCCTCCAGACGCTTGATCTGGCTCAGGCGCACAATAGCGTTCCCAAAAGTAACGGAACCCCGTCTGGCCGAGCGCCCGGGGGTGGTCAGTGCAAAGCTCCAAGTCATCGCTCGCAGCGCTCACGCTGGGCGCCATCGGTGTTGTGTATGGCGATATCGGCACCAGCGTGCTGTATGCCGTCAAGGAGGTGTTCGGGTCCGGCCATGTGCCTTTCACGCCCGCAAACGTCTACGGCATCCTCTCCATCTTTTTCTGGACCCTCACGGTCATCGTCTCCCTGAAGTACGTGGTGCTGGTGCTGCGCGCCGACAACAACGGCGAAGGTGGTCTCATCGCCATGCTGGCCCTGGCCTCGCAGGCCGTCAAAGACAAACCCCAGTTGCGCAGCGTGCTGCTGGGCGTGGGTATTTTTGGCACGTCGCTGTTTTATGGCGATGGCGTCATCACCCCGGCCATCTCGGTGCTGTCGGCGGTGGAGGGGCTGGAGGTGGTGTCCGAGCACTTCAAGCACTACGTGATCCCGATCACGCTGGTGGTGCTGTTTTGCCTGTTTGCCGTGCAAAAGCGCGGCACGGGCGGCATTGGCAAGTTTTTTGGCCCCATCACGCTGGTGTGGTTTATCACCATCGCGCTGCTGGGCGTGTCGCACATCGTGGGCCACCCGGAGATCTTGTGGGCGCTGAGCCCGCACCACGCGCTGGGCTTCATGTGGGCCAACCCGGGCACCAGTTTCATCATTCTGGGCGCGGTGGTGCTGTGCGTGACGGGGGCCGAAGCGTTGTATGCCGACCTGGGCCACTTCGGCAAGCGGCCGATCCGCATGGCCTGGTTTGGCGTGGCCATGCCGGCGCTCACGCTCAATTATTTTGGCCAGGGCGCACTGCTGCTGGCCGAGCCCGAGGCCGTCAAGAATCCATTTTTTCTGATGGCGCCTGACTGGGCACTGGTGCCCTTGGTCATCCTGGCCACCATGGCTACCGTGATTGCCTCGCAGGCGCTGATCACCGGCGCGTTCAGCGTGACCAAGCAAGTCATCCAGCTGGGCTACCTGCCGCGCCTGAACATCCAGCACACCAGCGTGCGCGACACGGGCCAGATCTATATGCCGCTGGTCAACTGGGGGCTGTTCGTGGCCATCGTGCTGGCGGTGGTGATGTTCCGCTCGTCGAGCAATCTGGCTGCGGCCTACGGCATCGCGGTGACGCTGGACATGCTGATCACCACCACGCTGACCTTCTTCGTCATCCGCTACGGCTGGGGCTATCCGCTGGCGCTGTGCATCGCGGCCACGGGCTGCTTCTTTGTGGTGGACCTGGCGTTCTTCGCCTCCAACCTGCTCAAGCTGTTCCAGGGCGGCTGGTTCCCGCTGATGATCGGCGGCATCGTGTTCTCGCTCATGATGACCTGGAAGGAAGGACGCCGCCTGCTGAACGACAAGCTGCGCGCCGATGCCATCGACCTCAAGGATTTTCTGGAATCGATCTTCATCAGCCCGCCCACACGGGTGGATGGCACCGCCGTCTTTCTGACGGCCGAAACCGGCGCGGTGCCCAATGCCTTGCTGCACAACCTCAAGCACAACAAGGTGCTGCACCAGCAAAACCTGTTTGTCACCGTGCACAACCATGAGACACCCTGGATTGGCCTGGACAAGCGGCTGCAGGTCGAGTCGCTGGGGCACGATTGCTGGCAGGTGGTGGTGCACTACGGCTTCAAGAACGACCCCGACCTGCCCCGTGCGCTGGAGCTGCTGCGTGGGCGAGGCTGTGAGCTGGAGCCCATGACCACCAGCTATTTCCTGTCGCGCGACACCGTCATCCCCACCATCGGCAGCGGCATGGCGCCCTGGCGCGAAAAGCTGTTTGCCCAGATGCACCACAACGCCAGCGGCGCGGCCGACTTTTTGCACCTGCCCAATAACGCGGTGGTCGAGCTGGGCTCCAAGATCGAGATCTGACCGCAGGGGCTCTCCAAGCCCCCTGCAGATACTGCGAGGCAGTTTGAGGCAGTTTTTGCCTGGTGGTGCCAGTGCTAATTGCCTGGAATGCTATCAATAATGTAGTGATCGGTGCGAACTGCCGGTCTGTCTCATTGCCCGATGCGCGCGGTGACAGAATCGCGCCCATGCAATTTTTCAAAGACCTGAGCCTTTCCACGGCAGTGGCGGGCTTCGTGGCGGTGCTGGTGGGCTTTACCAGTTCGGTGGCCATCGTGTTCCAGGCCGCCCAGGCGTTTGGCGCCACCCCTGCGCAGATCACATCCTGGATGTGGGCGCTGGGTCAGGGCATGGGGCTGTGTTCGCTGGTGCCCTCGCTGATCCTGCGCCAGCCCGTCATGGTGGCCTGGTCCACACCGGGCGCCGCCGTGCTGGCCACGGCGGGGTTGGCGGGCGGCTTCAGCATGGGCGAGGCCATCGGCGCCTTCATGCTCAGCGCCTTGCTCATCACCCTGGCGGGCGTTACCGGCTGGTTCGAGCGCGTGATGAACCGCATCCCCATGGAAATCGCTGCGGCCCTGCTGGCTGGCGTGCTGGCCCGCTTCGGCCTGCAGGCATTTGCGGCAGCCCAGACCGCGTTGCCCTTGGTGCTGCTGATGTTGATGGTCTATCTGGTGAGCCGCCGTCTGGCTGCGCGGTATGCGGTGATCATCACCCTCGCAGTGGCGGTGGCGTTTGTGGCCACCCAGGGGCAGATGGCCTGGTCTGTGGTGCAGCTGGAGTTGGCCCTGCCGGTTTTCACCGCGCCCCAGTTCAGCGTGGCTGCCGCCGTCAGCTTGGCGATTCCTTTGTTTGTGGTGACCATGGCCTCGCAAAACCTACCCGGGGTGGCGGTGATCCGTGCGTCGGGCTACGACCTGCCCATTTCGCGGCTCATCATGCTCACGGGTCTGGCCACCCTGGTGCTGGCGCCTTTTGGCGCGTTCGCACTCAACTTCAGTGCCATCACCGCTGCAATGTGCATGGGCCCCGAGGCGCACGCCGATCGCAACCGGCGCTACACGGCCGCAGTGGCATGCGGCGCCATCTATGTGGCTATCGGTCTGTTTGGTGCGGTCATCACGGGGCTGCTCACCGCCTTTCCCAAGGAGCTGGTCGTGGCCATCGCCGGGTTGGCCTTGCTGGGCACCATCGGCAACGGTTTGGCGGCGGCGCTGCGGGACGAGTCGCACCGCGAGGCGGCACTCATCACCTTTCTCGTCACCCTCAGCGGTGTGGTCATTGTTGGGGTGGGCTCGGCCTTCTGGGGGGTGGTGGCCGGCAGCATTGCGCTATTTGTGCAACAGTACAGGCGTTCGCAGGCCAACGGCGCGTAAGCCGCCTTGGCTGCCTGGGCCCGTAGGCTCCTCCCTTTCTTGACCCGACACCATGAAACTGCTCTTCATCGCCGACCCGCTGCAAAGCTTCAAGATCTACAAGGACACCACCTTCGCCATGATGCGCGAGGCGCAGCGGCGCGGCCACACCCTCACGGTGTGCGAACCGCAGCACATCACCTGGCAGCGCGGCAGCAAGGTCACTGCGTGGGTGCAGGACATCCGCCTCACGGGAGATGCCACCGACTGGTACGAGGCCCAGCTGCAGCGCAGTGCAGCGTTGGCCGACTTTGACGCGGTGCTCATGCGCAAGGACCCGCCATTCGACAGCGAGTACTTCTACGCGACGCACTTGCTGGAGCAGGCAGAGCGTGACGGCGCGCGCGTGTTCAACAAGCCCAGCGCCCTGCGGGACCACCCGGAAAAGCTGGCCATCATGGAGTTCCCGCAGTTCATCGGGCCCACGCTGGTCACCCGGGATGCGGAAGACATTCGCCGCTTCCACGCGGAGCACCAGGACATCATCCTCAAACCCCTGGACGGCATGGGCGGCATGGGGATCTTCCGCGTGGGGCCGGATGGCCTCAACCTGGGCAGCATCACCGAAACCCTCAACCGCCACGGCGCACAGAGCGTGATGGTGCAAAAGTTTCTCCCCGAGATCGTTGAGGGCGACAAGCGGGTTCTCATCATTGGCGGCAAGCCGGTGCCGTTCTGTCTGGCGCGCATTCCCCAAGGCAGCGAAGTGCGGGGCAACCTGGCCGCTGGCGGCAAGGGCGTGGCGCGCCCCCTGTCTGCGCGGGATCGTGAGATTGGCGAAGCACTGGGCCCGGTGCTGGAGTCGCGTGGCCTGCTGCTGGCTGGGGTGGATGTGATTGGAGACTGCGTTACGGAGATCAATGTCACCAGCCCGACCTGCTTTCAGGAAATCTTTGATCAGACAGGCTGCGATGTGGCCTTCCTGTTCATCGATGCGCTGGAGGCGGCTGTGGCGGGTGCGCGCAGCTGATCAGCAGAGCGGGTTTGCGAATAAACCCCTGGGGTTTTCCCTGCTGCTCATTGAAACCGTGCTATAGTCGAGGGCTTCGCTACTGAGACCTGGGCGCAAAAGTGTTCAGGTACTCTGAGTGGTTTGTGGTGGTACTTCTGTGCTGCTGCAGATGGTTCGGAAGGGTGGTGAAGAAAGTTTGGTTTTGTGTTCTGGGTGGTTTAAAAACCGGTATAGAATACAAGGCTTCGCTCGGTGGAGATGATTGCTGCGGAATGTAGGAGTCGTCGAAGCGGGGTGAAAAGAAGACGAAAGTTTTGACAGTTCTTTAAAAACTGTGCTAGAATTCAAGGCTTCGCTGATCGCAGCGAGGTTTGCAAAATGAAGAAGATTTTGGTCTGATTTGTTTTGTTGGGATCCTTAAAAACATACAGCCGATAAGCGTGGGCGTTTGATGGCGAGTGCCAAGTTCTTTGGAACTAGTGCTTAGCACTACAAACGCTCATGAGAGAGAAGTGAAGTTCACTTCAATTCTTAATTATGAGTTGCTCGAAAGAGCGAAAAAATCAAGATCGAACTGTAGAGTTTGATCCTGGCTCAGATTGAACGCTGGCGGCATGCCTTACACATGCAAGTCGAACGGTAACAGGTCTTCGGATGCTGACGAGTGGCGAACGGGTGAGTAATACATCGGAACGTGCCCGAGAGTGGGGGATAACGAAGCGAAAGCTTTGCTAATACCGCATACGATCTCAGGATGAAAGCAGGGGACCGCAAGGCCTTGCGCTCACGGAGCGGCCGATGGCAGATTAGGTAGTTGGTGGGATAAAAGCTTACCAAGCCGACGATCTGTAGCTGGTCTGAGAGGACGACCAGCCACACTGGGACTGAGACACGGCCCAGACTCCTACGGGAG